>JAABUN010008475.1_pt1 | contig 10479 bp, 10 predicted proteins | sample 5559311 | NCBI WGS metagenome assembly JAABUN01 (sample SAMN10711877, study PRJNA513370) | rock metagenome | isolation source: Antarctica rocks | place: Antarctica: Victoria Land, Siegfried Peak sud
GTTGTCCGCCATTCCAACCTCGCCAGGCTCACATCACCATGACGATTCTACCCCACACGCAACAGCCGATGAATTCCTATATCGCAACGAATGGAAAGATTCACAGGCTCTGAGACGTCACGGGCCGGAACAGGCCCGGTCCTGGGAGAAACCATCATGCACACCAAGCGCCGAAGCCTGCTGCTCGCCACCGGCGCGGGGGTGCTGGCGAGGCCTGGCATCCTGCGCGCCCAGTCGGAAATCCGCATCCGCTTCGCGCACAGCCTGTCGACCGTCGAGCCGGCGCACGTCGCGGCGGAGTTCTTCGCCCGCAACGTGGCGGCGCGCACCGACAACCGGGTGCGCATCGAGGTGTTCCCCGGCGAGCAGCTCGGCTCCGGGCGCGACGTGAACGAGATGATCCGCCAGGGCGCCAACGTGATGAACATCACCGACCCCGGCTACCTGTCGGACTTCACGCCCGATGTCGGCATCCTGAACGGCCCCTACCTGGTCGACAACCACGACCAGTTCGCGCCGCTGCTGGCCAGCGAGTGGTACCGCGGCGTCGACCAGGCGCTGCAGCGGGCGGGCTTCCGGATGATCATGCAGGGGGCCTATTTCGGCGCCCGCCACATGATCGCGGAGAAGCCCATCCGGCGGCCCGCCGACCTCGCCGGCATGACGGTACGGGTGCCGCCCAACCAGATGTGGATCGAGACTTTCCGTAGTCTGGGCGCCCGGCCGACGACGGTGCAGTGGAGCGAGATCTACAACGCGCTGCAGCAGAACGTGGTGCAGGCGGCCGAGGCGCCCTACGGCAGCCTGTGGGGCGCGCGGCTGCAGGAGGTGCGGAAGGTGATCTCCACCACCGGGCATTTCCAGGCGGTGACGGGGTGGCCGATCAACAACGGCACCTTCAACCGGCTGCCGGCGGAGGTCCGCACGGTGCTGCTGGAGGAGGGCGCCAAGGCGGGCCTCGAGCAGACCCGGCTGACCCGCGAGATGGAGGCGGGCTTCGTCGAGCGCTTCCGGGCCGCCGGCGTCGAGATCATCGGCGACGTGGACATCCCGGCGTTCCGCGAGGCCTCGGCCGCTACCTACCGGGCCTTCCCGAAATGGACGCCCGGCCTGCACGAGACGGTGCGGAAGCTGCTCGCGTGAGGCGCCTGGCGCGGCAGGCGCTGCGCCATCCGGACGAAGCGATCGGCGTCGCCGCGCTGCTGCTGACGGTCGCCGCCGTCACCTGGGGCGTGGTCACCCGCTACGTCACCGCGCAGCCGGCGGTCTGGGCCAGCGAGGTCGCCGCCATCGGCTTCGCCTGGCTGACCTTCTTCGGCGCCAGCGCGTGCTTTCGGCACAATGCCCACCCCTCGATCGACATGCTGGTGGTGCGGCTGCCGCCAGGGCCGCAGCGCGTGGTGCGGCTGGCGGTGGACCTGCTGGTCGCGGCGTTCCTGGGGTATTTCTGCTGGCTCGGCTTCACCTTCTCGGTCGCCGCGTGGGACAACCCGACGGCGGTGCTGCGGCTGCCGATGACGGTGGTCTACGGCCCGATCACGGTCGCCACGCTGATGATGCTGGGCCGCCATCTGGCGGGCATGGCACGGCCACGGCACGCGCCCGAGCGAGCAATGGCATGACGGTTGCCGTCCCCGCCCTTCTGCTGGCGCTGCTGTTCGCGCTGAACGTGCCGGTGGCCTTCGCCATCGCGATGTCGGCGCTGTCGTTCTTCTTCCTGACCGACGGCCTGCCGGTCGACATCTTCTTCCAGAAGATGGTCGCCGCGACCGAGAGCTACCCGCTGCTCGCGGTGCCATTCTTCGTGCTCGCCGGGTCGCTGATGAACGCCGCCGGCATCACCCGCCGGCTGCTGCACCTGGCCGACGCGCTGGTCGGCCACCTCACCGGCGCGCTGGCGCAGGCCTGCACGGTGCTGGCGACCTTGCTTGGCGGCCTCACCGCATCCTCCTCGGCCGATGCCGCGATGCTGTCCAAGCTGTTCGGCCCCGAGATGGTCAGCCGCGGCTACTCGCCGGCCTTCGCCGCCGCAATCACCTCCTCCGCCGCCATCATCACCGCTCTGATCCCGCCGGGGATCGGGCTGATCATCTACGGCTACCTCGCCGACGTGTCGGTGGGCCGGCTGTTCCTGGCCGGCGTGGTGCCCGGCCTGCTGCTCGCGGCGTCGCTGCTCGTCATGACCTGGATCATCGCCAAACGCCGCGGCTACGCGCCGGTGCGCGACCGCTTCATCGGCTTCGCCGAGATCGGGCGGACGGCGCGCGACGCCATCCCGGCACTGCTGGTCCCGGTCTTCATCATCGTCGGCCTGCGCTACGGCATCTTCACCACCACCGAGGCCGGCGCCATCACGGTGTTCGTCACGCTGTTCATCGGCGCCGTGATCTACCGCGAGCTCACCTGGGCCAAGCTGCCCGGCGTGCTGCGCGAGACGGTGCTCGACACCTCGTCGGTGATGCTGCTGATCTGCGCGGCGTCCGCCTTCGGCTTCTACCTGGCGTGGGAACGGTTGCCGCCGCAGATGGCGGCCTGGATGGTGACGCTGACCAGCGACCCCATCATGCTGCTCCTGCTGATCAACGTCATGCTGATCGTGCTGGGAACCGCGGTGGAGGGCACCGCCGCGCTCATCATCCTGACGCCGATCTTCGTGCCGGTAATTTTGAAGTTCGGCATCGATCCGGTGCATTTCGGCATCGTCCTGGTCACCAACCTGACCATCGCCGGCATCACGCCGCCGGTCGGCCAGATGATGTTCATCTCCTGCGCCGTGCTGCGGGTGCCGATGGAGACCTATACGGTTGAAATCTTGCCCTTCCTAGGCGCCCTGTGCGTGGTGCTGCTGGTGCTGACCTTCGTGCCGCAGATGTCGCTGTTCCTGCCCGATCTGGTCATGGGCCGCTGATCGGCGATAGGCTGGGCGCCGGAGGACACCACCATGCCAACGATCGAACCCACCGGCCAAACGCTTGGCGCCACCGTGCACGGCCTCGACCTGTCGCAGCCGCTCGCGGACAACGACTTCACGCTGGTTTTGCGGGCGCTCGGCGAGCACGGCGTGCTGTGCTTCCCGAGCCAGCGGATCGAGGCGGCGCACCTGCGCGACTTCTCCGCCCGCTTCGGCGCCATCCAGGCCGGGGTCAGCCCCAAGCTGCACCACCGCGAGGTGCCCGAGGTCGGCATCCTGTCCAACATCCTGGAGAACGGCGAGCCGATCGGCCTGGCCGATGCCGGGCAGGACTGGCACACCGACATGTCCTACACCGCGACGCGCGGCTTCGTGAACGTGCTGTACGCGGTGCGGGTGCCGCAGCGCGACGGCCGGCCGCTGGGCGCCACGCTGTTCGCCAACATGCACGCGGCCTACGAGGGATTGCCGGCGAAGGTCAAGGCGCGGCTTGCCGGCCTCACCGCCACGCACGACTTCAACATCTTCTGGGAGCGCATGAGGACCCGCCCCGGCAGCACGCGCGGTCCGCTGACCCCTGAGCAGCGCGCCGTGCGCCCGCCGGCGGTCCACCCCGTGGTGCTGACGCATCCCATCACCGGCCGCCCGGTGCTGTACTGCAACCCCGGCTACGCCGAGCGCATCAACGAGCTGGACGAAGCCGAAAGCCGAAGGCTGCTGGACTTCCTGTTCGAACACCAGCTCCAGGAAAAATACCTCCACACCCACCACTGGACCGAGGGCGACCTGCTGATCTGGGACCACCTCGGCACGCTGCACAACGCCATTCCCGACTACCGTGCCGACGAGCCGCGGCTGATGCTGCGCTGCCAAGTGATGGCGGAGCGGGTCTTCGACCCCGACTTCCAGCGGCAATTCCTGCACGCCGCCTGAGGGAGTCCGGCCATGCGCATCGTGAGCTTCGCAACCGCCGCCGGGCCGGGTTTCGGCGTCGTGGCGGGCAACGGCATCGTCGATGCCGGACGCCGGCTCGGCGGGCGTTTCCCTGACGTACAGGCGGTGCTGCAAGCCGGTGCGTTGGGAGAACTCGCGGCGCTCGCCACGGCCGCGCCGGACCATGCGCTGGCCGACATCGCGTTCCTGCCCGCCGTGTCGGGGGACCGCAAGGTGCTGGCCGTCGGCCTGAACTACCGCGCCCACGTCGCCGAGACCGCTGGGCGCGACGTGCCGGAGCATCCGCGCATCTTCGCCCGGCTGGCCGACACCGTCATCGGCCACGGCCAGCCGATGTGGCGGCCCCGCAATTCGGTATGCTTCGACTACGAGGGCGAACTCGCGGTGGTCATCGGCAAGGCCGGACGCCACATCCCGGCGGCGCGCGCGCTGGAGCACGTCGCCGCCTACACCTGCTTCAACGATGGCAGCCTGCGCGACTTCCAGCGCCATTCGGTGACGGCGGGCAAGAACTTCCCGAACACCGGCCCGCTCGGCCCTTGGCTGGTGACGGCGGACGAGATCCCCGACCCGCAGGCGCTGACCCTGGTGACCCGGGTGAACGGCGAGGTGCGGCAGCGCACCAGCACCGCCGACATGATCCTGCCGGTCGCCGCGCTGATTGCCTACGTCTCGTCGTTCACCCCGCTGGCGCCCGGCGATGTGATCGCCACCGGCACGCCGGACGGTGTCGCGCAGGCCCGCACGCCGCCACCTTGGCTGCGGCCCGGCGACGTGGTGGAGGTGGAGATCGAGCGCATCGGCATCCTCCGCAACCCGGTCGTCGCCGAGGCATCCGGCGCATGATCGGCCGCCGCCCGCTGCTGGCCGCGGCACTTGCCACGCCGGCCATCGCCCGTACCCAGGGCGCCTGGCCCTCCCGCCCGGTCCGCATCGTCGTGCCGTTCCCGCCCGGCGGCTCCAACGACGTCATCACCCGGCCGCTGGCCGAACGCCTGCAGTCCCGCCTCGGCCAGCCCTTCGTGGTCGAGAACCGGGCCGGCGCCGGCGGCTCCATCGGCGCCGGCCAGGTGGCGCAGGCGGCCCCCGACGGCACCACGCTGATGGTCACCTCCTCGTCCTTCGCCACCACCTCGGTGCTGCAACAGACGCCCTGGGACCCGGAGGCCAGCTTCGACGCGGTGGCGCTGCTGGCCCGCGCGCCCTTCTTCATCCTCGCCAACCCGAATTTCGCGCCGCGTACGGTGGCGGAACTGGTGGCCCATGCCCGCGCCCGCCCCGGCGGCATCGACTACGCCAGTTCCGGGGCCGGCGGCATCAACCACTTCATCACCGAATACTTCTGCCTCGCCGCCGGCATCCGGATGAACCACGTGCCGTACCGCGGCACCGCGCCGGCGGTGACGGACCTGATTGCCGGCCACGTCCAGTTGCTCATCACCACCGTCGCCAGCGCCTCCTCCGCCATCCGCGAGGGCCGCGTCCGGGTCATCGCCGCGACCGCGCCGGACGGCGACCTGCCGGAGGGCGTGGCCCCGGCGCGCACGGTGCGCGAGCAGGGAATCGACTACGAGGTGGCGATCTGGTGGGGCCTGCTGGCGCCGCGCGGCCTGACGCCGGACCTGCGCGCCGCCATCCACGCCGCGGTCAACGGCGCCCTTGCCGACCCCGCCATCCGCCGGGTCTACGATGCCGAGGGCGCCCGCCCCAACCCGGTCGGCCCGACGGCATTCGCCACCGTGCTGAACGCCGACCTCGCCCGCTGGCGCCAAGTGGCGCAGGCCGCGAAGATCACCCTGGAATGACCGCGCACCGCAAGCGCTTCGACCCGGCCGCGACCGGCGCGCTGCACGGCGTCCGCATCATCGACCTCTCGCGCCTGGTCGCCGGCAACCTGCTGACCAAGGTGCTGGCCGACCACGGCGCCGAGGTGGTGAAGGTGGAGCCGCCGGATGGCGACACGCTGCGCGCCTGGCGCGTCGCCGGCGTGTCCACCGCCTGGAAGACGCTGGGCCGCAACAAGCTTTCCGTCTGCCTGGACCTGCGCAATCCCGACGCCATCGCCACGGTCCGGCACCTCGCCGCCAGCGCCGCCATGCTGGTGGAAAGCTTCCGCGCCGGCGTGCTGGAGGCGATGGGCCTCGACCCTGTGATGCTGCTGGCGGCCAACCCGCGGCTGGTGGTGGTACGGATCAGCGGCTGGGGCCAGGACGGGCCGTACCGCCACAAGCCCGGCTTCGGCACGCTGGTCGAGGGCTATTCCGGCTTCGCCGCGCAGAACGGCTTTGCCGACCGCGAACCGGTGCTGCCGCCGATGTACCTGGCCGATGGCTATGCCGGCCTGTACGGCGCCGCCGGCGCGATGATCGCGCTGCGCCATGCCGAGGCGACCGGGCAGGGCCAAGTCATCGACCTTTCGCTGTTCGATCCGATCTTCACTATGATGGAACCGCAATCGGCCAATTGGCGGCTGACCGGGACGCTCAAGCCGCGCACCGGCAGCCGTAGCACCAACGCCGCGCCGCGCAACGCTTATGCCACGCGCGACGGCGGATGGGTGTGCCTCTCGGCCTCCACGCAGGGGATGACGGCGAAGCTGTTCGCGGCGATCGGCCGGCCGGAGATGACCACCGACCCGCGGTTCCGAAGCAACGCCGACCGGGTGCGCAACGGGATCGAGCTGGACCGCATCATCGCCGAGTTCATTGCGGCCCGAACCCTGGCCGAAACCCTGGCCCATTTCGACGCCGCCGGCGTCACCATCGGCCCGATCATGGACGCCGCGATGCTGCAATGGGACCGCTACGTGGCGGAACGCGAGGCGCTGATCGAAGTGCCGGATGCCGAGATGCCGGACGGCTGGCTGCCGATGCACGGCGCGGTGCCACGGCTGTCCGCCACGCCCGGCATCCTGGCGCGGCCGGCGCCGTCGCTGGGCGAGCACAACGACGCGATCCTCGGCGCGGCGCTCGGCCCGGCCGAACTCGTGCGGCTGCGCGCCGCCGGCGCGGTGCGCGACCCCATGCCGGATCCAAAAAGGGAACCGCAGGCACCGTAACGGACTTATCGGCGTAGCCGCGGCCGTGACACCGGCCGGGGGCGGAGGGATCGGCGATGCGCCTTGGCGACGAACGCGAAAGCCAGAACGTCGAGGACCGGCGTGGCGGCGGCGGCCTGCCGATCGGCGTCGCCGGCGGCGGCATCGGCACCATCGCGCTGGTGGTGCTGGGCCTGTTGTTCGGCATCGACCCGAGCGTGATCCTTTCGAGCGTCGGCGGCGGCGATGCCGTCCAGCAGCGCGCGCCGGCGCCATCGGCGAACCGCTCCTCCGGGCCGCCGGGCCAGCCGGACGAGATGCGGCAATTCGTCTCCCGCGTGCTGGCGAGCACCGAGGATGTCTGGACCGCCGTGTTCCAGGCCAACGGCCGCCGCTACGACCCGCCGCGGCTGGTGCTGTTCAGCGGCGGCGTGCAATCGGCCTGCGGCGCCGCCAGCACCGCGGTCGGACCATTCTATTGCCCCGGCGACCGGCAGGTATACCTCGACCTCGCCTTCTTCCGCGACATGGAGCGCCAGCTTGGCGCGTCCGGCGACTTCGCCCAGGCCTACGTCATCGCCCACGAGGTCGGCCACCACGTGCAGAACGAAATGGGCATCATGCGCCGGGCCGACGCGCTGCGCGCCCGCGGTGGCGAGGTCGAGGTCCGGGCGGTCTCGGTGCGGGTGGAGTTGCAGGCGGACTGCTTCGCCGGCGTCTGGGCGAACCGGGCGAACCAGTCGCGCGCCATCCTGGAACGCGGCGACATCGAGGAAGGATTGAATGCCGCCGCCGCGGTGGGCGACGACCGGATCCAGCGCCGTTCGCAGGGCCAGGTTGTGCCGGAAAGCTTTACCCATGGCAGTTCGGCGCAGCGGGTGCGCTGGTTCCGCCGCGGACTGCAAAGCGGCGACGTCCAGCCGTGCGACACCTTCGGGTAGCGCTTGCCAGCCGCGGCCCAGGGCAAGCGTATTCCACCCGGCCGACTCTCCCGTGGGTCCGGGCGGGCGTTGTCGCGTCCTGGCCGAATTCAGGACGACGTGGCGCAGCCTCCCTTCGCGGCGTTCACTACGCAAGGAACGGATCGCCTTCTGGCTCGTTAGGGAACCAGATGGCCGGTGTCGCGCCGGCCACGGCCACGTCGCACGGGGATTGAACAATGCGCCCAACCCTCATTCGTCTTGCGTTGCTTGGTGCGGTCGCCACGGCGCCCGCCTTCGCGCAGCCCTCGCCTGCGCCGATGCCGGACCGCGCACCGGCGGCCAGGCCCGCCGCGCCGCTCGCCCCCTCGGTTACCCCGGCGCCCGACCGCAGCGGCGCCACCACGACGAACCCGAGCGCCGAGCGCAGCCAGCCCGCGGGCACGCCGGTCGCCGGTGCCAACAGCTTCACCGAAGGCCAGGCGCGCAGCCGGATGGAAGATGCGGGCTTCACCGGCATCTCCGACCTGCAGAAGGACGACCAGGGCATCTGGCGCGGCCGTGGCACCCGCGGCGGCCAGCCGGTGTCGGTGATGCTCGACTACCAGGGCACCGTCAGCGCCCGCTGAGCGCTGGTCCGTTCCAACCGAACCGCGACCTAGACAACGGAGAAACCCCCCATGGCATCCCGCACGATCGCCCGCCTGTTCGACAGCTATGCCGACGCTTCCGCCGCGGTGCGCGACCTGGAAGCCGCCGGCTTTTCGCATGATGATGTGAGCCTGGTGGCCAGCGCCACCGCGGACGGCACGGATTCGGCCGACGGGACCGGGGCCGAAGGCGCCACCGGGGCGTCGACCGGCGTCGGCACGGGCGCCACCGTCGGCACCCTGCTGGGTGGTGGCGCCGGCCTGCTCGCGGGCATCGGCGCGCTGGCCATTCCGGGCATCGGGCCGCTGGTCGCCGCGGGCTGGCTGGTGGCGGCGCTGACCGGCGCCGGCGTCGGCGCCGCGGCGGGTGGGTTGCTGGGCGGCCTCACCCAGGCTGGCATCGGCGAGGAACACGCGCATGTCTACGCCGAGGGCGTGAAGCGCGGCGGCAACCTGGTCACCGTGCGGACCGACGACACCCGCGCCGCCGAGGCGGAGTCGATCATGGGCCGGCACAACGCCGTCGACGCCGACGAACGCGCCGCCAGCTACCGTTCCGGCGGCTGGACCGGCTACGACCAGAATGCGGGCACCGGCATGGCGGCCGGCGCAGGGGCGGCGGCCACCGGCTTCGGTTCCAGCAGCAACGCCCCGGACGGCAGGCCCGGCAACCCGCCCGGCACGATGGCGTCACGGGCGATGGACGCGGCCACCGGCACGAATGTGAGCGGCACGGGGCAGCGGAACGAAGCCGGGACGCACCTTGGCGGCGCCGCTGGCGCGCTGGGCGCCGGTGCCGCGTCCGTCGGGGCGGCTGCCATGGGGACTGGCGCCAGGGGGACTGGCGCTTCGGGCACCGGAATGGGCACGACGTCCTCCGCACCGGACGGCACGCCAGAGAATCCCTCCGGCACGATGGCCTCGCGGGCTGTTGACCAGGTTGCCGGAACCAATGTCAGCGGCGCCCACCCGGAGAACGAGGACGGCACTTCGCGCAACCCGCCGGGAACCGCGGCGGAACGGGCGGCCGACCGCAACCTTGGCACCAACACCACCCCGCCACGGCGTGATCCCACGCGTTAGGCGGAACCGCTGCGGCCCGTTCGCTTTCACTGGAACAGACGGGCCGCGGTCGTTTCAAAAGTTTCCGGTTGTGACCCAATTCGACAGGATGGTCGTTCGTGCGCGCCGGCCGGAGCGGCACCGGTTCAACGCATTCGGGCGATCAGCCGCCTGGCACGCTCCGCGACCGGTGCATCGATCATCCGCCCGTCAAGGCTGACGGCGCCGACCCCTTCCGTGACCCCCGCCTCGAATGCCGCCACGATCCGCCGCGCCTGCGCCACCGCCTCGGGCCACGCGCCGTATTCCTCGTTGACCATCGCCACTTGCGAGGGATGCACGCAGCTCGCGCAGGCGAAGCCAAGGCCGCGCGACCGCCGCAGCATGGCGCGGTAGCTCTCCGGGTCGTCCAGCCCCGCCACCGTGCCGATGAAGCCGAGCGGCAGGATGCCGGCGGCCCGCGCCGCCAGCACGCACAACATCTTCGGCAGGTAAAGCGCGTCGGGCGACGGTTCCATGTCGAGATCGGTGGCGAGGTCCTCGCCGCCGGCGCCGAGCGCCACCATGCGCGGGTCGGCGCGGGCGATGGCCTCCATCTGCGGCACCGCGGCGGCGGTCTCCACCAGACCGATCAGCCGCGTCCGGCCGCTGGTCTTGCCGTGCCGCGCCTCGGCCTCCGTCACCTGTTCGGCCAGCAGCAGGACGTGGTCGGCGCCCAGCAGCTTGGTCAGCACCAGCACGTCGGCGCCGGCCGCCACCGCGGCGTCGATGTCGGCCAACGCCATGGCGAGCGGCCGGTTGATGCGGACGCAGACATCGGCGGCATGGCCGCTGGCGTCCACCTGCCGGACCCGCGGCACGGCATCGGCCAGGCCGGCGCGGGCGGCGGCCTTGGCACCCGGCGCGACCGCGTCCTCGAGGTCGAGGATGATGGCGTCGGCGCCG
>JAABUN010008476.1_pt1 | contig 10476 bp, 8 predicted proteins | sample 5559311 | NCBI WGS metagenome assembly JAABUN01 (sample SAMN10711877, study PRJNA513370) | rock metagenome | isolation source: Antarctica rocks | place: Antarctica: Victoria Land, Siegfried Peak sud
CCGCCGAGGAACAACGTGACGATGACGGCGGCCATCGTCACCGCGTTGAGGAACTCGGCCAGGTAGAAGATGGCGAAGCGGAACCCCGAGTACTCGGTCTGGAAGCTGCCCACCAGCTCCTGTTCGGCCTCCACCAGGTCGAACGGCGGCCGGTTGAGCTCCGCGGTGGCCGACAGGGAGAAGATCACGAACGGGACCAGGCCGGTGACCCACAGGTTCCACCCCCAGGGTTGCTGGGAGGCCACGATCCCGCTGGTCGTCAAGGTGCCGGCGGCCAGCACGACGGCGAGCACCGACAGCCCGAGGGCGGCCTCGTAGGACACCATCTGGGCGCTGGCCCGCACCGATCCGAGCAGTGGGTACTTCGACCCCGACGACCATCCGGCCAACATCACGCCGTAGACGGCGATCGAGGACATGGCCAGGACCACCAGGACGCCGGCACCGGGATCGGCCAGCTGCAGGACAGTCCGGTGCCCGAACATCTCCACCACCCCACCGTTGCCGTCGCGGAAGTCCCCGCCGAGGGGGATGAGCCCGAACGTGATGAACGCCGGGACCATGGTGAGGATGGGAGCCAGGCGGAACACCACCCGGTCCGAGCGGTCCGGTATGAGGTCCTCCTTCAGGAGGACCTTCAGCCCGTCGGCCAGGGTCTGGAGGATGCCGAAGGGACCGGCCCGGTTCGGCCCCACCCGGTTCTGCAGGTCCGAGATGATCTTGCGCTCGAACCAGATCATCAACATGGTGGCGATCAAGGTGATGCCCAGGGTGATGGCCGCCTTGACGATGACGATCAGGACCACGACCAGCCCGACGTGGCCGGCGAACAGCGGGTCGTTGGCGAGGATCACGACATCGTCTCCAGCCGTACCTCGGTGACCGGCGCCGACGCGTCGATGAGCACGGCCGGCGAAGGGTCACCATGGGCCCACGCCATGGTGACTGTGCCTTCGGCGACGGTGGCGTCGCGCTCGACTGCGGTCGTGAGGGCGCCGCGTGACGACGTGACCCGCACCTGGGCGCCGGGGTCGACGCCGAGGCGCTCCAGGTCCGAAGGGTTGGCCCGCAGCGCGCCGGGCACCGGCAGGCCCGCCAGCGACGGCGACTGGCGGACCAGCGTCCCACGGTCGTACAGGGAGCGCACGGTGACCAGTCGGAGGGAGTAGGCGTCCACCGCCGGGGCGTCGTAGGCGAGCTCGGCGGGACGCACCGACACCGTCGGCGGGCGGCCAGTAGCTCCCTCCTCCACGTCGGGATCGGCGTGGTCGCCCTGACGGGACTCGCCCCCTGGCGAGGCATCGGCGTCGCCGGAGCCCTTCGGTTGGTCCTCGCCGCTGGCCACCGCCTCGGATTGGGCCTCGGCGGCCCCCGCCATGTGGCCCGCCGCCTCGCCCGGGTCATCGGCGGCGGCGGCATCGGTGGCCTTTACGGCGACGTCGCCGTGGACGGCGGCCCGGTCGCCTGCGGGGGTGACGTCGCCCGTGCGGTCCTGGTTCGCCTCGGGCGTGGAGCGACCGGCCAACAAGCCGTCGGCTTCGCCCAACAAGGCGGTGGCGGTGAGTCCGGCGTGGACCGACGACAGTCGCTCGACCTCGTCCCAGATCTCCCCGGGCGACGCGAAGCCCAGGTCGGCGCCCAAGCGGTACGCCAGCTCGGCGGCGATCATCCAATCCGGCCGGGCAGTGCCAGGCGGGGTGACCTTCTGGCGCACGACGCTGACGCGGCCTTCGATGTTGGTGGTGGTGCCGTCGACCTCGGCGAACCCCGCGGCCGGCAGCACCACGTCGGCGTTGAGCGACGAATCGTTGACGACGGTGTCCACCGCGATGATCGTGTCGGCACCCTGGAGGCCCCGCACGGCGAGGTCGTGGTCAGGGAAGTCGGCGAGCGGGTCGGCGCCCAGGAGGATCAACGTGGTGATCTGCCCGTCGGCGGACGCAGCCAGGATGCCGGCGGTGTCGAGGCCCCGTTCGGCGGGCACCGCCCCCCAGGCGTCGCTGAACCAGTCACGGCCGTCGGCGAGGGCGACCCGCCCCGGTAGCAAGCCGGGCGACAGCCCGAGGTCCAGGGCACCGTGGACGTTGGCCCGCCGCAGGCCCGACAGGAACCGGGTCTCGGGGAAGGCGTCGAGCAGAGCGGAGGCGGCCGCCACGGTGGCCTCGGGTCCCTCGGCCAGCGAGCTCCGTCCCAGCAGCACGGTGAAGGGTTCCGCGGCCAGGCGCTCGCGCACCGCGGCGAGCTCTCCCTTGCCGGCCACGATGTCGGCGACCACCTGGTTGACGGCGCCGGGGACGCTCCGCAACGAGTGGGCGGCCAACGGGGTGAGCGACGTCTCCCGGGGCGACACCTCCACGACCACGGCCTGGTGGCGGGTGACGGCGTCGCGCATGCGCAGGTACAGCACCGGCAGCTCGTCCTTGGGATCCGAGCCGATCACCACCAGGGTGCCACCGGCGGTGCAGGCATCGTCGATGGTGGCGCGGGGCAACCCGGCCACGACCTCGCCGGGAAGCCCGTCGCCGAGCTGGGCGTCCACGTTGTCGGTCCCGATGACGCCCTTGGCCAACTTGGTCCAGGCGTAGGCGGCTTCGTTGGTCAGCTTGGCGCCGCCGATCACGGCCACGCCGGTCGGCCCGGAATCGTCGAGGGCCGCCTTGATCGCCTTGGCGGCGGCGGCGAGAGCGTCGGACCAGCGGGTGTCGGCCAGCTCACCACCCGGGCCACGGACCTGGGGGACCGATAGGCGGTCGGGCGAACCGACGGCCTCGAACCCGAAGCGGCCCTTGTCGCACAGCCAGCTCCAGTTGACCGGATCCGAGTCCACGCCGACGTAGCGCAGCACCTCGTTGCGGGACGAGTCGATGACCAGACGGCACCCGACCGAACACGTCTGGCAGGTGGATTCCACGACGTCGAGGTCCCACGGCCGGGCCTTGAACCGGTAGGGCCGGGCGGTGAGGGCCCCGACCGGACAGATCTGCACGGTGTTGCCCGAGAAGTACGAGGCGAAGGGATGCCCGGGGAACGTGTTGACCTGGGTCCCGTTGCCCCGGTCCTGGAACTGGATGAGCGTGTCGCCGGCGACGTCTTTGGCGAAGCGGGTGCAGCGGTCGCACAGGATGCAGCGTTCGCGGTCGAGGACCACGTTGTCAGAGATGGGGATGGGCTTCTCGAAGTGGCGCTTCTCCTCCACGAAGCGGCTCTCGCCGGGCCCGAAGGACATGGTGTGGTCCTGCAACGGGCACTCTCCGCCCTTGTCGCACACCGGGCAGTCCAGTGGGTGGTTGATGAGGAGGAACTCGAGGATGCCGTCCTGGGCCTTCTTGGCCACCGGGGACTCCGTGTCCACCACCATGTCGGGAGCGACCGCCACCATGCAGCTCGGCTGCAGGGCCGGACCGCGCCCGGTGTCGATCTCCACCAGGCACATCCGGCACATGCCGACCGGCTCCATGCGGTGGTGGTAGCAGAAGCGCGGTATGTAGACGCCATGGCGTTCGGCGGCGTCGATCACCAGCTCGCCCTTGCGGGCGTCGATGGCGGTGCCGTTGATGGTCACCGCCACGGCCTCGGCTCCGGTCTGGTCCTTCGTCTTGCTCCCGGCGGCGTCAGGCATCGACGGTCGCCTCCTCGCGGTCGCGGACCGGCCCGACGAAGGCCGGCCCCTTGACCTCTACGGTGGTCACGGCCGGTCCTCCGAGGTAGGCCTCGAACTCGTCCTTGAAGCGGGTGACCGCCGACGCGATGGGCGAGGTGGCCGACTGGCCGAGCGGGCAGATGGTGGTCTGCTTGGGCGGCCAGTCGATGCCCACGGAGATGTTGTCGCACACGTCGAGCAACAGGTCCAGGTCCTCGGGGCGACCATGTCCGTCGAGGATGCGCTCGAGGATCTTCTCCAGCCAGCTCGTGCCCTCGCGGCAGGGGGTGCACTTGCCGCAGGACTCCCGAGCGAAGAACCGCACCAGGCGCAGGCACGCCTTGACCATGTCGGTGTCCTCGTCGAAGGCCACCACGGCCCCGGACCCCAACATGGTGCCGAGCTTGGCGACCGTGGCCGCCTCCAGGGGCACGTCGAGGTGCTCGGGGTACATCCACGGCGCTGAGGCCCCGCCGGGGATGAACGCCTTGAGCTGGCGGTCGTGGCGGATGCCGCCGCCGTACACCGGCGCGTACAGCAGGTCCCGGAACGTGGTCACGCCGAACTCCACCTCGTACACCCCCGGCCGCTTCACGTGGCCCGACACCGCGAACATCCGGGTCCCCTTGGAGTTCTCTGCGCCGAGGGCGGCGAAGGCGGCGCCCCCGTTGCGCAAGATCCACGGGAGGTTGGCCAGCGTCTCCACGTTGTTGACGATGGTCGGCTGCAGGTACAGCCCCTTGGCGGCGGGGAAGAATGGCGGCTTCAGCCGAGGCATGCCGCGATTGCCTTCCAGGCTTTCGATGAGGGCCGTCTCCTCGCCGACGATGTAGGCGCCCGCACCCCAGTGCAACACGATGTCGACGGAGAAGTCGCTGCCGCCGATGTTGCGCCCGACGTGACCCGCGGCGTAGGCCTCGTTGAGGGCCTGGGCGATGCGTTCCTGGGCCAGGGCCATCTCACCGCGCACGTACAGGAACGCCTGGGAGCACCCGACGGCGTAGCAGGCGATCAGCACGCCCTCGATGAGCTGGTGGGGGTCGCGCTCCATGAGGAGTCGGTCCTTGTAGGTCCCGGGTTCGGACTCGTCGCCGTTGACCACCAGGTAGCGGGGCCACACGCCGGGCGGGCAGAACCCCCACTTCACCCCGGCCGGGAACCCGGCGCCGCCCCGGCCGAGCAGGGAGGCGGTCTTGACCTCCTCGACCACCTCGGCGGGGGCCTTGGCCATGGCTGCCCTCAGCCCTTCGTAGCCGTCGGTGGCCTCGTAGCGGGCGAGGGTGTGGCTGTCGTCGTAGCCGAACCGGCTGGTGATGATCTTGGGAGCGTCGGTGACGGCCATCAGGCGTCGGCCCTCTCGGGAGCAGGCATCCACGACGGTTCTGGGGCGCTGGTGGGATCGGCGTTGCCGGCCGCCCGGTCGGCAGGGATGTGCTGGCGGATGCGGGCCAGGGTCCCGTGGGGCGGGATCTCCTCGCTGAGGCGGTCGGCGGCGAGGTCGTCGATGAGCGCGTCGAACTCGTTGTGGGTGATCCGGTGGCGGTAGCGGTAGTTGACCTGCAGGCACGGCGCCTCGGTGCAGGCGGCGATGCACTCCACGTCTTCCAGGGTGAAGCGCCCGTCCGCGGTGGTGCTGCCCGCTTTGATCTCCAGCTTGGCCTCGGCGTGGTGGAGCAGCTCTTCGCCGCCCATGACCAGACAGGAGATGTTGGTGCACACGTTCACCAGGTAGGTCCCGACCGGTTCGCGCTTGAACATCTCATAGAACGAGCACGTGCCGAGGACCTGGGCCGGGGTGGTCTCGGTCAGCTCGGCGATGTGCTCCATGGCGTCGTCGGTGACGTAGCCGTCCTGCTCCTGCGCGAGGTGCAGCAACGGGATCGTCGCCGACTTCACCCGTGGGTAGCGAGCCAGGATCTCCCTGGCGGTGACCAGGTTCTCGGCGGTGAACCTCAACGATCCACCTCGCCCATGATCGGGTCCACCGAGGAGATGACGGCGACGGCGTCGGCGATGAGCCCGCCGTGCATCAGGTGGGGCAGGACCTGGAGGTTCATGAAGCTCGGGCCCCGCACATGCATGCGGTAGGGCTTGGCCGACCCGTCCGACACCAGGTAGCACCCCAGCTCGCCCCGGGGCGACTCCACCGCCGCATAGGCCTCCCCCTCGGGCACCTTGAAGCCTTCGGTGAAGATCTTGAAGTGGTGGATGAGCGCTTCCATGGACTCGTCGATGCGGGCCCGCGGCGGCGGCGTGACCTTCTTGTCCTGCATGCGGTAGTCGCCGGGAGGCATCTGGTCGATGCACTGCCGCAGGATCTTGATCGACTCGCGGATCTCGTTGAGCCGGATGGCGTAGCGGTCGAAGCAGTCGCCGTAGCTGCCGACGATGACGTCGAAGTCCACCTGGTCATAGGCCAGGTACGGGGTGTCGCGGCGCAGGTCCCATGCGTACCCCGTGGAGCGCAGGATCGGGCCGGTGACGCCGAGGGCCAGGGCCTCCTCGGTGGTGAGGGACCCGACGCCCTGCAACCGTTCCCGCCAGATCGGCTGGTCGGTCATCATCACGTCGTACTCCCCGAGACGTTCGGGGAGGGTGTCGAGGTAGTCGCTCAGGCGTTGCTGCCAGCCGTCGGGCAGGTCCGCCGCAGTGCCGCCGACGCGGATGAAGTTGTGGTTCATGCGCAGGCCGGTGATCATCTCCAGCAGCCGCAGCCCCTCCTCGCGCTCGCGCCAGCCGTAGATCATCATCGAGGTGGACCCGAGATCCAGGCCGTTGGTGGCCAGGAACAAGAAGTGCGACGTGAGCCGGTTGAGCTCGCAGAGCAGCATGCGGATCCAGGTGGCGCGAGGCGGCAGGTCGACGCCGAGCAGCGCCTCCACGGCCAGGCAGAACGCCACCTCGTTGAAGATCGGCGACGCGTAGTCCATGCGGGTGACGTTGGTGCCGCCCTGCAGGTAGGTGAGGGTCTCGCCCGTCTTCTCCATGCCGGTGTGCAGGTAGCCGATCACCGGCTTGGTGCGCAGCACGGTCTCGCCATCGAGCTCGAGCATCAATCGCAGCACGCCGTGCGTGCTCGGGTGCTGGGGTCCCATGTTCATGATCGTGGTCTCGCCGTCGGCGGGGATGTCGGCCGCTTCCGCCTCGGACATGCGCAGCACCGAGCCGACCTCGCGCAGCACCTCAGTGCCTCCGGCCAGGATCCGAGGAGCCATCTCCTGGGCGCCTTCGCCGGTGAGGTGCGTGGGCTCGTGGGGGGCGGGCGTGCCGGCGACGGCCGGCGTGCCGGGGGCCTCGGCCGTCCCGGCTGCCTCCGTGCTCTCGGTGGCGGTCATCGCGGCGGGGCGTCCTTGAACTGGACCGGGATGCGCCCGACGCCGTAGTCCTTGCGCAGCGGGTGGCCGTGCCAGTCCTCGGGCATCAAGATCCGGCTGAGGTCGGGATGGCCGTCGAAGCGGATGCCGAACATGTCGAAGACCTCGCGCTCCATGGCTTCGGTGCCGGGGTGAACCTCGAACAGGCTCGGAACCACCGGGTCGGCTTCGGGGACCTGGACCCGCAGGCGGAGGCGCTGCCGCTCGACGTGGGAGATGAGGATGACGACCACCTCGAAGCGCTCAGCGGCGATCCCCGCCGGCAGGTCGACCTGGCGGTGGGTCAGGTAGTCGACGGCGGTGACGTCGAGGCACTGCGCCCACCCTTCGTCGCGCAAGGTGCGCACCAGGTCCCGGAGCTGCTCGCGGGTCGGGTGGGCCACCCGTTGACCGAAGCGCTCGCTGATCGGGGCGCCGTGGAGGGACTCGGGGGCGGGGGCCGGCTCGGGCGCCACCGACTCCGCCGTGGCGGGGGTGTCGACGTCGGTCACTACGGCCGACCGAGGGTCACGGCCTGGGGTGCACCCTGCCCGTCGAGCTGGCTGACGTGGATGGCGGCCCCGCCGCCGTTCTCGTCGCGGCGGATGAAGATCTCACGACTGCGGATCTGGTCGTGCAGCGTGCCGATGGCGTGGATGAGCGTCTCGGGCCCGGGCGGGCAGCCAGGGGCGTAGACGTCGACAGGGACCACTTGGTCGACACCCTGGATGATGGCGTAGTTGTTGAACATGCCGCCCGTGCTGGCGCACACCCCCATGGAGATGACCCACTTGGGTTCCATCATCTGGTCATAGATCTGGCGCAGCACCGGCGCCATCTTCTGCGACACCCGCCCGGCCACGATCATGAGGTCGGCTTGGCGGGGCGAGGCCCGGAACACCTCCATGCCGAAGCGGGCGAGGTCGTAGTGGGCACCGCCCGCGCCCATCATCTCCAACGCGCAGCACGCCAGGCCGAAGGTGGCCGGCCACATGCTGCGGGTCCGCGCCCACTTGACCACGTCCTCCACCTTGGCGGTCACGAAGTTGTGGTCGAGGGCCTCGAGGCCGTGGTCGGTGAAGTCGAGCGGCATCAGGCTGCCACCTCACCGGGGCCGCCCGGGCGCTGCTCCCGGCCGTCCTGGCCGACCCGGCGCACCGTCGAGGTCGTGGTCCGCTCGACGCTCACGCCGGGTCCCTCCCGGCGCACCCCTTGCAGCGGCCCCCAGTCGAGGGCACCGTTGGCGATGAGGTACACGAACGAGGCGAACACGGCGACGGAGAAGACGATCATCTCGACCAGGCCGAACGCACCGAGGGACTCATGGATCACGGCGTAGGGGTACAAGAAGATGATCTCGATGTCGAAGACGATGAAGATCATGGCCACCAGGTAGAACCGCACCGGGAAGCGCTCTGGGGGGTCCTGGCGGGGCACGATGCCACACTCATAGGGGGCCGACTTGGCCGCCGAGGGCCGCTTGGTGCTGACCAACCGGGACATCACCAGGCTGGCCCCGGCGAACACGCTGCCGAGGACCAACATGGCGACGATGGGGAGGTATTGGCCCACGGTCAGGTCGCTCCGGCCACGCGCCGCTGGGCGGCGGCGGTCCTGTCCCGGCTGTGGAGGCTGCTGGCCAGCACCGCGAACACCAGTCCGGTGAAGATGGTGAACCCGATCGAGGGGAGACGCAGCGCGCCGCGGTCTCGTTCGAGGATGACCGTGTAGACCGGGGCATCGGGGTCGCGCACCGGCGCCGGTGGCGCCTGACCGGCCTTGGGCGTCTGGGGGACCACCGGTTGCAGCTGCACGGCGGCCCGGAACGGCTTGTGGAAGACGTCGAAGGGCGACGTGAACTTGTACTTGATCCGGTTGAGGATCGACGTGTCGGATCCGAGGCCCTTCTTGCCCCCCGTGAGGAACGAGTCGATCACCACGTAATCCGCGGCGCCGTTGGCGAAGATGGCACTGCCGTCGGGCCCGAGGGCTTCGGACACCACCGACTGGGTCTCACCCGTGTACTTGTTGGACGTCTCCAGGATCTTCCAGGGCCCGAGCGTCTGGTTGACCCGGTCCTTCAAGTTCTGGTCCACACCGACCAGGTCACCCAGGTTGGGGTCCTTGGCGGTGGTCGGGAACTCGTTGACGAGCGCCTTGGACTGGGAGCGTTCCTCCAACGGGTCGGGCAGCTGCTCGGGCAGCAGGAGGGAGTCGGCGACCTCGACGCGCGACTGCGACGGTGCGCCACGGACGGTGTCGACCACCTTCCAACTCGGCGCCGGGCCCTTGTAGCCGATGCCGTAGACGGACCAGATGATGCCCATCACGAACAACCAGCCGAACAGGCCGGCAAGCGCCAGCTGGAACCCGAGGCGGGTGCCGCTGTTGGTGGACAAGATGACGAAGATCGACCCACAGAGCACTGCCACGGCCACGACCACGGTCAAGATGCCCTTGAACCCCGGGTCCCACGTGAGCGAAGCCAGCACGTGCACGCTCATCGAGCGAGGCTCCGTTCGTACTCGACGACGGCCCGCACCTGATCCTGGGTCATCATGGCGCCGTCTTCGGGGACCCCTGAATCCTGCGGCTCCACGCCGACCTCGCCGTTCTCGGGGTTCAACTTGACCTCGGGGGTGACGCAGAAGCCGGGCATGCGGCCACTGCCCTGGCCGTTCAGGCCGTAACGGGCGCCGTTCTCCGAGCCGCTGCACACGAACTCGGTCTGTTGCCCGACGCCGAGGCTGCCTCCGGGGAACTGCTGGCGCACGTTGGTGAGCGGGGGCCCGAAGGCGCCGCTGCCGTCGGCCTGCTTCTCCCCGTAGGACCAGCCCTTGGTGTGGCAACGACCGCAGGAGTAGGCGCCGCCGGCGAAGCCGTCGTCGTAGCCCATGTTGAACAACGCCTGCCCGGGGGACTTCCACTGCGGCGGACAGGACTCCGTGTCGACCTTGGTCGGGTCGAAGCTGGCGCGGTCCTCGGTGCTCAGCTTGGCCTTGGCCGCTTCCGCGAGGGCGTCGACGCAGGTGGTGTCGGGCTGCTTCATCATCTTGGCCAGCTGCTCGGTGACCTGCTTCTGGGACTCCTCGGGGGTGAGCTGGATGGAGCGCAGGTAGTCGATCAGGTTCTGCAGGTTCTGCTCGGTGAGCGGGCCTCCGCCCCGGGCGCCCCACGCCGGCATGGGGGAGAACGGCCGGCCGTACTCGAGGATGTAGCGGACCTCGTCCCGGCTGTATCGCAAGAGCACGGTGTTGAGGGCGGGCCCCTGCCAGGTGACCTGCTTGACGAAACGGCCCTCGGCGTCGGTGATCGTGTAGGGGGTGGCGCCACCGACGCCCTTCTCGCCATGGCAGAAGGCGCAGTTGAAGCCGCCCTTCTCGGTGGTGGCGAACATCTCGCCGCCCCGATCGACGAACTTGCGCTCCAGGTTGCCGCCCTCGTTGGTCTGGCGCCCCGGCTCCGCCAGCCAGTACAGCGGCA
>JAABUN010008478.1_pt1 | contig 10475 bp, 10 predicted proteins | sample 5559311 | NCBI WGS metagenome assembly JAABUN01 (sample SAMN10711877, study PRJNA513370) | rock metagenome | isolation source: Antarctica rocks | place: Antarctica: Victoria Land, Siegfried Peak sud
TTCGGCACGACGCCCGCCAAGGGGCAAGAGGATGGTGATGCGGCAGTGGCAACCGGGCTATGAGGCAACGGGAGCATCGCGGTGAGGCAACGTCAGTCACGCCGGGAACATTCTTGGATGAGGCAATGCGACATTCATCCTGATTGTCGCGTCGCAGCTGCGGGTGGTCTGGCCCGTCGCGCCGGAGGAGCAAACGCCGGCGGCCTTCTCGGCAGTCTGCCTGGTCCTGGCCGAGGCCCGCTTCGACGCCTTCTCCGACCTGCTGAAGCCGGCCCTGGCAAACCTGGCCATCGATCGGACGGACTTTGCTGCCTTCTGACAGGCGCAGAAGTATTCCCTTCCGCCCTTCTGGTTCGCCCGAGGCGCCGCACGGTCGTCCTCCAGGGCTGCTGCCGAGTGCCGCCGCTGGCTCAAGGCCAAGGTCACGGGAGCCGGCAAGCGGCTGAGCAAGAGCGGTTATCGGGCGGAGGCCCAGGCGCGCTTTGCCGGCCTTTCGGCCCGCGGCTTCGATGCGACTTGGAAGGCTGTCGTCCCTTCCGACTGGAAGGGCAGTGGTCGCCCATCCATCCAGCGGCTCAGGACCTTGCCGGCGCGCCAGCGCGATTGACGGCCGGCCAGCGCTGGATCGGCTGAGCTCGACCTGCATCGCCGGCCGGAAATCATCGCGATAGGTGCGCTGATTAATCGCGGCTAACCGCAACACCGTTCACTTAGGGCAGAATTCTGTTCACCTAAGCTTCATGGCTGGCCTCAACACATTGAAAATTCGGCTTTTTGGAAAGTTCTGGTAGCGGCTTGATCCTCTTGAGTGAACAGCATTGCGGCTAACCGGCCTTTAAGCTGGCGCTAAATCGAATCACTTCGGCAGATCCATGCTGCCAGGTATTTCGCCATCGCCGGATCCGCCATGTCGGCCGGCATGCCATCCAGTGCCCCCCAGCGCCCGATCTGCCCACCCTCCGACGCGGCCAGTCTGGCCTCGGCGGCGGGACACCTGCGGGCCTTGGTGCGGGCGCTCGCGCGGCAGGCTGCGGCCGAGCTCTTCGCCGCGGCATCCCCCACCGCACAGGAAAACCCCGATGCCGCCGCGCCCAACCCCCTCGATAGCGACCACGCCCGTCTTGCCGTCCATCCCGCCCGCCGCTGAACCCGCCCTGCTGTCCGCCGCGGCCGTGGCACAGCGCTGCGGCGTCAGCCTGCGCCATGTGCGCCGGCTGATTGCCAATCGGGCGCTGCCCGTTCATCGCCTTGGCCGGGTCGTGCGGGTCGCCGAGGCAGACCTGCAGCGCTTCCTGGCCGCCTGTCGCGGTGAGATGCCAGTTAGTGCCAAGTCATGACCTACGGCACCATGGCTCGGTTCAGTGCTGAGCGTCGTTATTACTTGACCAACCGAAGGGCGTTGCTTCTGTATGCTACCTAATCACGATCCAAACCCCCAGCCATCACTTGGCATCACGAGGCCTACCACGACACTCCACCCCCCGTCACGCACCGCCCTCAGCCTAGCCGACCTCCTCCAGGCGGTGGCCGAACGGCCCGGCCTCGCCGACCATCGCCGCCGCGACCTCGCCTCCGCCCTCCGCCGGGTGGCCCAGCTCCTCGGCCGCGAGCCGGGCCAGGTCGAGGCCGAGCCCCGCCTCCTCCGGCGCCGCCTGGCCGAGATCGCCCTAGCCGCGCACGGCCTCTCCCGAAAGCGCTGGAACAACATCCGCGCCCTGCTCGGCGCCGCGCTCAAGCTGGTCGGGCCGATCTCGCCGGGTCGCCACCTCACGCCCCTCACGCCCGAGTGGCAGCTGCTGCAGGACCGCATGGTCGATCGCGGCCTGCAGCGGCGCCTGTCGAGCTTCCTGCACTTCTGCAGCGCTGCGGGCATCGCGCCCGCGGCGGTCGACGAGGCCGTGCTGGTGCCCTTCGCTGCCTACCTCGAGAACAGCCTGCTCAAGTCCCCGGCCGACGTCCTGCGGGAGACCCGGCGCGCCTGGACGGTGGCCTGCCAGCAGGTGCCGGGCTGGCCCGACCGGCCCTTCGCCGCCGTGCCGCGGGCCGACTGGTAAGCGCTGCCCTGGTCGCACTTCCCGGCCAGCCTGCAGGCCGACGTTCAGGGCTGGCTCGACCGCCTGGCCGGACAGGATCCCCTGGAGGAGATGCCGTGCCGCCCGGTGCGGCCCGGTACCTTGGTGGCCCGCGAGGGCCAGCTGCGGCGGTTTGCCGCGGCGCTGGTCCACCGCGGCCGTGACCCGGCCTCGCTCCGCGGCCTGGCCGACCTCGTCGCCATCGAGACCTTCAAGGACGGCCTGCGCTTCTTCCTGGAACGCCGCGGCGGCACCTCCTCGGCCATCGCCGACCTCGCCGCCAGCCTCAAGGCCGTCGCCCGGCACTGGGTGGCCGTCGATGCCGCCCACCTCCTGCGCATGGCCGCGGTGATGCGCCGCCTCGAAGTGCCCCGCCGCGGCCTGACCGCGAAAAACCGTCAGCGCCTGCGGCCGCTCGACGATCCGAAAACCCGGCTCGCCCTGCTGCTGCTGCCGCAGCGCCTGCTGCACCTGGCCGGGCAAACCCGGCAGCCCTGCCGGGCGGCGCTGCTGGTGCAGATGGCGCTGGCCATCGAACTCCTGCTGATGACCGCGGTGCGCGGCGGCAACCTCGCCGCCATCGAGCTCGAGCGTCACCTGGTCCGGCCGGGCCGCAGCCGCAACGCGATTCACCTCGTCTTTGCGCCGCACGAGGTCAAGAACGGCGAGTGCCTGGAGTATCCCCTGCCACCCGAGAGCGTGGCCCTGCTCGAGCGCTACTGCACCGAATTCCGGCCCGCGCTGGCCCCGGCCGGCAGCACCGCCCTGTTTCCCGGTCGCCGTGGCCAGCCCAAGGGCCGGCCGCTGCTGGCCGGGCAGATCAGCGCCACGGTGTTCCGCCACACCGGCCTGCGGGTCCACACTCACCTATTCCGCCATATCGGCGCCAAGCTCTAACTCGACGCCAATCCGGGCGGCTACGAGGTGCTCCGGCGCGTGCTCGCCCACCGTTCGATCGACACCACGACCGGCTTCTACACCGGGCTCGAGACCGCCGCGGCGGTGCGGCACTTCGACGATACCATCCTGCACCTGCGCAAGAAGGGGACGGCATGACCCGTCGCCTGGCCCGCGACCCGGCCCGGTGCTGCCTGCCGCTGGCCGAGTGGCCCGCCTCCGACCGTGCGCTCTGGCAGGCGGCGCTCACCCCTGGTGACCTGCTCGAGCCGGGCGGCGCGCGGGCTGGCTATGCCGCGATCACCAACCGCCACGTCGCCGGCGGCTATGGCCGCTGGCTGGCCTGGGGCCGGCATGCCGGCCCGCTCGACGAGAGCCAGCCGCCGGCGGCCCGCATCACCCGCCAGGCGGTCGCCGCCTATCTGAGCGCGCTGGCCGGCCACAACGGCACCCTGACCCGGGTCAGCCGGCTCGAGGAACTCTACCAGGCGGCGCGGATCATGGATCCGGAGGCGGACTGGGGCTGGATCCGACGCCTGGCCGGGCGGGTCCGCAGCCGGCACGTGCCGGTCCGCGACAAGCACCCGCGGCTGGTCGGCGCCGACGACCTCGCTGACCTCGGCCATCGGCTGATGGACAGCGCCGCGGCGCAGACCACCCCGCGCCGCCAGGCGACGCGCTACCGCGACGGGCTGGTCATCGCCCTGCTCGCCGCCAGGCCGCTCCGCCGCCGCAACCTGGCCGGCCTGCAGCTGGGCCAGCACGTGATCCGGCACGGCGCGGCGTGGCGGCTCGAGGTGCCGGGCGCCGAGACCAAGACCGGCAGCCCGATCGAGTGGCTCTGGCCGGAGGCGCTGATCCCCGGCCTCGAGACCTACCTCGCGGTGCACCGGCCCATTCTCTGCGCCCAGCGCAGCCGCTGGACCCGGCCGGTCGGCGAGGCGCTCTGGGTCTCGGGCGGCGGCTCGCCGATGACCGGGATCGCGCTCTACGACCGCATCATCGGCCACACCCGCGCCGCCTTTGGCCGGAGCGTCAACCCGCATCTGTTCCGCGACTGCGCCGCCACCACCGTGGCGATCGAGGATCCCGGGCATATCGGCATCGCCGCCACGCTGCTCGGCCACCGCAGCCAGGCCAGCACCGAGCGCTACTACAACCAGGCCCGCAGCGTCGAGGCGGTGCGCCAACTGCAGGCCGTGCTGATCGGCCTGCGCCATGGCACGCTGGCGTCGCCCGCCGATGCCGAGGAGATCGCCTGAAGCGCTGCGTCCTTTACGCCCGCAACAGCTCGGACCAGCAGCGCGAGGCCTCGATCGAGGACCAGATCCGGATCTGCCGGGCCCGCGCCGAGCGTGAGGGCAGGACCGTGGTCAAGGCCTTTGCCGACGCGGCAATCTCCGGCGCCACGACGCTCCGGCCCGGCTACCAGGCACTCATGGCGGCGCTCCGCGCCGGCGGTATCACCCTGGTCCTGGCCGAAAGCCTCGACCGCTTCTCCCGCGACCAGGAGCACATCGCCGCCTTCTACAAGCAGGCCAGCTTAGCCGGCGCGCGCATCGTCACTCTCTCCGAGGGCGAGATCAGCGAACTCCACATCGGCCTCAAGGGCACCATGGGTGCGCTCTACCTCAAGGACCTCACCGACAAGACCCGGCGCGGCCTCGAGGGCCGCGTCCGCGCAGGCCGCGCGATCGGCACGGTCCCCTACGGCTATCGTGTTCTCCGGCGCCTCCGGCCGGATGGCGAGCCCGAGCGTGGATTGCGCGAGATCGACCCGGCCGAGGCCGCCATCGTCCGACAAGCCTTCGAGCAATACGCCGCCGGCACCAGCCCGCGCCGCATCGTCACGGCCCTGAACGCCGCCGGGGTTGCGGCGCCAGGTGGCTGCCTGTGGTACGACACCGCCATCCGCGGCCAGAAGCGCCGCGGCGACGGCATCCTGCGCAACCAGCTCTATGTCGGCCGCCTGGTCTGGAACCGCCAGCGCAACATGAAGGATCCGACCAGCGGCCGGGTGCGACACCGGCAGAACGTCCCGGCCGAGTTCGTCGTCCAGGAGGTGCCCGAACTCCGCATCATCGAGCAGGGGCTCTGGGACCGCGTCCAGGGGCGGCTGGCGACCGACGCCGCGCCGGCGACCGAGCGGCCCGGCCAGGCCGCCTTCTGGCTGCAGCGGCGGGCGCGGCACCTGCTTAGCGGCAAGGTGGTCTGCGGCGCCTGCGGCGCTCCCTTCGACCTGCGCGGCAAGGACTACCTGGGATGCCGCAAGGCTCGACTGGGAGCCTGCGGCAACCGCGCCACCCTGCGCCGTGGCCCGCTCGAGGAGCGGGTGTGCCAGGCGCTCGGCCGCCTGCTGATGCAGCTCGATCTGGTCGCCGAGTTCGTCGCCGAGTTCACTGCCGAGTGGAACCGGCTTGCCGCGAACACCGGGGCAGCAGCGGAGGCCCAGCGGCGCGAGCTACAAGGCGTCGAGCGGCAACTGGCCAATCTGGTCGATGCCATCGCCGACGGCCTCCGGGCACCCGGCCTGCAGGAGAAACTCGACGCGCTGGCCAGGCGGAAGGCGGCGCTCCTGGCGCTGCTGGGCACGGCCCCGCGGGCAGCTCCGGCGCTGCATCCGAACCTTGCCGAGGTCTATCGCGCCAAGGTCGCCGCGCTGCATCGGGCCCTCTCGGCCGGCGACGCTCCCGACGCGCTGGACGCCGCCCGCGCCCTCATCGATCGGGTCATCGTGCATCCACCCAGCGACGGCGGCGCCCCGCCAGAGGTCGAACGGGTCGGCGATCTCCTCGCCATGCTACACGCCGGAGGCCTTGGCGAAGCAGCAGGAAAGGACACCCACATCTCAGGCGTCCTTGCTCTGTTCACCAGTTCGACCAAAGAGGGGATAGGGGGGAATACCTTCCCCCGGCCTTGTTGCGTCCTGCCCCTATCGCCTCGATGCTGGCGCCACCGAATGGGGGGCGAACATGCGGACCACACGACGCGGCCTGCCGGCACTCGGCATGCTATGGGCAGCCCCCGCCTGGAGCCAGGGCGCGACCGAACGGCCGCTGCGGCTGATCGTGCCGTTCCCGCCGGGTGGGCCGGTCGACACCGCGGCGCGCATCATGGCGCAGGCGCTGGCCGGGCCGCTCGGCCAGCCGGTGCTGGTCGAGAACCGTTCGGGCGCCGGCGGCAACATCGGCGTGGACGCGGTGGCCAAGGCGGCGCCGGACGGCCTCACTTTGGCCTTCGCCAGCACCGGAGCGCTGGCGGTGAATCCCGGCCTGGTGCCGAACATGCCGTACGACACGCTGCGCGACCTGGCGCCGGTGGCGATCCTCAGCGCCACGCCGGCGGTGCTGGCGGTGCGGCCGGGCGGGATGCCCGACCTCGCGGCGCTGCTGGCGGCGGCGCGGCGGGCGCCGGGGACGCTCAGCTTCGCCTCGACCGGGCCGGGCGGCACGCCGCATCTGGCGGCGGAATTGCTGAAGCTGCGGGCCGGGGTGGACATCACGCACGTGGCCTACCGGGGGGCCGCGCCGGTGCTGACCGCGATGCTGGCCGGGGAGATCGACATGACCTTCCTCGACGTGCCGGTGCTGCTGCCGCTGCTGCGCGAGGGCCGGCTGTGGGCGCTGGCGGTGACCGCGCCCGAGCGTTCTGCGGTGCTGCCCGAGGTGCCGACCACCGCCGAGGCCGGGTTGCCCGGCGTCGAGGTGGAGAATTGGTATGCCATGCTGGCGCCGGCCGGCACGCCGCCCGAGCGGGTGGCGCGGCTGGCCGCGGCGGTGCAGGGCGCGCTTGCGCCGGGCGGCGAGACGGCGCGGCGCTACACCGAGCTGGGTTCGCGGATCGTTGCCGCCGGGCCAGTGGAGGCGACGGCGTTCATCCGCGCCGAGATCGTGAAATGGGCGGAGGTGGTGCGGCGCGCCAACATCCGGCCCGACTGAAGCGCGGTTCTGAAGCGCGGTTCCGGTTCGGGTCCGGCTAATCCAGCTTCACCCCGGCGCGCCGGATCACCTCGCCCCAGCGGGCGGTTTCGCTGCGGATGAAGGCGGCGAATTCCAGCCGTTCCTGCGGGCTTGGGATGGCGCCCTGCTCGCGGAGCAGCCGCGCCGTCTCGGGGTCCCGCAGGGCGGCGGTGGCGGCCCGGTGCAACAGAACGAGTGCTGTCTCCGGCGTGCGGGCCGGCGCCAGCAGCCCGTGCCAGTTGTCGGTCAGCACGCCCGGCAGGCCGGCCTCGGTCATGGTGGGGACGTCGGGCAGCAGCGGGGTGCGCTCCTCGGCGCCGACCGCCAGTGCCCGGAGCGTCCCGGCCCGGAGGTGCGGCAACAGGATGGGCAGGTCGGCCAGGCCCATCTGGACCTCGCCGCCGAGCAGCGCCACGGTGAGCGGCGCGCCGCCGCGGTAGGGCACATGGGTGATCTCCACCCCGGCGGTGAGCCTTATGAGTTCGCCGGCCAGATGCGGCATGCTGCCCGGCCCGGTGGAGCCGTAGTTCAGCCGCCCCGGCTGCGCCCTCGCCGCCGCCAGGAGATCGGCCAGCGTCCGGTAGGGCAGGCTCGACGGCACCACGACCGGCTCGGGCACGGTCACCGCCAGGGTCAGCGGCGCCAAGTCGCGCAGCGTGTCGTAGGGCATGTTGGGCTGCAAGCCGGGCGAGATCGCCAGCCCGCCGGCGCTGCCGAGCACGATGGTATGGCCGTCCGGCGCCGCCTTGGCCGCGGCATCGACGCCGGTGATGCCGCCGGCGCCCGGCCGCGCCTCGACCACCACGGCCTGGCCGAGCAATTGCGCCATGCGGGGCGCCATCAGCCGGGCCACGATGTCGCTCGGCCCGCCGGTGGCGAAGGGCACGATGAGGCGGACCGGGCGGCTGGGGAAGGCTTCCTGCGCCCGGGCGGGCCGTTGGGCGAGGAAGCCGCCAGGGAGGCCGGCAATCAGGGCGGCGGCCAGGGCAACGGGCAACGCACCGGGCAGGCTGCGGATCATGGCGGCGGTTCCTCGGTTTTGCCCGGCGTTGACGGCCGGCGTTCTCGGATGGCGGGCGGGCCTGGGGCTTCTGCCGCCGCGCCTGGCCTGCAAGTATTGCGCAGGCCGCGTCGCCGGCCAAACGGCCTGGCCGCAATGGGTGGCAAGCAGTGGGCGACAAGCGGCCAAGGGACAGACCGGGAGCACGCCATGCGCATCACCGACGTCACCACCCACCTGCTGAGCAGCCGGTTCGACTACGGCAACCCGGCGGGTCCAGGCGGCAACCTGCACCTGCGGGACATGGACACGCTGCTGGTGCGGGTCGACACCGATGCCGGGCTGATCGGCTGGGGCGAGGGCTTCGGCTTCACCCTGGCGGCGACCACGCGCGATGCGGTGGACCGGCTGATCGGGCCGGCCTGCCTCGGCCAGGATGCGCGGGACATCGCGGGGCTGATGCGGCTGCTGGGGCGGCGGCTGCATAATTTCGGCCGCGACGGGGCGGTGACGTTCGGGCTGTCGGCGATCGACATCGCGCTGTGGGACCTGGCGGGGAAGGCGGCGGGGAAGCCGCTGCATGCGCTGCTGGGCGGCGCCGCGCGGACACGCGTGCCGGCCTATGCCAGCCTGCTGCGCTACGGCGACGCGGCCCTGGTGCGGGAGAACGCGGCGCGGGCGGTGGGCCTCGGCTACCGGTGGATCAAGCTGCACGAGACCAGCCTGGAGGCGATCGGCGCGGCCCGCGAGGTGGCACCCAAGGCGGTGCCGCTGATGCTCGACCTCAACTGCCACTGGGACACGGTGAGCCAGGCGGTGGGCTTCGCGCAGGCCGTGGCGGGGCTCGGCATCGGCTGGGTGGAGGAGCCGGTCTGGCCGCCCGAGGATTTTTCCGCGATTGCCGGGGTGAGGAAGGAGGCCGGCGTGGCGATCGCGGCGGGGGAGAATTGCGCCGGGGTGGATGGCTTCCGCCGGATGATCGAGGCGGGGGCGGTGGACGTGGTGCAGCCCAGCGTGACCAAGGTGGGCGGCGTCAGCGCGCTGCTGGAGGTGGCGGCGCTGGCCAGGGCGGCCGGGCTGCGGCTGGTGCCGCACTCGCCCTATTTCGGGCCGGGGCTGCTGGCGACGCTGCATGTCCTGGCGGCGGCGGAGGTGGAGGAGCCGCTGGAGGTGTATTTCGCCGATCTGGCCGAGCCGCCCTATCCGGCGCTGATCCCGCGGGATGGCTTCGTCGCTGTGCCGGAGGGGCCGGGCCTCGGGCTGGAACCCGACACAGCGCTGCTGGCGCGGCGCTGACGGGATCAGTCGAGCTTGGCGCCCGAGGCCAGCGCGACCTCGCGCCACTTCGCCGATTCCCGCTGCACGAAGGCGGCGAAGTCGGCGGGCGCGGTCCAGACGGCTTCGGCGCCCTGGGCGGCCAGCACGTCGCGCACCTCCGGCATCCGACTGACCTCGCGGATGACCGCGGAGAGGCGGGCCAGGACCGGGTCCGGCAATCGCGCCGGGCCGACCAGGGCATACCAATTGTCGGCCAGCACGCCGGGATAGCCGGCCTCGGCGGTGGTCGGCACCTCGGGCAGGGAGGGACTGCGTTGGCTGCTCGCCATGGCCAGCGCCACCAGGCTGCCGGCGCGGATCTGGGGCAGCAGCACCGGCAGGTCGGCGAATAGCAGGTCGATGGTGCCGGCCACCAGGTCGGTCACCGCGGGCGCGGCGCCGCGATAGGGGGCGACGGTGATCTCGATGCCGGCCTGGCGCTTGAACAGCTCGGCCGCCAGGTGCGAGATGCCGCCGGCGCCGGCGGTGCCGATATTGAAGCGCCCCGGCTGGCGCTTCGCCTGCTCGGCCAGCGCCGGCAGGCTGTACAGGCCGTGCCGCGGGTGGATGACCAGCGCCTCCGGGACCCGCGTCACCACGCTGATAAGGGAGACGTCGTCCGGCACCCGGTAGGGCATGTTGGCGCTGACATGGGGGGTGATGACCAGCGACCCGCCATTGGTGAGGGTGAGGGTGTGGCCATCGGGTGTTGCCTTGATCGCCGCGTCGGTGCCGACCACGCCGCCGCCGCCGCCGCGGTTCTCGATGACCACCGGCTGGCGGAGCAATGCGGTGTAGTGGGGCGCCAGCAGGCGGGCGAAGATGTCGTTCGGGCCGCCGGGCGGGAAGGGAACGATGAGGCGGATCGGCCGGTTGGGCCACTCCGGCGCCGGGGGTTGGCCCTGCGCCTGGGCGCCGAGGGCGGCCAGGCAGGCGGTAGCGATCAGGCCACGACGTCGCATGGCGGTTCCCCCGGTTGTGCGGGCATCCTGCGGCCTGCGGGGGTCGACCGCCAGCATTTCTCCGCGCCGGCCAGCATTTCTCCGCGCCGGCCAGCATTTCTCCGCGCCGGCCAGCGCTTCTCCGCGCCGGTCGGTGCGGCGGCCTCAGAGCCTGTGAATCTTTCCATTCGTTGCGATATAGGAATTCATCGGCTGTTGCGTGTGGGGTAGAATCGTCATGGTGATGTGAGCCTGGCGAGGTTGGAATGGCGGACAACGAGGCGGCGCT
>JAABUN010008479.1_pt1 | contig 10473 bp, 8 predicted proteins | sample 5559311 | NCBI WGS metagenome assembly JAABUN01 (sample SAMN10711877, study PRJNA513370) | rock metagenome | isolation source: Antarctica rocks | place: Antarctica: Victoria Land, Siegfried Peak sud
GGTGCTGGTGATGGCCAGCTTGTAGGGTGGCCCGTTCATCGGCATCCAGGGTAACGAAGCGTTTATGCATCCCCAAAGTTAAAACCAATCCACTGCCTAATTAATTATGGCCAGTTACTTAACTCAGTTTGCTAGCCTATTGCTTAGCCGGCGACTTAAGACCCCGCAAAGCGTCGGGTAAAAAACCATCGGGCGGCAAAGTCGATACGGTCGTGACTGCTACCAGATTCAGCGTCACGCGGCTGCCATTAATGTTGCGGTAAGCTAGGCGCACGAAGCCGTAGCGCGGATGGTAAAAAATCGTAAGGGCCGACGTTCCTTTTTTGCAAGTGGCATGGGCCTGCGCTACCCAGCAGTTAAACTGCCCCAGCGGAGTATTAATAGCTTGCTGACCAGTTATTTGATAAGTGCTCGTCACTAGCATATCGCCCTTCCAGATAGCCCATTGCTTGTCGCCCCACTGGCCACCAACTGCCAGGTTCCAGTTCCAGCGCTGCCCTTGGCGGGCAGGCAGCTTGATGTACGGAAACGGATTAAGTTCCAGAATGCGGTATTGCCCACCGCGGGGCGGGTGGCACCAGAGCATAGAATCCGTTTCGATAACTCCTGAATAGTCGGCTGGTGGGGTAGTAGCATCATAGCTCCAGCCCAGCTTTATCTGGGTAGTGTCGTAGCCATCGCTCGGCCGATACTGCCCGTAGCACGTGATGCCTACCGTGTCGCGGCTAAGCAAGCGCTCGTCGGGCGCAAAATGGTCTGCCGCATAAATGAATTTGCGGTCCTTAATGAAAATCCTTTCGTGGGCGGATAAGTGTTGGGGCTGCTCGTGGCAACCTGGCACTACGGCCCCGGCTAGCAGTAGTAAAAGAAATCGGAATAGCTGTCTGAAAATCATAACGAAGTGTAGCTCACCAGCTCGCCGCCCAGCTCACGCAGCAATTCGTGCGCCTCGCCGCCGCGCCAGAACTCGTATTCCGGCACCCGCATCAGCGGCGAGCCAGCGCGCTCGTCCAGGCCGGGGTGGCTCATAAACTCCGCCACCTCCGCCTGCCGGAACGCGGCCCCTACCCCCCTTCGAAAGCCCGAAGCGCTGGCCGCCTCGGTCGAAAACGTGCTCACCAGCGCGCCCGGCGTGGCCAGGCCGCGCAAGGCCCGGCGGCTGCTGAGCGCGAAGGCTTGCAGTACCAGCCCGCGGCCATCGGGCCGGCCCGCCGCCGTGAGGCGGCGCACCCGGCGCACGCCCAACTCGCGCAAAATACCCAGCAGCGCCGGGCCCAGCAGCGGGTATTGGTGCAGGTGCTGGTGGCTGTCGGCGTGGGAGGGGGGTAGGCCGGCGGCCGCCAGGCGGCGCAGCTGGGCGGCAATTTCGGTTTTCAAGTCCGCCCGCCGCACCTGGCCGCGCAGGTAGCGCTGCCACAGCTGGCTGGAGGAGTAAAATTGCCCATCTTTATCAACCAGCGAGGGCACGGCCGTGGCGGCGCTCAGCGGCTGGCCGGCATTCAGGGTCAGGTGCAGGCCCACGGAGAGGGTAGGGGAGGCCAGCTTGTGCAGCGCGCGCAGGTCGGCGTCGCTGGCGAAGTTGGCCATTACGGTGGTGCTGCTCACCTGCCCGGCCGCGCCCAATTCCAGAATGGCCTCGGTGGCGGGCGCATCCCAACCAAAGTCATCACAATTAATGATAAGCTTTTTCATGCTGCTAACAAGGCCACCGGGCAACGCATATTTGTGGGCGCGTTTGTAAGTCTCCCAGCAACGGGCTGCCCTGAAAAGGGGAAGCCCCGGCTGCGACAACAGACCGGGGCTTCAGAAGTGTGGGGGTTCATGTGCAACCCTTTACTCCTCCGTAATGGCAAAGGTAAGCGCGAAGAAACTACTTCGGTACTGGTGTAAGCCGGTGCTCTTGGAAGTATTGAAAGGTATCGCAAAAGGTCTTGGCCTGTTGCTTATCTCTCACTACCTGAAGTAGTTTCGGTAAGGGCATCGGCCGATAGGTCGGTGCCTTTATTTTTTAGCACCATACTGGTCCCGTAACGCGGGCAGGCGGAAATTAGTTTTTCAAGCCGCTACCTAGGTCATTACCCGCGACGTGCCGCACCACATACGGCTTGCGCGTGCGCCGCGAGTAGTAGTTATACATCCCAATCTCAGCCAGCACGCCGAAGCAGAGCAGGAAAATGCCCGCCATTATCAGGAACAGGCTGAAGATGAATTCGAGGGGGTAGCGGGCTTCGATGTTGAGCCCGAAGAAGATGGAGCGTATCAAAAACTGCCCCGCCAGCACGCCGCCCACCAGCAGGCTCAGCAGGCCCGACAGGCCAAATAACCGGAATGGCTTGCGCGAGTGCACGATGAAAAAGCGCAGGATAAACAAGTCCAGAATGACGTAGAATAGCTTGCTAATCCTGTAGTTGCTCTGGCCAAACTGCCGCTCGTGAATCTCAATCGGAAACTCGCAGTAGCGCAGGTTCTTGCGCGCCACCAGCGCGCCCAGAAAGCGGTGGGCATCGCCGAGCATCTCCACGTTCTTCACCAAATAGCCGCGGTAGGCCTTATACGTAGCCCCGAAGTAGCGCAGCTGCACCCCCGACAAGCGCCGGATAATGCCGTGCGCCGTAGTAGCCAGCGCCGTGGCAATCGGCCCCTCGGGGCGCTTGGCCTTGGCGCCGCCCACCATGTCGTAGCCCTCATTGATGAGGCTGATAAACTGCGGAATATAGGCCGGGTCGTGCTGCAAGTCGCCGTCCATCGCGATGATAACCTCGCCGCGCGCCTGCGCGAAGCCGGCGCGCAGGCTCAGCGTCTGGCCGTAGTTGCCGGCCAGGTCGATGGCCACCAGGTGGCGGTCGTGGGTGGCTAGCTCGCGCATCATTTGCCAGCTGCGGTCGGTGCTGCCGTCGTTCACCAGTATCAGCTCGTAGTCGTAGCCGTGCTGCTGCATCACGGCGGCCACCCGGCTCACGAGCTGGGCCACGGTATCGACCTCGTTATACAAGGGAGCAACCACCGAAATGAGGCCGGTGAAGGCAGTATTAGCGGTGGGGGTAACGAGCGGAGGCATGGGCACGGGTTGAAACCACAAAGGTACTGGCGCGGGGGGTAGGCGCCCCGCACAATCAAGCGATAAGCTCAACCAGTGAATGATTCCGCACCATCCCCGGTTAAGCCAGTCGTAACTTTGATGTATGCAATATTTGGAAGGCCGGCGCTACGTGGTGCTGGCGATTTTTACGCTGGTGGGGCTGCTGTTTGCCGGGCGGCTGTTCTACCTGCAAGTGCTTGACGACTCCTACAAGACGGCTGCCGACCGCAACACCTTGCAGCGGCAGGTGCAGGTGCCGTACCGGGGCGTCATCTATGACCGCCACGACTCGTTGCTGGTGTCTAACACGCCCGTGTTCGACCTGATGGTGGTGCCGCGCGAGGTGAAGCACCTCGACTCGGCCAGGTTTTGCCAGCTCATGCAGCTGCCGCTGGAAGACCTGCGCCTGGGCCTGCGCGCCGCCAAGGTTTACTCGCGGGTGCGCCCTTCGCCGATTATTCAAAACCTGAGCACGCCCGAGCTGGCGGCCATCAACGACAACCTGATTAATTTTCCGGGCTTCCGGGTGCAGGCGCGCATGGCCCGCGCCTACCGCACCCAAAACCTGGCCCACGCCCTGGGTTACGTGGGCTCCATCACGCCCAAGCTGCTCGAAACCACCCGCTACGCGCACTACGCGCCGGGCGAGAACGTGGGCATTTCGGGCCTGGAATCGTACTACGAGCCCACTTTGATGGGCCGGCGTGGCGTACAGTACCGGCTCGTAAACGTGCGCGGCATCGACAAGGGGCCGTTTCGGGGCGGCGAGTTCGATACGCTGTCGCAGGCCGGGCAGGATTTGCACCTCAGCATCGACGCGGGCTTGCAGGCTTATGGCGAGAAGCTGCTGGGCGGCCGGCGCGGCTCCATCGTGGCTATTGACCCCAAGACGGGCGAAATCCTGTGCTTCGTGTCGGCCCCGCGCTTCGAGCCCCAGATGCTGACCGGTAAGGGCATGGGCAACCGCTACATGGACCTGCTGCGCAACCCCGACCGCCCGCTCTTCGACCGCCCCCTGATGGCTACCTACCCCCCCGGTTCGGTCTTTAAGCTGGTGAACGAGCTGGTGGCCCTGCAGCTGGGGGTAGTGACGCCGGGCACCGGCTTTCCGTGCGACCAGCACCTCATTCACTGCACGCACCGCCACGAGTACCCGAGCAACGTCGGCATTGCCATCAAGCAGAGCTGCAACCCGTATTTCTACCAGGTGATGCGCGCGGCAGTAATGCGCGGGCAGTCCACCAACAAGTTTGAGGATGCCCGCCTGGGCCTCGGCCAGTGGCAGAAAATGGTAAAAACCTTCGGCCTGGGCGAACGGCTGGGGGTAGACATGGGCCAGGAAAAGCGGGGCCTCATTCCCTCGCCCGAGTTCTACGACAAGCTGCGCGGCTACCACCACTGGAACTACAAAACGGTGTATTCGCTCAGCATCGGGCAGGGCGAAATCGGCCTCACGGGCCTGCAAATGGCCAATGTGCTGGCTACCATCGCCAACCGCGGCTACTACTACGCGCCGCACTTCGTGCGTGGCATTGGCAGCACCGGGCAGCCGCTGCCGCAGTTTCGCGAGCGCCACTACACGGCCGTCGATACCACGCTTTTTAAGTACCTTATTCCTGGGATGCAGGCCGTGGTAGACGGGCGCGGCGGCACCGGCGGGTTTGCCAGCCTGGCGCAGTACGGCATCTCGGTGGCCGGCAAAACCGGCACCGTGCAGAACGCCCACGGCCCCGACCACTCCACCTTCGCCGCCTTCGCCCCCGCCAGCGACCCCAAAATCGCCATTGCCGTTTTTATCGAAAACTCGGGCTTCGGGGGCACCGCCGCCGCCCCCTGCGCCGGCCTGATGATGGAAAAGTACCTGCGCGGCAAAGTGGCCCCCAACCGCAAGCGCTGGGAAGACTGGATTATGTACGGCGACCTCACCAAGCACCGCCATTAACCGGCTGTTTACCTTCGCCTGATGACTACTACTGCCCAGCAACTCGAAGCTACTTTGCGCGCCCTGCAGCCGCTGCTGGCCCAGCGGTTTCACGTGCGGCGCCTGGGCTATTTTGGCTCATTTGCTACCGGCCAGCCTGGCCCCGACAGCGACGTGGATGTGCTGGTGGAGTTCTCGCAGCCATTGGGCTGGGAATTTTTTGAGCTGGAAGAACTGCTGGAAAACGCCTTGCAGCGCCGGGTAGACCTGGTGACGGTGGATGCCTTAAAAACGCAGTTACGCGCCAGAATTCTGGCCGAAACTCGTTATATCGACTAGCTACCCGTATGGCTACGCTACGCTCTTACTTACTGTTTTTGGAAGATATGCAAGCGGCGATGGAGCGCATTAGCCGCTACTGTGCCGGGCTGGATTTTGCCGCCTTTTGCGCTAATGAACTCGTAATTGATGGAGTAGTGCGCAATATCGAAGTGCTGGGTGAAGCAGCCAAAAAAGTGCCGTTGGCCGTGCAAGAGCTTTATCCACAGTTGCCCTGGTCGCAGATGTACCGGATGCGTAATCGGATTTCGCACGAATATTTTGGGTTGGACCTCGCCACTATCTGGCGGGTAGCTACCGAACACTTACCCCAAAATTACCCGGATTTGCTCCTTGCTTTAGCTGCCGAGCGGCACAAAGCCGGTGCAGGTTCAGCGGCTAGCTAGAGCGCTACCTAAGCCCGACCTTTGCGGAAAGTTTTCTGAATGTCCCCTGCTACCCCCCGTTCTTCGCGCAGTATCGATTGGCCACTGCTGTTCCTCTACCTGGTGCTGGTGGGCCTGGGCTGGGTGGCCGTGTACGCGGCCAGCTACTCGCCCGATGCGCCGGCCCACCCCTTTTCCGCGCTCAGCTTTTCGGAGCTGATGGCCTTCAACTGGTTCAAGCAGCTCATCTGGATGGGCACGGCGGTGGTGCTCATCGTGGTGGTGGTGGTGGTTGATTATAAGGCGTATGACACGTTTGCCTACGCCCTTTATGGGGGTATGATAGTCTTGCTGCTGGTCACGCTGGTCATTGCGCGGCCCATCGCGGGCTCGCGCTCGTGGCTGGAGTTTGGGCCGGTGCGCCTGCAACCGGCCGAGTTTGCCAAGTTTACCACGGCGCTGGCCGCCTCGCGCTTCATGGCCGGCATCAACCTGCGCAGCCAGAACTGGCGCGACCAGGCCGTGCTGGCCGGCCTCACGCTGCTGCCGGTGGCGCTCATTCTGGCTTCGAATGAGACGGGGCAGGCGCTCGTGTTCGGGGCCTTGCTGCTGGCGTATTTCCGCGAGGGCATGTCGCCGATTATTCTGCTGCTGCTGGCCACTGGCGGTGTCATTCTGCTGCTGGCGCTGCTGGTGCCCAAGCTGTGGCTGGTGGGCGGCTTCACGGTGGTGCTGGGGGTAGCGTTTTTGCTGAACTCGCGGCTGTGGCGCCACCATTTGCCGCTGAGCCTCGGCGCGTGGGCACTGGTGATTGGGATGGTGTTCGGCGTCGATTTCTTCTTTAATAAAGTGTTGCAGCCCCACCAGCGGCAGCGCATCGAGATGCTCATCGACCCCGGCAAAGACCCGCTGGGCAAGGGCTGGAACGTGACGCAGAGCAAAATCGCGCTCGGCTCGGGTGGCTGGTTTGGCAAAGGCTTCCTCAAAGGCACCCAGACCAAGTTTGACTTCGTGCCCGAGCAGAGCACCGACTTCATCTTCTGCACCGTGGGCGAGGAGTGGGGCTGGGCCGGTTGCTTCGTGGTGATTGGCCTCTACCTCACGCTGTTGTGGCGCATCCTGCTGGTGGCTGAGCGCCAGAAATCGGTGTTTGGGCGCACCTACGGCTACTGCGCGGCCAGCATCCTGTTCGTGCACTTCACCGTGAACCTGGGCATGACGATGGGCCTGATGCCGGTGGTGGGCATTCCGCTGCCGTTTTTCAGCTACGGCGGCTCGTCGCTGTGGTCGTTCACCATCCTGCTCTTCACCCTGCTGGCCTTGGATGCCCACCGCAAGCAGGACCTGGTGCGGTAGGAGGGGGGTAGGGCCGCTTATCTTGGCAGCACGAAAAACATCCTTCTCTTGTGCGCCTGCCTCTGGGCGCTGGCCATGCCGCTGCGCGCCGCCGTGGCCCCACCCGCCGACATTGTGGTGGTGCGGATTTTTGATAGTGGAACTTCTGTTAATGCCGTTATTATCCGTGGTGAGGGTAAGAGCGAGAAGGTAGTATTTAACTCTAGTATCACTGATAAGCGCCTCACCGAGAGCAGTGAAGGATACTATAAGCTTTTCCAACGGCTTTACCAAGAAGGTTATGTGCTACAAAGCACATTCAGTAATGACACCTCTTTAATTACCCTGCTTTTCGTCAAAGCCCCATCAGACACAACTAAGTAGGAAAGCCGCGCCCGCGCCTAGCTTGCGCCCCCTATGCCGCGCCGCAGCACTCCCTACCCCCCTCACGCTGGCCGCAACTGGCCCAGCCTGGCCGTGGCGGGCCTGCTCACGGCCATCTGCCTGGCGCTGCCCACCGCCAACGCCACCGGCGATGCCTGGTACTACGCCGCCTGCGCGCGCTGGGGCCAGGAACTGTGGCAGCCGCACCACCTGCTGTACAATGGAATTGGCTGGCTGTGGCTGCGGCTGGTGGGCGCCGGCGGCCCCGCGCCGGCCGGCCTACCCGCCCTGGCCTGGCTGCAAAGCCTGAACGCGCTGGCCGCCGGTGGCTGCCTGCTGGCCCTGGCCCCGCTGCTGCGCCGGGCCGGTGCCCCCGGCACCGCCGTGCCAGCGTGGCTGCTGCTGGCGGGCAGTTGCTTCGGCGTGCTGCGCTTCGCCACTGAGAACGAGACGTACATCCAGCCGCTGCTGCTGGCGCTGCTGGCCAGCCTGGCCTGGGCACAATCCCTCCAGGCCGAGAAGAAAGCCCGACGCTGGCTGCTATTGGCCGGGCTGCTGGCGGCGCTGGCCTGCCTGGTGCACCAGCTCATGGTGTGGTGGTGGCTGGGGCTGCTGCTGGGGCTGCGGCCCTGGCGCGACCGGCCCGCGCTGGCCGCCGCGGCCTGCTACGCCGCGCCGGCGCTGCTGGTGCCACTAGCCTACGCGTGGGCCGCGCCGGGGGGGGTAGAGGGCCTGGTGCGCTTTGCCCTGCACGACTACCTCACGGGCAATGCCCGAGTTGAGCTGGGGGGTAAAAGCGTGCTGCTCACGGCTATCAGCCTGGTGCGGACGGCGGTGCAGGTGCACGGTAATATGCTGCCGCTGCTGCGCCATTGGCCGGGGCTGCTGGGCAGCGTAGCGCTGGGCTGCGTGGCGCTGGCGGTGTATAGTGCGCTGGGTGGGTTCCGGCAGCGGGCCCTACCCCCCTTGCCGGCGGTGGGGCCGGCCCGCACCGTGCGGCGCACGCACGCGCTCATCGGGGCGCTGCACCTAGGCTTCGCGGCGCAGGCGGCCGGCAATGCCGAGTTTATGGCGATGCTGCCCGTGCTGGCGGCGGTGGCGCTGGCCGGGGGCTGGCTGGTGGCCTGGCCGCCGCGCCGGGTGGCGGCCGCGGGCGTGGCGCTGCTGAGCTGGAACCTGGCCTTTGGGCTGGTACCGGCGCACCTGCTCGATTACAATAGTACCGGGCCGGCATTGCGGGCGCGGGTGCTGGGCCAGCCCGGCGCCTGGTTTTTGCTGCGCGACCCCAACCTGCTGCGCAACCAACTTCAGTACTACACCGGCCGCCCCAACGCTGCCCCGCGCGTTATGGGGCTGACGCGGCCCGATACGACGGCCTTTCGGGCGTGGCTCATAGCCCGCCTGGCCGCCGGCGATACCGTGTACACCGATGCGCTGGGCGGCTACCGGCCCCTTGACCGCGCCCGGCTTACGCAGGGCGACGCGGCGGCCCGGCTACTGGCCGGGTTCGCGGCCGGGCGGGTCGATTCTTTTTCCACGTTTTATGGCCCGTGTTACCTCACGCGGCTGGGCCCGGCGGGGGTAGCAAACGCCCGCGCCAGCCAGCCCAGGCTCAGGGCCAGCGCCGCCGTGAAGGCCGGGGCCAGCAAGTAGCCCATGCGGGCCAGGTCGCCCGAGAGCAGCATGTGCACCGCCACTACCACCAGCAACGTGGCTTCGGGCCAGCCCAGCACCGGGGCCAGCGCCCGCCGCCCCGCCAGCCGCGCCAATGCCGCCAGCACCGGCAGCCAGAACAACCCGAAAATGCTGAACAGCTCGAATACTCCCTTCGCCGAAAAACCCCGCCGCAACGAATAGCTAATGTTTTCGACGTGCGAAAAAGCATTGTGCACACTCGCCAAAGCGGGGGCACCGGCCGCTTTATCCACCCACAGGTGCACCGCCGCCAGGGCCGCCCCGCCCAGCGCCAGCGCGGCCGCCTGCCCGCGCCAGCCCAGCGCCCGCCGCCCAAACCACCCCAGCCAGGGTAGCAAAAACACGAACGATTCCTTGGCCAGCGGCCCCACCAGCAGCGCCACCACCACCGCCCAGCCCGCGCCGGGGCCGCGCCGCACGGCATAGTAGCCCAGCCCGAATACCAGCAGATACAGGCTATCGGTGAGGGGTAGGCCCGCCGTGTAGCCTGCCCAGCGGCTGCTGAGTACCGCCAGTAGCGCCACGCTCGCCGCACCCGTGCCAGCGCCCGCCAGCCGCGCGCCCCGGTAGAAGCAGGCCCCCGCCGCGCTCAGCAGCAGGCAGTTGATTAGATAAAAGGCCAGCCGCAACGGCCACTCGCCGGCCGGCCGGGGCGGGCCGTTGGGAGTGCCGAACCTGGCCAGCGGCCGGGCCAGCGCGCCGGCCGCCAGGGGCACCAGCAGGCGGTAGCGCCGCGTCACGTTCACGCTATCGAAGCGGCCGCTGGCCAGGCGCAGGTAGCTGCGCGTGTCGAGCGAGTGCGAAAAATCATAGTGCCGATACATGGGAAAGGCCGCGTTGAGTAGCATACCCAACGCCAGTGCCCAGGGCAGCAGCCAGTTTCTGCACTTATCAAGTGTCATTTAACAATTATCAGGTAGCCGGCGTGGCCGGTGCGATGCTTTTCTTCCCCGCGCTAGCTGCCGGCAAACTTGCGCTCCAGCAGCTTGAGCAGCTTACCTATGTGCTCCTCCTTGCGGCTCCAGTCGTAGCGCGGGGCCAGCTCCTGCTGCACGTAGGCCACGGCCGCGTCGGCATCGGGCAGCGCATCGAGGTGCTGAATGGCGGCGTGGTATTCCATATTCTCCCCGTTAAACAGCTCATTGATAAAGCTAAAGCGCTGATTAATAGAAATGGCTTCGCGCAGGCTGCCCACCTTGGGCGCCCCGCGCTCGGCCAGCGACGTAGCCGGGCCCTGAACCGCCTCGCGCAACGTGTCGGCCAGGTGCGGCGCGGCCGGCTGGGTGGCTTTCAGCTTCTCATACAGCGGGGCTTCGGCCGGTGGCAGGGGGGTAGGGGCCACCGGCGGCCGCGGC
>JAABUN010008480.1_pt1 | contig 10471 bp, 7 predicted proteins | sample 5559311 | NCBI WGS metagenome assembly JAABUN01 (sample SAMN10711877, study PRJNA513370) | rock metagenome | isolation source: Antarctica rocks | place: Antarctica: Victoria Land, Siegfried Peak sud
CCGAACGCAAGGAAACGTTTCCCGAGCGGTAACTTAACCGAACCGCTTGCGTCCGTCAAATTGCTCCGCTGGCGAGTGGTCGGACAATGTTGGCGGCAGTAACCCGCAGGGACGCCGTCTCGTCGGACAGGGTCAGCGATGGCGCACCGGTGAATAGGGGAGGCCCGCCCGGCGATCATGCCGGGCGGGCCTCCCCTATCGGTGGCCTTTACTCGAAGAAATAGGCGGAGGAGTTGGTCACCGCCGGATCCTGGAAGAGCCACGCGGCGAACCGCTTCTGCGGCACATTCTTCAAGGTGTTCTTCGCCAGACCGTAGCCAGGTGGCGGCAGGACGATCCCGAAGCAATAGAATTGGTCGGCGGCGATCTCGATCAATTCCTTCATGTATTGCGTCTGCTTCGCTTCGTCGACCGTCCCCTTGATCTGGTCATAGAGCGCCATCTGCTTCTTGATCTCCGCCGGCGGTTCCTCGGGCTGAAGCAACAATTGGCCCGGTGGGTTGTACCAGTAGCGCCACGCTTGCCCCATCAATGACTCATTGTTGAACGGGAAATACCAGCGCGGATCGAGCAAGCCGTCGCGCAAGCCGCCATCGCCGCCCCAGATCGCCGCTTCGTGTTCGTTGGCATCTTTACGCGAGTAGAAGAGGGCGCGATCCTCGTTCTTGACCTGGATATCGACGCCGACCTTCTGCCACATCGGCTTGATCAGGTTCAGCGTATCCAGCCAGAATTGGTTGACTGTCCCGGCGACCTCGACCTGGAACGAGATCGGCTGGTCGTTCGGCCCGAGGCGGATCCCCTGACCATTCTTCTTCGGGAACGCCTTGTCCAGGGATTCGTTCGCCTTGGCGACATTAAATTCGGTGTACTGCTTGGCAAGGCGCTCGCTGTAATACGGCGATTCTTTACGCGGCGCGGCCTGCCAGGGCTCGCCCTGGCCGACGAAGACGACGTCGATGATCTCTTGGCGGTTGATGGCGTGCGATAGACCGATGCGGAAATCTTTGTTCTGGAAGATTTGCCGCTTCACCTGATCTTTAGCGTTGAGGTTGAGCGCCAGGACGAAGTTGTTCATCCCCGCGCCAACCGTCTCGAAGAACTTCAGGTTCGAGCGCTGGAGGTTATCCGTGAAGACCGCCTTGTTATTGAGGTTGTTGACCTTGTGGTAGACGAGGTCGAGTTCGCCGCTGAGCGCCTTGAGGAGCATCGTCTCCTGGTCCTGGAACTGCTCGGCCGTGTACTTATCGATGTAAGGGAGTTGGTTCCCCTCGGTATCGACCTTGAAGTAATAGGGGTTGCGGTCGGCGGCGAAGCGCGACGTGCCGGTGTACGCTGTGGTAACGAGCCAGCCGTTGAGTGTCGGCAAGTCCTGATTCTGCCAGAGGGCATTGTACGGCGTGCCGGGGATACCGGCCCCTTTCGTCTGGAAGAGTTTGACCCAGGTGTCCTGATTCGCGTCTTTCGCCAGCTTGTCCACGCCATCGGGATTATATTTCTTGTGGAATTGCTGCAAGTAATGGCGCGGCATGGAGCACATCTGATAGGCATTATAGGTGCAGAGGTTCTGCAGGAAGAGCCCGTTGGCGGCGGCGAACTTACACTTAAAGGTCAGTGCGTCAACCTTCTCGATCGCCATGTTCTTGTTGTCGGCCTTGAGCCAGGCCGCCACGCCACCCGGATTGATGTCGGTGTTCAGGACGAAATCATCCCACCAGAAGACGACGTCATCGGCGGTGAACGGCTTCCCATCGGACCACTTGTGGCCCTCGCGCAGCTTAAAGGTAAATTCGGTCCCCGCCGCATTCACCTCGAACGACTCGGCGATATTCGGGACCACCGCTTTCCACTCGGCATCCCAACGAACGATGTGCTCGTAGCCGATCGTCAGCTGCAGTTGCGCGAGATCGGCACCGCCGAGGAGCCCGTTGCGCCAGGTGCCGCCGTATTTCCCGATCTTTTCGATCGGCTTGATGACGAGTGGTTTCTTGGGCAGACGCTCGGCCGTTGCCGGGAGCTTGCCGTCCTTAACCAATTGGGTGAGTTGCGGGGCTTCCTTGTAGGCGCTCGGGGCCGCCGCCGAAGGCGTCCCTGCCGCCGCCTGGCCGGTGCTGGCACTCGGTTGCGCGGCCAGCGTCGGCGCGGCACCGGCGGCTGTCGGCGCGGCGCTGGCTCCCGTCGAGGGGGCGGTGCTGCCCGTGGATACCGCCGCCGTCGGCGGCAAGGCGGTACTGCTGCTGCACGCCGTGATCAGCGCGCTCGCCGCCCCTAAGCTGGAGAGATAGAGGAATCTGCGTCGGGTCACCATCGCCGCGTGCTTCACATCGTCCGTCACAATATCCCTCCCACTTGTCTTGCTCCAACGCAGCCCCTGTCGGGCCATCCTTATCGGGCGTGTCTCCCACACATCTCACTGCCCGGCTCGTCCTCTAGGGTATGTGATCGTTCGGCAGCGCCAGTCGATGCACCGGCTGAAGCATGTTAATCAGCAAGGCACCATGCGGCTGGACAAAATGCCTGGATCGGCGTGGGTGAAACGTTTCCCTACTTGGTACTATAACACGTATGTCAAGACAAAGAACTGCTTGTCCGGTCTATTGTACGACAGGTTGCGGCGTGGTATAGATGTTGAGGCGCGATAACTGGTCTGCATATTTGCGCTGTGCTGAGCGTGATGATCCGCCGTGCGTGTTGATCTGTCCGGCTCACCCAGTTGGCGTCTTGCGGTGCTGACGAGACGGAGGAAGATGGCAACGGGACGGCGTAATGGGATGGGCCAGCACCCGAGCGCGTATCAGGTGCCCGGAACGCCACTGTCGTCACGTCAGCATCGTGCCTGCCCTGACGCGCGGCCAGCGCCCGCACGACGGTAGCTGAACAGAGGTCGAGGAAGCGCGATTATGGGATCGAAACGCTCTGCGCTGAAACAGGCCGGGCAGGCGACGATGCGCGATGTGGCGCGGCAAGCCGGCGTGAGCGTGACCACCGTCTCCAAAGTGCTGAACCATATCCCCTACGTCAGCAAGGTGACGCAGCGGCGGGTCGAGGAGGCGATCACGGCGCTCGGCTTCCAGCCGAACGCCTCGGCGCAGCAGTTGCAAGGCGGTGCCTCGCGGATCATCGCGCTCGATCTGCGGCAGACGGCGCAGATCGACCCGCTTGATCGGCAGATCGATCAGCTGATGGATAGTTCCTTCCTCTTCAAGCTGCTCGGGGGGATCGGGCGGGTCATCGCCGCCGCAGGCTACAATCTCCTCTGGTCGATGCCCGCCAGCCTCCCGCCAGATGAACATGCGCGTGCCGTCGCGCGGCTCTACCAGACCGGGCGTGCGGATGGGATCATCGTCGCCGGCCTCAGCGCCGCCGATCCGCGTCTGACCGCCCTGCGCGCCTGCGGGTGCCCGTATGTGGTAATCGGGAATCCGGGCGATGAGAGCTTGTCGGTCGATAGCGACAATATCGCGGCCGGAGCGCTCGTCGCTCGCGCCTTCCTGGACCGGGGGCACCGCATCCTCGCCATCGCAGGCGGCGGGACGATGATGCACATGCGCGATCGGTTAGCGGGGTACCAGGGGGTGATCGCGGCAGCCGGGGCGACCCTGTTGCCCGAGCCCGATTGTGTCGGTGAGTCCTCGTTCGATCGTGGGCGGCGGCAGCTTCGTTGCCTGCTGGCGCTGCCGACGCCACCGACGGCGGTCTTTGCCTGTAGCAATCTGGTGGGGCTGGGCGTCCTCGCGGAGGCGCAGGCGCTGGGAGTGCGGATCCCGGAGCAATTGGCAGTGGTCGCTTTCGATGATGAGCCGACCTGCGAGATGAGCACCCCGCCCCTCAGTAGCGTGGCGCAGGATGTCGCCGGTCTCGGCCAGCAGGCAACGCGGATGTTGCTGGCCGAGCTTGTGGGCGAGGCGATACCGTCGCGCCGGATCCTTCTGCCGACCGATCTCGTCGAGCGCCGGTCGCTGGGGGCGCTGGCTGGCGACTGAAGTCGCGCCTCATGGGCCTGCGGGCCACGAAGCCTCCCTGCGGAGGCTAGGTTTGTTACAAGGCAGAGCCTTACTATCAAGCACTGCGTTGCTAACGAATCCAGCCCGCGCAGGCGGGTTTATCCTGTGCGGTGTCACAGGGCTTCGTGGCCCGCAGGCCCATGAGGCGCGACTTCAGTCGCCAGCCAGCGCCCGCATAAGCCGCGCGGGTTTATGCGCTGGCTTGAGGGCTGGACGCGGTGTTCATCATACCTCGTTCGTCGCAGACCTCGATTCTCAGCCTTCGAGCGTGTTGGCCTTGATATAGTCCCAGTTGATGTCGTAGCCGAGGCCGGGGCGCTGCGGCAGATGGACGAACCCTTCGCTATCGAGCGCGTCGAGCGACCCGTTCAGGTAGGGGAGGGTCGCGTCGTAATCGACGCCGGGGGCGAGCAAGCCATGCTCGTAATACTCGCTCGTATCCTCGTGCGTGGCGGCGATGACGTGGAGATTGCCGATCCCGCTCATGTGGATCTCGCAGCGGACCCCGTAGGCTTCGCAGACGATCGCGGTCTTGCGCGCCCCGGTGATCCCGCCGCGCAAGACGTCGATCCGGCTGAAGTCCGACGCGCCGCGCTGGATCCACTGCGCCCGCGTGAAGACGTGGCCTTCCAGGATCTCTGGGGAGCAGATCGGGATGTCGAGGGCCGCGCAGAGCTTGATGTACGGATCGATCCGATGTTCGGGCATCGGGTGTTCGTACCAGTGGAAGTCCAGCTTCTCCAACTGACGGCCGACCCAGAGGGCATCTTCGTAGGTGTGGTACGTCCCCCACGGGTCGAACATCAGGGTCATCTCGGACCCGACCGCCTCGCGGATCAGGCGGCTGGCCTCGATGTCCCACTTGATGTACGAAGGGCGCGCGGGCATATTCTCTTTCGTCTCGGGATTCCAGTAGTAGTAGGGGTGGATCTTGTACGCCTGATACCCTTGCTCCTTGCAGGCGAGGGCGTGCGCGGCATATTCGTCCGGCATCCCCATGTTGGGGTAGGTGCTGGCGTACGCTTTGACCTTATCGCGGCAGCCGCCCATCAGTTTGTAGACCGGCCGACCGGCCACCTGCCCGGCGAGATCCCAGAGGGCGAGGTCGATCGTGCTCATGATATGCTCGGGGATCTTCGCGCCCCAGAGCCAGTGCCAGATCCGCTCACGATCGAATGGGTCCTGGCCGACGAGCATCGTTTTGATCCGCCCGCGGATAATCGCGCGGCTTTCGGGGTGCAAGCCCTCCTGATCGCCATGACCCTGACCGCCGAAGTAATAGCCGACCGCCCCTTCGTCGGTGTGGATCGTCGTCAGCGTCTGGGTGATCGCGGTGTTCTTCTGGACCTGGCCGCGATGGAAACGATCGACGTGGATCGTGAACGGTGTAACCGTGATGTCGGTGATCTTCATGCCGCTATCCTCTCGCGTACTCCGTGTCGTTCCGGTGCCGCCGTCGCTCAGGCTCCCGCGCCGCGCAGCCCGAGGCGGTCGCAGACCTCCTCCAACTCTTCCCAGGTGATCGGATCGAGATCTTCGGTCGGGCGGCGCACATGGGCGGAGGCGATGACCCCCTGCCGCAGTAGGAGTTCCTTGTGGATAACGTGGCCGCCGCCAAGCCCCTGCGCCCCGAGTCGCTGGATCGGCACCAGTTGCTCGTTGAAGACGCGCAGCGCCGCCTCGGTGTCGCCCGCCTGCCAGTGGTTCCAGACCTCCACGAATGGCCTGGGGGTACTCGGCCAGGGCATCGTGCCGATCGAGCCGCGCCGGAGTTCCTGTAAGAACGCGCTGCCGCCCGCGCCGCCGAAGATCGCCACGCGGTCGCCGCACGCCTGGACCGCATCGTAGACGCGGCGGGCGGGCGGGCTGCTCTCGACCTTGGCATAGCGCACCTGTTCCGCCGTCTCGCTGATCGCGCGCAATAGCGGGGCGGGGACGTGATTCGTGGCGGTGTCCTGAATCATCACCGGGACGCGCACGGCGTCGGAGATCGCCTGGAAATAGTGGCGCACCTCGGCGGTCGGCACGCCCATACCGGGTGCGGTCACCATCACCGCGCCGACCCCCAACGCCTCGGCGGCCTGGCTGTAGCGCACCGCGACATCGGTGGCGAGCGCGCCGGTATTCATCACGATCGGCACCCGCCCGTGCGCCGCCGCGACGACCGTGCTGACAACCAGATCGCGCTCATCGTCGGCCAGCTTGTAGACCTCGCTCCCGAGCGCGATGCCGAGCCCGTGGACGCCCGCCGTGATGTTGAATTCGACGAGGCGTTGTAGGCTTTCCAGATCGACGCGACCGCGCCCATCGAACGGCGTCACCAGAATCGGCCAGATCCCGTGCAGTGGCGGTAGGTTCGTCATCGTCCTCCCTCCCTCTCGACCGGTATCCAAAATGTCAGGGCTGTGCGCCCGAGGTGCCACGCGCCCTTTCGGCGTTCAACGATTGCTGACTTTGCCGCTCATCCCTGTCATCTTTGTGCGGCCCGTTACACGATCACGCCGAGGTATTCGTCGTCACCCTTGTGCGTCCCATTGCAGGATTACGCCGAGATATTCGTCGGGGCGCGAGCGTAGGCCCTCGTAGGCTTCCGCCGCTGCCGAGGCGGGCAGGCGGTGGGTGATCAATGGCTGGGCCTGGAGTTGGCCGGCGGCTAACCAGTCGAGCGCGGTGACGCTGTTCTGGTGGATCGAGCCGAGCGCCAGCGGCTCTGGCTGGCGCGGGATCTCCCACTCTGAGCCGCTGCGGAGCCGCAGGAAGCGCAGGAAGATCTCGCCGGTCAGCCGCCCGGAGGGGATGCTGTTCTCTGCGCCGCCCCACGGTGCGCCGATCATCACGATCTCGCCGGCCGAAGCGGCCAGGCCGACGGCGCTCGCCAGCGCTTCCGCCGAGCCGGAGGCTTCGATGACGAGGCGGTGGCGCTGCGCCAGACCCTCGTCGTCCGCCGAGGCATAGAGGTGGCGCAGGCCGCAGCGCGCGGCGATTGTCCGCCTTGCCGCCGAACGGTCGATCGCGCTGACCCGCATCCCGCTGATCTGGAAGATTTGCGCCGCCAGATTGCCGACTAGCCCGAGTCCGACGACCGCCATCGCGTCGCCGCCACGCGCGATCGTGGTCAGCAGGGTCGTCATCGAGACGGTCGCCAGCCGCGCGAAGACGGCGTCCTCATCCGCCAGCCCAGCCGGGACCGGGACGCAGAGTTGCTGGCGCAGATCGACCCGCGCGATCGAGGCGTGGGTCGCCATCGTGTAGACGCGGTCGCCCGGTGTTGCCGGGACCGCCGCGCCCGCCGCGAGGACCGTGCCGATATTGGCGTAACCGGGGAGGAACGGGTCGTGGGTGGTCCTGGCGTTGAAGCGGAGGGTCTTGCCGCCGAAGCGGGCGAGTTCGGTCCCCGGACTGATCACCGTGACATGGGTGCGGACGATCAGTTCGGTCGGCCCGAGCTCGCTGTCGTCTATGGTGAACTGCTCCCATTCGAGCACCCCCGGCGCGGTGAAGACGATTCGCCGTCCTTCCAACATCTACCCCTCCCTTGCGTCTGTGCCGAACTTCGCTCGGCTCGCTAGCGCGTCACCATTCGACAGGCTGTTCGTTCGGGTGTTCCATGTATGGAACGAGCGTTCTTCGCTGGTTGCGCGGCGTATGGCCCTGCTGTATTCCGCTAATTTTGCCGTGCTGCCTCGCTTGGCCTATCGATGGAGCTTGTGTGGCAGCGTTGGCTTGGTACGTTGAGCGACCCTGATAATCAGCGGCGGTCAGAGGCGCAGGATGATCTTGGTCAGGTCGGCAGGGACGTCGATCAATTGGGCGAAGCTGGCGTCGGCATCTTCGAGGGTGCGGATCGTCAGCCACGACTCGGCGGCGGGGACGAGGCTCGTCTGGAGTAAGCGGAGCGCGGTGGTGAAATTGGCCTGGGTGTAGCAGAACGAGCCCTGGATCGTGATCTCGGAGCGGACGATCGTATTGGCCGGGACACTCGTCTCGTCTTCGTGGAGGCCGAGGAAGATCACCCGCCCACCCGCGCGCACCGCCCCGATCGCCTGCTGCCGCGTCATCGGCAGCCCCACCGCGTCGATCGCCGCGTCACAGCCGAGGCCGTCGGTCGCCGCGCCGATGATCGCCGCGAGATCCTGTTCGCGCGGGTTGATGGTGTGGGTCGCGCCCCACTCGCGGGCGACGGCCAATCGCGCCGGATTGACATCGGAGATCGCGATCACCGTCGCGCCAGCGCGGCGGGCCACGGTGAGGGCGAGCAGGCCGATCGGTCCGGCCCCGAGGATCAGCACGCGACCGCCGACCGTCACTTCGGCGAGGCGGACGGCGCGCACCGCGCAGGCGAGCGGCTCGACCAGGGTGCCGGTGAGGTTGTCGATCGTCTCCGGCAGGCGGTAGCAGGCTTTCGCGGGGGCCGCGACATACTCGGCGAAGGCGCCGGGGCGGTGTGCGCCGATCAGGGAGCGATTGAGGCAGAGGTGTTCGTGGCCGTTGCGGCACATGGCGCAGGTACCATCCGGCACCATCGGGTTGACCGTGACCCGATCGCCGAGCGCGAAGTCGCCGACGGCGTTCCCGACCTGTTCGACAATGCCGACAAATTCGTGGCCCATGATCAGCGGTGGGTGGCGCAGGCTGCTTTGCCCGAGATATCCGGAGAGTTCCGAGCCACAGATGCCGGCAAATGCCACCCGCAACAAGAGTTCGTCGCTACACGCCTCTGGGCGAGGCGTCTCCTCGACGCTGATCTGTCGCGGCCCGTGCCAGATTGCTGCGCGCATAGTCTTCCTCCGTCATCGTTCGCACCTTTTGTGGCTTTATCTGGCCCCTGTCGTGTTCGGTGAGCGTGCCCGTTGGCGGGGAGGCTAGGTCCGCTCCTGCGCGGCCAAGGTCGTGCCGACCAGCGCGCCTTTCGTGTAGCCGAGACGCGTGCTGATCGCGCCGCCGACCGCCATCACGCGGCGCACCAGGCCATCGAACCGTTCGCTGCCGATCCGGGGGGTGATCCCGGCGATGCTGATCCCCCCGACCACGTTGCCGGCGTAGTTGAGCAGCGGCACCGCGATACAGTGGACACCGATCAGGATCTCTTCGCGGTCGGTGGCATAGCCCTGTTCGCGGATCCGGTCGAGTTCCAGGGCCAGCAGCATCGGATCGGTGATCGTGTGCGGGGTCTGCGCTTCGAGTCGCGCCGTCGCCAGGAAACGCTCGCGCCGCCACTGCGGTTGGAAGGCGAGGATCGCCTTGCCCAGCCCCGTGCAGTGGAGCGGGCGGCGGGTGCCGAGCTCGACGTAGAGCTGCATCTGCTGATCGCTCTGCACCTTATCCAGATAGACGATCGAGTCTTGCGAAGGGACGGCCAGGAACGCCGTCTCCCGCGTCTCGGCGGCGAGTTGTTCGAGGAGCGGTCGGGCGAGTTGCGGCAACTGGATCCGCTCGTATTGCAGCCCCGCGAGGTGGAGGAGACGGTAGGAAACCTCCCACTTGTCGTCGGCGGTGCGCTCGATCAAGGCTTCGGCTTCGAGGTCGGTGAGCAGGCGATGGGTCGAACCGAGCGGCAGTTCGAGTCCCCGTGCGAGTCCGCGCACACTCTGCCCGCCGTGCCGGGTGAGATAGTCGATGATCTGCATCGCGCGATGAATAGTCATGATCCCGCCAGCTTTCGCTCTCTGCCGCTCGGTTGTGGACGAGGCGCGACACCGCTCGACTCTCTGATCTGCTTTTGAGCTGTGTGGAACGATTGTTCCAAGGACAGGCGCAGTCTAGCAACTCCCTTGGGAACTGTCAACCGCTGCTAGGACAGCCCATCTGACAATACGCTGTGTCGAGAAGCGATTATCGGCGATTGGCAGATCTTCTCGAAGTATTGACAAACTATCCGACAGATCTTAGACTGACGAAGCCAGCGGTATCCAGAACTATCGTTCCATATATGGAACATAACCTTTCTCTCGACCCTCCAAACATACGCAGCTATCACGAGGATCGCCCCCGCTGTATCAGTCTATCCAGCGTCTAGCCCAGACGGAAGCCCAACGGGACGCGCGCAGCTACCCAGACCCTACAAGTGCTCTGACACGAGTGCTCTGGCACAACTGAGCTGAAAGGAGGGGCGAAGCAATCGAGTCGGTTGACGCAGCGGCCAGCGGCGGAACGGTGATCGTGCCGATGCGGCACGCCAGTAGAGGAGATCTTTGCTATGGCTCACGAATCGCGGATCACACGACGCGCCCTCTTGCGGGGTCTCGCCCTCGGCGCGGGCGCTGCGGCGGGTGGGGCATTCCTGACCGCCTGTGGCACCACCTCCTCGCCGGCGACGAGCGCCCCGGCCGGTAATCCCACTGCCACCACCGCCCGCACCACCGGCACCGCCGCCTCGGGCTCAGGGGCCACCGCCACGGCACCGACGGCACCACGCGCCACCGCGACAAGTGGTGCGGCGGCGGGTGGCACGAAGGCGGCGGTGGAAG
>JAABUN010008481.1_pt1 | contig 10469 bp, 7 predicted proteins | sample 5559311 | NCBI WGS metagenome assembly JAABUN01 (sample SAMN10711877, study PRJNA513370) | rock metagenome | isolation source: Antarctica rocks | place: Antarctica: Victoria Land, Siegfried Peak sud
TGTCCACCACCTCAGGAGAGAAAACACGCGTCAGCACGCCCAGAGAGACGTGATCACTCAACCGTTCAGAACTTTCGGGCTTCACCCAACCACTACGTGCCATGAAAAAAGATTAACAGACAAAACCTTAAGTAAACGGCATTGGGACTAGATGCGGCAATCTTCGGTTTGACTGTTACCCTCGCCCAGTTACCTCTCATCCGCTCACGTCTCTTGACACTCCGACTGAGGCAAACTGTGATGGTCTTCAAACTTCGTTTGGCTAAGAGCAGGTATGAGAAAAGACGAACACGTCTTGAGCAGAAGATCGCAGACCTCAAGAGTACGACAAGCCCGAACGGCGGTGGCACCGATACTGAGAGCTGACGCCGGCAGGTCCCAAAGCGGAACGCCCTACAGCTAACGTTCGCACTCATCAGGTAGCGCCTTCGAATCCTTAAATAGGCGATCAGTCATCCCGATGAAGGTTCCAAAGACCACTCCCGAGGTTGCGACAATTGTTATTTTTGCAGCGAAGCCGAGAATCCAGTGCGAGTCAACGTCGATGAAAACAACGAGGGCGATGAGCATCATGGCGTCCACTGAGATGATAGTCCTAACAGTCCTCAATCCTGCGAGAACGGCGCGGCTCGGTCGATTATTAGCAAACTTATTCTCGACTATGAGGGTCAACATCAGGACTACCAAGATGTTGGCGTAGGTCGAGGCAAGATCAGGGGTGACTGTTTCCATACGGGGAACGCTACCGACTAGTCCTACCAAGTGGTTGAGTATGCAACACGAACGGTGAGTCGGCGGGGCGGCGAAATCGCCTCAGCGTGACTCAAGCTGGTTGAGCTTCTTGAGTGCGTAGGAAATTTCCTGAGCCGCTTCCACGCATCGGACATCGAGATCTTGAAGTGCTAGGGGAAGATTGTCCTCCGGAAGTTCGCGTTGTGCGTCAGATCCGAGAAGCTGCCTGGCTGCATTGCGCTGACGAGCTGCGGTAACTACATCTGAATATGCTCCGACTGCTGCCAGATGACTCTCCACCGGCACTACTGCGCTGTCCAAGTTGTCTAGACGCTCACGAATCTTTGCGATCTTTTGACCCTCTATTACGAAGTGAAGTCCGCTCGGGAGCTTCAGGGCATTTTTTCGTAGCCCTTCTTGTAATGCGTCAATTTCCGCAACGGAGGCATCAAGAAGGACTCTTAGCTGGTCACGCAGTTCACGCTGACGAGCAAGGGCCGGAGCTCGACGGGCACGCTGAAGGTTATACAGGGAGACGAGGAGCGCGAGAGTGGCGACTACGCCCTCCCAAGTAATGAAGCTATCCATATGGTGATCCTGCCAGAGTAGTTCGATCGCACCCTGCACAACGTCACCCGCTACTAAACCCGACGCCCATGCTTTCCATGTCCCAGCTCGCGACCGTCAAAGCCGATGACCATTAGCGGATCCCCTTGCCGAACGGCGCTCTGCATCGGGGCGCCTTCAAACCCCGCCAACACTCCACACAAAGCCCGCCATCCTGCTCGAAGCTCACAGTCGACGCGCATAGCCGTAATCCTTTCGACGTATGGGTCCGGGTGGTGGCTGCGGTCCTCACCGCCCTCGGGGTCTACTTCCTCTCGGCGACGATCATGCATGAGAGGGCCTTCATGGAAGCGACGCCCATGGGACAGGGGGGCGCGATGTAGTCGGCTCCGTGGTTCAACTACACGAGCATGGCAGCTCCCCCGCTGATCCTGCTCGGCGTCGCCACCGCCGTCGTGCAGCTCTTCGTGCTCTCCATCCGCCACACGCTGCGTAGCCGCTGACCTCCGCTCTCCCAAGGGGCCGGAGCACGCCCCGTAGGGTGGGCAGCATGGAGTCACCGATCGAGAGCTACCTGAGGACCATCCACCGGGAGATCTCCGATCTCAAGGACGGCAAGCCCTACAGCACCATCCCCGCCATGGCGAACGTCGACCCCGACAACTTCGGCATCTGCCTGACCACGGTGGACGGGTACATGTACGAGGTCGGTGACACCCGCGAGGAATTCACCATCCAGTCCATCTCGAAACCCTTCACCTACGGGCTCGCGCTTGCCGACCTCGGCATGGAGGCGGTGGACGCGAAGGTGGATGTGGAGCCGTCGGGCGACTCGTTCAACGAGATCTCGCTGGCACCCGGGAGCGGTCGGCCCTCCAACGCCATGATCAACGCGGGCGCTCTGACGGCGACCTCCCTCGTCCGGTCGCGGGGCGGCAACTCGCGGTTCAAGCGCATCCTCAGCGCATACTCCCAGTTCGCGGGCCGCCAGCTCGGCGTCGACGAGGAGATCTTCCGGTCCGAGCTGGAACACGGCCATCGCAACCGCGCGCTGGCGTACCTGCTGCGGTCCTTCGGGATCATCGAGGACGATCCGACACCGGTCATCGAGGACTACTTCCGCCAGTGCTCGGTGATGGTCAACTGCATCGACCTCTCGGTCATGGCGGCCACGCTCGCGAACTCCGGCCGGAATCCCCTGACGGGCGTGGAGGCGATGGACCTGCTCGCCGTCGAGCGGGTCCTGTCCGTGATGACCACGTGCGGGATGTACGACGACGCCGGATCGTGGATCAGCACGGTGGGCATGCCGGCGAAGAGTGGCGTGGGCGGCGGCACCATCGCCGTCCTGCCCGGCCAGGTGGGCCTCGCGGTGTACTCCCCGCCGCTGGACGAGCACGGCAGCAGCGTGCGCGGTATGGTCACGAGCCAGCGCCTGTCCCGCGACATGGAGTTGCACTTCGTGCGCGCCGCACGCGCCGGACGCTCCGCGATCCGGGCCACCTACGACATCACGGCAGCGCCGTCGGGCATCCGGCGGACCGACGAGGCGATGGACGTCCTCCGCGAGCACGGACACCGCGCCGCCGTGATCGAACTCAACGGCGACCTCCTGTTCGCGGGCACGGAGTCCATGGTGCGCGAGCTCAGCAGCCTGAACGACGACGTCGACTACGTGATCCTCGACCTGCGCCGCGTCGACGAGGTCGCGGACGTCTCCCTCCGGCTGCTCGGCGAGGTCCGCGAGAACCTCGCGAAGGTGGACCGCGAGCTGGTGCTCATCGACGGCGAGGGCACCCTCGCGGAGACCTTCAGGGAGGTGGACCGCGCCGTGCCGACGTTCGATACCCGGACCACCGCCGTCGAGTGGTGTGAGAACGAACTCATCACCCGGTACGGCAAGGACCTGATCCTCCCCTCGGAGGTGGACGTGGGGCAGTGCCCGGCACTCAGCCCGCTCACCGACGACGACGTCGCGGCCCTCTCCCTGCGGATGGAGGAACGCACCTACGAGAAGGGCCAGGTGGTGCGGCGGGTGGGGCAGTCCTTCGGCGGTGTCTTCTTCATCCTCTCGGGTAAGATCGTCACCTCGGTGCCCGGGCCCACCGGCGGACGCCTCAAGCTGACGACCCTCAGCGCCGGCATGACGTTCGGGGAGCTCGCCCTCGGGAGCGACAACCGCCAGGAGACCACGGTCAAGGCTCTCGAGGAGGTGCACGTGAAGGTGCTGACGGCGCAGGCCATCCGAGCCATCGAGGAGGAGGACCCGCGGCTCGCCGTCGAGCTCTGGAAGGCGCTGACCCGTGACGCCTACACGCGGGTGGACCTGTACCTGCGGGAGACCGCGGTGCGGATCCGCGACTAGCGGACGACGTCGGTCTCGGCCGCTGCCTTCAGGTTCCGGAGGGTGCGGCGGATGTTCCCGCGCTGGAACGCCGCGAACGTCGTGCCGCCCGTGGCGACGACGTCGAAGGCGTGTGCGACGGCGTCGGGCCAGCGGCGGTCATCCGTCCACGCCTCGGTGACGAGTGTACCGGCGTCGTGCTCCTCGAAGGTGTACCGCCAGGTGGCGATCCGAGCAGGAAGTTTGCGCCTCGTGCCGCCGATGGCGTGGACACGGAAGGCGAAGGCCTGTCCGGGCTCGGCGACCGTCACTGTGCAGCGGGTGGTCCAGCTGACGCTCCCGCGCGTGTTCGCGCCGTCGAACGTCGTGCCGACGAAGACCGTGCCGGTCCCCGCCAGGACCGCTCCCCTGTTCTCCGGGCTCCACTCGCCCATCCTGGTCACGTCGCTGACCATGCTGTAGAGCGCCTGCGGCGACTGCGCGATCACCGCGCTGTCCTGCACCGAGATCACCCGTCCCATGTGTCCCCTCGCCGTCATTCCTCCGCCCGGACGTGCCCGGTCCCATCGCGGGCCAGTCTACGGCCGCCTCCCCGTCGACAGGACAGAAGTGACCGGCCGAGCCACCCGACCGGCGGTCATACGTGTCCTCTCGGCGCGCGCGGGCAGGCAACGACGGCGCCCGCGGCGCAGGCAACGACGGCGGCGCCCCGCTTCCGCCCCACCTAGACTGGCGACGTGCCCGGCCACGGTGGCCGGTACCCGGATGTGAGGACGGACGTGCGATGACGGTGCTGATAGCGGGCTGCGGGGATCTCGGGACCGAAGTGGGGCTGCGGCTGGTGGCCCGGGGCGAACGCGTGGTCGGCTGGCGCCGCTCGGCGGAACTCATCCCGACCGGCATCGAGGGCGTGGCAGCGGACCTGACTCGGCCCCTGCCGCCGGTCCCGCCGGACACGGACGTCGTCGTCATCGCCACGGCTGCCGTGGACCGCAGCGAGGCCGCCTACCGCAGCGCCTACGTGCACGCGACGGGGAACGTGCTGGACGCGTTGGAGCGCGACGGCGTGCTGCCCCGCCGCATCCTCTTCGTGTCGTCCACCGCCGTGTACGGGGACTTCGACGGCGGCTGGGTCACCGAGGAGTCACCCGCAAAGAGCACGGCCCCGACGGCGCGGCTGGTCAGGGAGGCCGAGCAGGTGCTCCTCGACCGCGCGGACAGCGGTACCGTCCTCCGGCTCTCAGGCATCTACGGCCCCGGCCGTACGCGCCTGATCGATCAGGTGAGGTTCGGCACCGCTGTGTTGCCCCTGGAACCGCAGTGGACCAACCGCATCCACCGGGACGATGCCGCGGCCGCGATCGTGCACCTTGTCACGGAGGTCGCCGATCCAGCCCCGATCTACCTCGGCAGCGACGAGCTGCCGGTGGACCTCGGCGAGGTGCTGCGGTTCCTGGCCGGCGAACTCGGCCTCCGGGAGCCGCCGCGTGGCGACACGTCGTCGAGCCGCGACGGTGCGCGCCGGGTGGACAGCAGCCTGCTGCGGGGCACCGGCTTCTCCTTCACCTACCCGACGTTCCGGGAGGGCTACCGGGCGGTCCTCGCGGGGCAGGGTGTCAGGCACCCGTAGGCGAGGCAGCGGCTACCGGGACGCGCGCCTGCGCCGTGAGCCGTCCCAGCCGGACGAGCGACCAGACGAAGATGCTGACCACGAGCAGGTTGCGGAGGGTGAGCAGGACGGCGACAGCGGGGTTGAGCTCGTATCGCAGGGCGTCGTAGAACATGGGGTACACGAGGGTGGTCAGGCCCGCGGTCACCAGCATCGCGATCGCCGGGTAACGCCACTCGGCCGCGCGGTCCAGGACGAGCCCCGCGGCGATCACCGCCGCGATCCACAGCATGAACTGCGGCGAGCCGACCTTGTTGAAGACCACGAGGGTGCTCACGAGGGCCAGCGACCCGGCGGCGAGCAGCGCTCCCGGCTCGGCGCCGCGATGCAGGGCGATGGCGAGAAAGGCGGCGACCAGGAGCACCGTCAGGGCGAGCAGCGGCGTCATCAGGTCCCCGACCACCCCGCTGAGGGCACCGCGCACCTCCATGGTGTTGATGACGTCGTCCTCGAAGAAGTAGGCGCCCGAGGTGCCCGTGATCGCCTGCCACAGGCCAGGTGTGCTGAGCGGCGCCTCGAGCTGCATGCCGCGGGCACCCTGCGCGCTGAGGAAGCCCGTGAGGTTACGGATGTCGCCGAGGACCGCGACGACGACGGCGATCCCCGCGGAGAGTCCGATGCCGGCGCCGAGGATGCGGAGCCGCCCCTTCCGAATGACGACGAACGAGGCGAGCACGACAGCGGCCGGCCACACCTTCATCCACGTCGCGGCGCTCAGCACGAGGGAGGCGACGAACGGGCGCGCGGCGACGATGAGCAGTGCGGTGATCACGAGAGGCGCGGTCAGGCCGTCGATCCTGCCCACGGCCACCGGACCGAGGAGCGCGGTCGCCGCGAGCCACCAGTACGCGGCGGTGAAGGACGACGGCGTACCCCGCCGCACGAGGGCGGCCGTGCCGACGGCGTTGAGCCCGGCGAACAGGACGAACCAGGCGAGCTGGTAGAGGTACGGCCCGAGGACGGCGGCGACCACCATCGGCGCGAGCGCCCCCACCGGATACACCCATGCCGTGTCGATGCCCTGCCGGACGCCGTCCTCCAGCGCCTCGTAGGCCCACTGACGGTAGAAGCGGATGTCGCTGAGCACTCCGCCGTCGATCACGAAGGGCAGCAGCCGCGCGAGGAATCCCACGTGGACGAGGGCGAAGAACAACCAGACCGAGCGGGCGCTGTTGCGGGTCCCCGGACGGGGCGGGCGGATGCGCACGGATGGCTCCTGGTCGTCGGGACGGCGGCAGCCGCAAGTCTCTCATTCACGGTACGGTCCGCGCTAATCTCCCCGGCGCCGAGAGCACCTCACACTGCGGCGGTGCGGAGGCCCAACTGTGCGGCGAGGCGCTCCACCGTGTAGTCGTAGAGCGCATCGACATCGGCGAAGGTGCCTGCGCCGTACTGCCCGAAGACCTCGAACGAGACAGCGCCGAAGAGGGCTGACCACGCCTGGACGGTGGCTGCGATCATCCCGTCCGGCGCCGCGATGGAGAACTCGTCACGGATGGCCCGGTAGTCCCCCGCGAGCTCGCTCGGCGCGTGCCCGTCCCCGCGTGCGAGGTCCCCTGCGCGCCAGGCGTCGTCCATGATCAGCGCGAGCAGCGTGATGACGCGTGTCCCCTGTGCGGTGGTCCGCTCACCCGGTGCGACGTATCCCGGCACCGGGCTGCCATAGAGCAGCGCGTAGCGTGACGGCTCGCGCACGGCCCACGACCGCACGGCCCGTGCGAGGGCGACGAACCGATCGACGGCGACCGGGCCGGCCGCGGCGACGGCGGTATCCACCTCGTCCCCGAGCTCCGAGTAGGCATCCACGACGAGGAGAGTCAGCAGGTCGTCGCGGTTCGCGACGTAGCGGTACACGGCCGAGGAGACGACACCGAGTTCACGGGCGACGGCGCGAAGGGAAAGCGCCGCGGCACCCACCTCACCGAGGTGCCGGCGCCCGATGCGGGTGATATCACCCAGTGTCTGCTCGCGGGCGCGTTCCCGTGGTGTTCCTGGCATGGGTTCACCTTCCCACCGATGCGAGAGCAACGTCAACAAAAAAGAGCAGTGCTCTTGACTTACTTCGATTCAGCGCGCACTCTTGATGAAGAGAGCACTGCTCTCGTTTCGAATCCCCCTCAAACGACAGGCACGATCATGACCCTGTACATCGTCACCGGAGCAGGACCCGTCGGCTGGACCATCGCCGAGCAGTTGGCCGAGCGCGGAGACTCCGTGCGCATCCTCACCCGGTCGGGCAGCGGCCCGGACCATCCCCTCATCGACAAGCTACCGGTCGACGCCTCGGACGCCGTCGCGCTCGGTTCGGCCACAGCGGGAGCCGCGGCCGTATTCCACTGCATCCACGGGAGCGCCTACACGACGGCGGCGTGGAAGCGGGAACTCCCGACGGCCGAGGCCGTGGTGCTCGAAGCCGCGGGCCGGCAGGGCGCCGTCGCCGTCTTCCCGGAGAGCCTCTACTCCTACACCCGCCCGGACCAGGTGATGACCGAGAACTCCGAGCGGGCTGCCGGCACCGGCAAGCGAGGCGTCCGAGCAGCGCTGCTCGCTGCCCGTGCCGCGTCGACGACGGACACCGTCTCCGTCGTCGCCTCCGACTTCTATGTGCCCAGAGTGCGGACGGCGCACGCCGGGGAACGCATGGTGCCATCGGTGCTGGGCGGGAAGCCGATCCAGCTGATCGGCAGCCCGGACGCCCCGCACTCGTTCACCTACATCCCCGACCTCGCGGCCGCCATGATCGCTGCCGCGGACCTGCCGCGGTTACCGGATCGGTTATTGCACGCGCCGACGCTCCCGGCGCTCACCCAGCGCGCCCTCGTCGAGGCGTTCGCCGCGACAGCCGGAGTCGCCGCCCCGCGTCTCACCGGAACGCCGGGCTGGCTCCTCCGCCCGCTCGGTGTGCTGATGCCGTCCATGCGGGAGCTCGCCGAGCTGTCCTACCAGTTCGACCGGCCGTTCGTCATGGATTCCTCCGCCTCCGAGCAGGTCCTGGGCCTCGCGCCGACGCCGCTCGACTCCGCGGTCGCCGAGACGGTGCGCTGGTGGAAGGCAGAACTGGCCACGCCGTCGGACTCCCGTCGCTAGCCCACCGTGGACTGGCGGTTGGACGGGACGTATCCGAGGACCTTGTCGACGACCCCGGGCAAGGGCTCACCCCCCAGCCACAGCAGGAAGTTCCGCTCGAACTGCGCGGCGAGATCATCCAGCCACGAGTCGGTGTTGCTCGCCAGGTGCGGAGTGACGAGGACCGTCGGCAGGGACCAGAGCGGATCCTCGTGCGGCAACGGTTCGACGGCGAACGTGTCGAGGACTGCCCCGGCGAGTGTCCCGGCCCGCAGGCGGCTCACGAGGGCTTCCTCGTCGACGAGGCGGCCCCGGCCCACGTTGATGAGGACGGCGGAGCCCTTGAGTGCCCCGATGACCTCGGCGCTCGCGAGGTTCTCCGTAGCCGGCGTCAGCGGTGCCACGAGGATCAGCCAGTCGACGTCGCCCGCCACACGGGTCAGGTCCGCGGTCGAGTGCACGCGGCCGAAGTCGACGTCGTGCTCCCGAGCGGTACGGCCCGCGCCCTCGACCTGCACGCCCACCGCGCGCAGCAGACGTGCGGTGTGGCGGCCGATGCTCCCCGTCCCCACGATCAGGGCCCGCGTCCCAGCGATGTTGCGGCCTTCCCGCCATACCCACCGGGCTTCGCGCTGCTGGTCGCGCAGCGGCCCGAAACCCTTCGCCGCGTGCAGCACGGCGCCGAGCACGTACTCCGCCATCGGCTGGTCGAAGATACCGTGCGCATTGGTCAGGACGACGTCCGAGTCCACGAGTCCGGGGAACAGGAGTCTGTCCACCCCTGCGGCAGCGACATGAAGCCAGCGCAGTGAACCGGCGGCGTGCCACGCGGCGGGCAGCGCGCCGGAGAAGTAGTCCCACAGGTACAGCACGTCGGCACCGTCGAGTGCGCGGTCGAGGTCGGCGGCTTGGGCGACGCGGATCTCGGCGATCTCGGCGACGCGCTCCAGGCCCCGCACGGGTCGCGCACCCTCCAGGACTGCGACCACCGGACGGTGGCCGGTCACCGGACTCCGCCTAATCACCGGGCTTCTCCGGGGCGGTGGCTCAGCGCGCCCGCCTCGTCGAGCGTGACCTCAGCACCACGGGGGCGCCGCGCATCGTCGTCGTGCCCCGATTCCGCGCGCACCGCGCCCGCCTCACCCGAGGCGGCACCCATCTCCGGCCGGTTCTCGATGGACAGGTCGCGCAGGTAGCGGAGCACCACGATCGCGACCGCCGTCGTCGGCACCGCGAGGAAGGCGCCGACGATTCCGAAGAGCGTCCCGCCCGCTGTCACGGACGCGAGGACGACGGCCGGGTGGATCTCGAGCGTGCGACCCACCAGCAGGGGCTGGATGAAATTGCTCTCGAGCTGCTGCACCAGCACCACGAGCCCGAGGACGACGAGGGCGCTCACCCAGCCGTAGGCGAGGAAGGCGACGAGTGTCGCGACCAGCCCGGAGACGATGGCGCCGACCACCGGGATGAACGCCGAGAAGAAGACGAGCACGGTCAGCGGGATGGCGAGCGGGATATCCAGCAGGAGAAGCCCCAGTCCGATGAACACGGCGTCGACCAGCGCGACCGTAGCCTGGGCGAAGATATAGGACGAAAGCGTCTTCCACGTGCCGCCGGCAATCATCGAGGCGTGGCCATAGGCGGCGGAGTTGGTCCAGCGGGACGCCCACGGCATGAACCGGTCGCCGTCCTTGAGGCAGAAGAAGGTGAAGACGAGCGCCAGCAGGACGACGATGGTCCCCGATGTCAGTTCGCTCAGTCCCGTGGTGATGCCGCTGACGATGTTGCCGACATTGGACTGGACCTGGGCGAGCGCCGTGTCGACGAGGTCATCGAGATTGGCCGCGTCGAGGTTCAGTGGCGGACCGGCCGCGAACTCGGCGACGCCGGCGACATTGTCCCGGGCCAGGGGCGTGAGGTCGGCGATGCCGCTCGCGATCGCGGGGACGGTCAGCGCGCCGATGCCGACGACGACTCCGATGAAACCGACCAGCGTCACGAGGGCGGCGAGGACCTTGGGCAGGCCCTTGCGCAGGAAGCGGTTGACGGGCCACAGGACCGAGGCGAGCAGCAGCGCGAACAGCGTGGGCA
>JAABUN010008482.1_pt1 | contig 10469 bp, 13 predicted proteins | sample 5559311 | NCBI WGS metagenome assembly JAABUN01 (sample SAMN10711877, study PRJNA513370) | rock metagenome | isolation source: Antarctica rocks | place: Antarctica: Victoria Land, Siegfried Peak sud
TCGCATTCCCGTTGTCGACTCGCCTGCGCTAGCTCCCCCTCTCCGCTTCGGAGAGGGGGCCGGGGGGTGAGGTTGCTGCCGCCCCAATGCTCACACCAGCCCCAGCAACTCGTCCAGCGTCTCGGCCGGCCGCTTGGCCAATGCCTCGGCCCGGACGCGGTCGAACTCCTCGCCGAACGTCGGTCGGCGGACGGCCCGCAACACCCCGAACGCCTCCGGCAGTCCCGGCCCGCCGAGCCGCGCGAGCAAGGTCGCCAGCCCCGGCCCGGCCGCCTCGTCGTGGACCAGCAACTCGGCCTCGGAAGCGTCCTTCCCGACCCGGACGGCGACCGGCGTCAGCCCCTGTAGGCGGACGCCGAACTCCCGGTCCCGGCCGAACACCAGCGGCCGGCCGTCGGCCACGGCCAAATGCCCGTCGCCGCGGAGGGTCCGGTCGGTGACCGCTGCCCACACCTCGTCGTTGTACGTCCGGCAGTTCTGGTAGACCTCGACGACGGCCGCCCCGACGTGGTCGGCCGCCCGCCGCAGCGTCGCGGCCAGGTGGGCCACGTCGACATCGACCGACCGAGCGACGAACCCGGCCTCGGCCGCGACCGCCAGGGCCAACAGCCGCAGCGGCGTCTCGGTCGAGCCGGCCGAGGTGGTCCGAGTGCGGGTGCCCGGCCGGGTGCCCGGCCGGGTGGCCGCCGTCGCCGCCCCGCGGGCCAGGCCGCCGACCTCGTTGTTGAGCAGTAGTATCTTGACGTTGACATTACGCCGGAGCAGATGCAACATGCCGGAGCTTTGCACGGCGTCCGCGTCGCCGGTCACGACCCACACGTCCAGGCCCGGGTCCGCCAGGGTGACGCCCGTCGCCACGGCGAACGCCCGGCCGGGGAGCGTCTGGAACCCGTAGGCATCGAGGTAGTGGGCGGCCCGGCCCGCGCACCCGACCCCGGCGACGAACACCCGGCCGTCGGGCGGCCCCGGCAGCCCGGCGAGGACTTTTTGCAGGGTGGCCAGGACGGAATAGTTGCCGCAGCCGGGGCACCAGCGGGGTGCGGCCGGAAGTTCGGCGGCCGTCAGAACGGGGAGCGAATGGGTCACGGCCGGCCCCCCACTTCTGCGAGCAAGCGGGCGGCCAGGTCGTCCGCCTCGAACGGCCCGCCGTCCGCGCGGGTGACGCTCGACAGGTGGATGACATCCGCAGACATGCCGCCCCGGAGCAGGGCCAGCAACTGTCCGCCGTTCCCCTCGACGACGGCCACCCGGCGGGCGGCGGCCAGGACGCCTAACGTGTTAGCCGGCAGCGGCGACAGGTGGTGGACGTGGGCGTGGCCGGCCGACACCCCGGCGGCGCGTAGTTGGTCGACGGCCCCCTGGATGGCCCCGAACGTCGCCCCGAATCCGACCACCAGGAGCCCGCCCGTGTCCCCGTCGACGGCCAGGTCCGGGACCACATTCGGGGCGAGTTCGGGCGGCCGCCGGAGTTCGACCCCCGTGCGATGCCGGCCGGCCGCCACCCCCGGCCACGGGCCGCCACCGGCCGCCACCACCGACGCACCGGCGACCACCGGCACGGCACCGGATTCCTCGGAGACGGCCAGGACCGCGTCCACCAAAACAACGACCGGCCGCCGCTGCTCGAATGTTAGCCGCACCGCCTCGGACGCCGTGGCAAAGCCGTCCGCCGGGGAGCGCGGGGCGAGGACGATCGCCGGCAGGTCGCCGGCCCGGCCGTGGACGGCGGCGAGCAGGTCGGGCTGGGCGAACGGGTCCGGCAGGCCGGGGCCGCGGGTCGCGCGGGGAGTGTGCACCACGACGAGTGGCACTCCGGCGGCGCTGGCCAGCCCGACCACCCCGGCCGCGTCCGTCAGCCCCGGCCCGCCGACGACAGCGACCCCCAAATGTCCCGCGTATCCGGCCCCGATCGCCACGGCGGCCGGGTCGTCGTCCGGCACGGTGCGCACGCCCCGGCGGACGAACTCGGGCCGGGCCAGGATGTCGAGTAGCCCCCCCGCCGGAATCCCCGGCGTCCCGGCCAGGACCAGCCCGCGCCCGGCAGCGTCGGCCCCCGCAACCAGCCCCAGGGCGACGGCCTCCAGCCCGTTCCAGAGCCGCACCGTGCCGTCCGGCGGCGTCGCCAATGGCGGCCGTTCCAACAGCGTTAGGGTGGCGGCCAGGGCGGCCCCGGCCCGGATCGCCCGCCCGGCCGCGTCGGCCGCCGGCGGGTTCTGGCTCAGCCGCTCTTTCGACCAGCGGAAGGCCTCATCGGCCGGCAACCCGCACAGGCCGAGGGCGAGGCCGAGGACGAAAAAGTGCATACACCGGCCGGCGTCCCGGGCCGACAGTTTGCACCCGGCCACGGCCTCCCGCGTCAGGCCAGTGAGGAACAATACACTCGATTCCGGCACGGTGGCGAGCGGATCGCCGATTATCCCCGCCGCGTCGAGGTTGTCCGGCGTGTAGGAGTCGGCGTTGACGATCAGCGACCCGCCCGGGCCGAGGTGCGGCGAGTAAATCTCGAGTGCCGCGGGGTTTAGGGCGAACAGGCAGTCGGCCCGGTCGCCCGGCAGCAGGGCCGGCGACCGGCCGAACCGCACCTGGACCGCGTGGACCCCGGGCCGGGTGCCGGGCGGGCTGCGAATCTCGGCCGGCGGGTCGAACCGGGTGGCGACGGCGTACCCGGCCCGGACGGCCGCGGCGGCCAGTCGCGCGCCGAGCAGGCGGACGCCGTCCCCGGCGTCCCCGGCGAACCGGACGGTCGTTGCGTCGCGCGGCATGGGCACCCCCGGACTGGGTGCCAATCTAGGGGCCGGCGGGCGGCGCGGGGAGGGGCGGGCGGTTACGCCTCGTCGCGGCCATGCACCTGGGCCGGCGGGTAGGTCGCCTCGACGGCCGTGAATGCTTCGAGAATCTTGTACGTGTGGCTGGCCCCCCTCGGCACGGCCCACGAGTCGCCGGGGGCGAGCTTGATGACCTGCCCCTCGGAGTGCAGTTCGGCCCGGCCCGAAATGACGTAGCCGACCGTCTCGTAGTCGCGGGCCTTGGCCGGCTTGTCGTCGCCGGGCTGCTCGCCCCGCCACAGCCGCATGGCGACGTTCTTGCCCGACGCGAGGTAAACCTGGCCCATGTCGCCCTTCGGGGAGTGGGCGGAATCAACCTTCATTATGGTGGTGTCGCTCATCGCTTGGCGGCTCCGTGGCAAATCTGGATCAAGGCGGAGTTCGGCAGTCACCGGCCGCGAATCCCGCGCCGGAATGCACTCGGTTCCTGCGCGACCACGCTACCTCAGTTGAACCGCTCGCCACCCGAGTATAGCCTTTCGACCTCCCGCCAAGCCCGCGCCGCCCGTTGTCGGGGAGCCTTGAAGTACCGTCCCATCCGTACCATCGGCACTTTGCACTCCGGGCATGGAAACGGCCGCTCGGGCACGTTGCTGTCCCAGTTGGACGATCCAGGCTGCTTGAACGTCTTGCGGCACGCGAAGCAGGCGAAATGGACTTTATTGGTCGCCGTCGGCACCCCCGGCCCCGGTCGCGTACCTGCCATTGCTGCTTACCTCCGCGCCATCGAACTTCCGATTAAATTATGGCCCTCACGCCCCGTACCGCTCCCCCGCCGGCGGCCCCGGTGGTGCTTGAGTGTACACCACGGCCGGGAAGTATTCGACGATGTACTGGACGATCCGCTTGGCACTCAGAATGCCCACCGGCCGGCTCTCCTCATCGACCACGGGCAGGTGCCGGTAGCCGCCGTCCTGCATCTTTTGTACTGCGGCTTTCACCGACTCGTGTGGGCTGACCATCACCGGCCGGGCCGTCATGCACTCGCGCAACGGGGTGTTCAGCGGCAGCCCGGCGGCGAGTACGCGCGTGAGCAAATCGCGCTCGGTGAAGATGCCGACGACCTTGCCGCCGTGGGTCACCAGCAGGCACCCAACCTGTTCGCGGCGTAGGACTTCCACCGCGTCGGCGACGGGCCGGCCGGCGTCGACCTGGCGGGCCGGGGTCGGCCCCAGCCGGCCGACGCTGTCGACGGTCAGGTTGCGGGACAGCTCCACCTGTGTGCCCTCGATTGGCGTAATTCTACGTGCAACGGCGGTTGTGGGCCCGCTGGCGGTCGGGTAGGGTGGCCATCGAAGCGGCCAAGGTCAACGCTCGGGGGACACTGTGACCGACGACGAATTTTGGGCGGTCATCGACGCCGGCGGGGCGTGGGGCAAGGCAGACCCGGACCGGCACTTCGCCGCCGTCCGCAAGGCGCTGAAGAAGCTGCCGGCGGCCGAGGTGTGCGCGTTCGAGGGGCACGTCTGGAAGCGGCTGACCGAGTCGTACATCCACCGGCTGTGGGGGGCCGCGTACCTCATCAACGGCGGCTGTTCCGACGACGGGTTCGACTACTTCCGCTGCTGGCTCATCGGGGAGGGCCGGGCCGTCTACGAGGCGGCCGTCCGCGACCCCGACACCCTGGCCGATAAGACCGACCCGGACTGCGACGGGTACGGGTGGGAAGACCTGTTAGCCGTCGCCCGCCGGGTGTACGAGGAACAGACCGGCGGCGAGATGCCCGACGAGTGTATGGGTGGCGGCACATATGATCCGCCCGACGAGGACTGGGATTTCGAGGACGCCGCGGAGATGGCCCGCCGGCTGCCGAAGTTGTGGGCCGTCTACGGCGGCGCGGACGGCGACTAGCCGGCACGCCAGTTGCACCCGTCCGGCCGGCCGGCCCCATCCTTTGCATCCGACAGTATTCCCTCCCACGCACGGCAGGAAGACATGCACATCGAAGTCCACACCGACAAGACCATTGCCAACGACGCCCGGCTGAACGAGCTGGTGGCCGTCGCCCTCGACGGGACCATCGGCCGGTTCGGCGATCAGATCACCCGGGTCGAGGTCCACCTGAGCGACGAGAACGGCCCGACCAAGAGCGGCGGCCTTGACATCAGTTGCCGGATCGAGGCCAAGCCGGCGGGGCACCAGGCGGTTGCCGCTGGGAACAAGGCCGACTCGGTCGCCGACGCCGTCGACGGGGCGGCCGAAAAGCTGGTCCGGGTGCTCGACAGCACGTTCGGCCGGCTCGACCACCGCAAGGGGGGCATGTCCTACGGCGGGGATCAGAAGATTTAGCCGGGCCGCCCAGTCCTCGATGAGACGCCGTCATGCCGCCGCCGGACCGGATGCTCGCCATCATTCGCAAGGCAACCGCGGCCGGCCGGGACACCCCCGGCCGGTCCGGGCACCTCGTCCGGCTGGCCGACTGCACCGATGTCCTCGTCGCCGGCGACTTGCACGGCCACGTCCCGAACTTCCAGGTGGTCCTCAAGGCGGCCGACCTGGCCAACCACCCCGGCCGGCACCTGGTGCTGCAGGAAGTCATCCACAGCGCGTTCCGCTACCCGGCCGGCGGGGACAAGTCGCACCAGTTGCTCGACCTGTACTGTGCCCTCAAGTGCCAGTTCCCGGCCCGGGTGCATCTCCTGCCCGGCAACCACGAACTCGCCCAGTGGACCGGGCGGCCGGTGGGTAAAGGCGACGAGGAGCAGAACGGGGTGTTCCGGGCCGGGGTCGACACCGCCTACGGGGCGGGTGGGCCGGACGTGTACGCGGCGTACCTCGACTTGATGAAGGGGCTGCCGCTGGCGTTGCGCTCGCCGAACGACGTGTTCTTCTCGCACAGCCTGGTCCCGGCACGGAACATGGGCACGTTCGACGCCCGGCGGCTCGAAGACGACGCCTACGACGTGGCCGACACCCAGCCCGGCGGGTTCGTTTATGCCATGCTCTGGGGCCGGGACACGTCCGCCCGGACGGTCGACGACTACCTGCGGAAGGTCGACGCCGACTGGCTCGTGAGCGGGCACATCCCGACCGACGACGGGTTTAGCGTGCCGAACCACCGGCAGCTCATCGTCGACTGCTCGGCGTCGCCGGCCGCGTATGTCCTGGTCCCGGCCGATCGCAAGCTGACGCACGCGGAGCTGGTGGCGGGGGTGGTGGTGTTCTGAGACGCCCGTGGATGCCGTTCTCATGCAACTAACGCGGCGAAACAGCAGGTGGCGGAAGTGGTTGCGGCGGGCGGGGGCCTTCGCCGTTGTAACGGTCGGGGCGTGGCTAGTCACGTCCTACGCGGCGGCCGACCGGATGACCCGGCGGTCCGGCCCGCCGCGGCCGGAGCCGGCCCCCGTCGTCGGCTGGGGCGTCATTGAACCCCTCCGCCTGGCCACGTCGGACGGCCAGGACCTCGGGGCGTGGCACATCCCCGGCCGCCCGGACCGGCCACCGGTCCTGCTCCTGCACGGCAACGGCGGGAGCCGGTCGGACTGCCTACGCGAGGCCGAGTTGACGGCCGGCACCGGCTGCCCGGTCCTGCTCGTTACGTTCCGGGCGCACGGCGACTCGACCGGGGACAGGAACGACTTCGGCTACAGTGCCCGGCGGGACGTGGTCGCGGCCGGCGATTGGCTCGGGGGACGCTACCCCGGCCGCCCGGCCGTCGTCTGGGGCCGGTCGCTGGGGGCCGCGGCGGCGCTGTTCGCGGCCCCGGAGTTGGGCGGCCGGGTGAGCGGTTACATCCTCGAGTGCCCGTATCAAGACCTCCGGACCGCGACCCGAAACCGGACCCGGCTGCACCTGCCCCCGGGGCTGGACTACGCCGCCTACGCCGGGTTCTCGGCCGTCGCCCCGGTCGTCCTCCCCGACGCGGACGACATTTCGCCTTTGAAGGCAGCCGCCCGGGTGCCGCCGGCGGCCCGGGTGCTGGTCCTGGCCGGGGGCGTCGACCGGCAGGCGACACCGGCGGAGGCCCGGGTGCTGGCCGGGGCACTCGGGGGCCGGGCCGAATTGGTCGTCTTCGGGACCGCGGACCACCTCGGCCTGGCCGTCGCCGATCCGGTGGCCTACCGGGCGGTGGTGACCGGGTTCTTCGACCGGTGCGCCCGACCCGCCCCGTGATCCCCGTTGATTCCCCCGCCGCCCGCTGGTATATCCCGCGCCTTCGGGCGGACTCCCGGTGGGGGTGCGGATGGGCGTGGCGCGCGGCGGGCTGGTCGGGCTGGGGGCGGTCGCCGCGTGCGCCCTGTCAGGCTGCCACCTCGACCTCGGTAGCCGCCGCGACAAGCCGGCGGCGACCGATGCCGGAGTCGGAACCCCGGCCCGCGGCACGCCTTTCGCCGAACTGCCCCGCTCGCCCGGCAGCCGGATCGCCCGGCCGGGGGCGAGCGTCGCGGCCGATCGGGTGACCGAGCCGTCGCCGCGGGCCGAAACCGATGTTCGACCGCCGCCGGTCAGCGTCACGGTCCCGCCGCCGGCACCCGCGCCCGCCCCGGCCGACATACCCTTAGTCGCCGCCCTCAAGGACTACGCCGACGGCCGGCCCGCCGAGGCGGCCGGCCACCTGAGCCGGTGCGATCCGGCTACCCGTGATTGCCTCGCCCGGCTCCTGCCGGCGGCCGTCGACGCCTACGGAAAGAACGTGTCGGCCGGCAAGCGCGAGGAGATCGGGCCACTCCTATCGAAGATCGACGCCGCCCGGAACGGGCTGGTCGTGTACGCCCCGCTGGATGTGGCCAAGATCGAACTCGCGTCGCAAATCGACGGGTTTTCCCGCTACCGACCCCTCCCCGTCCGGCACTACTACGCCCCCGGCGACCTGGCCGAGGTGTACGTCGAACTGCACAACGCCCGGCCGGCCCCGGTCGGCCCGGACGGGGCCGAGTCGGCCGTCCGGCTGCGGTGGCTGTTGGAGCTGACCGACGGCCGGGACCAGCCGGTCACCCTGATCGACGGGGAGGGCCGGCCGGCGGTGACGACCGGCCGGTACGACGCCCCGCCGACCCGCGGCCCGGTCCGGGACTGTCACCTGGGGCTGCGGGTCGTCGTCCCCCGGACGCCCGGCGTCTACACGCTGTCGGTCGGCGTCCAGGACGCCAACCGGCCGCAGGCGTCCTACGTCAGCCGGTGGCTGATGCTGCGGGTCGGCCGCGGCCCCTGACCCGGCCCATACACTAACGGTTGGATTTGCCCTTTCCCGTGACTCCGAGTGCCCGTCCGATGAGCGAGCTGAAGCCGACCCAAGTCTTCTACCACCCCGGCACCGTCACCCGCGCCGAGCGGGCGGCCGTCCTGAAGCAATCCGGGGCGACGGTGTGGTTCACCGGCCTGTCCGGGTCCGGCAAGTCCACCCTGGCCGTGGCCGTCGAGCAGGTGCTGATCCAGCGCGGCCACCCGGCGTACACCCTCGACGGCGACAACGTCCGGCTGGGCCTGAACGCCGGGCCGAAGGTGCTGGCCGAGACCCGCGGGTACGGCGACGACGCGGCCAAGCGGTTCGGCCTGGGGTTCAGCGCCATCGACCGGGAGGAGAACATCCGCCGCATCGGCGAGGTGGCCAAGCTGTTCGCCGACGCCGGGCTGTTCGCCTTGACGAGTTTCATCAGCCCGTACCGCAAGGACCGGGACGCCGCCCGCCGCATCCACGCGACGCACAAGGGCGGGGCGCTGCCGTTCGTCGAGGTGTACCTGAACACGCCGATCGAGGTCTGCGAGCAGCGTGACCCGAAGGGGCTGTACAAGCAGGCCCGCGACGCCGTGGCGGCCGGGAAGGGGATGGGATTCACGGGCGTCGATGACCCGTACGAGCCGCCGGCGAACCCGGAGCTGACGTTCGACGCCGCGACCATGTCCGTCGAGGACGGCGTCGCGTTGGTATTGAACTACCTGGTGAAGCAGGGGTTGATCCAGGAGTAAGAGCCAAACGTGCGCGGTTCTGGCACATCCGACGGTCCGCGCGGATGCGCCGGATGCGCCTGAACTGGTGCGAATATTCGGCCGTCGGCACACGGGCCAACCCTGGCGGGGGAGGCATCCCAGTTTTACTAATCAAGTGCAGGTTCCGCAGCCGGAGCAACCGCGCCGAATCTTGACAAACCCGCGCGGATTGACTCATGCCGGCCGGCGGTCCGCGTTGACCGCGATTCACACCTGACATAGAGTTGGCTCGCCGCCGGCCCCCGCGAGGACGCCGGCCGACCCGACGCCAGTCCCTCGAAGGTTCCGATGCCGAAAACGCACACCTACTGGCGTACCGACCGACCGGCCGAGGGGTTCTACACGGCCGCCCTGCCCGCCGACCCGGCCCGGACCGTCCGGACGTTCCTCCCGGAGCAGTACGAGCCGCGCTACCCGTACCCGCTGTTGGTGCTGTTCCCCGGCGGCGGCCGGACCGACGCCGACGTGTTGACCCTGGCCCCGGCCGTCAGCCGGCGGAACTTCGTCGCCATCACCCTGGGGGCGACGGCCGTCCTCGACGCCGCCGACCTGACCGAGGCCGTCCAGCAGGCCGTCGACCAGACCCGGCGGACGTACCACATTCATTCCGAGCGCGTCTTCCTGGTCGGCGTCGAGGACGGCACCGCGGCCGCGTACCGGGCCGGGTTCGCCCTTGGCGACAAGGTGGCCGGCGTCGTGGCCCTCAACGGGGCAATGCCGCGGCCGACCGATGGCCGCCCGGTGTTCCGGCTCGACCACGTCCGCGGCCAGCGGGTGCTGCTCGCCCACAGCGGCCCGGCCGCCAGCCCGACCTTGGCCCGGGACCAGCGGCTTCTGTACGCGGCCGGGGCCGACGTGACGGTCCGCCAGTACCGCGCCCCGGCCGCCCTGCCGCCGGAGTTGATGCGGGATGTTAATCGGTGGGTAATCGACCACGTCACGGCCGGGTACGCATTGGTGCCGGCGGCGGGGCGGTGACGGGCGAGACGGGAGACATGCTCCCGAACGCCAAGTCGGCCCACTCGCCGGACGAGCGCATCAGGCTTCAACGGCTCGCGTCGCAGCGTGGCCTCTGCGGGCTAGCGAACGACACCAAATGGGACGAGTTCATCGCGGCGATGCGGACCCGCACGGGGTGGCGGCCGAGCTACCGATACAAGTGCCTCGACGGGCCGCCTTCCGGCTGGGATACCGAGTGGTTTTACCACCTGCCGTTCCCGCTGGTATCGGTCGAGTGGCTAGACATGGCCCACTTACAAGAGGTACGCGAACACCGCCTGCCGCCGCGGGTTCATGTCACCGATCACTCGGAGTGGATTGAGGAGCTACTACGGGCCGTCGACTTGGACTACCGTAAAGGGTCGACGATGATTCGTGTCTTCGGGTACAGCCCGCGGAGTTCGGAGTTGTTCGACTTGTAGAAACAGTTGGCCGCCACTGACGAGCTACTCTCGTCGTACCAGGCGAGCGGGGGGCGTCAGCCCCCTGAGTCTCGCACCCACGGCCGGCTCGCTGCGGAATGAGACTCAGGGGGCTAACGCCCCCCGCTCGCCGGCCCGCCCGTAAGATTCCCCCGCCCCCGGCGAATACGGTCGTGACCTACTTGCGTTGCACGGCTGGGAATGCCAACCACTCGGCTAACGACCACACATGATCGGTCAACCCGGCGGCCATCGCCGGGGTTCTCGGTCGCCACCGGCCGTCGGCAGCCCGCTC
>JAABUN010008483.1_pt1 | contig 10468 bp, 9 predicted proteins | sample 5559311 | NCBI WGS metagenome assembly JAABUN01 (sample SAMN10711877, study PRJNA513370) | rock metagenome | isolation source: Antarctica rocks | place: Antarctica: Victoria Land, Siegfried Peak sud
CCATTAGAAGCAGATGTGGTAATTTTCTTCTAAAGAAAAAACTGCTAAGGCTTTTTTTATTCACTTGTGGATTAATTGTTACCTGCCTGCAACTTTATTCACAACTTTTGTCATGTACTATAAAAAACAAGTTTAACTTAATCTATTATAAAATTAGTTATTTTATAATAGTTGGATAGAAATAACTTTAGGCATATTAAAAAGCCTTGTCCCAACTGATATATAGTTACCTTAATTATTAACCATTTTACATGCAGTTTTCAGAAATACAAAATGCGGAACGTGAAAAGAAAAGTGATGCACCTTCGAAAAAGAAACCCTTCTACCCTATCAATGCTTCGCTTCGAAGCTATCTTAAACAACATGGCCGCGAGGTAAAATTGTCTGTAACATATGACGATCTTGCAAGGATCACTTACTCGGTACCGTTAAAAGACAAGAATGGTAAAGATACCTTTTGGGAAAAGGCTTTATACGATATGAACGAGTGGGAGTATTTGCGTGAAGGATTAATTAATATTTATGCCATTTTGAAAACCGAAGGTGACACGTCTTTTTCAAAACACCTCGATGTTGCACGTATAGATTACTGTGCATTTGGCAACTCTAACCCTTTTCGTATTCGCATTGTGAATAAGTACAACGATAATTACGACCATTTCTATATAAAGCTCGCGGATTCATCCCGCATTTATGGCCTTGAACTAGAGCATATTTTATCTCCAAACCGCATTACTTATTTCACTCATTACAATACCTTGGTTGAAGAGCACATACCCGGAATACCTGGAGATTTATTTACACAGCAGTATATAGATCAGCCGCTAACAAATAAAATACGGTTTGCAAAAGAGTTTGTAAAATTTAATGAAAGGTGTTTTGTAAGGCTGCTCGGCGATATGCGCAGCTACAATTTTGTTGTAGAAGTGACTCCCGATATTGAAGATTTTCAATACCGGATACGTGCAATAGATTTTGACCAGCAATCATACGAAGGACGAAAAAACCTGTACCTGCCGCAATACTTTAAAGAGAATAATATACTTGTTAACCTTGCATTGCAATACCTTGATAAAGACTCTATAGAACAGTACCGCTCTGAAGAAAGAACTATGATGGCTTTTAGGGTTGCAGATTCCCGCTATCGCCTGATGGAGTTGTTTAATGTAATGTGCAAAGATGATATATCAACTCCAAAGAAAATGGAACAATTAAAGGGAGAGTTAACCATTTTTTTCAACAATCCCCATTTTTTAAAATGTAAAACAATGGGAGATGTAGTAAAGCTGAACCTTAAACAAACACTGTTAAAAAATTTATTAGTAATACAACAGGCTAAAAGAAAAAAGTTATAGTGACGCATAGAAGGATAGCAGATAAAAAAATCCGTAGTGGCAGATAAAAAATAAATTTAAAAAATGGAAAGCGTTGAACATTATTACAGTTCAAGAATAAGGCTTTTTTTGAGCTGCGCTTTATTATTAACCTGGGAGTTTTTTGGCAAACAAACCAAGTCAGATATAGATTTTGAATTTTTGAACATTTCAATAGCGACTGAAGCCATACCTTTTTTACTGTCTATGTTAATTTTATTCAATACTTATTCATTTTCTTTACATTTTAAAATAATTGATAACACGAAAAAAATTAAATTATCAGTCATTGATTATTACTTAACGTTAATCGTTTCTTTTTTTTCATTAATAATAAACTTTTTTTATCAAGTTAATCATTCCCAATCGTTGGTTTTCTTATTAATTACATTACAATATGAATTTTATGTGTTTGTATTTTTAATCGATTTGGTATTTATATATTTTTTTGAGTGGAAAATTCCGCATACGAAACCGCTCATTAAAGTAATAGGGATTTATTTATCCTGGATATTCTTTATTTTAGCTATCAGTTCACTTGTTTATACAATTTTCCGGTTAAGAAAGCTATATCATTTGAATGTTTTTGAAACTATTTATTTTTATTCATTTAATATAATTGTGATTTTGCTTTTTGGATGGGCATCATCATCCAACAGAAACAAAAGTTCCATGTAATACGCCTTAAAATTCATCAATTAAATTTGTTAGTAATTATTCAACAAAAAAGAAAGACTTTAAATTATTATATTTCCTTATGATAACATTATTTAACCTTTTTTGAAGCAATTGTATCATAAAAGTATCTAAGCACTGTACTATAATCAGTAAAAATAAATTTACCGGCAGAAGTAATATTAAGCAATTTGTTTTGGCTGTAATTATTTCCATATAAATTGCATAACATATCTTCAATACTATTTGTACAATATGAAAAAAGAAGAAGAGGATTTTGACGCCAAACTGACCGGCGAAAAAGAGAAGCAGGAAGAAGCGAAGCAACGCTGGTTTAAGCGAATAAAAAAAGGTATACTTACAACGACATCCGAAAAAAAAGAAACTCCGGAAGGACTTTGGTCCAAGTGCCCCGAATGTAACTTTATAACTACTTCTGCAGATTTACGTGAAAACTTGTTTGTGTGTCCTAAATGCGACCATCATCACCGTATAGGTAGCGAAGAATATTACGAAATAATATTTGACAACCAGGAATATGAAGAACTGTTCGACAATATCCGCAGTAAAGATTTCCTGGGTTTTACAGATCTCAAACCTTATGCAAAAAGACTGGAAGACATTTGGGATAAAACTAACCTTACAGATAGTATGCGTGTGGCTGTCGGCAATATTGGCGGACAAGAAATAGTGGTTGCGTGTATGGACTTTGAATTTATTGGCGGAAGCCTGGGAAGTGTAATGGGCGAAAAGTTTAGCCGTGCAGTTGACTACTGTATACAGCATAAGCTTCCGTATATGGTTATCTGTAAAAGTGGTGGTGCACGTATGATGGAAAGTGCGTTCAGCCTTATGCAACTTGCTAAAACAAGTGGTAAATTGTCTCAGTTAACTGATGCTAAAATACCATACATAAGCATGCTTACAGACCCTACATTCGGAGGTATATCCGCCAGTTTTGGTATGCTTGGCGATCTAAACATTGCCGAACCTGGTGCATTAATCGGTTTTGCCGGCCCCAGGGTCATTAAAGAAACTATTAAAAAAGATCTTCCTCCCGGCTTTCAGCGCAGTGAGTTTTTGCTCGAACATGGTTTTCTCGATTTTATAATACATCGCAAAGAATTAAAAGAGAAAATAATACAGCTAATCCTTCTGTTTCAGGGATAAACATGGATTAAGCGGATAAGGATTTTGCGGATTAAAAGGATTGGAGGGAAATCTACAACAATGTTTTTGACTACCTTATAAGTAATAGTTGTTATTAAACATTTCAGTATTACTAATAAAAGATCTAAAACTGATATGTACTATTTTAATTGCTATTAATCCTGACTTATTGACTATTACTTATTGACCTATTGACTTATTGACTATCGCTTATGGCTGCAAAAGAAATGAATAACAGGGCTGCTTACCACGATTATTATATTGAAGATAAGTGGACAGCGGGCATAGTGCTGCTGGGCACAGAAGTTAAAAGCCTTCGTGAAGGAAAAGTAAGTTTCAATGACAGCTTCTGCCTTTTGCACAGAAATGAATTGTGGGTTCGCGGATTGTATATTGCCGAATATTCTTTAGGAACAAGCAACAATCACATAGCTGTTCATGACCGCAAGTTATTGCTTACAAAAAGAGAGCTGCGTAAGATTGAAAACCAGATGAAAGATAAAGGATATACTATTGTTCCCTTACGGGTATTTTTTAATGATAAACATTTAGCCAAAGTCGAGATTGGAATAGGACGGGGTAAAAAATTGCACGACAAGCGGGAAACATTAAAGAAAAAAGATACGGAAAGAGAAATAAAACGTTATCTGAAATAATAGAATAAGCATTTGAATGCATCAGATTTTCAAATAATAAATGTTTGTGGGACAAACGGAATAACTTTTTTCAGCATCGTTGTGTTACTCACTTGTACAGCATATTTTCTATTGAGCTTTTTTTAAAGCTTTAATATAATTTAAAATTTAACCGCCTGGTCTTTTAAATAAAATTGTCCACACATTATTAGAAATAATTTTAACTGAAGTAAAAGTGGCATTAAAATGGCTGCCTGCTTCAGCTTTTATGAAGTATTAAATAGCTTATGAAATTGAAACTATTGAAGAGTACACTATTCTTTCTGCTTTTGTTTAACTTATTTTTTATTTCTGCAATTTCTGCACAGTCAGTAACCGGTCTTTGGTATGGTGTAGGGCGAGTAAGTAAGTTTGGAGACAATAACACTTATCTTTCCGAACTGAAATTGAAACAAAGAGGTAAAAAAGTAACCGGAGAATTTAATTACTTTTTCCGCCGGACTGAAATAAAGACTAAAATATCCGGAACATATGATTCAAAAACACGAACTCTTTTTTTGAATACGAATCCTGTTCTCAATTTTCAGGCTAAAAATGAAAATGGGGCTGATTGCCCGATGAAAGGTTTGTTTAAATTAACAGCTTCAAGAGTGGAGACAACATTGTCAGGACAATTTATGGCAACTAAAAATTACCAACTTACCTGTCCTGATATTGTTGTAAAATTTTTAAAGGGAATAAATGAGCAGCCAATACCATTAGATACTACGGATGAAGAGACAGCTACGAAAGAGATAGTTACAGTTACCCCTGTCCCGCCAAAAAAACAAATCGATCTCAACGAAAAACTGGTAGCCGCACTTAATACCAGAGCGTTTGATATCAGCCCTGTCATAGATGTTGATGCAGACAGTTTAAAAGTTACTCTTTACGATAATGGAGAGGTTGATAATGACACTATTTCGCTGTTTTATAACCGCAAGCTTGTAACTGCAAAAAAAATGTTAAGTGACAAACCACTAACCTTTATGTTGCCTGTAGATACAACTGTAAATGAATTAGCAATGTATGCAGAAAATCTGGGAAAGCTTCCCCCGAATACAGCACTGGCAGTAATTTATGCGGGAGATAAAAGGTTTGAACTTGGTATGACCAGTACATTTATAAAAAATGCAACCATACGTTTCAGGCACAAAGCGAAAACCTCAGACCCAAAGAATATTAATTAAAAGGGCTGTTCAACATACAGTAATGTAAGTGAAAATTGAACGACCCGTCTCATACTACTTTTGACAGCCTGTTTTTCAAACCTGTAAATGTTTCAATTGGCACTTTTTAAGTACCTTTTTACATAAATGCGTTGTTTAGCAGGGGTAACCGCTGTTCCAAAAATATTTGCTTATGATAACCCTTTGGTGTTATGGTAATGCCACAACATTTCTTTCTAATTGCAGGGGCGCCATTAATAAGTGTATTTTCTCGGGTATAAGACGTAAATTATTTTTACTTGTCCATCAGCATATCAGTTCGTCATAGTGCAAGCTATAATATGCATTACTTCTATACTTTCACTGGTATACTAATTGCAACTTTCTACATTAAATTATTTTATTTATGCCAAAAGATCAGAACGGAGTATTTCACCCCCGGTAAAGGAAAACCATCAGGAGCAAATAAGGAAGAAGGTTTGGGTTTACAGGCTACACCACCAGAGAAATCAGAAGAATATCTTGAAATAACGGATAGGTACACAACCCGTGAAGATGAACTGGCCCTGGGAGTACCAGTCAGACATACTAATCGTAATACCAGCAAAGGTGAGGAAACAAAAACAGGCGAAAATAACAATCAATAAAGTATTTGGAACTGTCACTGGGAAAACAAAAACAATAGCTGAAAATTTTGGACAAAAAGTAAAGGATAGGTTTTTGTACAGGCTATGCGGCAGTGATTGACTCTGCCACATTTTATTTTAGTCATTAAAAAAGAACAATTATGGCAAAAAAACAAACAAAGGGGAAAGATGAAAACGCAGTATTCCATCCCGGTAAAGGAAAACCATCGGGAATAAATAAGAAAGAGGGATTAGGAATACAGGATACACCACCTGAAAAAATGAATGAGTATATCGAGATTTCAGAAAAGTATACTATTGGTGAAGATGAACTTGACCCCTCAGTGCCGGTAAGGCACCCTAACCGTAATACTTCCAAAAGAGAAGACAGGTATAAAGGCAAAGAAAACAAAGAGGAAAGCAATAAAAGCAACAACGAAACTTTTACAGAAGAACGTGCACCGGTAGTTGCAGAACAATTGCCCGGAGTGCTTACAAAAGAAGTTTTTAAAGAGTTGGCAAACCATAAAAGTGAGTGTTGTATATCTCTTTTTTTAGGCACTCATGCATCTGGTGTAGAAGTTAATGAACATTATGACCCTACTAATTTTAAAAACCAGTTGCAGGAAATAACAAGAAGATTGAAAGATAAAGGTTACGACCAGCCTTATGCGGAAAAATTATTGGAACCCGGATATGAACTGGTAAGAGACAACGATTTCTGGACTGAACAATCTCCGGGAATTGCAGTATTTATTTCAGACGGATTTTTTAAGTACATAAAAATGCCTGTTGTGCCAACTGAAGAGATCATGGTTATGGAGCCTACTTTTTATGTAACTCCGCTTATACCTTTATTGACAAACAAAGAATATTTTTATTTGTTGGTAATAAGTAAGCAATCTGCTAAATTATTTAAAGCAGATTCTTATGGAATGCAGATAGTGCCTCTTGAATTGCCGCAAAGTATCGAAGATGTGAAAAGAATATCAGGCCTTGACTCTACAACATTCCGTACAGGAGAATCAGGCAGAAGAGCTCCTTCAGCTTCATTTCCGGGTTCAGTTCATGGAGCCGGAGGAGGAAATCCCGGGAATAAAGACAACATATTAACCTATTTTGAAGCAGTGGATGACATATTATGGGAAAAGGTATTCAATAAAGAAAATGCACCTCTTTTGCTTGCTGGTGTAGAATATGAAATACCCATTTATCGCAGCGCTGCAGATTACCATAATCTCTGGCCTGAAGCACTTACCGGAAACCGCGATCAGCAGGAAACTACCAGCTTGTATAATGATGCGATGGAAGTGATGAAACCTTATTTCGAACAAAGAGTAAATAAGGCTTTGGAAACTTATATGAACAATTCTGCTACAGGATTGACATCTTCCATAGCAGCCGATGTTATTCCAGCCACTTATTATTCACAGGTTTCGCATCTTTTTGTTACAAAAGGCGAACACATTTGGGGAACCTTTGATGAGATGGCCAATGAACTGGTATTTCATGACTCACCTGATGAAGGTGGTGAAGATTTAATTGATCATGCTGTGGAGAAAACACTCGCTAACGGTGGAGAGGTATTTCTTCTGGAAAAAGAAAAAATGCCTGCAGATTGCCAGATAGCAGCGTTAATGAGATTTTAAAAAATTTATTGTTTAAAGGTTTTATATAGAGTGCAAACATGCCACAATTGTTAAAAGCAATGAAATTATATGAATACTAAGAGCAGAAGAGAAACAGGCGGAAAGGGAAAAAAATGGTTAATAGCTTTGGCAATTGTGGCATTAGTTGCTGTTGGTTTTTGGTTGTGGTGGCGTGCACCACATTCCTCTATAAAAAAAGAAGCGAACCAGCTTAAGCCTGAATTAAGCATTGCTTCTTTTGATATTACAGACATAGATGAGAATAAAATAAGTGGAACCTCAAAAATTGTCCTTCGTAATAATTTGCCGCTCGAGGTCAAAACCAATCGTCTCGATTATGTTATTTATATAGATTCTGCAAAAGTTATTGAAGATTCATATAGTAAACCAATCACCATCCGGTCTTCAGACACTACAGCTATACGTCTTCCTATGGAAATAATGTTTAAAAAGATGACAGCGGTAATGAAGCGATTTGAAAATAAAAATATTGACAGTGCAGATTACACGATGAGGGCTACTTTCCAGGTAGATGTTCCGATAGCAGGTGAACGGAACTTTACAATGAGTTTCTCAAAAAGGTTACCAGCGCTCAGGCTGCTTAAAGCAAAAGTGGAAAATATAGACATTGGCAAACTTGGTTTAAAAGAATCAAGTCTCGATATGACAGTTAATGTTCAAAATCCAAATGCTTTTCCTATAAAAATGAAGGATGGAAAATATAAGCTTTCTATTAATAATGATGAAAATGTAATGGAAGGCGTAATGGAGAAAATTGTAAATATTCCGGCACATGGCTCCGCACCTGTCTCTATGCATGTAGACATGAAAACAATGAAAATACCAAAGCTTGGATGGAAGATGTTATTTGATGCAAAAGATACTCCTTTTAAGCTTACATTTGGCAATAAGCTCATATCTGATAATGGCATCCTAAACAACAGCAATATGGCTTTTAATATGAGCGGTACGCTTGATGAATTGAAAAACATGGCAAAGTAGTGATTTCAATCTAAAGTAGTTTATGAAAATGTAATAACTCCACCTCCAAAAATTGCAAAAGGCGAAAGAGAGGGTCCAATAAAAATCCTTAATTTTGAAGTATGGAAAAAACTACAGAAAATATGTAATTTTCTAAAAAATTTTTGGAAGAAAGTAAAGCGCTTGACGCAGGATAAAAAAAAGTTTCAGAAAAACTAATAGCTGAAGAAAAGAAGAACAACGGTTATCTTATTGTTTCTGATTCTGAAGGCAACATCAAAAAAGTTCCTGCAAAGATCTATAATCTTTTTTAGCCGTTTAACTTCAGATGGTTTTAATTACTTCATAAAATAAGGAGCTTAAAGCAATATCCGCCTCACCTGCAACTTTTATAATTTCTATTATATCAACAGGCTTTAGATTATCAGGATCACATTCATCAGTTATAACACTTACAGCGGCACATTTTAACCCGATATGATTTGCTACAATCACTTCCGGCACAGTACTCATACCGACCATATCTGCACCGATAGTTCTTATATAACGATACTCTGCTCTTGTTTCCAGGTTAGGCCCGGCAACTGATGCATATACTCCTTCTTTAAGATTTATATTCAGTTCTTGTGCTTTATTAAATAATATTGCGTTAAAAGCAGTATTATAAGGTTCACTCATATCTACAAAACGATTTCCAAACCGGGCATCATTCAGACCCCTTAAAGGATTTTCAGGGAGCAAATTTATATGGTCTTCTAGCACCACTAAATCTCCTTTTTTATAATCCGCATTAATTCCGCCTGCGGCATTGCTAAGCAAAAGTTGCTCAATTCCCAGTTGTTTCATTACTCGTATCGGAAAAGTAATCTCCTGCATACTATATCCCTCATAATAATGAAACCTTCCCTGCATTACAACTACCTTTTTGTCTCCAACATAGCCGGATATTAATTGACCTTTGTGAAACTCAACAGTTGCAACAGGAAAGTATGGAATGTCATGATAAGAAATAGTTTTCCTTTCTGTAATCATATTTGCAAAAGCACCTAAACCTGTACCTAACACCACACCAACTCTGCAATCTCCAAATCCATTTTCTTTTAAAAAAGAAGCTGCTTCTGAAATTTTTTGTATCATATTTTCCATAACTTATCGTTGCTTACTTCAAACCAAAGAGGTACAGCGGCAATGAATTTTTCATAGCTTTTCCCCGCGTTCTTTGTGTTTCCGTATCTCTGTGGTTTAACTTTTTTTAAGTTTAAATAAAAATCTTTTTTCAATAACATACCGTAATTTCTACTATGAATGGAGTGCCTTCACCTTTATATTACTTGCTTTTATGATTAATATTTCCTCAGCCAATATTACAACAGCAGAAAATATTCCTGATATAAATTTAATTGAAACTTCACAACGGTTATTACTTCAGGCAAAACACATGAACCTACGGATTCGTTTGGAGAGGTTATAAAAAATATTCCTCAAGAATCTTTAAGACAACAATTAAATAATGATAAAAAAGCTTTCCGGATAAATATTTACAATGCTTATACACAGATCATTCTTACTAAAAAACGGGGTAATTATAAAACCAGAAACTCATTTTTTGGCGCCAGGCAAATCAGTATCGTATGGAATCAACTTAGCTTTGATAACACAGAACATAGTATTTTTTGACATTTAAAACCATATGAAGCTTACTTATTTAAACAAATTGTTTCCTTCTGCGTTTGAAAAAGAACAAAGAGTCAACACTGTTGATTACAGTATCCATTTCGCCTTAAATTGTGAAGCCAAAAGTTGTCCGCCCATTGTTTTTTTATAAGCCCGAACAACTGGATAAGCAATTAGACCTGGCAACAAAAGCTTATCTTCAGAACAAAGCAGAACATAATGAAGCCGAAAACACAGTTGCATTGCAGCGATAACGGGATGTTCAGGGAAGATTTCGGAGGAAAGAGAAAAATGGTAGAATTGTTGCACAGATTACAAATAGTACCAAAAGGAAAAATAATATTTAAAGATTATGTAAGTTCAAGTCATAAGTGCAACAGGGAGTTTCACCCCCCTTTGAGCGGGCTAGCCCGCTCAAAGGGGGGTGAAACTGAAAACCTAATTTTGTGTTGCGATGACAAAAAAATATTTCCAGCT
>JAABUN010008484.1_pt1 | contig 10468 bp, 8 predicted proteins | sample 5559311 | NCBI WGS metagenome assembly JAABUN01 (sample SAMN10711877, study PRJNA513370) | rock metagenome | isolation source: Antarctica rocks | place: Antarctica: Victoria Land, Siegfried Peak sud
CCGTGGTGGACTTCCAGTTCACGGCGAAGGTGGAGGACGAGTTCGACCAGATTGCCAACGGCCACGAGGACTGGACGAAGATGCTGACCGGCTTCTACGGCAAGTTCCACGCGACGATTGAGGCGGGGCAGGACATCGAGCGCAGCACGCTAGGCGGCACCCGCGAGCTGGGCGTCCACCCGGAAACGGGCGAAAAAATTATGGCCCGCCTGGGCAAATACGGCCCCTACGTGGCCCTGGGCGACCCCGACGGCGAGGTGAAACCCGCCTACGCCAACCTACGCAAAGGCCAGTTCATCGAAAGCCTGACGCTGGAAGACGCCCTGGAGCTGTTCAAGCTGCCGCGCATCGTGGGGCAGTTCGAGGACAAGGACATGACGGCCGCCCTGGGCCGCTTCGGGCCCTACGTGCGGCACGAGGGCAAGTTTTTCTCCCTCACCAAGGAGCAGGACCCGCACACCATCAACGCCGAAGAAGCCGTGGCGCTGATTGAGAACAAGCGCAAAACCGACGCCGAGCGCCTCATCAAGGCTTTCCCCGACAACCCCGACATTCAGGTGCTCAACGGGCGCTTCGGGCCCTACATCGTGGCGGGCAAGAAGAACGTGAAGATTCCCAAAGGCGAAGAGCCCGCCGACCTCACCCTGGCCCGCTGCGTGGAGCTGGCCGACGCTACCCCCGACAAGCCCGTCAAAGGCGGCCGCTTCGGCAAGAAAGCGGCCCCGGCCAAGGAGGAAAAGGCCGACGAGCCGGCCAAGAAAAAGCCGGCTGCCGCCAAGAAGCCGGCCGCCAAGAAGCCGGCCGCCAAGAAGCCGGCCGCCAAGAAGCCAGCGGCGAAGAAACCGGCCGCCAAAAAGGCGGCTACCAGCGCGAAGTAAGCATCTTCGGGGCCATTCGTTCCCGCAGATACTAGTTGCAAAGGCCCGCCTCGTGCGGGCTTTTGTTTGCCTCTTTGCCAGCGGTTACGAATGTTTTCTTCCATTAGCAAGGTAGGGCCATTGCACCGAATGCGTAGTTAGGATTTTTAAGGTCGAGCTAATATGGTTAAAGTGCTGATTACAAGAGGTGTTTATTTCGAGCAAAGTAATCATAAGTGTCTGGCGACACTACCCGTTGTCCGAAAGATTTCGGTGGCAGAAAGAGCCTCTCGACACTGGAATCAAAGGGTGGTTTTCTTTAGCTCAACAGCAAAGGCGCTAACATACGCATTTGGTGCAATGGCCCTATTAGCAAGGCGGCAATAACTTATTTTTGTAACGTCCAGCCGGCCCACCCGCAACACTTCGTACCCTGGCCAGGAAGGGGTCGCCCCGCTGGGGCTTTGGCCGCAACCTGGGTTAGCTAATGCTACTAGCCCAGTGGCTGGGAAGCTACATCAATCCGTAGCCACGCTTGCTCGGGCGAGACCATTCCGTATCCCAGCAGCCGGTGCTTGCGTAGACATTAATTCACTTAATCGCTACGCATATGTTGGCATTCAAGCGCGGAGAGGTTGTTCATCTACTATCGGGGGGCCCAAGCATGACCGTCGTGGCGGTGGAGGGCGAGCAAGTCCTTTGCACCTACTTCGACCTCGAAGGCAATCTGCACGGCAGTCCTACCCCCATTGCATTTCATCACGGATTGTTGCGGCTCGGCGCGACTCCTACACCGGAAGACGACGAAGCCCGCGAAAACAGCAAATTCGGCTACGCGTAATCGAATAGTTATTTTCCGCCGCGGCTCCACCGCTCAGTATCTGTGCGAGAAGTTTGTATTGAAGCTGTTTAGGAAGTTGCCGAATCCAAGTCTTCGGCAACGAACATGGCACACTTTGTCGAGCGCAATAGTCAGGCGCTTACCAATCGCCAGCGTGCCGAAGCAAACAAATAAAATGGCAAGACCAACTGGCCGATGCTGTCACCTGCTTCACGGGCAGCAGGATCTTTGTCTTCATCCAGTTGGTCCGCTTCGGGCTTTGGATTGTGTGGAACCTAAAGCAGTTTTCACGTTGGTGTGCGTAGGGGCGGGGCTTGCCTCCGCCCGCCGTGGAACGACCGACAACACACTAAATTGAGAACCGCGCCAGGATGGCCGGGGCTGAAGCGGTTTGATCCGTCCTTCGTAATATCGGCTATGTTTGCGTCGGTGGAGGCTATTTTCTTGTCAACCTTCGTGCTGATTAGCCAGAATCGCTGCGCTGTCCAGGCCGACCAGCTGACCCGCAGCTGCACCGTCAGCGTCGGAACCATGCCGATTGGGTAGCCGACCTGCGGGCGCGGGTGGCGACGGTGAGCGTGCGCACGATGGCAATCCTGGGCGACCTGGCCGCCCGCTCACCCCGCCGGCCGGGGGCCTGATGCTTACCGCCCTCGGGCGGAACCAGCCGCCTGCTGCCCCGCCCCAACGCGCTTCGTTGCGGCCCCCGGCGTCCGGGGCCCGGTCCCGCCCGGCTTCGCCCTGGCCCCGGCCGTCCGGGCTTTGGTCGCGGGTTGCCGCGCACCGGCCGCAGCCGTCCGGGCCCCGGCCGCAGCGTTCCTCGTCCAAGTCTCGCTTGGTTTCGTCCTGGTCTCAGGCGTCCGCGCCCCCGCCTCACCTCATTACCACCCAACCCCAACCACCCAACCCCAAAATGCTCACCGCCAAACAAGACAACCGCCTCACGGCCGCCGAAACCCTGGCCGCCGTGCTCAAAGCCGACCCCACGCCCTATGCGACCGACAAGGCAATGCAGCAAGTAGCGCAGCGCCTCTACGCAATCATTGCCGATATGCAGCCGTTGCGCCAGCAGGTGCAACGCGCCGGCACCGCCACGGGCCAGCCTTCGGGCAAGAGCAGGCCCGCGCGCTGCTGACCCAAGTGGCGGGCGAAGTCGCCGGCGACGTGTTCGCCTACGCCACCGAGCAGCGCAACCCCACCTTGCAGGCCCTGGCCGACTACAGCCAAAGCGACTTTGACAAGCTGCGCGGCTCGCGCCTCACCGACGCGGCCACCGCGCTCTACAAAGCCGCCAGCAGCGCCGAGCACCGCCCCACGCTCGGCACGAACTACGACCTCGGCGACGACCGCCTGCAAGAGCTGGCCGATGCGCTGGGGGCCTTCAACGGCCTCAAAACCGCGCCCCGCCAGGCCGTCATCGAGGGCAAAACCGCCCGCGCCAGCCTGCGCGTCGAGTTTGCCGAACTGGGCACGCTGCTGCAAGACCGCCTCCTGCGCCTGCTGCGCAAGTACGAGCGCCGCAACCCCGATTTTTACGCCCGCATGGTGGCCGCCCGCGCCGTGGTGGACCGGACCGGCTCGGCCACCGGCGGCGGGGCCAAGCCCGTCGCGTAGGCGCGAGGCGGGGGCCTTCCCCGCACGTTTTTTAGCTGTTGGAATGGCGTGGGGCGGTGCTCCGCGCCATTTTTTGCGCTGATAAACCCGAACCTTTTGGGCATCGCCGTGGTATGTTTGTACAACTAGCCTGTACAACTTATGCAAACCGTTTCGTATTCCGAGGCCCGCGCCACGCTGGCTGCTTTGCTCGACCGAGTGACCGACGACCAGGAGGCCGTCATCATCTCCCGGCGTGGCAAACCGCCGGTGGCCCTGGTGGCGCTCGACGAGCTGGAATCTTACCGCGAAACGGCGCACTTGCTGCGTACGCCCCGCAATGCCGAGCGCCTGCTGGCGGCCCTCGACCGGGCCAGGCGCGGCGAAGGCGTTGCCCTCACCGTGGCCGAGTTGCAACAACAAGTACAGTACCGTGAGCCGGCAGCGCCCCACCGCTAATCCCGGCACGCCGCCCGCCCCTACTGCCTGGGAGGCCATTTTCGACCCGGACTTTTTGGAGGATTTGGCCTTTTTTGTTAGCACCAATCCCCGGTTGGCCACGCGCATCCTCGACTTGGTGAAAGCTGTGCTGCGCGACCCGTTCGCGGGCATTGGCAAGCCGGAGCCTTTGCGTGGCCAGGCGGCGGGCGCGTGGTCGCGGCGCATCAGCCAGGAGCATCGATCGGTGTATGTGATCGGCGACCGGCGTGTTTTCTTCATCCAAGCCCGTTACCACTACGAAAAACAACCTTGTGCGCCCCATGAAACACCTCGTCGTCCTCACCGGTGCCGGCGTCTCCGCCGAGTCCGGCATCCGCACCTTCCGCGACACCAACGGCCTTTGGGAAGAGCACCGCGTGGAGGACGTGGCCTCGCCCGAAGGCTTCGCCCGCAATCCGGCGCTGGTGCTCGATTTTTATAACCAGCGGCGGCGGCAGGCCCGCGAGGTGCAGCCCAACGCTGCGCACCGGGCCCTGGCCGGCTTCGAGGAGCAGCCCGGCTGGCGCGTGAGCATCATCACCCAGAACGTGGATGATTTGCACGAGCGCGCCGGCTCGACCGACGTGCTGCACCTGCACGGCAGTCTAAACCAGATGCGCACCGTGGCCGATGAAACCACGATTTACGACTGCCCCGGCGACATCCACCCCGGCGACCTGGGGCCCGACGGCGCGCAACTGCGGCCCCACATCGTGTGGTTTGGTGAGCTGGTGCCCGCCATCGAAGAAGCCGCCGAAACCGTGGCCACCGCCGATGCCGTGCTGGTGGTGGGCACCTCCCTGCAAGTGTACCCGGCGGCGGGCCTGCTGCACTACGCCCCCGCCGGCTGCCCGGTGTTCGTGATTGACCCGCACCAGCCCGAAGCCGGCCGGCGCGGCGTGCGCTACGTGGTGGCCCCGGCCAGCGTGGGCGTGCCGCAAGTGCTGAAAGAGCTGGCGGGCTGAACCCCTTTTTTGGGAACGACGGGGGCGGCACGGCCCGCCCTACCTTTGCCCCCCTACTCACCAACCCCTTGCCCGTGGAGTTTCCGCTTTGCAAACTTGCCGCCATCGACATCGGCTCCAACGCGGTGCGCTGCCAGATTTCGGCCGTGCTGCGCTACGAAGGCCGGTTCCGCCTCAAGCGCGTCGAGTACGTGCGCTACCCCATGCGGCTCGGCGAAGACGTGTTCGCCAGCGGCCAGATTTCGCCCAAAAAGGAGGAGAAGTTCGTCAAGTTCCTGCACTCGCTCAAGCTGCTGATGGAGGTGCATGAGGTGGCCCACCACCTCATCTGCGCCACGTCGGCCATGCGCGGGGCCACCAACGGCACCGCCATCGCCGCCCGCGTGCGCGAAGAGCTGGGCCTGCGCATCAAAGTGATTGACGGGCAGGACGAGGCGTTCTACATCAACCGCGTCATCGAGCACCTGCTCGAAGACAACAAGCACTACCTGCACATCGACGTGGGCGGCGGCAGCACCGAGTTCAACGTGTACCACGACCGCCGCAAGGTGGCCGCGCAGTCGTTCGAAATCGGCTCCATCCGCCGGATGCAGCAGGAAGCCACCGGGGCCCAGGACACCGACGCGCAGGCCGATATGTGGGCCCGCATGGAGGCTTGGGTGCGCGAAAACGCCCGCCGCTACCACGTCACCCGCGCCATCGGCACGGGCGGCAACATCAACAAGCTCTACAGCATGTCGCCGGCCGCGCCCAACAAAGCCGTGGCCCGCCGCAGCCTCGAAACCATCCTCACCCGCCTTTCCGGCCTGAGCATGGACGAGCGGGTGAACGTGGCCTTGCTCAACCCCGACCGGGCCGACGTCATCGTACCCGCCGGCCACATCTACCTCTCGGCCATGCGGTGGGCGGGCGTCAGCAGCATGATAGTGCCCGACATCGGCCTGAAAGACGGCATGCTCCAGGCGCTATTCGAAGAGCATTTCGACGAAATCAGCCCCGGCAGCGAACACCCGGCCCACGTGCCCGTGCCCGACGTGCAAAACACGCCGGCAGGCATGGAGTAGGCTTTTTGGTGCCTGGTGCTTGGTGCCTGGTCGGTGGGGCCCCTTGTCATTGCGAGGAGGAACGACGAAGCAATCCGTCCTGGTCTCAGCGACTGGCCCGATAATGTGACCAGTCCTTTTTTACACACGTTTTCCAAAGCACAAGCCCCGGCTCCATCCAGAGCCGGGGCTTGTCACATAAAGAAGTTGGTCGCCAAGAGAGGACGGATTGCTTCGTCGTTCCTCCTCGCAATGACAACGGGGTCTGGGCACCAAGAAGCCTACTCCAAATCCGCCCGCACGGCTTCGGCTTCGGTATCTACGCCCGCCAGGTCTTCCTCATCGCCCAGGCCTTCGCCAAACGTGGAGTCGGGGCCCGCGCCCTGCGCTTGCGCCGCTTCTTCGGCGGCCTGGCTTTCGGCGGCCACCAGCGCGGCGGCCAACTCCAGGCGGCGGGCGGTTTGCTGGGCCAGCAGCGCCAGCAGGCCCTCGGGCGTGGCCAGGGCCAGTTGGGATTCGTCGCGCTTGTAGAAGTCTTTGTGGATGTTCACCACCGGCTCACCGGGGGCCGGGCGCTGCCGGATGTAGGCCCCGTCCTCGCGCATCACGTAGCTGTTCTGGTTATCCAGTAGGTTGAGCATCAGGATGCTGATGGCTTCGCGCCGCAGCTGCGGGTTCACGATCAGGAACAGCGCCTCGATGCGCCGGTCGAACGAGCGCACCATGATGTCGGCCGAGCCAGCGTAGAGGCGGGCCTCGCCGCCGTTGTGGAAGTAGAACAGCCGCGCGTGCTCCAAATACTCGCCCACGATGCTGCGCACCTCGATATTATCGCTCAGCCCCGGCCGGCCCGGCCGCAGGCAGCAGATGCCCCGCACCACGAACCGAATGGGCACGCCGGCCTTGGCGGCTTTGTAAAACTCATCGATCAGTTCCTTGTCTTCCAGCGAGTTCATCTTCATCACGATGCCGCTGGGGTGGCCCTTTTTGGCGTGTTTCACTTCCTCGCGCACCAGGTGGATGAGCTGCTGGCGCATGTCCTTGGGGGCCGTGATGAGGTACTCGTAGTCGTTGGGCTGCGAGTGGCCGGTGATGACGTTGAAGAATTCCGACACGTCGTGGCCATAGATGTCGTTGGTCGTCAGCAAGCTCACGTCGGTGTAGAGGCGCGAGGTTTGCTCGTTGTAGTTGCCCGAGCCGATGTGGACGTAGCGCGTCACCTTCTCCCCTTCCTTGCGGATGATCATCAGCAACTTCGTGTGCGTCTTGTACTTGCTCACGCCATAAATCACGAAGCAGCCGGCCTTTTCCAGCCGGGCCCCCTCGCGGATGTTCTTTTCCTCGTCAAACCGCGCCTTCACCTCGAACAGCACCGAGACGTGCTTGCCGTTTTCGGCCGCTTTCAGCAGCGCAGCGCTCACCCGCGACTCGTCGGCGAGCCGGTAAATCGTCTGCTTGATGCCCAGCACCTGCGGGTCTTCGGCGGCCTGCTCCAGCAGGCGCACCATCGGCTCGATGCTGTTGTAGGGGTGGTGCAGCAGCACGTCGTGGTGCTTGAGGTATTCGAAGAGGTTGTCTTCGGCGCCCTCGGGCAGGCTCAGCGGCGCGACGGCTGCCGGCTGCCGGGCCCCCTTGCCCCGGAAGTTGGGGTGGCGCACCACCTGCCACAGCCCTTTCAGGTCCAGCAGCGAATTGATGACGAAGATGTTGCCGTTGTCGATGTTCCAGCGTTCGCGCAGCACTTCCATCAGCACCGGCGAGGCGTTGGGCTCCACTTCCACGCGCACCACGCGGCCGCGCTTGCGGGTTTTCAGGCCCACCTGGATTTCCTTGATGAAGTCGTTGTCGATGTCGTCGGATTCTTCCAGCGTGAAATCGCCGTTGCGGGTGATGCGCAGCAGGTTGGCCGACAGGATTTCGACGTTGCGGAACAGCTTGGGCAGGTACTCGCGCACGATTTCCTCAATCGGCACGAAAATGACCTTGTCCTTGCGCGTCAGCTCAAAAAAGCGCGTCAGGTTCTGCGGAATCTGCACGAAGGTGATGCGCTCCTGGCCCTTTTCGGCCTCCCCGTCGAGGCCCAGGGCCCCAGCGTTGGCGGCGCGCGTCACCACCCCGAAGATGAGCATCTGGTTCATCATCAGCGGGAAGCCGTGGTAGGCGTCGTACACCATCGGCGTGAGCAGCGGAAACACGGTGTTCTTGAAGAAACCGTCGGCCTTGCGGGCTTCAACCTCCGTCAAGTCGCTCACCTTCAAAATATTGAACCCGTTCTTTTCAAACAGCGGCTTCAGCTCGTTCGCATACGTCAGGCTCTGATCGTTGACGAAGCGGTGCGCAAAGTCCAGCAGCTTGCGCCGAAACGGCAGCTCCCGCAGTCCCGAATAGTCCACCCGCTCCTTCCCATAATCCAGGTAATTATACAGCGACCCCACCCGAATCATGAAAAACTCGTCGAGGTTGGAGCTGGTGATAGCCAGGAACTTGAGCCGGTCGAACAAGCTCTTGCCCGCGTCCTGGGCCTGGTCGAGCACCCGGTAGTTGAACCGCAGCCAGCTCAGGTCGCGGCTGATGTACTTGCTCTTGCGGATAAGGTCGGCGGACTTGAACAGTTTCATGGACCACAGATTTAACGGATTTTAACGGATTGAAACGGATTTCTGGGGTTCCGCTCGGGCAAAGTAACGCCTCAGCCTGCGCCCGGCCGGAATCCCTTCCCGAATAAAAATACGGCCCCGGCTGAGAACGACGCGCTTTGACGCGGTGGGTTGCCACCTTTGGGGCCTGCGTGCGGCTATACATACGGCGACTGAATTTTACGTGCTGCTCAGTTGCTCATAAGCACCTATCCGAGTGCCAACACAAAACCAATAACGCACCACACAGTGAAGAAGCCCGGCCGCATGGGCAGCGCAGCGGCATTTTACCTGGAAACGGGGATGCTGCTCGGCGCGGGCGTGGACATCAAGACGGCCCTGGACTTGCAGGTGCAGCAGCACCGCCCGCCGCTGCGCACCGTGCTGGCCCAGGTGCGCGACGCCGTGGTGGGCGGGCGCGGCGTGGCCGCGGCCCTGCAAGACAGCGGCCAGTTCTCGGCCTACGAGTACCACAGCGTGCAGATTGGGGAAGAAACCGGCCGGCTGGCCGACATTCTTGATGAGCTGGCCCGCTACTACACCCGCCAGATTAAGCAGCGCCGCCAGCTGGTGCAGGCCCTGGCCTACCCGGCGCTGGTGCTCGCCACGGCCCTGGGGGCGGTGCTGTTCATGCTGCGCTTCATCGTGCCGATGTTCGCCGACGTGTTCGCCCGCTTCGGCAGCGAGCTGCCCCCGCTCACGCGCGCCATCGTGGGGCTCTCGGCGGCGGTGCGGGCGCAGCTGCTGCCGGCCCTGGGGGCCCTGCTGGGGCTGGGGCTACTACTGCGCTGGCTGGCGCGGCGGCCGGCGTTCCGCTACGCCCTGAGCCGGGCGCTGCTGGCCGTGCCGGTGCTCGGGCCCCTGCTGCGGGGCGTGTACCTGGGCCGGCTGTGCGGCTCGCTGGCCCTGCTCACGGGGGCCCACGTGCCCCTGCTGCACGCCCTGGCCCTGGCCCGGCAGATGCTCAGCTTCGCCCCGCTGGCCCGGGCCCTGGAAGCGGTGGAGGCGCGGGTGCTGGCCGGGGCCTCGCTGCACGGCAGCCTGGCCGAATTCGGCCACCTCTTCGACGCCCGGCTGGTGGCCCTGGTGAAGGTGGGCGAGGAAGTGAACAAGCTCGACTATTTCTTCGCCCTGCTGGCCCAGCAGTACGGCGAGGAGGTGGACCACCGCTCGGCCCTGCTCAGCACGGCTTTGGAGCCGGTCATTATCATCTTTTTAGGCCTAGTAGTAGAGCTTATTCTGGTGGGCATGTACTTGCCGATTTTTCAGATTAGCAATACGATTCAGTAAACAAGACTTCCATATTACTTTAATGAGGTGTCTGCCTCGTCTGGAAAGTACTGTTCAGCCTGTAATATTTCCTTGGCTTGCTGTAAAGCCTTTGCAAACAAATTAAAATCTATAATAGCAGAAGTAGCAGCCTCATAGAATTCAATCTTGAGATTTTCTTTCCCATCCTCTTGATTGATTATACATATCCGGTTTCCATTTATCCAGATATAAGCTACCAATTCTTCGTAGTCAACTGGGCTGCCTACAACTATGCGCGAACCTTTCATATTTAATTTTCTATATGTTTGCTAAAGTCTCTGAAACCATTAAACTTGCCAAATCTTGAGATTTCCAATCCAAAACCAGTGGACTTATCATATATTTCAATACTTTCATCAGGATATGTATAAATAAGTTGATGATCAGAGTTTAAAATGCTGTTTACAACTTCCATTGCCTCTGCATTTGCTGTTTTACCTGAAAAAGTAAGTTTTGAAAAATCATGCTCTCCTGGTCTTCCTATGTGTTTTTGTAACGCCCTACCTGCTTCAGTTAGACCGTTACCCTTTTTTGAAGGAGCCTCAGCAGATAAAACAAATTTTTCGAACGAATCTACGTCTTTAAATATAGATAAGTTTGGGCTTCTATTTAGTGACTTAAAATACGTTCCGATAACATTTCTTTTTTCATCAAGAGCAAAGTGTTGACTGAGATTACCCAATTCACTTTTTTCTTTTTCTGTTAGTGTAGAATAGGGTTTATTTATAAGGTCTTTAAATCT
>JAABUN010008485.1_pt1 | contig 10467 bp, 9 predicted proteins | sample 5559311 | NCBI WGS metagenome assembly JAABUN01 (sample SAMN10711877, study PRJNA513370) | rock metagenome | isolation source: Antarctica rocks | place: Antarctica: Victoria Land, Siegfried Peak sud
GCTGGTCGAGGCCCGTGCCAGCGCCAAACTCGGCCGCCCGGTCACCATCGAGCACCTGCACATCCGCCCCGGCCGCATCCTCGGCATCACCGCCGAGGGGCTGCGGATCGGCAACCCAACCGGCTTTACCGAGGACCCGCCGCTGGCGGTCGTGCCGCGTGCCACGCTGGAGGTCGACCTCGTGGCGCTGGTCCGCGACCGCAGCCTGGTCATCCCCTCGATCGAACTCGAAAGGCCGCGGCTCGAGGTGGTGGGCCGCGCCGACGGCAGCCGCAACTACGATTTTGGCGGCGGCGGCCCGGCCGGCGAGGAGGCCGAACCGAACGGCCCGAAGATCGGCGCGCTGCGCATCAATGAAGGCCGCGCGCACGTGGCGATCGCCGGCCTCAACGCCGATTTCGGCATCGAGGCCGCCACCCGCGAAACCCCCGGCGAGCCGCCGTCCATCACCCTGGAAGCGCACGGCACCTACGCCGGCCAGCCGATCGCCGCGACCATGACCAGCGGCGGCATCCTCAACCTGCGCGATGCCGGGCAGCCCTGGCCGATCGACCTCCGGCTGGAAAACGGCCGCTCCAGCCTGATACTGAATGGCACTTTGCAGGACCCGGTGAACCTGCGCGGCGCCGACCTGCGGCTGCAGGCGGCCGGCCCCGACCTGTCGCTGCTGACGCCGCTGACCGGCGTGCCGTTCCCCGCGACGCCGCCGTTCGAGCTGGCCGGGCGGCTCGACTATGCCGCCGGGCGGGTGCGCTTCCGCGAGGCCGAGGGCAGGCTGGGCCGCACCGACCTGGCGGGTTCGATCACCATCAGCACCGGCGGCGAACGCCCCGACATCACCGCCGAAATGCGGTCCCGCCGGGTCGACCTGGCCGATCTCGGCGGCTTCTTCGGCGCCACTCCGGGTCGGACCTCGACACCAGGCCAGACGCCGGAGCAGCGCGCCGCCGTGGCCCGCGCCGCGGCCAGCCCGAAGCTGCTGCCGACCTCGCCGATCAACCTGCCGCGGCTGCGCGCCGCCGACATCCACCTTCGCTACCGCGCCGACCGCATCGAGGGGCGCTACATGCCGTTCGACCGGATGGAATTTGCGCTCGACATCGTGGACGGGGTGGCCACCCTGCACCCGATCAGCTTCGGCGTCGGGCGCGGGACGCTGGCCGGCCAGTTCGTGCTGACCCCGCGGGAGGACGGCACGCTGCACGCCAAGGGCGAATGGGAGGCCCGGCGGCTCGACATCTCGCGGCTGCTCGGCGCGGCCGGGGCGGGCGGCGCCGGGACCCTGGGCGGTGTCGGCAGCCTCGACGGCACCGGCCGCTCGGTTTCGGAAATCCTCGGGCGGGCCGATGGTGCGGCGTCGTTCGTGACGGTCGGCGGCAACGTCAGCTCGCTGCTGGTAGACCTGTCGGGCCTGCAATTCGGCAACGCGCTGCTCTCGGCGCTCGGCATCCCGACGCGGACCAAAATCGAATGCCTGATCGCCGACTTTACGATGCGGCGCGGCACGCTGACCAGCCGGACCGTGCTGCTGGACACCGAGACCTCGCTGACCACCGGCGGCGGCACGCTGGACCTCGGGCGGGAGCAACTGGACTGGCGGCTGCGGACCGACGCCAAGCGGGTGTCGGTCGGCACCCTGCCGACGCCGATCCGCCTGACCGGCAGCCTGAAGGACCCCTCGATCCAGCCGGAGGTGGGGGAAGTGGCGGCACGGGCCGGTGCCGCGGTGGGGCTTGGCCTGCTGTTCCCGCCTCTCGCGGTGTTGCCGCTGGTGCAGATGGGGGTCGGCGAGAACAACCAATGCGAGGCGCTGCGGGCAGCCGGGCCGCGCCGCTGAACGGTGCCCGCGGGGCGGCCTGCTACCCCCTGGGCGCGCCGGCCACCGGACGCCATGATGCCGGCCGGACGCAACGGCAGGGAGCGGCAGCATGGAACCGGAAACGCCGGACGGGATGATCCCGCCGATGCAGGAGGCGATCCGTCGCTGGAGCGGCGTCGCGCCGCCGAACGAGGCCGCCCGGCACGGCCTGGCCAACATGGCCGCGCTGATCGCCGAGCTTGAACGGGTCCGCGCCGGCCTGGTCTTCGAGGACGAACCCAGCAGCTTCGATGCCGCGCTCCGCGACCTGCGGGAGACCGGCCGATGAACGCCCCGATGACCCCCCCTGGCCCAGCCGCCGGTCTCGCTTCGCTGTCGATGACCGAAGCCGCCGACGCCTTCGCCACCGGGACCGCCACCGCCGAGGCGCTGGTCCGCGCCTGCCTTTCCCGCATCGGCGCGCATGACAGCCGCGTCAACAGCGTCATCCGTTTGGACCGCGAGGCCGCGCTGCAAGCCGCCGCGGCGCAGGATAAGGCCCGCCGCGGCGGCGCCGCTCCGGGACCGCTGGCCGGCGTGCCCCTGATGCACAAGGATATGTACTACCGCTCCGGCCAGGTCAGCACCTGCGGCTCGCGCATCCGCCGAAACTTCGTGCCGCCAACCACGGCGACCGTGCTGAACCGCCTCGACGCCGCCGGGGCGATCGACATGGGCACGCTGAACATGGCGGAATTCGCGCAGAACCCGACCGGCCACAACGCCCATTTTGGCCATTGCCACAACCCGTTCGGCCTAGATTATTGCACCGGCGGCTCCTCCTCGGGGTCCGGCGCCGGCGTCGCCGCGCGGTTCTTCTACGGCGCGCTCGGCAGCGACACCGGCGGCTCGATCCGCCTGCCGGCCACGATCTGCGGCGTCACCGGGTTGAAGGCGACGCAGACCAGGGTCTCCCGCGCCGGGGTGATGCCGCTGTCCTTCTCGGCCGACAACGTGGGGCCGCTGGTCCGCACCGCGCGCGACGCGGCGCGCTTCCTGCGCGTCATCGCCGGCCACGACCCGCGCGACCCGACCAGCGCCGCCGAGCCGGTGCCGGACTACGAGGCGGCGCTGACCGGCGGCCTCCGCGGCCTCCGCATCGCAGTGTGCGAAACCTACTTCTTCGACGGCATCGAGGCGCCGGTGGCAACCGCCTTCGACACCGCGATGGAGGTGCTGCGCGCGCACGGCGCCGTGGTGACGCGGGTCGCCGCGCCGTCACTGGCGGCAATCGCCGCCTACACTGCCATCATCAGCCCGGTCGAGGGCGCCGCCATCCACGCCAACTGGATGCGCGAGCACCCCGGCGACTACGCCATTCACCTCAGCGCGCGGCTGTACGGCGGCTACGCCATCCCCGCGCACTACTACGTGGAGGCGCTGTCCCGCCGCGGCCCCCTGCTGCGGGAGTTCGTGGCGCAGGCGCTGACCGGGCACGACCTGGTGGCGACGCCAACCTTGCGGACCTGCGTGCCGACGCTGGCCGAAACCGACATCGACGCCGACCCGGCAAACTGGTCGCGATTCATGGCGGTGTCGGCCAACACGCGGCCGTTCAACTACCTCGGCCTGCCGACCATCAGCATTCCCTGCGGCGTGGACGCACACGGTTTGCCGATCGGCCTGCAACTCGCCGGGCGGCCCTTCGCCGAGGCGCGCGTGCTGCGGGCGGCGGATGCGTTCCAGCGGGAGACCGAGTGGCACAAGCGGATGCCGGCGCTGGGGTGAAGCCAGCAAGGCTGGGGAGAGAACTCCCCCAGCCTGTTTACTAGCCGCGCAGCGCCGCGATCTGCGCCGGATAGCTGCCAGGGTCAACCAGCACGTCGATCAGCACCGGCCCGCCCGCGGCCAACGCCTGCTCCAGCGCCTCGGCGTATTGCGCCTCGGTCCGCGCCGTCAGGCCAAGCCCGCCCAACGCGCGCATGACGCCGGCGAACTCCGCCATCGGCCAGCCCAGCGCACCCTCCGGCAACTCGCGCCCGCCTTTCTTGATGTCGATCAGCGACAGCGTCGCGTCGTTGAACACCACCACCACCAGCTTCACCCCCAGCGCCGTCGCGGTCGCCAGTTCGCCCAGCGCCATCAGCAGCCCACCATCGCCGGAGAAGGCGATCGCGCCCCGCACCGGGTCGTGCAGCGCCGCGGCGATCCCCGCCGGCAGCGCGAAGCCCATGGTCGCCAGGCCGTTCGAGATCAGCAGGTCGCCCGGCCGCGCCGCCTGCCAGAAGGTGGTCGCCGGGAACATGTGCGCGCCGGCATCCACCGCCACGCGCGGGTCGGCGCCGACGCGGCGGCAGGCGGCCTGCGCCTGCTCCATCACCGCCTGCGGCGACAGGCCGCGGTTGCCGCCCGGTGGGGAGGGGGAGACATTCGCCAGCCGGTCCAGCCACGCGTTGCGATGGGCGGCGATGCCGTCGGCGGTCCAATCGCTGCGTCGCGCGCCCTCAGCCAACGCCGCCAGGGCCGGTGCCAGCGTCCCGTACAGCGCCGCCGCCGGTGCGCGATAGGCCACCATCCGCGGCGCGGTGCCAAGCTCGATCACCGGCGCCGCGTAGCGCCAGGGCTGCGGGATGAACTCCACCGGATCGGCGCCGACCAGGACAATGGCGTCCGCCTCGGTCAGAATGGGCGCCTCGGCTGCGCCGCCGGTGAAGACGCCGCCGAACAACGGATGCGCGTCCGGCACCACGCCCTTGGCCTTGTAGGTGACCAGCGCCGGGCAGCCCAGCGCCTCGACCAGCCGTCGCAGCGCGGCGCAGGCGTCGGAGTCCGTGGCCTCCAGCCCCGCCACCACCACCGGCCGGCGGGCCGAGCGCAGCACTCGCCGCGCCACGGCCAGCGCCGCCGGATCGGGCGCCGCGCCCGCGACGGCCAGCCCGGTCGCCGGCAACGCCGCCACCACGCCACGCGACGCGGCGGCCGTCAGTTCCAGCAGCACCGGTCCGCGCGGCGCCGCCATGGCGGTGGCCAGCAGCGCCGCCGCGATGGCGCCGACCGCCTGCGTCGGCTCCACCGCCTGCGCCCGGACCTTGGTCACCGGCGCCAGCATCGCCGCCTGGTCGAACCACTGGTGGTTGGCGAAGGCCCGTTCGGCGCCGGGGAAGCCATCGGCCAGCAGCAGCACCGGGGCGCGGTCCAGCGACGCATGGGCCACCCCGTTCGCCGCATTGCCGAGGCCGGGGCCGCGGGTGACCAGCGCCGCGCCCGGCCGGCCGGACAGCTCCGCCGCGGTGGCCGCCATCAGCACCGCCGCGGTCTCATGCCGTGCAAGGACGAAGGGGATGCCGCGGGCCGCCGCCGCGGCGATCAGGTCGAGGCTGGAGCCGCCGCCCGGCACGCCGAAGATCCGGGCGACCCCGGCCGCCGCCAGCGCCGCGGCCACCGCTACGGCGCCGGTCGTGGCGGTGGACTCCATGGCATCCCATGGCCCCGTTCCATCCTGTGGCATGTGCAGCCTCGTCCTTGGTTGCGGCGGCGAGCATAGGCGGGCGCCGTGGCAGGCCCAATGGTGGACGCCGTGGCAGGCCGAATGCCGGACCTCGCGGCGGAGGGTGCCGCGGCAACCCGGCATGGCCGGTCGCCGGCGCTCCGCTGCATGGGCCGGACGACCCCGCATGGATCGGTCGCCGACGTTCCACGAGGCCCGCCGCGCGGGCTGGGGGCCATCCTGGTGCCGGAGCCTGGTGCCGGGGCTTGCACGCGCCAGCCGCCGCCGTGATCCTCGTGGCCCGGACCGTGGGGAGAGCCATGCCGCATCGCAGGACCATCCTGGCCGGGCTGGCCGGCGTTCCCCTGGTGACGCCCTTGATGGCGGCACGCGCGCAGGCCGCCTGGCCGTCGCGGCCGATCCGCATCGTCGTGCCCTTCGGGCTTGGCGGCTCGGCCGACGTCGCCGCGCGCTTCCTGGCGAAGCCGCTGTCGCAGACGCTCGGCCAGCCGGTCATCGTCGAGAACCGCCCTGGCGGCGACGCCGTCATCCCATCTCGGCGCTCCGCCGCAAGGACGCATCCAAGCCTTGCGCCGCCAAGCGGCAGCCCGGATTATTTTCCTTGAAATTCCAGGAACAATCGCCTATTCCCTGAACCGTCGACGGGAGAACCGCGCCCCCGGCCCCCCCCGCACCCCTTGCAGCCGCCCCGCCCGCGGCGACGCGCCCTGCCCACCCGGCAGCGGCGCGCCGCCGCGCCGGCCGCGCGCCGCCACGACGGAGGACCCCGTGCCCTTCAGCCCCACCAGCCTCGTCCCCCTCATCCAGAGCAGCAGCTGCTCGCTGTGGCACTACCGCACGACCGACACCCGCGCGACGGTGGCCGCCGCCGGCTACTTCGTCGCCGTCGCCGGCAGCCTCCGCCCCGGCGACCTGATGGTGATGCAGGCCGCCGACTCCATGGCCCTGCTGCCGATCCGGGTCGGCCCGGCGCTCGGCCCCGGCGTCACGCTCGACGGCGCGATCGGGCCGCTCAACACGGTCCGCAGCGTGGCGCAGGGCTTCTCCCTGTCGCAGGCCGCGGCCGCCGCGGTGCAGAGCATCATCCTGGCGCCCTTCGCCGCGGCGATCGTCGCCGGCACCAGCATCCCGGTCTCGGCCGCGGTGGTCGGGCCGGTGGCGCAGGTGGTGTTCTCCATCCGTGACGGCGCCGGCGCCGTGGTGCCGCCGGTGCGCGTCGTCACCGTCGCCGGCGGCAGCGCCGCTACCAGCTTCAGCGCGCCGCCGATCGGCACCGGCTACCGCATCCGCGTCGAGGACGCCGCCGACCCGACGCTGGGCGAGACCTCACGCAGCTTCAACGTCGGCCCCGACCTGCTGCTGCTGCAGGACGACACCCGCCTGCTGACCGAGACCGGCGACTTCCTCAGGCAATAGCCCGAGGCGCCGCCCGCCGAAGGCGTGAACCACCCCGCAAGCACCGGCGCGGCCGCATGGATCACCCATGCCCGGTCGCCCGCCATCGTTGCCCGCCACTGCCGCCCCACCCCATTCCGGAACGGAGCCCCATGCCCGACGCCCGAATCAGCGAGCTTCCCGTGGCCACCGCCCTGGCCGACGCGGATCTGGCGCCCCTGGTGCAGACCAGCGGCGCCCTGCTCGAGACCCGCCGCGCCACCGTGGCGAAACTGCGCAGCGCCGTCCTGGCGGATCGCGACGCCCATGTCCGCGACTTCGGCGCCGTCGGCGACGGCACCACCAACGACGCCCCCGCCATCCAGGTGGCGATCGACGACCTGGTCGCGCGTGGCGGCGGCACGCTGCGCTTCGGCGCCCGGATCTACCGCCTGGCCAGCGCCATCAGCATCACCGCCGGCACCGTGCGGCTGGAGGGCATGGGCTTCACCGAGGGTCTCGGACCCGGCCAGGGCACCTGGCTGCGGATCGACAGCACCGGCTTCACGCCCTTCACCTTCAGCGGCGTCGCCGCGCGCGGTTCGGGCTTCCGCGACATCGCCGTGCAGCAGGTCCACAACGCTGCGCAGAACGCCTCGTGGGCGCCGACCGCCTACCCCTACGTGATCCGCGTCGAAGATTGCCTCGGCGGCATCGACATCGACAACCTGTTCCTCGCCAACGTCAACCGCGGCATCTATTGCCGCAACTCCGGCCGGCTCGACATCCGGCGCCTCCGTGGCCAGGTCTTCACCTGCGGCGTCGAGATCGACGAGTGCTTCGACGTGCCGCGCCTCCACAGCCTGCACTTCTGGACCTTCTGGACCTCGAACGACAACGTGGTCCGCTGGCAGCAGGCCAACGGCGACGCGGTCATCATCCGCCGCAGCGACGGCGTCTTCATCGACCAGGCCTTCGCGCTCGGCTACCGCAGCGCCTTCCGTTTCGCGTCCTCGGCGTCCGGCGTCACCAGCAAGTTCGCGATCGGCTCGGCCTACACGGACTTCACCAAGTACGGCGTCTGGATCGAGGGCAACGGCACCGACGGGCAGATCGCCAACCTCACCACGCAGGGCGAGATCTTCAACGCCGCCGGCGTTCCGGTGGCCGGCTCGGTCGGGGTCTACGTCTCGGCCAGCAACAGCCGCCTGCAGATCGGCTCGCTTCGCATCGACACGGTCGAGGACAACCCGATCCGCGTGGACGGCAGCGGCAACCGGGTGGATGTCTTCGCGCTCCGCTGCGTCCGCTACAACAGCCGCGCCAACGGCGCCGCGGCGATCCACCTGACCGACACCGGCGCCGCCGCGCCGAACACCGTCCACCTCGGCTCGCCGCCCTTGCTGGAAGGCACCGGCAGCGGCGTCCTGGTCAATGCCGGCACCAACGGCATCCTGGCCAGCAGCGCGCCGGCCGGCCGCGTCGGCCGCCCCGGCCTGACGGTCGGCGCCAGCGACACCGGCCTATTCCTGCCCAGCCCCGGCACCCTCGCCGCCGCCGCCGGCGGCAACGAGGTGCTGCGGGCCACCGCCGCCGGCGGCCTCACGCTGGGCGGCACGCCCGGCGGCCATGCGCTGGAGGTGGCGACGCCGCTATCCACCGCCAACCGCGTGCTGGTGACCGGCGCCGCCACCGGCGGCACCACGCTGGTGCAGGCGCAGGGCGCCGACGCCAACGTGCCGTTGCAACTCGCCGCCAGGGGCAGCGGCAGCGTCACGCTGGCGGCCAACGGCGCGGTCGCGCTGGAGGCCGCCAGCCCGGCCGCCGCGGTCAACTGGCTGCGCGCCTCCGGCAGCGCGGCCGGCACGGCGGTTTCGGTCGCGGCGCAGGGCACCGATGCGGCCATCGGCATCGCCCTCACGCCGAAGGGCACCGGCGCCGTCTCGGCCCAGGCGGCCGACGGCGCCGCGGCCGGCGGCAATGCGCGCGGCGGCAACGCGGTCGACTGGCAAGCGGTGCGGAACAACGCCCGCCAGGTCGCCACGGGGACGACCTCGGTGATCGGCGGCGGTATCAACAACCAGGCCTAGGGCCAACACCGTTCACTTAGGGCAGAATTGTGTTCACCTAAGCTTCATGGCTGGCCTCAACACATTGAAAATTCTGCTTTTTGGAAAGTTCTGGTAGCGGCTTGATCCTCTTGAGTGAACAGCATTGGGCCTAGGGCACTTCCACCACCGTTTCGGGCGGCGCCTCCAACACAGCGTCCGGCACCTTCGCGGCGATCGGCGGCGGCCAGAGCAACCTCGCCGACGGCCAGCAATCCTGGATCCCCGGCGGCCTCCGCGGATCGGCCCGGCTGACCTTCGGCAAGGGCGCCTGGGCCTCCGGCTTCTTCGCCGCCACCGGCGACGCGCAGGCGGCCGAGCACGTGCTGCGCCGGCAGACCACGGACGCCACGCCAACCCGCCTGACCGCCGACAACGCCGCGCCGTCCACCACCAACAGCCTCGCCCTGCCGAACCTCGGCAGCTACCTGGTGCGGCTGATGGTGCTGGCGTGGCAGACCGCCGGCGCCGCCGGCACCGTCGGCGACAGCGCCGCCTGGGACGTGACCGCGCTGTTCATCCGCGGCGCCGGGGCTGGTTCGGTCAGCCGGCCAGGCGGTGGCGGCACCGGCCTGGTGCCGGCCTACGGCAGCGCCGGCGCCGCGGCCTGGCGGCTGGAGATCCTCGCCGACACCACCAATGGCGGCGTCGCCGTCAGCGGCACCGGCGAGGCGAACAAGTCGCTCAACTGGGTCGCGCGCGTCCTTTCGGCCGAGGCGGTTGGCTGATCCTGGCGCCCCGGTCCAGCGGATCGTGACGCCAGGTTTTCCCAAGCGGCCGACCTTGCCGCCCGCGGCGGAGTCGGCCCGAACCCTCTAGGAGCACAGCGCGCCATGGCCCTCATCAAGCCCATCGAGATCGGCAACACCGGCCTGGTCGCAGGCTATTGGCGCCTGACCCACTGCCAGGTCGACCACGCCGCCGGCATCGTCGAGTTCCGCCTGCACGGCTACCCCGACCGCGAGGCGAGGGACGCCGGCAAGGCGCCGCTGCCGGGCATCGCCTTCCGCGTCACGCCCGAGCAGCTCGGCCTGCCCGACCTGCACGGCCTCAGCACGGCCGGTCTGTACACGGCGGCGAAGCGGCAGCCGGCGGCCGACGGCACCCTGTGGTTCGCCGGCGCCGAAGACTGCTGACCCGCGACTGCCGGCCTGCTCCTCCCGACCTGCCCTTTGCGGAGAATCCCATGACCGACCTTACCGACTACGCCAAGAACCTGCTCGGCCGCGCGCTCTGCGCCCGGCTGCCGGCGGTGCCCTCCCAGGTGTTCCTGGGCCTAGGCACCGGCGGCAGCGACCCGACCGGGCTGGTCGGCGAACCGGCGGCCAGCGGCTACGCCCGGCAGCGGGTGACCTTCGTCGGCACCGGCAGCCAGACCAATACGGATGCCGTCCGCTTCACCTTCACCGCGGCGGTCGGCACGCTCACGCATGTCGGGTTGTTTGACGCGGCGACCGGCGGCAACCCGCTGACCTGGTCGCCGCTGGCGCAGGCGGCCGCGGTGACCGGCGCCGGGACCGTCACCATCAACCCGTCGGGGCTGCTGCTGACGGCAGCCTAAGCAGACTTCGCTAGCCCACCCCACAGATACTGCCATGCCAACCCAGATTGCCTGAAGCCGCGTGCCCTACCGTCCGGGGGGCAACCAGAAGAACTCTGCTTAGAGCAGAGCATAACCC
>JAABUN010008486.1_pt1 | contig 10466 bp, 9 predicted proteins | sample 5559311 | NCBI WGS metagenome assembly JAABUN01 (sample SAMN10711877, study PRJNA513370) | rock metagenome | isolation source: Antarctica rocks | place: Antarctica: Victoria Land, Siegfried Peak sud
GGCGGGCGTGCAGCCGGTGGACTTCCCGCCGCCCACGTTCGTGGGCTCCACCAGGAGCGGGCTGCGCAGCCCGCCGCCGTCCCGGGCACCGTCACCGACGCCGAGTGCACCGTCACCGGTGCCCAGCGCGACCACCCCGGCCGCTTCACCGAGCCCCCGTCCCAGTTCCTCGCCGGTTCCTTCCGGAACCCCGTCCCCGAGCCCGCCCCCGCCCTCTCCGTCGCCGACCAGCCCGCCGCCACCCGCGCCACGATGAGGAGCGCAGCCGGAGACGTCGAGGCGGACGCCGCTGCCCGGCCCGCGGACGAGGACCCGGTGGTCAGGGGCGCCAGCACCGCGATCGGGGGTCCCGTCGGCCGGCACGCGCGGCTGCGTCGCAGCCGGTCGCTGGCACCGGCCTGGCTGCTGCTGGGGCTGACCTGCATCACGCTGGCCCTGGGTTGGGTCCAGAAGGCGCCCTGCCGCACCCACGCCTGGCGGGCCGAGTACCAGTACACGCGGATGTGCTACTCGGACGTCTTCGCCCTGTACTTCGCCGAGGGCCTGGCCGAGGGAAAGACGCCGTACGTCGACCACCCGGTCGAGTACCCGGTGGTCATCGGCGGCTTCATGGCCGCCGGCGCCAAGGCGGCCGAGCTGTTCCCCCAGGCCGAGCGGCCGAGCCGGTTCTTCGACCTGACCGCCCTGGCGCTGGCCGGCTGTGGGCTGGTGATGGCGGCCACCACGATCGGGCTGGCTGGGCGCCGGCGCCGGTGGGACGCGGCCATGGTCGCGCTCGCGCCGGTGCTGGTGCTGCACGCGTACACGAACTGGGACCTGGTCGCCGCCGCGCTCACCGGGCTGGGGCTGCTCGCCTGGGCCCACCGCCGCCCCGGCTTGGCCGGGGTCTGGTTGGGCCTCGGGACCGCGACCAAGCTGTACCCGGCACTACTCCTCGTCCCGCTGTTCCTGCTCTGCCTGCGGATGCGGCGGCTGCCGGAGTTCCGGCGTACGGCGGTGGCCGCGGTGGTCACCTGGCTGGTGATCAATGTGCCGGTCTGGTGGGCCTATCCGGCCGCCTTCGGCCGGTTCTACTCACTCAACCGGACGCGCGGGGCGGACTGGGACTCGCTCTGGTACGCGCTCCAGCACCTGCGCGGGCGGGCGCTGGACACCGGGTTGGCACCGGGTGCGGCGCCGACCGTGCTCAACGCCGTGGTCGCCGGCGGCTTCCTGCTCGGGTTGGCCGGGATCGCGGTTCTCGCGCTGCGTGCGCCCACTCGGCCGCGGCTGGCCCAGCTGGCCTTCCTCACGCTGGTCGCCTTCTTGCTGTCCAACAAGGTCTTCTCGCCGCAGTACTCGATCTGGCTGTTGCCACTCGCAGTCCTGGCCCGGCCGCGCTGGCCGGCGTTCCTGGCCTGGCAGGTCAGCGAGCTCTTCCTGTTGTTCCTGCGGTTCTACTTCTTCGTCGGTCAGGACAAGGCCGGGGCGCAGGGCGTGCCGACGGGGCTGTTCCTGACCGGCGTAGCGCTCCGCGACCTGGCACTGCTCGTGCTGGCCGGGCTGGTGGTGCGGGAGGTGCTGGTGCCCGCCGATGACGTCGTACGGCAGAGCGGCTACGACGACCCGGCCGGCGGCGTGCTGGTCGAGACGGTCAGCGAGCTGTCGACAGCGGGGTCAGCCGGAAGACGACTGCTCCGCCCAGTTCGGAGCGGGTGAGCGGCAACCCCGCCACGGGCTTGTCGGCGGCCTGCTGCCACGGCGTACCGGGGATCCTGTTGCGGAGCACGACGACGGTGCGAACGCCGCGCCTTCGGAGCAGCTCGACCGAGGCGACATCGGGGAAGCCAGCAGTGCGGGCGCGCAGGTCCGCCAGCGCCGCGGGAGTGAAGCCACTGTTGCCGTTGACCAGCGGCGGAAAGCCGGCGGTGGACCAGAACATCGCGGCCACGTCGTTGTAGCCGTCGCTGGGCAGGTCGAGGAGCGGCCCTGCGACGCCGCGCAGCGCCGCCGGCAGCGGCTCCGGCCGGGGGTGCGGGATCGAGCTGACCCCCTCGGCGAGGACGGCGGCGACCGCGAGTGCCGGCACCAGCAGCCGAGAGCGGTCCCGCGCGAGCGCCTGGACCCCGGCCGCGGCGAGCAGGCCGAGTGCCAGGGTGACGAAGACGATCAGGCGACCCGGCGTACGCAGGCCGGCCCAGCCGGGCGCATGGTGGAGCAGCACGAGGTAGGTGAACCGGCCGTCACCCGGGAACCGCGTGCCCATGGCAAAGGCGACACCGACGACGACCGCACCGGCGAGGGTCAGCCGCCGCCGGCGGCTCCACCGGCCGCGCAGCAGCCCGACCAGGGCGAGCACCGAAACCGCGGCACCCGGGGCCAGCGTCATCTCCGCGGGAAACGCCAGCTTGGCCCGGGCCGCGCGCTGGGCGCCGCCCCAGAGCCGATCCTGCTCCGGGGTCGTCACGAACCCGCGCAGCGGCGGCGAGAACAGCGCCACCGTCGCCACGTCACGGCGTGCCTCGGGGTGGTCGCGCACCACGTTGAGGTACGGCCGGGCCATCAGCGCGCCGACCAGGAGAAACCCGGCCAGCCCCAGCGCGTCGGCGGCGACCAGCCGCCGCGGCAGCATTGGCCGACCAGCCCGCCACCAGCCGACCGCCGCGACGACGACGATCAGAGCCAGCAGGTAGCCGAACGCCAGCCCGATCCCGAACCCGATGGTCAGCTGCCAGGCGGCCACCGCCCAGCCCGCCGCGGCGTACGCCGATCGGCCCCGCCATGGTCGAGGCCCGGCCCGGGCGTAGCCGTGACCTCGGGCGAGTAGCGCCAGCGCCAGCGGGATACCTCCCGCGGACAGGACGTGGATGTGCCCGGACTGGGCGATCCGCCACGGCGCGTACGCAAAGGCTGCGCCGGCCACGGCGGCGGCCAGCGGGGATGTGCCCAGCTGGCGGGCGAGGGCATAGGCGCCGGCGAAGGCGAGCGCGAAGGTGAGGATGTAAATCAGGTTGTAGCGGACCAGGCCCGCGGTGGGACCCGAGCCCACCAGACCCAGCGGCGCGTAGCCCAGCAGCGAGTCCGAGAAGGCGAGGCTGTTCTTCAACGGCCAGAACGCGTTGGTGTCGAACAGATGCAGCGGCTGCGTCCGGAGCGCATGGCCGCCCCAGCTGGTCATCCATACCTGGAGCAGTGGGTCGGCGAGATCCTCGGGGATCGTCGTGGCTGGATGCCGGCCGGCCGGCCAGGTCATCCCGACCGCGAGCGCCAGGCTGCCGAGCCCCACGGTGAGCACCTCCCGGCGTACGCCGGATCCCGTCCGGTGGCCGGCCACGGTGTGGGCTCGTTCCGGTCAGGCCGGCAGCGACGCGCGCAAAAAGGCGATGTCGGCCGCCTGCCCGGCCGCCCCGCCGGGCGTTTCGCAGACCACCGGCGCGCCGGCCGCCTCGACCACCGCGACCAGCAGCTTGGGGTCGATCGCCCCGGCCCCGAGGTTGTCGTGCCGGTCGCGGCCGCTGCCGAAGGGGTCCTTGGAGTCGTTGGCGTGGACGAGGTCGATCCGGCCGGTGATCGCCAGCACCCGGTCCACGACGTCGACCAGCTCCTCCCCACCCGCGTGCGCGTGACAGGTGTCGAGGCAGAAACCCACGTCGAAGCCGTCCAGGGCCTCCCACAGCCGCGCCAGGTTGTCCAGCCGCCGGGCCATCGCGTGGTCTCCACCGGCAGTGTTCTCGATCAGGATGGGCAGCGGTGCCGCCATCCGCTGGAAGGTCTTGCGCCAGTTGTCGAAGCCGACCTGCAGGTCCTCGCCGGCGTTGACATGGCCCCCGTGCACGATCAGCCCGCGGGCGCCGATCGCGGCGGCCGCCGCCGCGTGCTCGCCGAGAAGCTTGCGGCTGGGAATTCGGATGCGGTTGTTCGTCGTCGCCACGTTGAGCACGTACGGCGCGTGCACGTAGAGAGCCACGTCGGCCAGCCGGAGCTGCGCGGCGTCGTCCCGGGGGGCCGGCTTGGTCCACCCCTGCGGGTCGGCCAGGAAGAACTGAACCAGGTCCGCGTCGCGGTCAGCGGCCGCACCAAGCGGGTCCGCGGGGTCGACGTGGGCGCCGATGAGGAGCATGGGTTGAGCCTACGACCGTGGTCGGACGAATCGGCGCCTCGGGGGCGGGCGAACATGTGGATACTCGCGGCGTGAGCAGCCGGTCCCTATTCGCGCCGCCCACTCGCCCGGACGGGGCTCGGCGGGCGGCGCTGCTGGTTGCGCTGGTGCCGACGATGGCCCTGCTCTCGCCGGCGAGCGCGGGTGTTCCGCGGGAGGCTGCGCCGCGAGGCGGCATCTCCCTCGCCGCCACCCCGCCGTCATCAACGGTGTTCGCGGTCGCCGCAACCGCCGGCCCGATGGCGCAGGTAGCCCCCACGCCGGCCCCGAGCGCCCCGACCGGCCTGGCCGAGCCCCGGTCGCACCGGAACCTCGGCCTGCCGGCGTCGGTGGCCGCCGTCTTCATCGCCGGGGTCGGCTGGGGACTGGTGAGGGTCCGACGCGTGGGTCCTGTGGAGAACCGCGGCAAACCGTCGGGGCACCGTCGTACGGTCGCCCGGTGACCTCTTTCCGCACCAACCGATCACCACCGGATGGCTGGTACCCTGGCCGTCTGCGTCGACGCAGTGCCCTCCTGTCACGGACCGACCGTGGCCGCCCAGTCCAGAGGAGGTGGGTTTTCAGTGCGTCACTACGAGCTGATGGTCATCCTCGAACCCGATCTCGAGGAACGCACCGTCGCCCCTTCGCTCGACCAGTTCCTCGGCGTGATCCGCCAGGATGGCGGGTCGGTGGAGAAGGTCGACGTGTGGGGCCGACGGCGGCTCTCTTACGAGATCGACAAGAGAACCGAAGGTATCTACGCCGTCGTAGAGCTGACCGCCAACCCGGCCAGCGTCACCGAGCTCGACCGGCAGCTCAACCTCAACGAGGCCGTGCTGCGCACCAAGGTGCTGCGGCCCGACATCCGCTAGTTCCGCCGGCTCACCGGCGTATCAGCTTCCCCGCCCTCCACCGGGACGAAGGAGCCCTGCCATGGCAGGCGACACCCCCATCACCATCGTCGGCAACCTCACCAACGACCCCGAGCTGCGGTTCACCCCCAGCGGCGCCGCGGTGGCCAGCTTCACCGTGGCCTCCACCCCGCGGTTCCTCGACAAGTCCACCAACGAGTGGAAGGACGGCGACGCGCTGTTCCTGCGCTGCAGCCTGTGGCGCCAGGCGGCCGAGAACGCGGCCGAGTCGCTGCAGCGCGGCGCCCGCGTGATCGTCCAGGGTCGGCTCAAGCAGCGGTCCTTCGAGACCAAGGAGGGCGAGAAGCGCACCGTGATCGAGGTGGACGTCGACGAGATAGGTCCCTCGCTCAAGTACGCCACCGCCAAGGTCAACAAGACATCGCGCGGCAGCGGGTCCGGCGGCGGTGGAAACGGTGCCTTCAGCGGCGGCCAGGGCGACGACCCATGGTCGACGCCGGCGCCGGTCGGCGCCACCAGCGACGAACCGCCCTTCTAGGCCCGTCCCCAGACTTCCCCCTCGCTCCGCGTCCGCGGGGCCTCCCACGCAGGAGCAGTTCCGATGCCCAAACCGCCTCCCCGCAAGATCAAGAAGAAGATCTGTATCTTCTGCAAGGAGAAGATCACCTACGTCGACTACAAGGACACCGCGCTGCTGCGCAAGTACATCTCCGACCGGGGCAAGATCCGCGCCCGGCGGGTCAGCGGCAACTGCAGCCAGCACCAGCGGGACGTTGCGGTAGCGGTGAAGAACAGTCGCGAGATGGCGCTGCTGCCCTACACCAGCACCGCACGGTAGGGCCGCAGCGATGAAGCTCATCCTGACTCAGGAGGTCACCGGGCTCGGCGGTGCCGGCGATGTCGTCGATGTCGCCGACGGGTACGGCCGCAACTACCTGCTGCCCCGGTCTCTCGCGATGCGGGCCACCCGGGGGGCGGAGAAGCAGGTCACCTCGATCCGCCGGGCGCGCGAGGCTCGCGACATCCAGGATCTCGGCGAGGCGCGGCGGGTGGCAGCCGAGCTGGGTGCCCTGCAGGTCCAGCTGCCCACCCGTGCCGGCGGTGGCGGCCGGCTCTTCGGCTCGGTGACCGCAGCGGACGTGGCCGAGGCGGTTCGCGCCGCCGGTGGTCCGACGCTGGACAAGCGGCGCCTGGAGCTCACCGCCCCGATCAAGACGGTGGGCCAGCACGTCGTCTCCGTGCGGCTGCATCCCGAGGTCGAGGCCACGCTGACGGTCGAGGTCGTCCCGGTCTGACGCACCCCGGCCCGAGCCCGGTCGCCGGTAACGGCCGGGTTCGGGCTTCTTGTGCTTTCCACACCCACGTGCCCGCCGTTGCCTGATGGCGTAGGCGCGACGGGTCTGCGGCCCGGCGAACTCACAGCCCGGTGCACAGGGGTGTGCACAACGGCGCGCCGAGGCGTCCACACCCGGCCCCGAGGTCAATCCACGGCCGGGTTGGACTGGCCCGCAGGACCCCTCCTACCGTCGCGCAGGGCTGTGCACGAGCCCTCGGTGCGGGGCGGATCTGTCGGACGGCTCTCGTACAACCAGGAGCATGACGGGACCGGCGAGGACAGCGGGGGCATCGCTTGTGAGTGTGATCGACGTCGTCCGGCCGGCCGGCCCGGCGGGGGCTTCGGCTCCGGAGTTCGAGCGGACGCCACCGCAGGACATCCCGGCCGAGCAGAGCGTGCTCGGCGGCATGATGCTGAGCAAGGACGCCATCGCCGATGTCGTCGAGGTGCTACGGCCCACCGACTTCTACCGGCCGGCTCACCAGCTGGTCTACGAGGTGATCCTCGACCTCTATGGCCGGGGCGAGCCCGTGGACGCCGTGACGGTGGCCGCCGAGCTGACCCGGCTGGGGACGATCGGCAAGGTCGGCGGTGCGCCGTACCTGCACACTTGCATCTCGGCGGTGCCCACGGCGGCGAACGCCGGCTACTACGCCTCGATCGTGCGGGAGCGCGCCATCCTCCGCCGGCTGGTCGAGGCCGGCACCCGGATCGTGCAGCTCGGCTATGGCATCGCCGCTGGTGGTGGTGACGTCGACGACGCCGTGGACCGGGCCCAGGCAGCGGTCTACGAGGTGAGCGAACGTCGGACGAGTGAGGACTACCTCGTTCTCGAGCACCTGCTCCAGCCGGCGCTGGACGAGATCGAGTCCATCGGCAACCGCGGCGGCGCGATGGCCGGCGTACCGACCGGATTCCGCGACCTAGACGAGCTGACCAACGGTCTGCACCCGGGGCAGTTGATCATCGTGGCTGCTCGGCCGGCCATCGGAAAGGCGCTCGCGCTCGACACGCCGCTCCCGACGCCGACGGGATGGACGACCATGGGCGAGGTTGTCGTCGGCGACCTGCTGCTCGGAGCGGACGGCAGGCCGACCCGGGTCGTTGGTGCGACCGAGGTGATGCTCGACCGCGAATGCTATGAGGTGGAGTTCTGCGACGGCACCGTGATCGTTGCGGATGCAGAGCACCTGTGGCTGACGCAGACCCACCCGTCGCCGGAGGCCGCCCAGGCGGCCGCTGCTCGTGACGGAGGCGCCAGCGGTTCGAGCTTGCCAGCGACCGTCCGGACGACTGAGATGATCGCCGAGGCTTTGCACCGCCCTACCCGCGAGCGCCGGCTGGGCCACTCGGTTCCCAGCGCCGCACCGCTCGACCTCGCCGATCAGCCGCTCCCGGTTCCGCCTTACCGGCTGGGAGCTTGGCTCGCAGACGCATCGAGCGACGGGTTCCGGATCACCTGTGCCGACCCGGAGCTCGCGATGTACCTCGAGGGGGACGACAGTGCCGGGGACGGCCAACCCGCCGATTCGGCCAAGGTCGGGGGCCTGGGCGTGGCGGCCGCCGACCACATCCCGATCGGCTACCTCCGGGCTTCCGAGCAGCAGCGACGCGCGCTGCTCGCCGGCCTGCTGGACACCGGGGGCACCGTCACGCCGACCGGTTCGGTGCGCTTCGATGTCACCGGACAGCGCCTGGCGGAGGACTTCCGGGAGGTGGCTGTCGGACTTGGCTACCGCGCTTCGATGCCTGTGCGCCGCGTACGACGCCGCACCGGGGCGACTTCAGCCACCTACCGGGTGACCCTCTGGGCGACGGACGACGTGTTCCGACTGGAGTCAAAGCGGCTGGCGCACAAGGAGCGCCGCCGGGAAGGAGCTGTCGCTGCCAGGTTCATCACCGATGTTCGCCCCGTTGTAAGCGTTCCGGTGCGTTGTGTCGAGGTCGACAACAGGAGCCACCTCTACCTCGCCAGCAAGTCCATGATCCCGACGCACAACTCGACGCTTGGACTGGACTTCGCCCGGTCAGCGGCCATCGCGCACAACCTGCCCGCAGTGATCTTCTCCCTCGAGATGAGTCGCAGTGAGATCACCATGCGGCTGCTCTCGGCCGAGGCACGCGTGCCACTGCATCACATGCGCACGGGCCGGATGACCGACGACGACTGGTCCCGGCTGGCCCGGCGGATCGGCGAGGTTGCTGACAAACCGCTCTACATCGACGACTCCCCGAACTTGACCATGATGGAGATCAGGGCCAAGGCCCGTCGGCTCAAGCAGCGACACGACCTGCGTCTCGTCGTCGTCGACTACATGCAACTGATGCAGTCCACCCGCCGGGTGGAGACCCGTCAGCAGGAAGTCAGCGAGATCTCCAGGTCGCTCAAGCTGCTGGCGAAGGAGCTGGAGGTACCGGTGGTTGGGATCAGCCAGCTCAACCGCGGGCCCGAGCAGCGGACCGACAAGAAGCCGATGCTGTCCGATCTTCGTGAAAGTGGATCTCTGGAGCAGGACTCGGACGCGGTGATCCTGCTCTACCGCGAGGACGCCTTCGAGCGCGAGTCGCCACGGGCAGGCGAGGCGGACCTGATCCTCGCCAAGCATCGCAACGGTCCGACCGGGACCGTGACCGTTGCCTTCCAGGGTCACTACTCCCGCTTCGTCGACATGTCCCCGGCGTGAGGGGTACTTCCCGCGATGTCCAGAAGCACTCAAGATTGAAATCTGGCGATCGGCGAGGGTGTCGCCGTGCCCACTCGGCGGCATGATCGCAAGTCTTGAGTTGGACGGCCAGTAGTACGGTGCATGTGTGGCGACCATCGATGACGTGGCCCAGATTGCCGCGGAGCTGCCCGAGGTGACCGAAGGCGAACGGCATGGCAATCGGTCATGGTCCGTCGCTGGTAAGGCATTCGCGTGGGAACGGCCATTCAGCAAGGCGGACCTCAAGCGGTTCGGAGACGCAGCTCCTCCTGATGGGCCGATCTTGGCTGTCCGCGTCGAGGATCTCACCGAAAAGGAGGCTGTGCTCGCTGCGCATTCCAATGCCTACTTCACGATTCCGCACTTCGACGGATACTCGGCTGTCCTCATCCAATTGGGGAGAGCCTCCAAGGACGCGCTCCGAGAGACGATCGTCGACGGCTGGTTGGCATGTGCACCGGCGAACCTCACGGACCGATTCCGCACGGGATAGGCGGCTTTTCGCCGACTCAGGCTGAATCGGACAACTCGGCGACGAGGACCTCGACCCAGCTGCTGCTGTGGGACATCCACCACGACCTCGACCATGGCGCCCTCTCGGTCGGCGGACGGTGGTCCGGTTCAGACGTCACTCGGTTTGCTGACAGTCGCGCCCGGAGGCGCTGGCTGAGGATGATGCCGTACGGCAGGCGCCCGGGTCCCCCCGGGCGTTGTCACGACGCCAAGGGCCCCGAGGCGTTCAGTCAGCCACCGAGGCGTTCAGTCAGCCACCCCCATGGGTCTTCGTCGCCTGTCTCCTCAGCGTCGCGGACCACGTTGCGCACGTCGGTCTCGATTGCCTCGACGGTCAGGTGGGCCCACGGGTCGTCGGCTGCAAGTCCTCTCGACCCATACTGCTGCTCCGGCCGCGGTCGTCGATAAGCGCGAGGCGGCGCCCGTCGGAGAGAGTTGCGAACTCCTCCTCACGGAAGTGGAGGGCCCCCTCCACTTCTTCCGGCGGCCATGCTGAACCAGCCAGCTCTTCGCGGCGTTGGTCCTCGGTTACGTGGTCGCACCACACGCCCAAGCCCACGACCTCCACGTCCACAAGACCGACGGCGGTGCGGCTCTTCGCAGTTGAGGGTGTAGTGAGGGTCGGCGCGTCGGCGGCGGTGTAGGGGTCGAGGTCTTCCGATGATGGGAGTTCTCACGCTGCCCATCTGGAAGACCTCGACGTGTCTGACGCTACCTTCGCTCGCCCTGACCTGACCACGTTCTGCCGTTTGGACGAGCTCGGCCTCGAGGTCATCGGGCAGCGCCTGGAGCCCGATCGTGCGGTCCTGGCGTGCCGTGTCATACAGCCCGATCAGTGGTGCCGCCGCTGCGGGTGACAGGGCGCGCCGCGTGACACCGTGGTGCGCCGGCTGGCGCACGAGCCGCTGGGCTGGCGTCCC
>JAABUN010008487.1_pt1 | contig 10463 bp, 6 predicted proteins | sample 5559311 | NCBI WGS metagenome assembly JAABUN01 (sample SAMN10711877, study PRJNA513370) | rock metagenome | isolation source: Antarctica rocks | place: Antarctica: Victoria Land, Siegfried Peak sud
TCGCCTTCGGCTTCCGCTCGCCCGAGGCACTCATCGCCCTGGCCATGCTCAACCTGGGCGGCCACAAGCCCGTCCTCCCCGGCCGTTCATGACCCACGGATTACCCACGGATCAGTCAGAAGAGCCTGAAAGAGCACGATTCGCGTGCCCGACTCGCGGTCGTTCACAAGAGTCATTCGCCGGTATCCCGGCTCGACCTCCGTCCACTGCGCCGTCGCGGTGTCGACGTAAGTCATCAGCGCCTCGAGCATGGAACGATCCGCTTCCGCCACGACTGAGCGATCTTGTTCATGAAGTGAGGGTAGTGCCGGCCACCACGCCCAGAGGCACCGTGCCGGAAGACGAACGACCACCGGACACTTGCGGAGCCGATGACGGCCAGTCGTGATCTTGTCCGCAAGGGATCCGCTTGCGCCGCGTGGCCGCCGTGCGCTCAACATCGTCGGTGGCTGCGTTCGCGGCACGCCGCGTGCGATTGTGCGGCGGCCGAGCGGGGCCGCGACCTGACTGCGGTGAAGCAGCGGATCCGTTGACCACCTGCGTCCATGCTGGTCGCCGTTGCGGCGTCCAAGGAGACCTATAGTTTCTGCCACGGATGCCGACACCCAGTGGAGGAGCGGCTGCCAGTCGCCATGAAGGGGCGCCGGATGCAGCAGGGTCTCACAGGGTCGGACCGACTGTTCCGCGGCCGGTACCTCATCGAACGCACGCTGAAGAGCGGCAACGGCGTGTCGACCTGTCTCGCCGAGGATGTCGGCGACGGAACGGCCGTCGTCCTCAAGGTGATCGACGCGGCGCACGTGCCAGGCGCGGCGCGGCTGCGGTTCCTGCACGAAACCCGCGTGCTGCGAGCCCTCAGTGGACCGGGTCTGCCAGGCCTGTACGACGCGGGCGAGGTGGACGGGCGGCTCTACCTGGTCCAGCCGTTCATGCCCGGGCAGACCTTGGAGCACCTGTTGGGCAGCGGGCCGCTGCCCTTAGGAGAAGCACTGCGAGTCGTGATGGACGTGGCGAAAGCGCTGGCCGTTGCGCACGAGAGTGGTGTCTGCCACCGCGACGTGAAGCCGGCCAACGTCCTGGTCGATGGCTCGGCAGGCACCGCGACGCTCCTCGACTTCGGCTTCGCCCGCAGCCCCTGGCTCGACGCGTCGATCAGCGACGCTCTGGCGGGGACCGTGCAGTACCTGGCACCCGAGTCCGCTGGGTTGCTGGCCGCGGCGGCGGACGAGCGTTCGGACCTGTACGCACTGGGTGTCGTCCTTTACGAGTGCCTGGCGGGTCGCCCGCCCTTTCCCGGACTCACCGTCGGAGACGTGCTCCGCCAGCACCTGAGCATGCCGGTTCCCCGGTTGCGCGAGGCCGGGGCGCAGGTCCCGCGGGCCGTCGACGAGCTGCTGCAGCGCCTCCTGCGCAAGGAGCCGGCTGAGCGCTACCAGTCGGCTGCTGCGCTCGCCGGAGATCTGGGCGCCGTACTGGCCGCCCTTGACGCGGGCGACCCGGAGCCGCGTGTGGTGATCGGACAGTTCGACCGACGGCGCACCCTGACCGACCCTGCCTTCGTCGGCAGGGACGCCGAGCTCGCAGTGCTCGCGTCGCTTGTCACCGACGTGGCCAGCGGCGGCAGCGGAATGGTGCTGCTCGAAGCGGACTCCGGCGGTGGCAAGAGCCGGCTGCTCAACGAAGTGAAGCAGCAGGCCCGCAGCTGCGGGGTCACGATCCTGCACGGCCAGGGCGTCGCGCAAGCTGGGCAGCTGCCGTTCACGCTGCTGCACGGCGTGGCGCAGGACCTCGTCGCCGCTCTGAGCGCCGACGACGGCCGCCGTCAGCTCGCGGACGCACTGACGGACAGCGCGCCGGCCATAGTCCGGGCCCTTCCTGCGCTGGGCGACCTGCTGGGAGTGGCGAGCGTGGACGACGCCGGCCCGGAGCAGTTCGGTGAGCAGCGCAGCATGGCCGCGCTGCAGGGCCTGCTCACCGCCTTCGCCACGGCCCAACGACCGGTGCTGCTCGTTCTGGACGACTGCCAATGGGCTGACAGCCTCACCGTGCGGCTGCTGTCGGGGCTTTTTGCCGGGGACTCCGGCAGCCACCTGGGCGTTCTCGCCGCGTTCCGGTCGGAGGAGGTGCCAGCCGGGCATCCGCTGCGTAAGATCCCGGACGCGCGCTCTGTCCAGCTCGGGCCGCTGCAGGCGAGCTCGGTGGAGATGCTCGCCGAGTCGATGGCGGGTCCGTTGCCGGCGGAGATCCTGGCCACCGTCGTGCGTCTGTCCGACGGCAGCCCGTTCATGGCAGCCGCCGTGCTGCGCGGCCTGGCCGAGACCGGCGCGCTCGTCGACGCCCCCAACGGCTGGACGGTCGACCGCGAAGCGCTGCGTGACGTGCAGGCCGCCCGCCGCTCGGCCGCCTTCCTGGTCCAGCGCTTCGAGCTGCTGTCCGCCGATGCCCTGCACCTGCTGTCGGTCGGAGCGGTGCTCGGCAAGGAGTTCGACGTTCAAACCGCGGTGCGGCTGGCCGGGGCTCCGGTGGAGGCACCTCTGATCCTCGAGGAGGCCCGCCGGCGACGGTTGCTGTGGGTCGACGAGCGCGATGGGCACTGCAGTTTCTTCCACGACAAGATCCGGGAGGCGCTGCTCAACCGCCTGGACGATCAGACCCGCCGCGCGCTGCACGGTTCTGCAGCCGACACCCTGGCCGGAGAGCCGAGCGCCTCGGTCTTCGATCTGGCCTACCACTACGACGCTGCGGGACGTCACGCCGAAGCGCTGCCCTACGCCCTGGCCGGAGCGGAGCTGGCCCGTGCGCAGCAGGCGCTGGACAACGCCGCCCTGCACTACCGCATCGCCGAGCGAGCGGTCGAGTTCGCCGACCTGCCGACTCGCATCCGTGTCGCGGAGGGCTTGGGTGATGTGCTGACGCTGCAGGGCCGGTACGGCGAGGCGCAGCCGTATCTGCACCTGGCGCGTGGGCTGGTTACCGGCGCCGCCCATGCCGCCTCCTTGGAGGGCAAGCTCGGTGACCTCGCCTTCAAGCAGGGCGACATCCCTACCGCCAAGCGTCACCTGGAGGGCGCCGTCGCTGGGCTGGGACGACCGGTCCCGCGCTGGACTGTGGTGCTGCTGATCCGTTTGCTGTGGGAGTTGGCGGTGCAGGCGACGCATACCCTGCTGCCGCGCCTGACGACCGGAAAACGGTCGCCAGAGGGGCGGGAGCTCGACTTCCTCACGATGCGCCTGTACAGCCGTCTTGCCTACCTCTACTGGTTCCACAGCGGCAAGGTGCCGTGTGCCTGGGTGCACCTGCGCGGCATGAACCTGGCCGAGCGGTACCCCCCGTCGGCAGAGCTCGGCCAGGCCTACTCCGAGCACGCGCCGGTCCTGACCATGCTGCCGTGGTACGGCCGCGGCGTCACCTACGCGCAGAGATCGCTGGAGGTCCGCCGTGGCCTGGACGACGTCTGGGGGCAAGGCCAGAGCCTCGGGTTCGCGGGTGTCGTGCTCTACGCCGCCAGCCGTTACGAGCAGGCACAGGAGGCGTGTGAGGCGGCGAAGCAGCACCTCGAGCGGACCGGCGACCAGTGGGAGGTCAACACGGCCGGGTGGAACCGGGCGATGTGCCTCTACCGCAAGGGCCTGCTGCGTGAGGCTGCCGACGCGGCGCGGCAGGTGTTCGCGGCCGCAGAGGCGATCGGCGACCAGGCGTCTTCCGGCATCGCGCTCAGCATCTGGACACGCTCGTGCCTGGGCGACGTGGACCGCCGGCTGATCGACGATCAGCTGGCTCACGGCAGCGAGGACGCACACACCGGCTGCGAGCTGCTTCTGGCGTCAGCCTTGCGTGGACTGCATGACGGTCGGCTCGGCGACGCTGCGGTCGCCCTCGACCGCGCCCGCGCCCTCGTCCGCCGGGCCGGTCTGCGCCAGGAGTACGTCGCTCCTGTCTACCCGTGGCACGCGACCGTGCTGCGCCTGCTGGCCGAAAGCACCCCGCTGCACGACCCGCAGCTGCGCAGGATCAGGATGCGGACTGCCTGGCGGGCTGCCTGGCGGGCCCGGTTCTGGGCTGCCAGCTACCGCAACAACGGACCCCACGCCCTGCGGGAGGCCGGCCTGCTGTGCTCCCTGCGCGGCCGCCGGGGGCGTGCCCAGGCGCTGCTGGCCCGCAGCCTGCGGCTCGCCGAGCACCAGGGGGCGGCGTACGAAGCAGCGCTGACCCGGCTCGCCCTGGCTGAGATTGCCGCCGCAACGGGGTCCACGGACCTGCGCGACGCCACTGCGGCCGAGGTGCGCCGCATCGAGGCACCAGTTCGGCGGGCGGACGACGACGTGGCGCCCACCGTGTCGTTGTTCGACCGCTTCGCGTCCCTGCTCAAGGTTGGACGCACCATCACCGCGGCCAGCACCTTCGCCGCGGTCGAAGACGGCGTGCGCGAGGCCGCACTGACCTTGCTGCGAGGGGAGCACTGCCACCTCATCCCCGTCGCGCATCTCGAGGATGCCCAGCTCACCACGCAGTCGGGGCAGTTGGTCGACGAGGCCAGCCGCACGACCCTCAGGCGGGCTGTCGAGACCGGCGCGCCGGTCGCCGCCAGCGCTGCCGCAGACCAGAGCGAGAGCCTGCTGCTTGCCGGGATCCGCTCGGTGCTTGCCGCGCCAATTTTCGTCCACGGCAAGCCGGTGTCGTGCTTCTCCGTGACGCACCGCCAGCTCGGTGAGCTGTTCGGGGACGAGGAAGTGCAGCTCGCTGCGTTCATCGCGACGGTCGCCGGAGCGGCCTTCGAGCACGTCGCCGGTAGCGAGACCCGGTTCCGGTCGTTGGTGCAGAACAGCAGCGACGTCGTGACCCTCGTCGGCGCCGATGGGTTGGTCAGCTACCAGAGCGCGGCCGTCGGCAGCGTCTTCGCCCTGCCAGCACACGCCATGGTCGGACGGCCCGTCCGGGCCTGGGCACACCCTGACGACCTCGCGCTGCTCGACGAGGCGCTCACCGCCGCCCGGAGCCGTAGCGACGTGCGCGTCGAGTGCCGCCTGCGACACGCTGACGGCTCGTACCTGTACGTGGAGAGCGCCATCTCGGATCTGCTCGAGGAACCGACCATCGCGGCGCTGGTCCTGAACACCCGCGACATCACCGAGCGCCGACGCCTCGAGGATGAGTTGCGGGAACGCGCGCTGCACGACGCGCTGACCGGCTTGCCCAACCGCACGCTGTTCCGCGAACGTGCCCGCCAGGCGTCGGAACGCACCGCGCGGGAACCGCTTCCGCTATGCGTCGCCTTCCTCGACCTCGACGACTTCAAAGCCGTCAACGACAGCCTCGGCCACGCTGTGGGCGACGAGCTGCTCCGGGTCATCGCCAAGCGGCTCACCCGCTGCGTGCGGCCCACGGACACCGTCACCCGCCTCGGGGGCGACGAGTTCGCTGTCCTGTTCGAGAACACCGACCTCGAAACCGCTGTCGCGATCGTTGAACGGATGCTCCAAGCGGTCGCCGAGCCGGTCGGCCTCGCCGGCGCCCAGGTCGTGATCCATGCCAGCATCGGCCTGACCTGCACCGACGGCCTCCCGTTCGACGCGGACCAGCTGCTCGCCCACGCGGACGCCGCGATGTACGCCGCCAAGGCTCACGGGACACACGGCTACGAGACGTTCCTCCCCGGCATGCAAGCCGCGACCGAGGCTCGGCTTGCGTTGCGCGGCGAGGTCAAGCGCGCCCTGCTGGGCGATCAGTTCCGCCTGCACTACCAAGCCATCGTCGACGTCCACACCCAGCAGACGGTCGGCATGGAGGCACTGGTACGGTGGCAGCATCCGACCCGCGGGCTGCTCGCGCCGGCGCACTTCATCGACTTCCTCGAGGAGAGCGGCCAGATCACCGACCTCGGCCGGTGGGCTTTGATCACCGCCTGTGCCGATGCCGCCCGGCTCGCCCCAGATTCCTGCGTGAGCGTCAACGTCTCGGCCCGCCAGCTGCAAAGCCCGCACCTGCTCGACGACGTCACCACCGGCCTGCAGCTGAGCGGCATCGCGCCGCACCGACTCACCCTCGAGATCACCGAGACGTCCGTCATGGCCGACCTCGAGGGAACCATCGCCCAGCTCTACCGCCTCAAGGCGCTAGGCCTGAAGCTGGCGCTGGACGACTTCGGGACCGGCTACTCCCCGCTGAGCTATCTGCGCCGCTTTCCCGTGGACGTGCTGAAGATCGACCGTTCCTTCGTCAAGGACATCGAGCACAACACCGCCGACCGGGCGATCGTCAAGGGCGTCATCGACATGGCTCATGCCCTCAACGTGAGGACCGTCGGCGAGGGAGTGGAAACTCCCGGGCAGCACCGCGTCCTGTCCAGCCTGGGCTGCGACCTCGCTCAGGGCTACCTCTGGATGCGGCCCACACGCCTGGACGGTTTCGCCCTCCATGCCGCGCTCCCGCTGCAGCGTGACCAGTCAGCGGACCACCCCGGCCACCGCAGTCAGCCACGGCCTGGCTGAACGTGGCAGCAGCTTCCCGCATTGAGTGCCAGCACGCGGTTCTCAGCGGACCTAGTGGGGTGAGTCCCCTGGGGTGGTGTAACTCGGGCTCGTGATCTTTGATGGCCGTGTCGGTCACCGACGTGAGCGGGCCACCGCGTGAGTAGCCCTGTGTCAAGCTGCCTCCTTGTTGATCATGTCGCGGTCAGCGAGCAGGCGTTGGAGTGCGTTGTGCTGGGCGGGGTCGTAGGCGGTCTCGTTCTGCCAGCAGTGCCAGATCACGTAGAGCCAGGCGCGCGCCAGGATGCGGACGGAGTGCGCGTGGTCGTGGCCGCGGCTGCGGGCGCGTTGGTACAGGTCTTCGGCCCAAGGGTTGGCGCGTCGGCTGTCGCCGGCGAAGTCGCAGACGGCGTCGCGGAGCTGCTTGTTGCAGGCCCAGCGGAAGCCGACTTGGTGGCTCTTGCCGCTGGCTCGGGTGCTGGGCGCGACACCGGCCAGGCAGGCCAGGGACTCGGGGGTGGGGAACCGCGCGCGGCTGTCGCCGATCTCGGCGAGCAGGCGTGCGGCCCGGACGCTGCCGGAGCGGGGCAGGCTGGTGAAGGTCTGCTGCTCGGGGTGCGCTGTGAGCTGCTCGCTGATGTGCTGCTCGAGGTCGCTGATCTGCTCGCGCAGCGACTTCGAACGTCTCGTCGTCAACGACGTCGACGTGACCGCCTACGTCGAGGCCGAGCTCGACCGGCAGCATCCCACGCGGGTGCTGGCGCGTGACGCCGCGTCCCCCGACGACTACCGGGCTGCTGGGATGCCATCGAGACGCTATGGGAGGCGACGCTCGACCGCGCCAGGCTGTTGCCCGAGGCCAAGCTGCACGAGCAGGTCAACGGCGAGTGGTCGCTGGTCGAGACTCAACGGCACCTGCTGTTCGCCGGCGATGCTTGGCTCGGCAATGCCGTGCTGGAGGAGGAAGCGCCGTACCACCCGTTGGGCTTCCCTGCCGGCGGCATGCCGCCCGACGCGACGGCGAAGCTCGGGCTCACCCTCGAAGCCACCCCCACGCTCGACGAGGTGCTCGCCCCGCGGCTCGCCCGCATGGCCACGATGCGGCGCGTCATCGACGGGCTCACCGAGGCCGAGCTCGATCGGGTGTGCGGTCGAAAGCCGGCGGACCCGTATCCCGACCAGGAGTACGTCGTGCGCCGCTGCCTCAAGGTGGTGCTGAAGGAAGAGGCCGAGCATCACCGTTATGCGGTGCGCGACCTCGCGCGCTCGCGGCCGGTGCCTGAACCGGATGAGGGAGCGCCTCGGCTACGCCGACGCGCTCGAGCGTCACCCGGCCGCTCCCGCTTGGCAGCACCGCGCGGGCTCGTTGCCGTCGGCGGACACACCTGCCCTGATCGTGGACTTGCAACCCGGCGGCTTCGGGTTCTCGATTCTTCGTCTCGCCGGACGGGCGACCAGGATGACGCTCGCCGTAAGAGGATCGGCTTGTGACGTGGACGTGCTCAGAAGGCGCCGCCCTGCTCGTAGTCTCCCACGATGGTTCCGTCGTTGGCTCTGCTTCCCAGTCCGCTGCTCGGTTCGGCTGTCTGGCAGCCGGTGGCTCGGGTCCTCGCTGACCACGGCTGGCACACCGTGATCTGCGTTGCGGCCCCGCCGGTGCGGACAGGGCAGGACGCTCTCGACGCCTTCGTGGCGTCGCTGCCGACCGAGCAGGATCTCGTTGTGGTGCCGCACAGCAACGCCGGCGTGTACGTCCCTGAACTGGTGACGCAACGTCGGGTCGTCGGTGCCGTCTTCGTCGACGCCATGCTCCCACCGGGCCGCGGTTACGCCCCGCTCGCGTCACCGGCGTTCCTTGACCTGCTGCGCGAGAAAGCGGACGACGACGGCTTTCTCCCGGTGTGGACCAGCTGGTTGGACGAGGCCGACGTGATGGATCTGTTTCCCGACGCCCAGACGCGCGCGCGAGTCGAAGTTGAGCAACAGCAGCTGCCGTTGTCCTACTTCGAGAGCACGCTGCCGATCCCACAGGGCTGGGACGACATTCCTGCGGCATACCCGCCTTTGGCGACACCTACGCCACCGAGCGGGACCAAGCCGCGCAGCGGCGATGGCCGGTGACCAGACTGTCGGGCGGGCACCTCCATATGCTGATCGAACCCGAGAAGGTCGCCGCCGAGTTGGTCGCTCTCTTAAGCGGGCTCGGTTTCGACTCGCGCAAGAGCTGAGACATGGCGCGGAGCGAGCCGCGACCAACGGCGTATCGCTGGACGATCCGCTTGCGGTGAGGAGGAAGGATCAGCGGTTCTGCCGCTGCAGTCGTGGCGTAGCCAGTTCTCTCGTGAGTCCGGCGCGGTGCGAGAGATGTGGCTGCGTGAACGCTGTATCGCGTGTCGTCGCCAGGGCTATAGCTCCAGGGTGACGGCGTCGAACGACGCGCCTCGCTCGATGTCATGGGCGTAGGAGTTATCGGGCCCGGCGTAAGAGTCGCGGTCGGCGTCAGGTACGCGCCGCCTGCTTCCATTGATCGTGCCGACCATCGGCAAGGTCAGGGCGGGCAATGGTCAGTCGGTGGTGGCCGCTTCCCAGCCGAAGTGGTCGAGGGGTCCGTGTCCGCTGCCGAGCCGCCACCTGGCGCCAGCGTTGATGCATCGCCACACGAAGTGTTTCGCCTGTTCCAGTGCCGGCCAGATGTCGAGACCGGAGGCGAGTCCCGCTGCGACGGCGGACGCGAACGTGCAGCCGCTGCCGTGGTTGTTGACAGTGTCCACGCGCGGGGCGCGCAGCTCGCGCAGTGCTGCGCCGTCCCACACCATGTCGACCGCTTCGCCACCGCTGCCTCGGACGGCATGTCCGCCCTTGACCACCACGACGCGCGGCCCGAGCGCGCCAAGCGCCCGCGCGGCCTGGCGCTGCTCCTCCAGCGTGGCGACCGAGGCGCCGAGCAGGACCTCGGCCTCGCGGACGTTGGGCGTCAGCACAGTGGCGTGCGAGACGAGGTCGTCGACGTACGCGCGCTCGGCGATCTGCTCCAGCAGCCGGTCGCCGCTGGAGGCCACCATGACCGGGTCGACGACGAGACGCGGCAGCCGACCAGCCCGAGCGAGGTCGGCGACCGCGCGCACCGTCGGTGGTCGCGAGCATCCCGGTCTTGACCGCCCGGACGTCGAGGTCGTCGAGGACCGCCTCGACCTGGGCGACGACGACGGCGGCGGGTACGGCGTGCACCGCCTGCACGCCGCGGGTGTTCTGCGCGGTCAGGGCTGTGATCGCCGAGGTGCCGAAGACGCCGAGCGCGGCGAAGGTCTTGAGGTCGGCCTGGATACCGGCGCCGCCGCTGGAGTCCGAGCCGGCGATCGTGAGGGCGACGCACGGGGTCACGCGGCCACCTCCGCGAGGGCGTCAAGATACTGCGACACGATGTGCGGGTCACGCATCACCGGGCCCATCACGGCCACGCCGTGTGCGCCGGCGGCCCGGCAGGACACGACGCGCTCGGGCAGCACCCCGCCGAGCGCGTACACGGGTGGGCAGCCGGTCATCACAGCTCTCAGCCCGCCGGGACCGAGGGCAGGTCCATAGCCGGGCTTGGACGCGGTGGCGAACACCGGCGAGACGGTGACGTAGTCGCAACCCTCGGCACCGGCACCGGCCACCTGGCCGGCGTCGTGGCAGGAACGGCCGACGACGGCGGGGCGCGGCGACGGGAAGGGATCGAAGGCCGAGAGGTGCACGGCTTCTCCGCGCGGACCGGCCATCACCAGCACGCCGGCGACGGGCTCCAGGACGCGACGCAGGCGCGCGGCGATGCTGGCGCGCTCGTCGTGCGGCAGGTCCTTCTCGCGCAGCACGACGGCCCGGGCGCCGCGACCGACCGCGTCGGCGATGACGTCGACGAGCGGGCGCCCGCACATCGTCCGGTCGGTCAGCACCAGCAGCCGCGGCAGCCTCACAGCTGCGGCATCCCTGTGACCTGGGTGGAGGCCTGCGCGTGCC
>JAABUN010008488.1_pt1 | contig 10463 bp, 7 predicted proteins | sample 5559311 | NCBI WGS metagenome assembly JAABUN01 (sample SAMN10711877, study PRJNA513370) | rock metagenome | isolation source: Antarctica rocks | place: Antarctica: Victoria Land, Siegfried Peak sud
CAGCAGAGTCCCGGTGGCGTTCGCGTGGTGACTGCTGATCGGGTCTGCGATGCTGCGGGGCACACTTCCCAAGGCCGCTAGATGGACCACTGTGTCGACGCCCTCGCAGGCCCGACCCAATGCCGTCAGATCGAGCAGAGACCCCTGGACGAAGTCGACGTCCAAGCCGTCCAGGTTCTCGGGATAGCCGGTGGAGAGGTCGTCGAGCACGGTGACCTCCCAACCGCGGGCTAGCGCCCGCCGCGTCAGGTTGGATCCGATAAAGCCGGCCCCGCCGGTGATCAGGATTCTCCTGCTGACCCCTTCAGGTCTGCTTGAGACAAGTGGCGTCGGACCTACCGGGGTCACAGCAGGTGAGCCGAGCCGGCTGGTAGGCAGCGTCGTGTGTCGAAGACCGGGGTTGGCGAGTTGGAGAGAAGATCGAGGTCGAAGTTGCTGTGGTCAGTCACGATGATCGTAAGGTCGGTGGCGGCCAGTGTGGTTCGGCTTAAGGGCCGTGAGACCACCCCGGCCGGCCAACGGTGTGGCTCCACGTAGGGATCGACACCGGAGACGTGGGCGCCGAGTTCTTGCAATAGCTCGATCAGTTTGAGAGACGGGGCCTCACGAATGTCGCCGGTATCGCGCTTGTAGGCCAGTCCCACGAGCATGATGCGGCTCCCCTTTACGGCTTGGCTGCAGTCGTTCAGCAGCCGAGTCACTCTCTGCACCACGTAATGCGGCATATGGTCGTTGACATCATTGGCGAGTTCGATAAAGCGGAAGGATTGCCCCAGTTGCCTACGCACCTGCCAGGACAGATAGCTGGGGTCAACCGGCAGGCAGTGCCCTCCGACCCCAGGACCGGGGGTAAAGCGCAGGTATCCGAAGGGCTTCGTACTGGCGGCGTCGATCGCTTCCCAGATGTTGATGTTGAGCTGATCTGCGAAGACGGCTAGCTCATTCACCAAGGCAATGTTGACGTGCCGAAAGGTGTTTTCCAACAACTTCGTCAGCTCTGCCTCTCGTGGAGTGCTGACCGGCACGGTCTGGTTGACCAGGGCGTCATAGAAGGAACGCACCGCCGTCAGCGACGTCGCGTTGATGCCGGACACGACCTTCGGGGTCTCGACAAATCCCCAGGTCTGATTGCCGGGATCGATTCGCTCTGGGGAATAGCCGACGTGGAAGTCGACTCCTGCTTGCAACCCGCTGTGCCGTTCCAGGATCGGCACCAGCAGCTCTTCGGTGGTACCGGGGTAGGTAGTTGACTCGAGGATGACGGTCGCCCCTGTGTTAAGCGAGGGAGCCAGCATTGCTGCGGCGTCCTCGATGAAGGACAGGTCCGGCAGGCTCTCACGCAGTGGTGTGGGCACGGTAATGACGGCTACGTCGAAGTCCTGCGCGTCGGCATAGGCGCTCGTGGGTAGGTAGCGCCCCGAGTCCAGAGCCTGGGCCAGAGCACTGGAGGATACGTCTCCTATGTAGGAGCGCCCCCCCAGCAGTTCCTGCACCCGGTTCTTGTCGCTATCGAGACCAACGACGTCAAAGCCGACCTCAACGGCGCGCATCGCCACGGGGAGACCCACGTAACCCTGTCCGACAACGACAACCCTGGCGTCTGCACGCTTTCCAACCCTCGGCGGGGGATCGGCAGTTTGGGGATTCGAATCATGATGAAAGGAGGGACTTGGCATGTTATCTCCGGATGAATCAAGGGATGAGGCTACACCTTCGCTGTGGGCAAAGATCCCGTCCGGGGGTGTCACACCGATACCGGGTGATGGTGACGAGGCTGACCAATTCTCGTCTTGAGTAGCAGCGCCAATATGAGGCTGGCCCCGGCGGGGGCAAGGACCGAAGCCCACGCGGCACCGGTAGCGCCGTACCGGGGCGTAAGCACGGCCAGGCTGCCGGACAACAAGACGAGCAGCAGGATTCCACTCCCACTTGAGATGAGCGGGGAACCGCGTCCAGTAAAGGCGCGGGACAGGATGAGGTAGGGCGCGAGGACCAGTTGACCGATCATCAGGATCCGGATCAATGGAACAGAGCCTTGGAACGCCTGACCAAAGACAGCTGGGATGAACCAAGGGGCCGCGACCCAGAGAGCGACCGTGCATCCACCCGCCACAGACATGGCCGCAAACACCATCCAGAGAAGTTTGCGGTTGGGCAAGTTGTCTTGCGCTGCGTCGCGGAAGGCGACCTGACCGATCGAGGTGCTCGCTACCTGGCTGGGCGCAACGTGCGCGGCCGCCACCGAGTACACACCCGCCGCCGCCACTCCGACGTATGCGCCCACGAAATAGTTGTCCAGCTTGAATGCGAGCGACTGACCCAGGTTAAGGCCCAGCAGAGGGATTCCGCGCCGCACAAGCAGCAGGTGGTCTCGCACTCCGGGGTCGGCAACTGGCACCTGAGTGGCGTGCTGCGCGTACAGCATCAAGCCGACGACGGCGATCGCCGCAAAGCCCAGGGCGTAGGCAGTCAGTGCCGCCAGGAGGCCCGCGTGGCTGCGCCACGTCACCAGCAGCACGACGAGCGTCATGAGCGACCCCATGCTATTCAGCAAGGCAGAGCGGCTCGGCCAACCGATGGCGTTGAAGGCGTCCATCACTTGTTGGGCCGCGAAGCAGCTCACTCCGAGCAGGATTCCGCCGATCAGCACCGGGCGCATCTGGTTGCGGTCCAGACCCACGAGATCGCCGAGGGCGAGGATGGCCCCGGCGACGACTGCGGCTTGGAGCACGGCAAGGCCTACGGATAGGCGTGCATAGGACCGGACCTGGATCCGGGGGTCGCGCATGAGATAGACACGAAGTGCGACGCTGGTTCCCAACCCCGAGACGAATCCGCAAAGACCGACGGTAGTGATCAGCAAGGCCAGCGCCCCCCGGTCGTGCGGTCCGAGCATCCGTGCGCTGATGATTCCGCAACCGAAACCGAATACCACGCCGAGGAGCGAGTTGCGAATGGTTCGCGACGATTCAAGGCCAGACGATGACCGGAGTGCAGACCGGACGGCCGCTGTCACCGTCATTCGCGAAACCTCGGGTACAGCCGGCTGAGAATCAGCCCAAAAAACGCCAGTAGGAGACCGGCCGAGCCCCAGACAAATAACGGTGCGAAGGAGTTTCGAACGTGCATCAAGGCCATGAGTCCAATGATGCCCATTGCCGCTTGGCCCCAGGCTGACCGGCGGCTCGATGTCGCACTCGCGGCTGCCGCTCCGATCAGACCCAGGATCGCGATGACGCCGGGGCGTCCATAGTTGTGCTCCGCCTCGGCGATCATCGATCCTCCAATCGGTCCGACGCGGTTGGCAATCTCGACGTTCATCAAGCTGTAGTCCGTGGCTGCTTCGACCCGGTCGGTACCCACCAGCCGGGCGAGGGCTCGGACCGGAGGCGAGTAGTAGGTCTGCCCGAACCTGTAGGGCTCCTGCAAATCTTCGTGCCACTCCACCGACGTGATCACCACCCGGATCGAATAGCCCATCTCGTCCACGGCATTGAGCGCCGAAGCGTCGACCGTGGTTGAGCCGCGGCTCAGACCCTGAATACCCGCGACTCTTACCTGCTGAACGAAGGAGATACCAACGAGTAAGCCGATCACTCCAAGGCCGACGGCTAGGCGAGCTGTGGGGCGCCGCAGCCGATCAAGAACAGGACGGTTGGTCGGATCGCGAGCCATGACGGCCAGAGCGGCGGTGAGGGGGATGAGCACCTCCCCTCGAATCCCCACCATAAGGGCGAGGAGAACGAACAGGGCAAAAGCGATCGCCGCCAGCCGGACGATCCGCCTGCGCGGTCGAAGCGCACTCAGGGTCGTGCCTACGCTGATCAGGAGGTAGCAGATGCTGATGGGATAGTTAGCCGTCGCGGTCAAAAATCTCAGGTAGCCGTTCAGGAAGAACGTCGGGCCGATGACGGTGAGGGAAAGGTACAGCCAGCCGCTCACCCCGGCCAAGAGAGCGACCGCCCCGACGTCAGCGATTCCAGATAGCGAGCGCGCGGCCGACGCGGTTTGCTCCGGCTGGACACTCCCTGCTCGCGGGTGGCGCCACAAGGTACGGACGCCGGTGCCGAACCCGTAGGCAAGGAGTCCTAACAGCACGACCACGCCGGCTCGGGCCATCGCTGCATCGGTATACCAGATGCGGGTGTACGTCACCAGGCTCAGCCCTACGGACAGCTCTCCGAAGAGTGCCGGACGGACGTACAGGCCGAGGTGGAACAGGCTCAGTACAAAGAACAGGAGGAAACTGATTGACCAAAACCCCTGGGGGGCCGCTCTGAGGATGAGCATCCCCAGCAGGACATCCACCGCAAGGGTCAGCACCGCCACTTGGCGAAGGGGGATGAGTCCAAGTTGGGTCTGGAGCGGGACGACAATCAGTAGGCCCAGCAGCGACAGGACCGTTAGCAGGAGGGGCGCACTGCCGACGCGTAGGCGAGGTACGACCTCGGCGGGGCTGAAGCGAAGACTCCTAGCCGGTGCGCCTAGTTGAGACGCCATAGTTCTCGATGGCTCTCGAGGCAAGAGTCGAGGTCGAAGACCGAGCCTCTCAGTGACATGGATAGATCCCCAAGACGGCCGTCCGAATTCGAGTCGAGGACTCTCGACAGGGCGTCGGCCCAGGCCGCGACTGACTCCGACAGTTTGACGATGTTGATCCCCGCCACCTGCTGGGCGATGTACACCGCTCCCGGTACGTCCGAGGAAACGACGGGCGTACTTGATGCAACGGCCTCGATGAGGACCCCTGGAAGACCCTCGCGGCGGGAGGTGAAGAGCAGGGCGTCGGACGACGACAGGATTTGCGCGACATCAGCTCGCTCGCCGAGGAACCTCACATGGTCGCGAGTGCCCTCGGCTTCCGCGAGTACCGACAGGGCGGCTCTGTTCCGCTCCCCGTCCTCTGCGCCGGCCCCGTCACGACCGACGAACACCAACTCTATGTCTAGACCGCGGCGCCGGCATTCCGCGACCACCAAGATCGCCAGCTCGCGGTTCTTGGTGGGGATGTCCGCCCGACCGAGATGAACGATCAGCGACGTCCCGTGCCTGATGCCGAGCTCGTCGCGTAGAGGTCTAGCAGAAGATCGTCGAAATGTTTCCAGATTGACGCCCGACGGAAGCACCAGGAACCGATTATCCCTCCGCCAGCGGGGCCCCCAGTTGGCATCCAGGCTGTTGGGCGCCACTCCGACAACCCTGGTAGAAGTCAGATTGATCAACTGCCGGAGGATGGCGTAACGCAAGCGACGCAGCGGGGACGGCCGGTGACCGTCTGGTGAATCGCTGTTGAAGTGGGCAATACGGTCCTTCGCGCCAGCGAGTACAGCCAGCAGGAGGATGTATCCCGAGGCGAAGAGAACGTGCGAGTGGACCACATCGACCCGCTCGGCACGGATCAGCCGGATGAAGTGCAGCGGGAAGGTCAGGCGGCGCACATCGATGGGGATGACCTTGGCGCCAGCCCGTTCGTAGGCCTCGGCCAGCTCGCCCCTACGCCCGCTCAGGGTGCAGATTATCGAGCGAACCGGCTCGCCCTTGAGCGCCTCCAGCAGTTCGAGGGTCCTGCATTCCACCCCGCCCCGGTCGAGTACCCCGAGGACGTTCAGCACAGTTCGCGGTTCCGCGATAGAGCTTTCGGAGCGCCGCGGCCGACCAGAAAATCCTCTGGCGTCGCGGCTGGAGTCGCAGCCGGGCGGCTGCGAGGTCAGGCCTGAGTCGGGTCGGGCCAAGAGCGATCTTCGGCTACTCAAATCTCTCAACCTCAGCACGAGGACGCCCCCAATGCCGGGTCACCTTGCTGGTCGAACACGACATGCTCCCTCCGGTGGTCCATTCCCCCCCCGGGCGCACCCATCCTAGGGTACGGAGCCAGCGAGCGCGCTCATGCGCTCCACAGGGTGGCCGTTCGCCTCGATGTGGTGGGATGTGCTCGGCGGCATCAGGATGCGCACAGGGAGGACGCCACATGCGAGTAGGCCCAGCGGTCCACCGGCGGGTGGCTGCCTTGTTGCTCGGCGTTGTCCTTCTACTTGGTGCGTGCTCCGCGCGTGAACCGACCCCACCGCAGCCTTCAGTAGACCCGCCGGTCAACGTGGCCGACTTCGGCGCGGTCGGAGACGGCGCGACCGACGATCGGCCGGCGATTCAAGCTGCCTTTGACCACGCGGGGTCCACAGGGGCAACGATTTACTTTCCGGCCGGAACGTTCCGGTTGGCCACGGCGTCAGCACCCGTCAACCGGATCCTGATCACCCAAGCGAATCAGAACCTGGTCGGAGCGGGTGAGAAGGTGTCGCGGCTCCTGGTGGGCGCGTCGTTCGGTAACTACGTCACGGTGATCGGCGCCGCGCACGATTCCCTCGGAACGGGCTCGTGGAGCATGAGGGATCTGGCGATCGACCAAAATGCTCGTTCAAACAACGGCCTTGACGTTCCGGGAATGGAGCAATCGCCGAAGATGGCTCTGCGCCTCGGCGATTATGCTCGCAATTCACAGATCGCGGTCAGCCGAAGTGCCTTCAGTGACTCGGATAGCGTCAACACGCTCTATCTCTACGCCGCCATGGTCTCGGTTGCGAGCAGTAACTTCACTCGCATCGGGGGCCCAGTCGGTCTGATCCCCCATGATCACTCGACGATCTACACCACGGCTACTTCAGACGAGAGCACTCAGCAAATCTCGGGCAACTCATTCTCCGGTGTTCGGTCGTCAGGGGGATCGGCGACAGCCATCGAGACGCACGGGGGGATCCAGCTGATCATCGACAATGTGATAAGTGACTACTTGCGCGGATTCAATGTGACCGGGGTGGCCGAGGTGCGGACAATGAAGGCAACTGTATCTCGCAATGTTGTCAACCGCGCGGCGATCGGCGTCCAACTATGGTCCCAGACAAGCCCGGCATATCCGAGTCCAGGTTTGGCCAACGTAGAACTAAACGACAACGTCCTGGGGTTGGACGGTGCTGCTTGGCAGATCGCCGGACTCATGGCTCCTACTGCCGGCGTCCTCCTCACCACCTCGAACTCGGCGCCGGTCGACGGTATGAGCATAGCTAGAAATAAGATCCTGTACGCGTCCGCTAACCTCGCAGCTCAGGTTCGGGCGTCCTCGGCTGGAATCTCCTGCCAAGTCGCGGCGGTCGAGGCACGGCCGAAGAGGGTAGTCATTGTTGAGAACGTGATCGGCCGTGCCCCGTCCGCCATAGACGGGGCCTGCGTGGTCGACGGGGCTCTGGTGAGGAGCAACGAAATCTCTAGCTGAGCACGCCGACGTCGTAGCTGCTGCTGGCCGATCTCGCGGCCCGCGACACTTTCCGTTCGACGCTGTTCAGGTTGATGGCAGGTATGTGCAAGTATGGCGTCGGCCAACTTGACTCGGGGCACAGTTTTCGTTGGCCAGGACAGGGGACAACTGTGGAGCTGACCGATTTTCTAGGCATCCTCCGTCGGCGCTGGGCCAGCCTGGTCATCATTGCTTTGGCCTGCCTAGCTCTGAGCTGCGGTGTGACGTTACTGCTGACCCCGAAGTTCAGGGCAAGCACGCAGATCGTTTTTGCCGTCAGCGGCGGCGAATCGGTCACCGACTTGGCCCAGGGGTCCACCTTCGCCGAGAAGCAGATGGCTACCTACTCCCAGATTGCGACGTCTCCACTCGTACTCGAACCGGTGATCCAGCGACTGGATCTGGCCAAGACCCCAGGTCAGCTCGCGTCCGCGATCACCGCGAACGTTCTCACGAACACCGTGATCCTCCAGATCTCCGTGACTGACCCGAGCGCTCAGAGGTCGGCCGCCATTGCGAACGCGGTCGGCGCCGAGCTGTCCCGGGTGGCCATCCGCTTGTCTCCGGAGCGGAACGGCGGCGCCCAGTCGGTTCGTGCAACCACGCTGGCACTAGCCACAGCGCCGGCTTCTCCCTCATCGCCCATCGTGTGGCGGAACTTGTTGTTAGGACTAGCGCTTGGGGTAGTCCTCGGCGCGGGGGTTGCCGTACTTCGCCACGTCCTCGACACGAAGGTACGCAGCGAACACGACGTGCACGCCCTCACCGACAGCCCGATCCTCGGCGTGATCGCCTTCGACGAGGGGGTGCCGAGCCATCCGGTCATCCTGCGGGCGGACCCCCGGGGGGCCCCGGCGGAGGCCATTCGACGACTGCGCACCAACCTGCAGTTCATCGGCGTGGCCGGGCAGTCTCGCTCGATCGTGGTGAGCTCATCGATCCCTGGCGAGGGTAAGACCACCACCACAATCAACCTGGCCGTTTCGCTGGCCGATGCCGGTGCCAAGGTGCTGCTCATCGATGCGGACCTACGGCGTCCTTCGGTGTCGGAGTATCTGGGCCTGGAGGGCAGGGTCGGCCTCACCACGGTGTTGATCGGCAAAGCCAGCCTCGAGGATGTTGTTCAGCCGTGGTCCGACACAACGCTGGACATCCTCCCCGCCGGTCAGGTGCCGCCCAATCCCAGTGAGCTGCTGGGCTCACCGGCTATGAATGCCTTGCTGAAGGCGACCACGGACAGTTACGACATGGTGCTGATCGACAGCCCGCCAGTGCTGCCGGTGACCGACGCCGCTGTGCTTGGCCGCCAAGTCGACGGGGCAGTCGTGATCGTCGGCATGGACCGCATCCACCGGCCGCAGCTGCGCGAGACGTTGGAGTCTCTGGAGACGGCGGGCTGCCCCGTCCTGGGGCTGGTCATCAACAAGATCGCCCGTCGCGAGGTGGGGGCCTACGTCTATGAGCGCGGCTACTACTCCTCCGACGACGTCACCCTCGAAAGCCCTTCGAGCAACCCGGCTGGTGAGGTACAGGGGTCACAGCCGCTCCCGGCCGTTCGGGTGTGAGCCCAAGACCAGCGGTTCAGTAGGTGAAAACCTCGTCCCCAGACCACAGCCACTCCTGTTGGGAGCGGGTTGACACCACGGTGGCGCCTGCCGCGGCCTGGATCTGTGGTTGGCAGTTGCCCCGGCCGCCTAGCCCGGTGCCGCTGCTGTCGAAGCGTCGAACGACGACACCCGGGCAGTCATCCCGGGTGCCGGCCGCCACGAACTCATTGTCGTCGGCGTTGAGACTGACGATCTCCGACTGGTCCTGCACCGTCCTCCATGACCGGCCCTCCGCAGCGGTGCGGATCCGGCCGTCGGCGCAACGTACGGCGGCCTGAGATGTTCCGAGACCGGCAAGGTCACGCAGGTCGGCACCGCAGGGCCTGGTGGTTCGGCCGCCAGGAGCGTGCACCTCGTCGGAATCGTCTGGGCTGCGGTACCAGATGTTCTCAATCTGGTTCTGATCCCGCTTCCACTGCTGCTCCGGTCCGGTGATCCATGCGTATGTCGGTCGGCACAGGTCATCAGCGCCGACGGCGAAGACGGAGCCGTCGCCGTACGCCTTCAACCGAACGATCGCGGTAAGGCCAGGGTCGGTGCGGGACCACGAGCGGCCCCCGTCGGTCGTGACTTCGACCTGGGCGGCGCCATCGCAGCCCGTGGACTCGGCCCGCCAGGCCACCCGCCCCGAGTTCGCCGCTAGCAGCCGGGGTGGTCCATCGGCTTCGCTGCTCGGGTTTTTCGAAGGCGAACGCGAAGACGATGGGCGGGTGGACGGTGTATCAGTGGTGGACGGCGTGTCAGTGGTGGACGGACTAGCCGATGGGGTCGGGTCAAGGGGGCTGCCGGTAGGGGTCTCAGTAGAATCGGGGGTGACGCTGGGAGACGAGACCGATACCGGAGCGACAGGATCCGCCGTACGGACCGGGTCTCGCAGTGCCAGGGCACCGATCAGGACCAGGTTGAGTACGACAAGTCCCCCGACTGTCAGCTTCGGACCGTGTCTCGCAATGAGATCGGACATGCCGCCGATCATAGCCAGGTTCGGCCGACCGCCGGGCAGCGAGACCGCCGGCACCGCCGATCCGGAGGAGCCCGACTCGTGAACGCAAAGCCCCCTCTTGTCATCCTCTGTGTCTGCACCGGCAACGTGTGCCGGTCGCCAGCTGCGGAGCGGCTGCTGGTCAGCGCCCTCGGACCCGCCGTCAGCGTCTTCTCGGCCGGCACGCATGCGTTGGTCGGCCAGTCGTTCTCGCCCCCGATGGATCGGCTGGTGCTGGAAGGGGGCGCTGACCCGGCAGGGTTCATCGCCCAGCAGCTGTCGGCACCCCTGCTGCGCCAGGCCGACCTAGTCCTGGGGATGGCTCGAGAACACCGGGCGGCGGCTGTCGACCTGGTTCCGGCGACCGTACGGCGGAGTTTCACGTTGCGTGAATACGCGCGCCTGCTCGGCCAGATCGATCCGGATCGCCTACCGGTGGGCTCGCCAGCGGAGCGAGTGCGAGCATCGCTACCGCTGGCCGCGGCGCAACGCCGTCGAGCGGGGGCCTCAGATGACGATGTCGCCGACCCCTATCGCCGGGCGGAGACGGCGTACGCCCTGGCCTTCGCCGAGATCAAGCAAGCGG
>JAABUN010008489.1_pt1 | contig 10462 bp, 7 predicted proteins | sample 5559311 | NCBI WGS metagenome assembly JAABUN01 (sample SAMN10711877, study PRJNA513370) | rock metagenome | isolation source: Antarctica rocks | place: Antarctica: Victoria Land, Siegfried Peak sud
CCTAATCCTAAGTCGCTTAAATATTAGGGGTCTATACTAATAGTTATTCTATTATTCTATATTATTTTATATATTAGAGCTATAAAATATACCTAAGTATTATATCTACTAGTCTTATAATATTCCTATTATATATTATTAACCCCGTCTTTACTAAGCTCCTTATTAACTTCTATATAAAAATCCTTTATAGTATTTCTCCTTTACTTACTATTATTATTATTACTTTTAGAGTCTCTACTATTACTTACTTAATTTATATCCTTAATACTATTAAGCCTATTAATATATAATTATATTATACTTATAACCTTTTTATTAGATATCTAGGGACGGCTTAATATATTATTATTTATAGGGATAGTAAGACTAATCTTACTAGTAATATTTTCTAGTATTTTTTATATTTATTCTATCTCTTTACTTAGGTACTATTAATATAAGACTTAATTTATATAGAGTATTTAAATAAGGTCCTCTTAGGCCCCTATTTACTTTTATAATAGAGTTATAAAGGCTTATAACTCCTTATAAAGTATATTTAATATATTATAAATATATTATATTCCTTTAATTAAATATTTAAGTTCTATATTAATATTAAGTTACTACTTATAAATAAGTTTTAGCTTCTTAATTAAGGCTAGGCCCTAAGTACTAATTATTATAAATATATTAATATTAGTAAGTAGAGGGGCCTAAGTACTACTTATTAATATAGGCCTATTAATACTTATAAGTATTATCGCCGGAGTTATTATATTATAGGATTTAAAGAATTTTAAACTTTACTTTATAAAATTAATTAAAATAGTAGTTATATCCTAAGTTAAATGAGACCTTTATACTTATTTAGGTCTTTACCTATCCTTTTATAACCTTATCCCCCTATTCTTTTTCTTATTCTACTATTATAGTTATTATAGCTAATAGATAATACTATTAGTAGAGTTAGCTTTATCCTTAAGATTACTCCTAATACTAATACTACTCTAGTAGCTAGTATTACTCTAGTATTAAAGACTTAGGCTTTACTACTAGTAGGGGGAACCTTTTAATATAATACTTATACTAGAGGGCGATAGTAATATTATTATAAATAAGAATAAGATAGGTAAGCTTTTTAAGGAGGAGTCTTATTTATTATTTTCTTTATAAGAAGGAATTTTATTAGAACTAGTATTCTCTATTTCCCTTATAACCTTTTTACCCTAATAAGTAGAGAGTATATCTTATTTAGTATTATAATCCTATATTTTCTCCTTCTTATCTTTTATATCTTACTTCTTTTTATATTTTCTAGCTTAAACTTTATTAGCTATTAATTATTATTAATTTAGTACTTATATAAGGTTATTATTAATTATTATATACTTAGATCTCCTATTATATTCCTTCTTATACTTATACTATTTAAGTAGTGCTACTACCTTTTATTAATAACTATTCTAAGAGTAGGAATAGTAGGTATATATCTTAAAGTCCTATTATATATCCTTCTATTATAAATTTATACTAGAAAGTCTATATATACCCGCTTTAATAAGTATATAATTAATAAGTATTATTATCTCCTTAGTATTAAGAAGTATTCCTTTATATATACTTTATCCCTTCTACCTACCTCTCCTACGCTTCTTATTATAATTATTTAATTATAAGATATTTAAGCTCCTAGTCCCCCTTCTCTTATACCTCCTTAAATACTATAATAGCTCTATATTATATAGCCTAGCTTTCTTATAACCTTTCTCTTTATAAGGGGACTTCCGCGGGGTAGGTTAAGAGGAATATAAGGGAAGGATATTATTATTATTAGGAGGTTCCTAGGGTATAAGAGGCACGTTTATATAGAGGCTAATAATAATATCTTTCTACTAATTATATAGATATATAGTAATTATATATTTATCGCGCTATATTAAGATCTTTAGTTATAAGGATATTAGAGGAGGATCCGGTGTACTAGTAATAATAATAGTAAAGGTACTAATACCTAAGATATCCTTAGAAGACTTTAAAGTATACCTAGGAGGTATAAAATAACTATTAATAATAGTAGAGGAAGGTTATAAGAGGGATAGAATAGATATAAATATAAATATAGGTAAGTAATAAATTAACTATAAAGGATATTAGAATAATAGCCTAATTAGGCTATTATTTATATTAAATTACTAACTTAATAATCTATATAATTAGTAAATATTATAGCCTAATATAGCTATTAACTATTAAATAATATTAAATAATCGCTTAAAATCGGGACTATAAAACCTGTCTAATAGCGGCCCGCTATTTTACATTGTCTGTCACTAGGACAGGAGATAGTCATGAGTCCGGAGCAAGGTTCTCATTGCCGCCAAAACAGGAGCGGCGTTTGAAGTGCCCTTCAATCTTAATGCTGGAAAGAGCGCTAGTATGTAATTGAATGATTGAATTGAACAATGGGCAGAGACGCTGAGAAAGCATGTGCTCGCACCTGGTAAACGAAAGGTTTTGAAGAGGTTCACAATCGGGTACAATACTACGCGATCGACTTGACCGGCAGAGGAGGCCATGAGCTTCGACTGAAGCAACGTGAGCTTCGCCGAAGCCCATCAAAAGGATTTTAGGTAAGGTATACGGATGGTGACGATGCGCTGATCAAGCTAGAGAAACAGAGGATGGTAGATTCCAGCGACTAAGCCCCTCTGGGCTAGGAAGAGTCCTCTAGGCTGCTGACTAAGTAGCTCGATTGCTTGCCGCCCGGCTGCCTAGAATACAAGGTTGTCGCCTCGGTCAATGATGCTAACCACAAATGAGTTAGTGCTTCAGGGCCTAATCCATATGCGTATTTTCTCTTTGCCCTTCTGTTACGAAAAGTCAACAGCACAAGTCTTCATATACCCGCATACATGGTTTGTGAATACATGTTGCTCACATGTCATGCATGGTAACCTCGTTCTACAAATAGGATCTTTGACTCCGAGCAGGCGCTCGTCCGAGCTTCATTGTATCAATGGCATCGCGTATGGTCTCCGCTATGGTCGATGTTCAATCTGTCATCGGATACAGATTTAAGAACCATCAATTCCTCCAGGAGGCCTTGCGAATGCCTAGTACTACATTTTGGTCCAACAAAACCGCCGAAGTTGATGCAGTCGAGGATGTTTGGGGGATTAGACGATCAAGAGATGGCATCAAGAGACTCGCCGCTGTAGGCGACAGCGTCCTTAAGACAGCACTTCTCGAAGATTGGTACTATCAGGGTCACCCAAGGGGTTAGTACATACGATTAGCCCCAAGAGCTGATGTACTCAAGTACTTCATAGGATTCATACCTATATTCTTGGAAAGGGTCGCGTCGAATTATAACCTCGACATGATTGGTCGTAAATATCATCTTGATACAATTATTCGAGCAACCCGTCAGGATAACGTCGAGCCGGCGTCAAACTACGTGGCTGGAACAGTAGAGGCGATTCTGGGTGCTACGTATCTTGATAGTGGCATGACGTCCGTGAAAATGGTAATGTCCAATTTAGGTCTGGAATACGAAAGCTTGGATTTGGCAAGGTTCACAACAGATCCTCAATTAAAGCAAGAACAAAATCAGTCGAGTCAACAAGGCCTGGTATGTAGAATCACTAGATCGGTAGATGCCTTGCAACGCTCTATTGTTGATGTTCTTTGTCTGGGTAATTGGACACAACTATGGGCGGCTTCGGTTGATCCAAATGGGATTCTCAACAAGGCCACAATCTCTGGGTCACAATTTCTACAGCTATTGACCACATGTCAAGATACGCTCCTGAAGTCAGCCACACCAGAACAAGAATGGAATATTATGGAGGTAGCAGGCTCAGCTCATGACCTACAATCTCTTATTTCAACCCCGAAAAGTGATATGAAAATCCGACTATCGAGACAAGGATTTGGGCTCCGAGGATCAAGTAGGGACTTCCATAGAGCACGGACAGTCATCAAGAGCTCCTGGGCAGACTTGCTATGCACCTTACACGATAGTCACTTCATCGATCCTAGCTTAACTAAGTCAATCGAGCAACAAGTATTTCGCAACTACCAAGACTCAATTCAGCGCCTACAAAATGTTGTGCAATTTTGGTATCCGGTATTAGCTTTTGCACCAAATGCGCCACTGACGACCCTACAAGAACATATTGCAGGTGTGTCGAGATCAGGCCGGCAGGTGCTAGGCGCCGCAAATTCACTAGAGGCGTTGCGCCGTGATGGTTTGCCACGTTGGCGGGCGCATCAACTTATACCCCTATTAACCAGGCCTAAAGTGACTCAACACAACAAGAATTCGTTCCCACAGCGGATAGAAAGTCAATCAGCCCAGTCAGACAAGCAGTCGCAGGATCTTGTATCCTTCTTCCGCGATCCGGCTATGCAACAAGCCATTCGAAATATCGAGAGGTCTTTTCACCGGTTGAGTCTTCTTATGGAAGAGCTCCTGAGTATGATTTCCACAACACGACTCATACTGCTCCGCAAAGCACTCGAGAATGTGGTAATGTCAGGTCGACAAACACAGAGTATCGCAAATTTCATCCGCCAATCCACCAGCACACTGAGAACTCAGGACTACAAGACTTCGCTCATGCACATGAATATAATCCAAGGTGATTTGCATTCAGGTCAAGATCCTACATCAGAGACGCGACTAGCATAACTTTGCAAGCTCTTAGAAGACGTGATAAAGCCAGGCCGTGAAGTTCAAGGTCTGACAGATAGCTTCAATAATTATGAAGTTCATAGACCGATAAGTGGAATATCCGAGATCTCACGGGCTTGACTTTGCAGCCATCGTCACTGAATCAGGAGTCGGTGACACAGCACTCGAGCGCCGGGCTCATACTAAAGTACAGCTAATGAGTGTCCGGGTCGTCTAGATTCAAGATACTCACGGGACCTGGTGCACAGATTAGACGTACGAGGTCCTCCTTCGAGCTGCGCCATTATTTCTAGCCCGACCTCCCAAATCAGTGCGGACTACAACGTCGTTCCTTGGTATCTAGGTGAAGCGGCATACTTGGATTGGGCGCTAGAAGGAGGAGTAATACGATGCATAGCATGTGCATCCCTCGAGGGGCAACTCGTTATATCATCCATCAACACATGCTCCATTTTCCATGCTTCTCCAACTTCCCCACGTCCTTCGCAAAAGCTCCGATCGAGTATATTCGGAATTAGTGATATAATGCTTCTACCTAATTCGCTCTCCGCATGTTCAACGGGAACGACAGATAGAAAGGCAATTGTTCCACACTTACGAAAATCTTGACAGGTAGCCTCCTAATAAGCGACTCATCAAACAGGCTTATCTTCGCGACCGTATCTGGAATTGAGAACTTCTCATGCCGTGTACGCCGATCGAACCGCCGTCTCAATCCTCTTCACATACACCCACCCAACCAAAGTCTTACCAACCACAATGTCCATCCCGACCTCCTTGAATTCCCCTAATCCCAACATAAACACCGGCATTTGTGCTAGCGCTCTCATCATCCACTGAGCCTGGTAATAGGGAGGCCTACTCGAAGTACGTGGGGGGTTGTTGGCATCTACACTGACAACTTCCAACTCTGCAGCCGGAATGAAAAAAGTGCCGTTGCTGATGCGCTCCGTTCGTCTGTAGTTCGACAGCTGGCGTAATCCGTCTAGAGCGGCGTTGCAGATATCGTATTTGCTCAGGACGAGGCCAGAGAGATGGAAATTGACGTGAAGACTCGGATCCCTCCTGGAGGCGATGACATCGGTCTTGGTGATGTTAGTATTTGGGTCCACTATGTCGAGCCATGTTGTCCTGTTGTACGGCTGTACAAGAGAAATTACATCCTGCGTTACATTCCACAGACGGGCAGGTACGCCATCTCTGCCTTCAGTAACACTAAACTCAATAGTCGCGAGGGCCCTTCCGCTATACGTGAGTAGAAATGTTGCACTCTGAAAGTTTCGTGTTTGGATCATGAGGTCGATAGCGATGTTAAGGCCCCAGACCGCAAATCGCTGCGGTAATTTTCCATGCCGGAGAAATCTATCAGGCCTTATGATGATTTGGACTTCTGGGTGGCTGTCCAATTTGTACACTGTCTCGCCGAGCAAGGCGTCGAGATCTTCTAGTGCGAGCTGGAGGGCGGCATCGAGTGAGATCAACAGGGCGGAGTTTTCGTTGAGCTTCGGCCCTTTGAAGGAGGGCACGCAGCCGAAGAACGGGTCGATGGAGTCGGGGACCGTTGTATGATCTAAGTTTGAGATCTCCAAGTCGCTTGAGTTGTGACTTTGGATGTTTGGGTCGTTAATATATAAGTAAGGTATGCTTATGGCCGCGACACGGTATGGAATTGAAGACGGAAACAAGAATGCCGCCACAAGCAATACATCAATGAACCCTCTCATGGTAAGCCAGCCTCGAAACCACGAGGCTGGCGTCGAAACAAATATGCGGGACTTTTGTATGTTCCGCGACATTCATATCCGCCATCGCTTGCGCTAACAGGCGAGATTTTGCCTACGGCTCGGAGAAAATTCGTGGTCACCTATGATAATGGTAGACCAGCATCTGCTAGTCGCTTGTTCGGATACAGGAATCGATATTTGTTGGATCACACCCGCGATTGCGATATTGAATCCTCGGCAATCATACGAAGCGCCTACTGGTCGCGACATACCTCCCTGAATTTTCAACGCAGTTCAATGTTGAATCACGACATGCTCCACCTTCGACACTCGTTGCCAACTTACTCGATATCTGAACAATATGAATCGTCTGCCACAAAGCAATACCACCGCTCGGTATTCTGTCCTATTGTGTGGTCGTTCGTCGAGGCAGTGGGCCAAAACCGAAGGATCACCTGACAACTCCGGCTTTTCTTCTCATATCGGACGTTCTGCGTCTACTTAGGATCAAAGTACTAAGGGAGATCACGCCCCTATCATCCTACGATATCCCATCATGTATTCATCGTATCTCATGCATGTTCTTGAAGTCAACTGTCCGCACCTGGACGGTTTACGTTCGGTCGGCTTCATCAACATAACCTTTTCGGCAAATTACAAAAATACCACACTTTTCTGGAATATTTTCAAAAATGCCACCCCCATATTTCAAAAATACTACACCTGGAAAATTACGTACCCCGGAGGCTGGGCAGGCGCGAGGTCCGACAATGGATTCCATTCTACAACGTATACAAGCTTGCTATACCATGAAAGAGATCTGATAAGCCTTTGTCTCAGGATCAACGAAACCACGCCTCTCGTCTTGAGAAGCCAGGGGAAGGCTTGTCAAGCCAAGGCACGTCATCGTCGACTTGATGGTACCCAAAGATGTGAGGAAGTTAGTGGATAATCTGAAATTCGCACCATCAACGACTATCGATCAACATCATCTACATTGGCAAGGCTCACTGAGACTGTATGGAATGTTTTTTTTATCTTGGTCAGTCTCATCATGCCTTACTGTGGCTTGAGGATTCCGAAGACGGGCGATGATTCTGAAAGTTAGCCAAAAGCGTAAAGGTCGATTATATCAAAGTCCCTGGGATACGAAGAGTTTGCTCCATGGAAGACAGGTCCTCTCGATGGATCTTGACTATAGAAGGCGCAACGTCTGCTCCTTGTGAATCAACCTCTGCGCAGAAGATGGTTAGACACCCGAGATCTCAGGGTCCAAAGGTCAAGCCTGAGGCCTGTTTACTTGGGAATGGCGCTTCGAGAAAATGCTAGCTACATCATATCGTGCTAGAAAGACGGTCTGGACGATCGAGACTATAATTTTTATATGGTAAGTCTACCGTGAGTAGTGGAAAAGCGAGATTCCTAGAGTCTTATTTCATTTCGAAGAGTCTTCGAGTCTACATGGAGGTCTCGAATTTATGCCTCGAATAACAAAGCACGTCGAGATATCGAATACTTGGGCCAAGCCACATAAACTTTCAAGGGATCTCCGCTGTCAAAATCTCAAAGTCTTGCGAATGATGACGATACTGATACACAATCAACCCCAGTATGTTACCGAGTCCTCATCATTACTTCGCCTCGTCCGGCAGATGTACCTATGATCTGACAAGAGGGAAGGAAAGGATCGAGCATCACTAGCCGTCGTATCATATGAAGTACCAGGATAGGCCGATTCCTTCATCGGGCTTCATACGCCATATTACCAGAACCAGATTGCTAATCTCTTACATAAGCTTTCAAGTGTTGACTCATTATCGCATCGGTCACTGTCTCCAAGTTTGAGCTGGTGCCACATAATGGCTTCAGCCAAGCGCTACTCTACCATGGCACACCATGAAAAACCTAACAAAGTACCATGGAATCCCAAGCCCGTCAGAGTTCTCCAATTAGCTTGGGCTGCTTCCGCCATGGCGCAAAGTCGATTACACTCGGAACCAAATTTACGCTTTGTCTTGACTTCTGACTTTGCGGCATGGCTTGGCTCGAACCGAACTTTGTTGTTGCCTTCGCGGCATCTGATGGCAGAAGCCATCCCAAACGCTCTGCTACGTGTTGTTCGCCTTTGACACAAGACGCCGCACCTGGCTTGCTCAAACAAAAGCATGATTCGGAGTCTGGGCCCCCCGCACTGAGCAGCCATTAATTACAGCACGCAGCTGACCTCGAGATCGTTTTCTGATCTCGCAGACGGGGGCAACATCAGTGTTGACTTCAAATGCGTACGTATGCGCCAGGAAAGCCTCCCGTTCTGCAAACGATGCCAGTATGTCTTCTGCGCTGGAGCCGAGTGACATAAGGTCCTGCAATTTCCTGCAATTTCCTTTACGACAATAACACACGGGACCCCTCACCAGGACCGGTTATATCAAGTGATCTTTCCCTTCAATCATTCATCCTTTGACCGAAACATTTCCAACTCCATTCGATCCATCATCTATCACCATCACAGAAAGTCCCAGTCCCACCCACCAAACTCGCAAACATGAAGTCCATCTACTTCCTCCTATCACTCGTCCCCCTCGCCTTCACCACTCCTATGAACAGCTGCAATTGCCAGCAGGTGGACTGCACCGCCAAGTCAACACCAGCCGTACGTCACATCCTCTCCGCGCTTCAGGACTGCCTTTTAAAGAAAGAATACAAAAACACTAACATCCCCCACCAGGACTGCTTCTGCCTCAACTACTGCTGCTCTGCCGAGATCGGCTCACAGGCCTGCATGTCGACCGCAGGCCCAGCACCCGCAACGATGAATACCAACACCACGCAAACTGCGTCAACGACAGAAACGTATGCCACGAAAACCGGTACACATACCTCATCATCGATGGCATCCACAACCAGAACTCACAATCTGACAATGACAACAGCGTACAACACCGCGGCCTCAAACACCATTACCCCGGCATCTCTTCGCGAATCAGCCTCAAAAACAAGCCCCATCTCCAACCCCGTCCTAAACACCGTTCCCAGCCTTCCAATCCCAAACCTCTCAACCCTCCTGTCCGGACTCCAAGGCCATCATTCCTCATCCGCATCAGGGCGCAAGAGCAGCACTCCTGGCAGATCGCCAACAACATCGACACGCCAATCGGCTACGGCGACGATGATCTGATGGTCGTTCAACGGGCTCGGAGATGTTTTGACATGGGGATGAGGACATGAACAGTCGTGTTATCAGAATTCGCATGCGCTGATGGATCCTTGCTTAGAAGGTCGTCGAGGTGGCCGAATGGGCCCTGTTTTATTCTCTTCTCTTCTCTTCTCAATGGTATGCTTACGAATGCGCATGCGATATGCATGCTTGCAATTCTTAGATGTGGACACGAATATCAATGACTTTTCCCGATAGATATGATGTGATATCAATAGAACACATCAACCATTTCTTCCCTATATTCATGTTTGTGACATACTTATGCTCTCTTAACAAGAAACCTTGCATCACACATTAACTTGTATCAGTAACCTATCTTCAATATAAATCCAATACCACCCATCACCTCCCACCCTTCCACCTCTCACCCTTCCACCTCCCACCCATCCACCTCCCTTCCCCCCTTCCCTCCCTCCCATCCCCTTCCCTAGCAGAATAGTTTGCACACAAGGTAACGAGAAGATGAAAACAGTCCAATGAACTCTCCGGAAACGAACTTCTTATCCCTTGATTCTAGCCGTCCAAACAAGTAATTAATCGCTTAATATGTAAAGCCCAGAGCTATGTAGATGCACGTGAATCTTTACAGAGAGATATTTTATAATCTAGTAGACTAATGTTGAGCGTGGGATAGGTGAAGAGATTGCTGATTATTGGATATAAGTGTTAATTTTATTGTTTCGTTATTTATGTTATACGAATCTATGCGGCCTGTTAAAAGAAGATGATGAGACGAGCCGTCAGCTACACCTTCACCCCAGGAACATCTCCCCTTCCCCTTCCCCTTCCCCTTCCCCTTCCCCTTCCCCTTCCCCTTCCCCTTCCCCTTCCCCTTCC
>JAABUN010008490.1_pt1 | contig 10461 bp, 13 predicted proteins | sample 5559311 | NCBI WGS metagenome assembly JAABUN01 (sample SAMN10711877, study PRJNA513370) | rock metagenome | isolation source: Antarctica rocks | place: Antarctica: Victoria Land, Siegfried Peak sud
TGGCGCTCGGTGTAGGCGTGCAAGTACCTCACCTGGGACTCGTTCAGGCGGTCGCAGACCCACTCCCAATGCAGTGAAACCCAGTCACCCGGCTGGCACGGGGCGACCATGCCGATGCCATCGACCGACGCAGAGACGGTCTCAGTCTGCGCTGGGCCCAGCTCGAGCCGGGCTCCGTCCCAGGTCAGCGGTCGACTGCGGACCACCACTTGATCGCCGAGCACGGATTCCACCTGACCCCAGCGAATCCGGCACCGGTCCAGGACGGTGAGCGCGTGTGTTGCCTTGCGGCGGTCGGTGAGCAGGCCGGTGTACGGGTAGATGCAGAACACGGCGAAACTGTGGTGCGGCACACCGCCGGCACGGACCCCGCCGGTGAGGTTGGAGAAGTCTCGACCGGTCATGTGCCGAAAGCGTTCTTCCATCGACGTGCCGATGTCGCCCGTCGCGATCCGGTCCAGCCGCGGGCTACCGATCCAGTAGGCCTCGACAACCCGGCGGTCCAGCGGGTCCTTCAGACCGGTCGCGCCAGCGATCAGCTGCAGGTAGGGCCAGGCGCCGGCGAACTGCTGGGACATCGCCCGCAGCCCCCCGTCGTCGACGCCCGCCACGCCGTACCCCCAGAACTCGGCGTGGTCGGCCGGCCCGCAGAACCCTCGCGAGTTGGGCGGGAACGCGTAGCGGGCAAACAACACCGGCCCCGGGACCGTCCTGGTCAGGACCTCAGGCATAACGGACCTCCTCGTCCTCGTCTGCGGGTATGCGGGTGGTCGCTCGACTCGACGGGGAGCTGTCCTCGCATGCAGGTGGAGTGTCCTCGAATGGGCGGCCGACCATCTGCAACCCGCTCAGGGCAGCCGCAGCACCGGCCTCGTCGACGCGCTCGAGGGCGAAGCCCATGTGGATCATCAGCCACTCGCCGGGCTGGACCGGCGGGTCGTCGAGCATGCCGAGGTTGATCGGGCGCTGGGCCCCGAGGACATCGACCAGGGCCAGCTGGTCGGCGTTTCCGGGGATCATCCGCACGACCCGGCCGGGGATTCCGAGGCACATCTCAGGCCACCTCCAGCTCGGCCAGCAACCGCAGCACCACGTCGGCGCCCTCGGCCACCGCGGCCTGGATCGGTGGCGAGAGCTCGATCCCCTCTTCGACGCTCAGGGGCCGGGTGCCGACGACATACGTCGGGGGCAGCGTCCCGCCGAGCTGATCGAGGCCGGCCAGTACGGCGACCGGCGCCATGCCGTGCGGGTCGACGTCGCCGGACCCGAGGTCGTCCTTGCCTACCTGGAGCACCGTGATGTCACCAGGCTCGCCCGGGCCCGGCAACGTGTCGACCAGGACGAGAGCGTCCCACCCGTCGAGTAGGTCGTAGGCCAGGTGCAGACCACGGATGCCGTAGTCGACGATCCGGACGTGGTCCGGGCAGTCGGTGCGCTCGGCGAGGCGGCGGACGACCTCGGGGCCGAACCCGTCGTCGCCGAGGAACAGGTTGCCGATCCCGGCCACCAGGACTCCTCCGGACACGGTCAGCCCTGGTCTTCCGCGCGGCCGGTGCCCGGCTCGTGGGCCGGTCCGACGCCGTCGTCGTCCTGGTCGGTCTCGGGTGCCTCGTGCGCCGGCTGCTCGTCGGCGGGAGAGCCGGTGGCCCCGCCCTCGGTGCTCGCAGGGTCGGCCGCCTTGGCGTCCTCGTCCTCGACGGGTCCGCTCGCACCTCCAACTTTCGCGCCCTCCTTGCTCGTCTCGTCCTGGTCGTCGACGTCGGCGGACTCGCGGCGTCCCTCGTAGGGCGGAAGGGTCGTGCCCTCGGTGTCGATGCCGTCGGGGCTGTTCGGATCGCTGCTCATGGTCTCCTCCTTGGTGATGGGTGGATGGGGTCGGTCAGCCCCCGGACTGTAGGTCGGGAGAGTCCTCGTCCTGGGCTTCCTGGGGCGCGACCGAGGTGTCGGACTCCTCGTCCGCCGTGCCGGCCGGACGGTCGACGGGCCCACCTGAGGGCTCGTCAGAGCCGGTGTCGCGCGACCCCATCGGCCCGCGCTCCTCCTGCGGCTCCTCCTTCAGGTGCTCACTGGACTGCTCTTGCGGGTTGTCCATGATCTCCTCCTTGCTGCTTCACATCGAGCGGATCTTGAGGTATCGCTGGATGTCGGGGATGGATTGCACTCCGACGACGGCGGCGACTCCGGCTGCGGCGACGGCCAGGGCTGCGGTGATCGTTCCTAGGGTTCTCACTGGTGGCTCTCCTCTCGGTGCGGTGGCTGGCTGTCCTCGGACAGGGGCTCGATCTCGTCGGGCGCGAAGTAGAAGTAGCGGCCGTACCAGTCGTGCAGGTCGGCGGCCGGATCGTCGACCAGCACCAGCGCGACGTGCACGAAACCGTCGACGTCGTGGAGCACCGCGGTGACCCGGGCCACCTGGGCGGCGAAGAACAGGTCCTGGGCGTCGGCGCGACGGGAGGGGTGGACCCGCACCAGACTGCCCCGGCTCACGGTGACTCCGTCGACCACCACCGAGTCGGTGCCGGGGCTGACCTCGGCGTCGGCCTCCGGGTCCCACCAGGGGACGTCGCCGGTGTCGAAGGCACCACGGTCCTGGGCTGGGGTCTGCGGCGGGGGGGACTGCGCCGGGGGTCGAGGCTGCGGGTCCGCCGCCCGGGGGTCTCGCAGGATGCCGTGCAGCTGCTGCAGATCCTGCATCGTCATGGCGTCGCAGCGGTCAATGACCTCGCGGGCCCGGGGGTCGGTGGCCCGGGCCTCGGCCTTCTCCGCCTCGGTCATCGTCATCACCCGCAGGGTGAGGATCTCGTCGATCTCGGTGGCGTCGAACAGTGCCCCGTGGCTCTGCGCCGCCACCTCGGGGTAGTCGTAAAGGATGATCGGGGCACCCAGGACCACGTCGGTCGATCCGGGTGCACCCGCCAGCACCGGCCAGCACCGCTGCTGCCGACATCGGGCCGCCACCTCCAGCGCATCCTCGGGTGGGTCGATCACGGAAACGAACCCGGCCCCACGTGCCCGCAGGATCAGGTGGGCCCCGATCAGCGAGGACCTGATGGCGCTCTGCTGGTCGGCGACCGGGTCGGGGTGTTCGTTGGACACCTCCACGGACAGCCTCAGGAGACGGCCGTCTCCGTCGCTGCCGGCGCCGTGGCCGCTCTCTTGCTGGGGGACGCTGCCGGCGTCTCGGTCTGCCAGCCCGGTAGCGGCATCGAAGCGCACGCGTGCTCGCAGCGGCATGCGGCGCCGCACGATCCGGCCCGCGACGGTGCCGTCGGCCGCGACCAGCTCCTCGATGTCCTCGCCCCCGGCAATCTCCACCGGAGTGTCGAACGGCTCCGACAGGGTCGCCGGGCCCAGGGCCACCTCCTGCTCCACCGCCTCATCCCAGGTCAGCACCGAGCGCCCGTCGACCGTGAGCTCGGGGACCGGGAGGTAGTCCCCGCCGGCGTCTCGCGCCTGCACCTCTCGCACCTGGAGCTGCAGGCAGCGCAGACGCACCTCGACCGTGCCCGGGTCGGCGTCCTGCGGAGCCCTGAGCAGACACTGCATCGACATGGTCGGGTCCTCGCCGAGACCGTCGCGCGCCGCGCCCGGTGGGCCGAGCACCCCGAACTGCCAGCGGGCCTGGTTCTTGCTCGAGCTCGCGCGGTAGGGATAGAGCAGGTAGCCCTCGTAGAGCACGGCGTCGGCGACCTCGCGCACCTGGTCCAACCGGCGCGAAGGGTCCAACCCGTCCACCCGCTGGCAGCTGTCGTGACTCATCGCACGCCCTCCTCCTGCGCGGCCAGCAGGACCTGCACGGTCTCCTCCCACGAGGTCAGGCCGTGTCGCGCGCGGTAGTCGGCGAGCCGGTCGACGATGTCGTGGTCCAGCCGCAGCCACCCGCTGTGCGGGAAGTAGGCGGCCATCGTGTCGTGCCAGGCCTGCACGGGCATTTGGTGTCGGGCCTCGCAGTCCCACGGGACCTGCTCCACCCCGAAGCCGCTGCGGCCGCGCGTGAAGACCGTGCCGGAGAAGAGCAGGTTGAGCGGCACCGTCCCGGTGCCGAGGGCGTGCAGGTAGCGCGAGCCCGTCACGTCGAAGTCGTAGGTGGCGGGCAGCACGAGGTCAACCTCGGTGGCCCCGGTGAAGCCCTGGACCGTCGTATTGCACTGCATCCACAGAAACGGCCGCAACGTCTGCGCCCACCGCTCCTGGTCACCGAACAGTCCGCGCAGCCGGCCCTGCTCCAGGTCGTCGTAGTGCCGCCGCTGCGGCTCGATACGCACCTGGGCGCGCAGGGCGATGGCGTGGATGACCTGGCCCGTCGCCTCCTCGATCCGCAGCCGCGCAGTCAACTGCGGCGCCACCGCATACGGCTCGGGGATGATCTCGATGACCGAGAAGACGTAGTGGCTCACCGGTCCACGACCTCGGCGACCGGGGGAGCGGGCCGGCTGCGGTCGTCCACCCGGGCGAAGAAGTCGTCCATCGCGGCGTGCGCCTCGCTGCCGCCGTCGAAGCCGCGCCACAGCATCCGCAGCCGCCCCACCAGCTCGTAGCACGCGTCGATGGGCACCAGATGGCAGGAGTATGCCGTGTCCGGCGTCCGGTCCCGCCACAGCAACAAGGCCTCCACGTCGGCCCGCAGCGCCCGCAGCTCCGGGTTGCGGGCGACGATGCGCTCCCAGGCGTCCAGGGGCAACTCGGACTCGGTGGCCCCGGCGGGGCCGGGGTAGAAGGCGACGGTGCGGTCCTGGACCGAGTTGGTGAACAGGAAGGCCAGGCCAACGGGGATCTGCAGCTCGTCCCAGGCTCCGGCACCCAGGGAGAAGTCAGGGAAGGACAGGTAGCGATCCGGCACCGCGCGGTAGCGCAGCTGCGCGTGCTCGTCGTAAAAGAGCAGGTAGCACGCCCGGCAAGTGCACATCAGGGCCCGGCTCTCCAGACTCACGACGTGCTGGTGCTCTTCGGCGATGGGCTCCGCGCACATCTCGCAGCGCTCCTGCGTCGAGCGCTCCGGACGGGTGGCCGCGATCCGACGCAGGGACGCCAGGGGAGCACGGCGACTCGACACCGGGGTGCTCATGCCGAGACCGGGGCCGGGACGGCGATCGAGGTGACACCGTGCTCGGTCAATAGCGGCAACGGGGTCAGGTGCAGGCCGTCGTCGTCCAGGCAGGCGCCAGCGCGGCGCACGTCATAGTGTGCCTGGCAGCCGGGGCAGCGCAGCACCGCCTCGCCGACCGCCGCCCCGAGCCGGCGGGACAGAGCGGCACCCTGCAGCGAGGACTCGCACCGGGCGCACCGGTCCACGTAGGCGAGGAAGTCGTCGCCGAGCCGGCAGGCCAGCACGGGCAGCGAGCCCTCCCGGACCTGAAGCACCGTGCTCGCCCCGGCGGCGAGGTCGGTCAACTCCGGCAGCGGCTGCCACACCGAGCCCTGGTCGACCTCCAGCGTGTCCAGCCGCGAGCGCAGGGCGCCCACGGGGATGACCCCGGAGAGCCCCTCCTGCGCCGGGGCGTCGTCCACCGTGATCGCCGTCACCTCCGGTGCGGCCGCCTCGATGGCCCCCTCGACCGCGAGCTTGAGCGTCACCGACGAGGAGGGGCAACCGTCGCAACTGCCCAACAGTCGCAACCGCACCACACCGTCGGGGGTGATCTCCAACAGCTCGACGTCACCCCCGTGCGAACCCAAGTAGGGACGGACCTCCTCCAGCGCCCCCCGCACCCGGGTGGACACGTCATCCGGGTGCAGGCCATGCACCAGCAGCAGACTCGCGACCAGGTCGTCCCGGGCCAGGGCCGCCAGCGTGCCCTCGTCGAGCCGGCCGCGCTCGTGCAGCAGGGTCAGCAGACGCTCCAGCCCCGCGCCGTAGAGGTCGGCCACCAGGCGGACGAGCTCCTCGGCGCGCTCCCGACCGGCCGGCCCACCGGTGGCGCCGGCTCCGATGAGGGCGTCGATGCGCTCCCCAGCGGCGCGCCAGTCGGCCGCCGCCGCATCGTCCCCGTCCCCCATGGCTCAGCCGATCCCGGCAGACTGGGTGGGGGAGTGCAGCCGCTCGATGGTCTTGCCGCCGCCGAGGTACATATGCACCCCACACGGCAGGCACGGGTCGAAACTGCGGACCGTGCGCATGATGTCGATGCCCTTGAAGTGCTCCCGGTCGTTCTCCTCGAAGATGGGCTGGCCCTGCACCGCGTCCTCGTACGGCCCGGGCGTGCCCAGGGAGTCCCGCGGGCTGGCGTTCCACGGGGTCGGCGGGTAGGGGTGGTAGTTGGCGATCTTGCCGTCGCGGATCACCATGTGATGGGACAGGACTCCCCGGACGGCCTCGGTGAAACCGCAGCCGACACCCTCCTCCGGCACGGTGAACTTCTCCCAGGTCTTGGTCCGGCCGGCCCGGATCTCGACCAGGGCCTTCTCCGCGAAGTGCAGGGCAGCAGCGGCGGCGTAGGCCTGGAAGTAGGTGCGGGCCCGGTTGCGTTCGATGGTGTTGCTCCACTGCGGGATCTTCCACTCCAGCTCGACGGGACCCTTGAGCGCCGTCTTGGGCAGGTTGATCTTGACACTGCTGCCGGTGGCCTGGATGTAGCCGATGTCGACCAGGCCGGCCAGGGCGGTCACCCAAAGCCGCGCCAGGGGTCCACCGCCGGTGTCCAGCGCGAGGTAGTCGGTGCCGTCGTACCAGCGCGGCGACATCACCCAGCTGTAGTTGTTGTCCAGGTCCCGCTTCTGCGGCTGCGGGTTGGTGTGCTGGTTCCACGGGTGCCGGCGGTCGACCGGGTTGCCCAGCGGGTCGTTCTTGACGAACATCTCCTGGCCTTCCCAGTCCTGGTAGTAGGACGAGCCGAGCATGATCCGGATGCCCAGGTTGATCTTGACCAGGTCGGTGGTGATCAGCTTGCCGTCGACGACCACGCCGGGGGTGACATACATCTTGCGTCCCCAGTCGGTCATGTCCTTGTACTCGAAGTTGCAGTGCTCGGGGTCCTGGAAGGAGCCCCAGCAGCCCAGCAGGATGCGCCGGTTGCCGACCTGCTCGTAGCCGGGCAGCGCCTCGTAGAAGAAGTCGAACAGGTCGTCGTGCATCGGCACGACCTTCTTCATGAACTCCACGTAGCGCTGCAACCGGGTGATGTAGTCGGTCATCAGCTGGATCGTGGCCACGGTGCCCACCCCGCCCGGGTAGAGGGTGGATGGGTGCACGTGGCGCCCCTCCATCAAGCAGAACATCTCCCGCGTCATCCGGCTGACCTGCAAGGCCTCACGGTAGAACTCGCCGGTGAACGGGTTGAGCGAGCGCATGATGTCGCCGATGGTGCGGTAGCCGTGGTCGCCCGCGTGCGGGGACTCGGTGTGGTTGGCCTGCTCCAGCACCCCCGGGTTGGTCTCGGCCACCATCTTCTCGCAGTAGTCCACCCCGACGAGGTTCTCCTGGAAGATGTTGTGGTCAAACATGTACTCGGCCGCTTCGCCGAGGTTGACGATCCACTCAGCCAGGTGCGGCGGCTTGACGCCGTAGGCCATGTTCTGTGCGTAGCAGGAGCAGGTGGCGTGGTTGTCGCCGCAAATCCCGCAGATGCGGCTGGTGATGAAGTGGGCGTCGCGCGGGTCCTTGCCCTTCATGAAGATGGAGTAGCCGCGGAAGATCGAACTGGTGCTGTGGCACTCGGCCACGACCTTCTGCTTGAAGTCGATCTTGGTGTAGATGCCCAGGCTGCCGACGATCCGGGTGATGGGATCCCAGGCCATCTCGACAAGACCATCCGAGCCTTGCCCTTTGGTGCTGGGGTTGGGAATCGTCGATGTCATGACGCCGCCTTCTTGTATCGGGTCGGTCCTACGGTCGGGTCGGTCTTTACCAGGTCCGGGTCGCACCGGTGGTCAGCTCGGCGCCGGGATGGCGCCACTTCGGCTCCTCGTCCAGGGTGTGGGTGGTGATCTTGCGCAACTTGCGGATCGTCTTGCCGTAGGGCCCGACGGCCGTGGTGGACAGCTTGCCGCCGGGCGGCTCGTCCATGAACGGCATGAACTTGTCCGGGAAGCCGGGCATCGTGCAGCCGATGCAGATGCCGCCGACGTTGGGGCAGCCGCCGATGCCGTTCATCCAGCCGCGCTTGGGCACGTTGCACTTGACCACGGGCCCCCAGCAGCCGAGCTTGACGATGCACTTGGGGGAGCCGTACTCCTCGGCGAAGTCGGCCTGCTCGTAGTAGCCGGCGCGGTCGCACCCCTCGTGCACGGTCTGCCCGAACAGCCAGGTGGGGCGCAGTGCCTCGTCCAGCGGGATCATCGGCGCCTGGTCGGTGGCCATGTAGAGCAGGTAGGTCAGGGTCTCGGACAGGTTGTCCGGCTGAATGGGGCACCCGGGCACGCACACGATCGGGATGTCGGCCTTGGACTTCCAGTCCCAGCCGAGATAGTCCGGTACCCCCATCGCGCCAGTGGGGTTGCCAGCCATGGCGTGGATCCCGCCGTAGGTCGCGCAGGTCCCCACCGCGACGATCGCGGTCGCCTTCGGGGCGAGGCGGTCCAGCCACTCGCTGGTCGTGATCGGCTGCTTAGTGTCCGGGTCGTTGCCGAAGCCAGACCAGTAGCCCTCGTCGTGCAACTTCTCATTGGGGATCGAACCCTCGACGACGAGGACGAACGGCTCCAACTCTCCCCGGTCGGCCTTGAAGAACCACTCCAAGAAGTCGTCGGCCCCGCCGTTGGGCCCACACTCGAAGTCGATCAGCGGCCAGTGCACGGCCACCTGCGGCAAACCGGGCAGCGCGCCGAGGGCGATCTCTTCGATGCTCGGCTGGGTGGCGGCGGTCAACGCGACCGAGTCTCCGTCGCAACTGAGTCCGGCATTGATCCACAGCACGTGGATCAGCGTGTCTTCGGCCTTGATGGCCTCAGCTGTCGGCATCGTCGCCTCGTTCCTGGCGAGTTCGCACGGTGACCCTCGCCGGATGTTGCTGGGGTCGAGATGTTCGACCTACTTGCGCAACCCAGGAACTTAACATGCTCCTCATTGTGGCCGGTGTCAAGGGTCCCGGCGCGAGGGGAATTCCCTTCTCAGACCGTGCCTAGCCAGTCGTACCAGTCCTGCAGATTCGATCCGTCTCGGACGGATATCGGCAAGATCCGCAGGTCAGGGTTGAGATGGCGGGCATCGGTAGCCAGCCTGTTTAGGTCGAAATCGACGTAGGGCAACAGGTCGATTTTGTTCACCAGAACAAGATCGGCAGCGGCGAACATGTGCGGGTACTTCAAGGGTTTGTCGTCGCCCTCTGTCACCGAGATGATCACCACCTTGGCCCGCTCACCCAGGTCGAACAACGCCGGGCAGACCAGATTGCCGACATTCTCGAGCACAACAATGCTTTCGGCTTCGGGCTCAAGAGCCTCTAGGCCACGCTGGACCATCGCCGCATCGAGGTGGCAACCCGAGCCGGTGTTGATCTGGATGGCTCGCGCTCCGGCATCGCGGATGCGTTGGGCGTCGAATGTTGTCTCTTGATCGCCCTCGATCACGCTGATCCGCCTGCCCAACTGCGCCTCGCGCACCGTGCGCTCCAACAGCGACGTCTTGCCGGACCCTGGCGAACTCATCAGGTTGACGGCGCAGATGCCCTTCTCGGCCAACCATGTGCGGGTGCGATTGGCCAGTTGATCGTTCTTGGCCAACACCCGTTCCTCCAATTTGAGGGTATGGGTGCGGTCCCGGTGTTCCGGGTCCTGCTTCGGATGCGGATGGCTGTGGTCGGACACAGCACCATGAGGCCCCGCGTCTTCGACCCGGCTCCCACCCGGACCGCATCCACACGTGGCACACACGACTAGCCCTCCACCCGTACCGTCGCGACATCGAGCTCTCGACCAGCAGTTACTTCTACATCGGCGCTTCCACATGGACACAGCAAGATGAGGTCGGCCAACTCCCAGTCCTGCCCACAGCTGCGGCAGTGCGCCGCGCCGGGTGGCTGCTCGATCTCCAGCGTGGCCCCGTCCAAGGGCGTGCCTGTAGCTGCCAGAGCGAAGCAGAACTCCAGCGACTCGGTGACGACTCCCGCCAGTCGGCCAACCCGGATCCGTACCGCGTCCACCGGACGCCCTCCAGTCCTTGCGCTGACCATCTCGACGATGGCCTCGGCGATCGACAGCTCGTGCATGGTGGAATCCCGTCTGCAGGGTTGCTTCACACTACCGTGGCACGCACAGTGGCGTAGGCGGACTGAGGGGCTACCGGGGTTAGAGCGAGGCGACGGGGGCTTCGTAGTTGTCCAAGCAACAACTGGCTAGCTTCGAGGAGGCGACGCCCAGCCGCCCGCCCGGTGACCCCGGCCACACCTATCGAGGCGAAGAACTAGTGGTATGTCTCCAAAATAGTTAGGCAGTTCTGGTAGACTGGAGTATGTCGAAAGCTGCTGAGGCCTTGCCCCTGACTGAGCCGCAGCGTGAGGTTCTCGAAACGTTGTCGGTCTCACGGAC
>JAABUN010008491.1_pt1 | contig 10460 bp, 8 predicted proteins | sample 5559311 | NCBI WGS metagenome assembly JAABUN01 (sample SAMN10711877, study PRJNA513370) | rock metagenome | isolation source: Antarctica rocks | place: Antarctica: Victoria Land, Siegfried Peak sud
TGCGATCGCCATGGCGTCCTCGCTCGACCAGATCGGCCCCGTCTCCCGCACCGTCCTCGACAGCGCGCTGCTGCACGAGGTCATCGGCGGACATGATCCGCACGATTCGACGTCGTTGACGGATCCCTTCGGCGCGCTCGTCGAGGCCGCGCGACTGGGCCAGGTCGAGGGCATGCGCATCGGCGTCATCAAGGAACTACAGGGCGAGGGCTACCAGGCCGGCGTGCTCACGCGCTTCCACGAGTCGCTCGAGCTCCTGCGTTCGGCGGGCGCGGAGATCGTCGAGGTGTCCTGCCCCAACTTCCGGTATGCGCTCGGCGCCTACTACTTGATCATGCCGTCGGAGGCGTCCAGCAACCTCGCCAAGTACGACGGCGTCCGGTTCGGCCTGCGCGTGGTGCCCGCTGGCACCCCGACGATCGAACGCGTCATGGGCGCGACGCGGGCGGCCGGTTTCGGTGACGAGGTGAAGCGCCGCATCATCCTGGGCACCTACGCGCTGAGCGCCGGCTACTACGACGCCTACTACGGTTCGGCGCAGAAGGTCCGCACGCTCATCCAGCGCGATTTCGCCGCAGCATTCGACCAGGCCGACGTACTCATCTCGCCGACCGCCCCGACCACGGCCTTCAAGCTGGGGGAGAAGTTGGGCGATCCGCTGGCGATGTACCTCAACGACGTCGCCACGATCCCGGCGAACCTGGCCGGCATCCCCGCTCTGTCACTGCCGGGCGGCCTCGCGGACGAGGACGGGCTGCCGGTCGGCATCCAGCTCCTCGCCCCCGCCCGCCAGGACGCACGCCTCTACCGGGTGGGTGCCGTCCTCGAATCGATGCTCGAAGAGACGTGGGGCGGGCCGCTGCTGGCTCAGGCACCCGAGATTGCAGGGAGGAAGTAATGACTGCTGCAACCGATGAGGTCCTGACCTTCGACGAGGCTCTGGAGAAGTACGATCCCGTCCTAGGGTTCGAGGTCCACGTGGAGCTCAACACGAAGACCAAGATGTTCTCCTCCGCGCCGAACGCCTTCGGCGACGTGCCGAACACCAACGTGACGCCCGTGGACCTCGGTCTCCCCGGTGTCCTGCCCGTGGTCAATGGCGTAGCCGTGGAATCCGCGATCAAGATCGGCCTCGCGCTGAACTGCAAGATCGCCGAGAAGTGCTACTTCGCGCGGAAGAATTACTTCTACCCGGACACCCCGAAGAACTTCCAGACCTCCCAGTTCGAGGATCCGATCGCGTACGACGGGCACATCGACATCGAGCTCGCCGACGGCACCGTGTTCACGGTCGAGATCGAGCGCGCGCACATGGAGGAGGACGCCGGCAAGCTCACCCACATGGGCGGCGCCACCGGCCGCATCCAGGGCGCCGAGTTCTCCCTCGTGGACTACAACCGAGCGGGCGTTCCACTGATCGAGATCGTCACGAAGCCGATCGTCGGCGCCGGCTCGCGTGCCCCGGAGCTCGCGAAGGCGTATGTCGCGGCGATCCGCGAGATCGTGAAGAACCTCGGCGTCTCCGATGCGCGGATGGAGCGCGGCAACGTGCGCTGCGACGCGAACGTCTCGCTTCGTCCGCACGGTCGCGAGAAGTTCGGCACCCGCACCGAGACGAAGAACGTGAACTCACTGCGTGCCGTCGAGCATGCCGTCCGGTACGAAATCCAGCGGCATGCTGCCGTCCTCGATTCCGGTACGCCGATCCTGCAGGAGACGCGCCACTGGCACGAGGACACGCGCTCGACGACGTCGGGACGCCCCAAGTCCGACGCCGACGACTACCGCTACTTCCCGGAGCCCGATCTCGTGCCTGTCGTGACGAACGAGGCCTGGATCGAGAACCTGCGCTCCGAACTGCCCGAGCCGCCCGCCGAACGCCGCAAGCGCCTGCAGGCCGACTGGGGCTACTCCGACGCCGAGTTCCGTGACGTCGTCAACGCCGGGGTGATGTCCTCCATCGAGGACACGATCGCCGCCGGCGTCAGCGCCGCCGTCGCCCGCAAGTGGTGGATGGGCGAGATCTCGCGCCGTGCCAGGCTGGCCGACGTCGAGCCCGCCGAACTCGGCGTGACGCCCGAGCTGATCGTCGAACTCACCGAGCTGATCGAGTCTGGCAAGATCAACGACAAGCTCTCACGCGACGTGCTCGACGGCGTCCTCGCCGGTGAGGGCACGCCTGCCGAGGTCGTCGAGAAGCGCGGACTCGCCGTCGTGTCCGACGACGGCCCGCTGCTCGAGGCGATCGACGGCGCCCTCGCGGCCCAGTCGGACGTCGCCGACAAGATCCGAGCGGGTAAGGTCCAGGCCGTCGGGGCGATCGTGGGCGGCGTGATGAAGGCGACGCGCGGCCAGGCCGACGCCGGGCGCGTGCGCGAGCTGATCCTGCAGCGCCTCGGCGTCGAGGGGTAGCCCCTACGGCGAGTTCGTCCGAATGGAGGCGGTGCGTTGTCGTTCACGCGGCGGTCGTGGTCGGCGTCGGTCGTGATCCCCGTGCACCCGGCTCGGCGGCGCAGACCCGGTGCGGGTACAAAACGGGTGTGCATCGTTGCCACGGGTTTGCAGGGAGAGGAGGTTTCAATGGCGGTGATGCCCCAGGCGGAGTTCGATGTCGTACCGTCCCTCGTTCGGTCCCTACTCGTCACGCAGGCGCCGGATCTGGCGCATCTTTCGCTGCACTTTGCGGGCAGTGGATGGGATAACACGCTTTTCCGGCTAGGCTCCGAGCTCGCAGTGCGATTGCCTCGGCGTGCTGTCGCTGACGCGCTGATGGTCGCCGAGCAGCAGTGGTTGCCCGGTCTGACCGCCCATCTCTCTGTGCAGACCTCCGCGCCCCTTCGGTTGGGCGCTCCTGGCGCGGGTTATCCGTGGCACTGGTCCGTCTGCCGCTGGATCGAGGGGACCAGCGGCGTCGCGATCCCGCGGGCTGACCGCAGTATCGCGGCCCGTCCGCTGGCCCGGTTCCTCGCAGCCTTCCAGCAACTCGCACCCGACGACGCTCCGATCAGTCCGGTGGGCCGAGGCGGCCCACTCGGGGCGCGCGACGACGTCGTCCGTGCACGGCTTGCATCGCTGCCGGAGCGTCCGGGGCTGCCCGTGGAGGCGCTCCTGCGCGTCTGGGACGAAGCGGTCGCTGCGCGCGCCTGGTCGCAGGCGCCCCTGTGGCTGCACGGCGACCTGCATCCGGCGAACGTCGTGCTCGGCGCCGACGGCGCGCTGGCCGGCGTTGTCGACTTCGGCGACCTCTGCTCCGGCGATCCCGCGACCGATCTCGCTGCGGCGTGGATGCAGTTCGACGCCGCAGGCCGTTCAGCGTTCCGCGCCGAGCTGGACTCCCTGCGTTTCACCGATGCCGACGCGTGGATTCGGGCCCGCGGCTGGGCCCTGAGCATAGGCAGTGCGTTGGCGGCGTCATCGGACGATGCACCGGCATTCCGCGCGCTCGGGCTCGAGGTGCTGGCAGCGGTTCTCGAGGGCTGACGCCGTCGTGTGCTACTACCGTGAACCCGGCGCGGCGGTTCAGAGCCGGGGCGGCGTTCCCCCGGGTTTGGGCACCCGGCGCGGCGGCATCCCCGCGGCCGGCCGCTGATACTGTTGCTGCGGGCACATCCCGCCCGGCACTCGTACCGCGACAGGCTCAGCCCATCCCGCTGGGAGCCGAAGCGGCCTGGAAGGACTCCGTTCAGTGAAGGCGCTGTATAAATCCGGGGCGCACCCCGGTTTCGAACTCGTGGACCGGCCCGAACCCGATGCCGGGTGGGGCGAGGTCAAGATCCGGGTCATCACCACCGGTATCTGCGGCACGGACCTCCACATCGAGAGCTGGGACTCCTGGGCGCAGGGCGTAATCCAGACGCCCCTCATCCCGGGCCACGAGTTCTACGGTGAGGTCGTCGCGCTGGGCGAGGGCATCCGGGATGTCCGTATCGGTGACCGAGTCTCCGGCGAAGGCCACATCGTCTGCGGCATCTGCCGCAACTGCCGGGCCGGCCGCCGCCAGATGTGCATCCGGACCTCGAGCGTCGGAGTGCAGCGCGACGGCGCGTTCGCCGAGTACGTCGTCGTCCCCGAGACCAACGTCTGGGTCCATGACGCCACCATCACTCCCGAACTCGGCGCGGTGTTCGACCCCTTCGGCAACGCCGTCCACACCGCCCTCAGCTTTCCGCTCGTCGGCGAGGACGTGCTGATCACCGGGGCCGGACCCATCGGGCTCATGGCCGTCGCCGTCGCCCGCCATACGGGAGCACGCAAGATCGCGATCACCGACGTCTCCGCCCCGCGCCTCGAGCTCGCGCGCGGCGTCGGAGCGGACATCGCCATCGACGTCAGCCGGATGCGCGTCGCGGACGCCCAGCGCGAGCTCGGCATGAAGGAGGGCTTCGATGTCGGCATGGAGATGTCCGGCCACGCCACCGCCCTCCCGGAGATGATCGACAACATGAACCACGGCGGCCGCATCGCGATGCTCGGCCTGCCCTCCGCCCCCATCTCGATCGACTGGGGCAAAGTGGTCACGCACATGCTGACCCTCAAGGGCATCTACGGACGCGAGATGTTCGAGACCTGGTACGCGATGAGTGCCATGCTGCAGTCCAACCGGACACTGCGCGAAGCCGTCTCGTCGGTGGTCACCGATTGCCTGCCGGCGAGTGAGTGGCAGCAGGGATTCGCAACAGCGCGCGACGGCGCGAGCGGCAAAGTGGTCCTCGACTGGACCACCTTCTAGGAGGCAGGAACACCATGTATTCAGCAGTCCGCGACCAGCTCGCCGGTGAACTCGACGACATCCGCAGCGCAGGCCTCTTCAAACACGAGCGGCGCATCTCCTCACCCCAGTCCAGCCACATCACGGCTGGAGCGCTCGGAGCAGATGACGCCCAGGTGCTGAACTTCTGCGCCAACAACTACCTCGGCCTCGCCGACCACCCCGACATCATCGCCGCGGCGAAGACTGCCCTCGACGAGCGCGGGTTCGGCATGGCGTCGGTGCGCTTCATCTGCGGCACCCAGGACCTGCACCTCCAACTCGAATGGCGCGTCTCACAGTTCCTCGGCACGGAGGACACCATCCTGTTCTCCTCCTGCTTCGACGCGAACGGCGGCGTCTTCGAGTCGCTGCTCGGAGCGGAGGACGCCGTGATCTCCGACTCCCTGAACCACGCGTCGATCATCGACGGCATCCGACTCTCCAAGGCCCAGCGTTTCCGCTACGCGAACCGGGACATGGCCGACCTCGAGGCGAAACTGCAGGAGGCCTCGGGTGCCCGGCGCCGGCTCGTCGTCACCGACGGAGTCTTCTCGATGGACGGCTACCTCGCTCCGCTGGAGGCCATCTGCGACCTCGCTGAGCGGTACGACGCGATGGTCATGGTGGACGATTCCCACGCCGTCGGGTTCATGGGTGAAAACGGCGCCGGGACGCCGGAGCATGCCGGCGTCGCGGAGCGCGTCGATATCTTCACGGGCACCTTCGGCAAGGCCTTTGGCGGAGCGTCCGGCGGGTACGTCGCGGCGCGGTCCGAGATCGTCGCGCTGCTGCGCCAGCGCGCACGTCCGTACCTGTTCTCCAACTCGCTCGCCCCGTCCATCGTCGCCGCGACCCTGACCGCGCTGGACCTCGTGCAGAACAGCGCGGCCCTCCGCGAAGCTCTCACCGCCAACGCCGCCCACTTCCGACGCCGTATGACCGAGGAGGGCTTCGAGCTGCTCGACGGCGAGCACGCGATCATCCCGGTCATGTTCGGTGACGCTGTCCTCGCCGCCAGGACCGCCGATGCGATGCTCGCCCACGGCGTCTTCGTGACGGCCTTCAGCTATCCCGTGGTGCCGAAGGGTGCGGCCCGCATCCGCGTGCAGCTCTCGGCGGCCCACACGAGCGCGGACATCGAGGCGTGCGTCCAGGCGTTCGTCGCAGCGCGGTCCGACACAGCGCGGTCCGACACAGCAGAGGGGGCAGCGGCGAAATCGGGAACGTCCGACGACGGTGCCCCGGGCGCGCATGTGGGCGGCTCCTAGCTCCGGACCCAGCGGGAGTCCGGACGGCCCGCCGTCGGGTCGGATGCGGTCCCAGCACCGCTACGTCGGCGGCCCTGCAGCCTACCTGAATGCGCCAGGGGCCGGGCGCAACGGGGCCTCGTTACGCGGTGCTCCTGCAACGGGTGGGCGAACTTTCCGTACAGTAGGACCGGAGGCTGCCCCGGCACGAGTCGGAGGGCAGTTCGGACGTCGTCGGAACACCCGCCCGCACGGGCTGAGCGAATGGAACTGGGTCATGTCAGCAAGCGGAGGTAACAAGGCGATCGTCGCGGCACTGGCCGCGAACCTCACCATCGCCGTGCTCAAGTTCGTGGCGTTCGCGCTCACTCGATCATCGTCCATGCTCGCCGAGGGCATCCACTCGCTGGCCGACTCCGGCAACCAGGTCCTCCTGCTCGTCGGCGGAAAGAAGGCGAAGCGGCAGGCCAGTCCGGAGCACCCCTTCGGGTACGGCCGAGAGCGCTACATCTACGCGTTCATCGTCTCCATCGTGCTCTTCAGCGTCGGCGGTCTCTTCGCGCTGTACGAGGCGTATCACAAGTACCAGGACCCGCACCCCATCGAGGGCTCCTTCTGGTGGGTGCCGTTGGCCGTCCTGATCGGAGCCATTGTCGCTGAGAGCTTCTCCTTCCGCACCGCTATCCGTGAGTCCAACCTCGTGCGCGGCGACATGGGCTGGGTGCGCTTCGTCCGCACCGCCAAGTCGCCCGAACTGCCGGTGATCCTGCTCGAAGACCTCGGCGCCCTCATGGGCCTCGTCTTCGCCCTGTTCGGTGTCTCGATGACACTGCTCACCGACAACGGTGTCTGGGACGCGGTCGGCACCGCCATGATCGGCGTCCTCCTCGTGGCCATTGCCGCCATTCTCGCGGTGGAGACGAAGAGCCTGCTCCTCGGCGAGTCGGCGTCGAAGTCGGATGTCACGAAGATCGAGCAGGCAATCAGCGACGGCGGCAGCACCCGGGTCATCCACCTCAAGACCCTGCATCTCGGGCCCGATGAGCTCCTCGTCGCCGCCAAGATCACGGTGGAGAGCCAGGAGAACGGTACCCAGATCGCTGCGGACATCAACAACGCCGAACAGCGCATCCGGGCGGCCGTACCCATCGCCACGGCCATCTATCTCGAGCCTGACCTATACGGTCCCGAAGCAACTTCGACGCCCTCAGCGAACGGAAGCTCCACCAGCGCCCGGCCCGCCAGCGGATAGCCGCAGGAGGTCTAGAATGGGCGCATGAACGTCATCGAAACACGCCTTCCCGGCATCGGAGTGCGGCGCGAGATCGTCACCGGCTCCGGTCGGAGGGTGGGAATCGTCGCCCAGCGCGACGGCGATCTCGATCTCATCATCTCGAAGGCCAACGATCCGGATGCCTGCGTGGCGTCCATCCCGCTCACGCCGGACGAGGCGGCGACCGTCGGCAACCTCCTCGGTTCCCGGCAGCTCGTCGCTCAATTGACGGAGGAGCACCGGGACCTGCCCGGGGTGTCCACGCGCCAGTTCCTGATCGAGCGTGGTTCCCCTTTCGACGGCCGTCCGCTCGGTGACACCCGTATGCGCTCGCGCTCCGGCGCCTCGCTTGTCGCGGTCCTGCGCTCCGGCCAGGTCCAGGCCTCACCCGCGCCCGACTTCACCCTCACCGCCAGTGATCTGCTGGTGGTTGTGGGCACGTCCGAGGGCCTCGACGCCGCGGCGGACATTCTGCGTAACGGCTGAGCCGCCTGTGCACACGACCGCCCTGACCCTGATCGAACTCGGCGCCATCCTGCTGTTCCTCGGTATCCTCGGGCGGCTCGCGGGCCGGATCGGGCTCTCGCCGATCCCGCTCTACCTCATCGGCGGTCTGTTCTTCGGGCACGGTGGGTTCATCGAGCTCGAGGGGGTCATCGAATTCAGCGAGGTCGCCAGTGAGATCGGCGTCGTCCTCCTCCTGCTGATGCTCGGCCTCGAGTACACGGCGAAGGAGCTGGTCACGGGCCTCCGGCAATCCTGGCTCGCCGGGATCGTCGATCTCGTCCTGAACTTCACCCCGGGCGCACTCGTGGCCGTCATCCTCGGCTGGGGACCCGTCGCCGCGCTGGTCATGGGCGGCGTCACCTACATCTCCTCCTCGGGCATCGCCGCGAAGGTCATCAGCGACCTCGGCAGACTCGGTAACCGGGAGACCCCGACCATCCTCGCGATCCTCGTCTTCGAGGACCTCGCCATGGCCGTCTACCTGCCGGTGCTCACCGCCGTCCTCGCCGGGCTCAGCTTCGCCGGCGGGCTCGGCACCGTCGGCATCTCGCTGCTCGTCGTGACCCTCGTCCTGGTCATCGCACTGCGCTGGGGGAACGTCGTCTCGGCCGTCGTCGACAGCACGGACCGCGAGGTCTTCCTCCTGACCCTCATCGGGGCGGCGCTCCTCGTCGCAGGTCTCGCGTCGGCCCTGCAGGTCTCGGCGGCCGTAGGAGCGTTCCTCCTCGGCATCGCCATCTCGGGTGCGACGGCGGAGAATGCCGCACGCATCCTCGAACCGCTGCGCGACCTCTTCGCCGCCATCTTCTTCGTGGTGTTCGGGCTGAACACCGACCCGTCGTCCATCCCGCCGGTGCTCGGCTTCGCACTGTTGCTCGCCGTCGTCACCTCGGCGACCAAGATCGCGACGGGCTGGTGGGCAGCGGGGCGGCAGGGGATCGGCAGGCTGGGCAGGGCCCGCGCCGGGACAGCACTCGTGGCCCGCGGCGAGTTCTCGATCGTCATCGCGGGCCTCGCGGTCACTTCCGGGTCGGTGATCCCTGACCTCGCTGCGCTGGCTACGACCTACGTGCTGCTCATGGCCGTCGTCGGGCCGGTCATGGCCCGCCTCGCCGAGCCGGGGATGGAGCTGGTCGAACGCCTGCCGAAACGGCGCCGCGCGCTGTCTCCACGGCCTGACGCCGCGGCGTCCCGGGCGCCGTCGGGCTAGTCGTCGAGGATCTTGCCGATCGGCTCCCGCTTCTCCGCCTGGAAGGTGTCCTCCTCGCGCCCGTACGCCCAGTAGCCGGAGAGGGAGACCTGCGAGCGGGCGAGGCCGCGTCTCTTGAACAGGACATCCCGCAAGGTCTTCATGGCGCCCCGCTCGCCGTGCACGAAGGCGTCGACGCGGCCCTCGGGCCATGCACCGCCGGCGACGGCCTCAGCGAGCAGCGTCGTCGTCCCCGCCGCACGCCCGGCACGCAGCAGCCAGTGCAGCTCCAGGCCCGCGGGGGTGGCCACCGGGATGATGTCCGCGGCACTGTCCACTTCGAGGTACGCGTGCCCGACGGCGGCTGGGTGCAGGGCCTCGATGCCGGCGGCGATCGCGGGCAAGGCTGAGTCGTCCCCGACGAAGAGGTGCCAGTCGGCGTGTTGGTCCGGCGACCACTTGCCGGAGGGTCCCATGAGTACGAGGGTGTCACCGGGCGCCGCCTGCGCGGCCCAGGGACCCGCAACGCCTTCGTCGCCGTGCACCACGAAGTCGATCGCGAGGCGTTGCGCTTCGCGGTCGAGCCAGCGGATGGTGTACGTGCGCTTGACCGGGCGGTCGTCCGGTGCGAGTTCGTCCTTCAGCGCCGCGAGGTCGTACGGCGGCACCAGTCCGAGTCCGGGTTTCGCGAACAGCAGCTTGGCGTACTTGTCCGTCGCGTGACACTCCTGCAGGTCCGCGAAGCCCGTGCCGCCTACCACCACCCGGACGAGGTGCGGACTCAGCCACTGCGTCTCGACGACGGACAGGACGGCCTGCGGACGCGGCGGCTTGCGGGAAGGTTCGGACGCGGGCGAGGACATGGAGCGGCACTTTCTTCTCGGGGGTTAGTACACCCTAACAAAGTTGCCCCTCGGTCAGGGGCGGTCTCCCGTCTCCGGGGTCCGGTGTGGTGAGTGTCGCGGGTAAGGTGCGGCGGTCGATGTTGCGTTCCTTGGCCCGATACTTGGAGATTGCGCGTTTGATCACTCGCGGTCGGGTGCGTATCCGGTGGGCGGGTATTGGCTCGGCCAGGACCACTGCCCTGAAGCGCCCGACCATGTCGATCAATGCCCGGCCAGGATCTGAGCGGGCCTGGCCCACCAGGTCGCGGGCGGTCCTCAGACCGATGCTGAAGGACAGCCGGACGGGATCGATGCCGGGGTGCTGCAGTGTCGCAGTGTTGTATCGGTCATCGCGGTCCGCAGGACCTGGTAGCAGGTGAGTAGGGCTCACATCTGCTGAATGACCGCTCCGGGATGTCTGCCGCGCAACACCCGGCCGCCCAGGATACGTGATGTCAGTTCGCAGTACGCCGTTTCGATCTCCCAGCGCTCATGGTAGAGCGTGAGCAGTCTGAAGCGCACCGGGTTTGATGGAGACATCGATTACCCGGAAGGATTGATTCATGGCAGCGCAGAGGAAGTACCCGGAGGAGTTGCGTGAGCGCGCGAC
>JAABUN010008492.1_pt1 | contig 10459 bp, 9 predicted proteins | sample 5559311 | NCBI WGS metagenome assembly JAABUN01 (sample SAMN10711877, study PRJNA513370) | rock metagenome | isolation source: Antarctica rocks | place: Antarctica: Victoria Land, Siegfried Peak sud
CACGTTCTCGGCTCCGACGCGGTAGCCGTCGAAGACGAGCTCGGTGGACTCCACGCCCTTGTAGCCGAGCTTCTTGATCTTCGGGGGCACGGTGAGCCCGTCGTTCTCCGGCGACCCCGGCTCCTTCTCGCAGATGAAGCACGTCATGCCCTTGTAGGGCGGCGAGGCGGCGGGATCGGTCTTCACGAGCGTGAAGACGAGGCCCGACGTGAGCCCGTTCGTGACCCACATCTTCTGGCCGTTGATCTCGTAGGCGCCGTCGTCGCGCTTCCTGGCGCTCGTCTTGATGGCCTGCACGTCGGACCCGAGCTCGGGCTCCGAGAGCGAGAACGCCGCGCGGATCTCCCCGGTGGCCATGCGCGGCAGGTACTTCTCCTTCTGCTCGTCGGTGCCGAACTTCATGAGCAGGTAGGAGCCGATGAAGTGGGTGTTGATGACCCCGGAGATCGAGATCCAGCCCCGCGAGAGCTCCTCGACGATCATGCTGTAGGTCGTCAGGTCGAGCCCCAGCCCGCCGTACTCCTCTCCGATCGTCACCCCGAAGAGCCCGAGCTCCTTCATCTGCTCCACGATGGGCCCGGGGTACTCGTCGGCGCCGTCGTAGTGCTCGGCGTTCGGGAGGATCTGCTCGTCTGCGAACCGACGGACCATCTCCGTCATCGCCTTCTGCTCGTCGGTCTTGTCCGCGTAGGGGCTCGCTGCGATCGCCATAACGATCACAAAGGTACCCCTGGGGACCGGGGGGCCGTCTGCGGCTAGCTAGACCTCGGCGCGGGAGATGGCGCCGGAGGCGAACCCCTCGCGCACGAGGGCGAAGCGCTTCTCGTTCTGCGCGAGCCCCGCCACGCCGAACTTCGCGAAGAGGGCGCGGAGGTGCGCCTTGACCCCGTCGACCGACAGGAAGAGCTCGGCGGCGATCTGCGCGTTCGTGGCCGGCGGTCGGGCCGCGGCGGCGGTCCCGCAGGCCGAGCGAGGGCGACGAGCACGCGGCGCTGCATCGGGGTGAGCTCGGGCGGGACGTACCCGGTGGTGTCCGGGACCGTGGCCTCCCCCGCGTCGACGTCGGGCGCGCGGAAGTGGAGGGTGGTGTCCCCCACGCGCACCACGTCGCCGTCCAGGAGCCGCCGGCGCCCGGCGATCCGCTCGCCGTTCACCCACGAGCCATTGCGCGAGAGCCCGTGGTCGACCAGGGTCCAGACGCCGCCGACGCGCTCGAGCGCCGCGTGGACACGGGACGCGTTCGGGTCCCAGGCCAGGACGACCTCGTTGCCCGACCCGCGTCCGAGGGTGAACCGATCGCCCGGGCCGAGCGAGGCGATCCGCTGCGTGCCCTCCCCGTCGCGGAAGACGAGGAAGGCGGCGCCGGCGCGCTCGGCCTCGAGCACGGCCTTGAGCTCGGAGGGCAAGGTCGGAGGGGGCGGGAACACGACGCGTGGGGTGGAGGAAACCGTCACCCTAGGATGCCTACCCCGTCCCCGCGCCCAGACCTAGGTTCGCGCCATGTCCGCCCGACACCTCCTCGCCGTCGCGATCGCCGTCGCGGCGGCCGCAGCGGGCTGCGGGGGTGGGGACGGCGGGGGGCCCGCTCCGCAACGGCGCACGACCGGCGCCGGCGCCACGTCCCCGACCACCACCACCAGGACGACCGCCACCGCGCCGGGCGCCATCCGGTCCCTCGACATCGCCGTCAGGGCCACCTCGCACTACCGGATCGACATCTTCTCGCTGCGGCGCTCGGGGCCGTTCCTCACGTTGAACCTCGTCTTCGCGTGCGATCGCGCCGACGGCGACCGGTACGCCTCCTGCGACGGCACCTTCGACTTCATCGAGACCGGGGTCAACACCGACGACTTCAACACGATGGCGGGGCTCCGGCTGCTGGACCCCGGGGCGGCGCGCGAGTACCGGGTGGTCCGCAACGTAGACGACCAGCCCTACGCCTCCGCGCTCGAGTCCTCCTACGACCCCGGGTCCCGGCGCTACCGGGCGTGGGTGCGCTTCGCGGCCCCGCCGGCGTCCGTCAAGGCGATCGACCTCGCCTTCCCGAACGGCGGTCCACACGTCGACGGCCTCCCGATCACGGAGGGGGGCGGCGTGGACCCCGCCCCGGTGGGCTCGGGCGAGGTCGCAGCGGAGCCTGCCGACTTCGACCGGCCACCCGAGAGCACGAGCGCGCAGGGGCTCGACGTCGGGGTGGACGACCTCGAGCTCGAGGTCCGCTCGCGCGGTGGGAACGAGCGCGTCCGCGAGCGGGCCGGGCGCCGCACGGTGACCCTCGCCACCGACGTGCTCTTCGCCTTCAATCGCGCGACGCTGGAGGGCCAGGCGGGCGGGGCGCTCGACGACGTCGCCGACACCGTGGCGCGGCGGGCGGTCGGGCCGGTCGCGATCGACGGCTACACGGACTCCAAGGGGTCCCCCGCGTACAACCTCCGGCTCTCCCGGCGGCGCGCCGAGACGGTCGGCGACGCTCTCGCGCAGCGCCTCGGCGCCGGTCGCGAGTTGCGGGCCGTCGGCCACGGCGAGGCCGATCCCGTGGCGCCGAACCAAAAGAACGGCGAGGACAACCCGGCGGGACGTCGGCTCAACCGCCGGGTGACGATCGGCTTCTCCGTGCGCAGCGGCCGTCCGGCCCGCCCGTCCGCCGAGGAGTCCGGGGCCCCCGCGCCGGAACCCGGGCCGCCCGTGCGCTCCGCGACGTACACGACCGGAGAGAGCGACCGCACCGACGTGGGCGTGGAGGTCTCCTCGATCCGCCGCCGTGGCGCCATGGCCGTGCTCGACCTCCGGGTGACCTGCGAGCGTTCGACCTCGGACAACTGCGATCAGGAGGTCCTGCTGGCGCAGGATCCCATCTTCGGGGGGCTCACGCAGCTCGAGCGCATCGCCCTCTACAACACCGCCGGGGGCATCTCCCTCGTGGATCCCGCTCGCGACGCCACCTACGTTCCGGCCCGCGGACCAGACGACCTCCCGTTCGCCGCCGGCGTCGACCTGCGACCCGGCACGGCGTCCCCTCTCTGGGTGTACTTCGCGGCTCCGCCTCCGTCGGTCGAAACGATGACGGTGGCGATGCCGGGCGGCGGCCCGCGCCTCACCGGCATCCCCGTCGAGTAGGCGGACGGGCACGCGGGTGGGGGAAACCGTCACCCTAGGAGGACTGCCGGGCGGCCATGCCCCGTCTACGTTCGGATCCATGACGCCTTCCGAGAGCATCACGCGGTCGCGCGCGGCCGTCGCCCTGGTCGCGCTGCCCGCTGTCGGCTGTGGCGGCGGGGCGGGGCGGGGCGGAGCGGAGTCGCGTCACCCCGAAGAGGCCGAGCTCCTTCATCTGCTCGACGATGGGCCCGGGGTACTCGTCGGCGCCGTCGTAGTGCTCGGCGTTGGGGAGGATCTGCTCGTCTGCGAACTGACGGACCATCTCCGTCATCGCCTTCTGCTCGTCGGTCTTGTCTGCGTAGGGGGAGGTCGCCACGGCCATGTGCTCAACGTTACCTCCGGGGAGGGAGGGTCCCCCCGCCGGGCCCGACGGAGATCAGCGGCGCAGCGTGCGGGCGGCGTCGCCGGCGCTGCGGCGGGCCTGCTCCAGGTCGCGCAGGGCGGTGTCGGCCGCGGTCCGTCGATCGCTGGCGAGCGCGCCTCCGAGGCGGGCGTAGCCGAGGGACAGGCGGCGGAAGGAGCGCGCCAGCGCGTCGCGGGCGTCGCGCCGGGCGGGGCCCGGACGGAGCGCCGCCAGCTCCCGGGCGGCGCGATCGTAGGCGGAGCCGAGCGCCAGCGCCTCCGGGGCGCCGGCCGAGGCCGGACGCGCGGCGGCAAGCCGGCGGGCGGGGCCCGCGACCCTCGCGCGCAGGTCGCGGAGCGGGCCGCTCAGATCGTCGGCGGGGGTGGGGCGCGCGGCGGGGGCGGCAGGGGGCGGAGCCGCCCGTGCGGTCTCCCGGTGTCCGAGCCGGGTGCCGAGCAGCGCCGCGGCGAGGGTGAGGACAACGAGGGCCACGAGCGCGACGCCGGCGCGACGCCGTCCTCGGGGGGCGGCTGCCGGAGCGGCGAAGGCGCCGCCGCCGGTCGTCGGTCCGTCGTTGCGCGGAACGGGTACGGCGGCGCGGGCGCTCGTGGGTCCGTCGTCGACAGGCGCCCGAGCGGCGGCCCAGGAGGTCATGGATCCGTCGTCTCGCAGCGCCGGGACCGGCGGCGAGGTTCCCCACTCCTCCACGGCCGCAGCGGGCGCGGGCGTCGGCGAAGCGAATGCGGGCGGTGGTGAGGGTGGGACGGCGGCGGCGGCGCCCCAGGCACTCGCCCCCTCCTCGTCAGCCGCGGTTCGCTCCACGACGGTCGTGTCCTGCGTCGATCGGTCGGCCCAGGCGCTCCAGTCACCGGCGGCCGGAGTCGGGACCCGGCGCTCCCTCCCCTCTCCACCCCATCCCTCGACGGGCGACGCGTCGGCGGGCGCGGGAGGCTCCGCCGGCGAAAGCTCCCAGGGCGACGGAGTGGCTGGGGGCGGAGGTACCGAAGCGGCAGGGGGCGGAGAGGCGGGCTTGGGCGCGACGGAGGCCGGCGGCGACGGAGAGCCGGTAGGGCGAGGCGCGGCGGCGGGGGTCTGGCCGAGCGCGGCCCGGGCCGCTCCGAGCAGACCGCCGCTACGTCGCCGGCGTCTGGGAGGCCCGGACGCCGACAGGGCGGTCATCAGCGCCAGGACGGTCATGGCGTGGATCCGCGCACGATGGATCATCCCGAGTCGTAGAACCCGCCGGGTGACGGGCCCGCCGGAGCCGTCTTCGGCGCGGGAGCGGGAGCGGGCGCGGGGGCCGGGGCGGCCGGCTGCGGCGTCGGGGGGGCGGTCGACGGCGGCGCCGGCGCCGGCGCCGGCGCCGGCGCGGTGATGGCCGGCGTCGTGGTCACCGGCGTGGTCGTCGTCGAGGAGTGCGCCGTCGTGGCCGCGGAGCGCTTCGCGACGCGCCGCGCCGGCAGCGTGACCCGGGGCGAGGGCAGCGCGACGGGAGGCAGCGCGACGGGCTTCGCGGCTCCCGCACGAGTCGTCGGGGGCGGGGGCGCCGCCGAGGGCGTTGACGACGCCCGCGCCACCCCGAACGCGATCCCGAACCCCGCGAGCGGCACGAGCAACGCCCCGACCCAAACGCGTCGACCGCTCACCGGGCGCACCTCACCGGCCGCGAGCTGCCGGGCGCCAGGCAGGCGTCGCGGCGGACATAGCCGCGCGTCCCCCCGACCACCCGCAGCGAGACGTACTTGCCGATCCGCCGGGCGCCCGTGATCCGCAGCTCGATCAGCGCCCCCGCCCTGAACCCCCGCTCGAAGCGCGCAAGCCCGACCGCACGGCCGGTCCCGGGCCGCCGCAGCATGCCGCCGCAGCCCGGACGGCAGCGGGCGTCGATGGTCGCGCCCCTGGGCGCGAGCACGGAGAGGAGCTGCACCGCGATCCCGCCCCGGCGCAGCTGGCCGCGCAGGCGGACGACCGGAAACGGCGACAGGGCCACCGGGCGCGCCGCGGGACGGCGGCTGACCGGCACGGTCTCGCGAGCGACCGAGATCGAGCCCTGCGTGTCGGTCACCCGGAGCGCGACCGGGTGGCGACCGGCCCGGCCGAAGGTCCAGGTGACCTGGGGGCCGTTGCCGTCGTCGAAGGCCCCGTCGCCGTCGAGGTCCCACTCCTCGGTCGCGATGGAGCCGTAGGGCGCCCGGGAGAGGGACACGAAGGTCACCTCCTGTCCCACGCGCGGCGCGCCCGGGAGAGCGAGCAGCTCGGCGCGCGGCGGCGGGGTGCGCACGCGGACGGAGTGCTCGACCTGGGTCGACCTCGCCGCCGAGTCGGTCACCAGCAGGCGGACGACGTGGGCACCGGGGGCGAGGAAGACATGGGAGACCTGGGCCCCCGTCTCGCCCCGATCGCCGAAGCTCCCGTCCCCGTCCAGGTCCCAGGAGTAGGACAGAGCCCCGACGCCGCTCGCGCCCGCGGTGAAGGCGACCGTGTCCCCGGAGGTCGGCGTCGCCGATGAGGCCGCGAAGTCAGCGACCGGAGCGAGCGGGTCGATCGTCGCATCGACGGGGCGTGCCGCCGCCGGCGCCACGAGGGCCAGGGCGACCAGGAGGGTCAGAAGGGTGGCGCGCATGTCGCCCCAAGGGTGCCACGCGCCGGGGACGCCCCCGGGGCTCAATGCGCGAGCGCCACCCCGAGGGCGACGATCACCAGCGCGGGCGAGGAAGATCACGCCCTCGAGGGCGTGGAGCGCCGGTCGGCGCATGTGCCACACCACCGCCACGCCCGTGAGCACCACGAGGGCGAGCTGACCGCCGACGAAGACCGCCATGGCCAGGAGGTGCAGCCACCGCACGCCGTTCCAGAACGTCACGGGACAGAACTTAGACTCGCCGGCGGTGCTCGACGCCGCCACCGCCAACCGCGCGCTCGAGGGCTTCCTCTCAGAGAGGCTCGGTGCACGCGGATGATCCTCCGCCGGTGAACTTCGCCCGCGACGTGGTGGAGGCCGCCCCGGAGGGTGACCTCGCCCTCGTGGAGCTCGCGCGCGGCGGGGACCGGCGGGAGTGGACGTTCTCAGACGTGGCGCGGCGGGCCGCGACCGTCGCGTTCCACCTCCACGAGATCGGGGTCCGGCGGGAGGACGTGGTGCTCACCCTCGTGGGCAACCGCCCGGAGTGGGTGCTCACGATGGTCGCGTGCTTCCACCTCGGTGCGGTGGTGCTTCCCTGCTCCGAGCAGCTACGGGCGAAGGACCTCCGCCTCCGCCTCGAGGCGGCCCAGCCGAAGCTCGTCGTGTGCGACAAGCGCAACGCCTCCGAGCTCGGGGCCTCGGGATGGCGGGGGCCGACCATCTGGGCGCCGTGGGGAGACCGGCCCGACCGCGCGCCGCCGCCCTTCGCCGAGCTCGCGGCCGACGACCCGTGCCTCGTCACCTTCACGAGCGGCACCTCCGGCGAGCCCAAGGGCGTGCTCCACGGCCAGTGCTACCTCGCCGGGCAGCGCCTCCAGGCCGAGCACTGGCTCGATGCCCGCCCCGGCGAGCTCGTCTGGTGCACGGCGGCGAGCGGCTGGTCGAAGTCCGCCCGGAACGTCTTCATCGCCCCATGGCTGCGTGGCGCCCCCGCGCTCCTGCACGATGGCCGCTTCGACCCCCACGAGCGCCTCGACCTCCTCGCGCGCGAGGAGGTCCGCGTGCTGTGCATGGCCCCCACGGAGTACCGGGTGATGGCCAAGCGTGCCGAGCTCCGGCCCCTCCCCGCCCTGCGCGGGCTCGTCGCCGCGGGCGAGGCCCTGAACCCCGAGGTGCTGCGCACCTGGCAGGAGGCGACGGGGCTCGGGATCCGCGACGGCTACGGGCAGACGGAGACCGGCCAGCTCACGGGCGCGCGGCTCGGGGAGGCGATCCGGCCGGGGTCCATGGGCCGCCCCCTCCCCGGGGTCGACCTCGCGGTGGAAGACGGCGAGCTCGTCCTGCGCGACCCCGCGACGGACCCCACGTTCTTTCTCTCCTACCTCGACGAGCCCCCGCCCTCCGGGCCCTGGCACACGGGCGACCGGGTCACGACCGACGAGGACGGCTTCCTCTTCTTCGAGGGCCGCTCCGACGACGTCATCATCTCCGCGGGCTACCGGATCGGTCCCTTCGAGGTCGAGTCCGCGCTCGTGGCCCACCCCGCCGTGGCCGAGGCCGCGGTGGTCGCCGCCCCCGACGACGAGCGGGGCGCCGTGGTCCGCGCAGTGGTCGTCCTGCGCGACGGCTGGGTTCCCGGCGATGACCTGGCCCGCCGGCTCCAGGACCACGTCAAGGCGGAGACCGCGCCCTACAAGTACCCTCGGATCGTCGACTGGGCGGCCGAGCTGCCGAAGACCGCGAGCGGCAAGGTGCAGCGCGCCGCGCTCAGGCGGTGAGCTCGGCCGAGGGCGGTACTACAGCTCGATGGGCGAGATGGCACCGGAGGCGAACGCCTCGCGCACGAGGGCGGAGCGCTTCTCGTTCTGCGCGAGCCCGGCCACCCCGAACTTCGCGAAGAGGGCCCGGAGGTGCGCCTTGACCCCGTCGACCGACAGGAAGAGCTCGGCGGCGATCTGCGCGTTCGGAGCCGGCGGCCGGGGCCCGGCGGCGGTGCCGCAGGGCCGCGCGAGGGCGACGAGCACGCGCCGCTGCATCGGCGTGAGCTCGGGCGGGGGGTGCCCGGTGGCGTCGGGCACCGTCGCCTCCCCGGTCTCCTCGTCGGGCGCGTGGAACGTCAACGCGGTATCACCGATGCGGACGACGTCCGCGGCCGCGAGCCGCCGGCGACCGTCCACGCGGGCGCCGTTGACCCAGGAGCCGTTACGCGACATTCCGTCATCGACGAGGGTCCACACGCCGCCGACGCGCTCGAGGGCCGCGTGGACCCGGGACGCGTTCGGATCCCAGGCCAGGGCGACCCCGTTGGCCGGCCCACGTCCGATCGTGAGGCGATCGGACGGGCCGAGCGTGACGATCCTCTGCGCGCCCTCCCCGTCGCGCAGGACCAGGAAGGCGACACCGGCGCGCTGGGCCTCGAGCACGGCCTTGAGCTCGGTGGGCGAGGTCGGGGGGGACGGGAGCACGGCGCGCAGGGTGGAGGGAACCGTCACCCTAGGAGGACTGCCGGGTTCTCGCGCCGCGGCGTACGTTCGGTCCATGACGACTTCCGAGATCACGAGGCGGCTGCGCCCCGCCGTCGCCCCGGTCACCCTGCTGGCGGCCCTGGCCGCCGCCGGCTGCGGCGGAAGCGGCAGCGGCGATGCCGCGCCGGGCGAGAAGCCCGAGGCGCGCACGACGACCCTCGCCGCCACGACGACCACGTCGACCACCCCGACCCCCGAGGGCCTCCGCTCGGTAGAGATGCTCACCGGGCCGTCGCGCTACCGCATCACGGTCCGCTCGGTCCGCCGCTCGGGGCCGTTTCTCACCCTGAACCTCGCCTTCTCCTGCGTCCGCGGCGACACCGACTGCTCCAGCGAGTTCGACTTCAGCCAGGCCGGGCCGAACACGCAGGATCTGAACACGATGGCGGCGGTCCGCCTGCTCGAGCCCGGGTCGGCGAAGGAGTACGCGGTCGTCCGCGACGGCGACGAGCGCCCCTACGCCTCGGCGATCGAGCCCTCCTACTCGCCGGGGCCGCGCCGCTACCGGGCCTGGCTGCGCTTCGCCGCGCCGCCCGCCGGCGTCAAGACGATCGATCTCGCCCTCCCGGACGGCGGGCCGCACGTCGACGACCTTCCCATCACCGAGGGGGGCGGGGTCGACCCCAACCCGTCGGGCTCCGGCGAGGTCGGGGCATCGCCGGCCCCGTTCGACCGGCCGCCCGAGAGCGCGAGCGCCGACGGGCTCGACCTCGGCGTGAGCGACCTCAAGCTCGAGGTGCGCTCGCGCGGCGGCGACGAGCGCATCTCCGAGCGGGCCGGGCGCCGCACGGTGACCCTCGCCGCCGACGTGCTCTTCGCCTTCGACCGCGCCTCGCTCGGCGACGGCGCCGACGGGCTGCTGGGCGACACCGCCGACACCATCGACGCCCGCGCCGACGGTCCCGTGGCCGTGGACGGCTACACCGACTCCAAGGGCGCGGACGCCTACAACCTGCGCCTCTCCGAGCGCCGGGCGCAGACGGTCTCCGACGCGCTCTCCCGGCGCCTCGGGTCAGAGCACGCGCTCCGGGCGGCCGGTCACGGTGAGGCCGATCCGGTGGCGCCGAACACCACGGACTCCGGCGAGGACAACCCCGCCGGTCGCCGGCGCAACCGGCGCGTGACGATCGGCTTCTCCGTGCGGGCACCCGCCGCGTCGTCCACCTCCGAGGAGGAGGCGCCCACCCCGCCCGCCCCCGATGCGGGACCGCCCGTGCGCTCGGTCCGCTACACCACGGGCGAGGCGGAGGACGGGACAAACCTGCGCGTGGACGTCGACGGGATCCGGCGGCGCGGGGCCATGGCGGTCCTCGACCTCCGCGTCACCTGTGAGCGCTCGGAGCTCGACGACTGCCACTCGCAGTTCCTGCTCGCCGAGGATCCCATGGGGCTAGGCCCCCTCGACGCGGTGCAGTTCTCCAACACCGCGGGAGCCATCTCCCTCGTGGATCCGGCCGCGGACGCCACGTACCTGGCGGCGCGCAACCCGGACAGCTTCCCGTTCGCCGCCGGCGTCGTCCTCGTCCCCGGCCGGACGTCGTTCCCGCTCTGGGTGTACTTCGCGGCGCCCCCGCCGTCGGTGAAGACGATGACGGTCGCCATGCCCAGCGGCGGCCCGCGCCTCACCGGCATCCCCGTCGAGTAGGCCGCCGCGCCCTCTACGCTGGTCGGGCGCGGGGGCCCCCCGCCCGACCAGCCCGTGATCCTCGAGCCCGGCAGCGCGATCGACGCCCGCTACCGCCTCGAGGAGCGGATCGCGGGCGGCGGCATGGGCGAGGTCTGGCGCGCGCGCGACGACGTCCTCGGGCG
>JAABUN010008493.1_pt1 | contig 10459 bp, 9 predicted proteins | sample 5559311 | NCBI WGS metagenome assembly JAABUN01 (sample SAMN10711877, study PRJNA513370) | rock metagenome | isolation source: Antarctica rocks | place: Antarctica: Victoria Land, Siegfried Peak sud
TTCACTCAAGGGGATCAAGCCGCTACTAGAACTTTCCAAAAAGCCGAGTTTTCAATGTGTTGAGGCCAGCCGTGAAGCTTAGGTGAACAGAATTCTGCCCTAAGTGAACGGTGTTGCATCTAGCCCGCATTATTCATGAGAAACGCCAAGCCTAATACAAGCCTTTGATTTTGCTTGATAACGTGCAAAACGCGGATCTCATAGAGTTTTCTGCAATGAAATCGGCAGTTCAGCCACCTGTCTGCCTTTCAGCGGCTACCGGATGAACAGGCGCATAATCCGGGCTAGTTCCAATGCTGTTCAGACAAGGCGTCCGTGCCTATATCGTAACATTTTCTGAGACCTGAAATTCCTCGATTTTTCGACCAGCACCGAGCTTATCTGAACGAAATTTTCGCTTAACTGAACAGCATTGGGGCTAGTTCGCGGTCGTCACCAGGCCAGCCGCCGCCGCCGCGGCCCAGCGCCGGTTGTCCCGCTCCAGGAACGCAGCGAAGGGCTCAGGTCCCAACGTCGCTAGGTCTGCGCCCAGCTCTCCCAGCCGCTGGCCGATCGCCGGCCGCGCCAGGGAAGCCTGCACCGCGCCGTACACACGCTGCGCCAGCGCCGCCAGCATCCCAGGCGGCGCGTACATGCCGTACCAGCCATTGAACTCGTAGCCGGGCAGCCCGGCCTCCGCCATCGTCGGCACCTGCGGCAGCAACGCGGATCGCCTCTTGGAGGTCACGGCGAGCACTTTCACCGTGCCACTCGCCACATGCTGCAGCACTGCGACCGTGCTAGTGACGCCAAGCGGCACATGGCCTGCGACCAGATCGTTGAGCTGCGGCCCGCTGCCGCGATACGGCACCTCGATCAGCTGGATGCCGGCCTGCCGCGCGAAGGAATTGCCGGCATAGCTGGTGGCCGCCTCGGTGGAGCTGAAGGCGATGCTGCCCGGCTTCGCCCGCGCCGCGGCGATCAGCCCGGCGATGTCGTCGAAGGGCAGCTTCGCATGCGCCGCCAGCACCAGCGGAAAGCCGGACAGCATGGAGACCGGTGTGAAGTCCTTCACTGGGTCGAAGGGGATGTTCGGCATCGAATAGCGGTTGATGACATGCGCTCCGGTGGCGACCATCAGCACATGACCATCGGGTGGCGACCGCATGACGAACTCGCCGCCGACCACGCCATTGGCGCCGGCGCGGTTCTCCACCACTACCGGCTGGCCGATCGCCTCCCGCATGCCCTCCGCCACGGCGCGGGTGAAGATGTCGGTGCCGCCGCCGGGGGCGTAGGGCACCACGATGGTGACCGGCCGGCTGGGCCAGGCGGCCTGCGCCTGCGCCAGGCGCGGCGCCGCCAGCAGCCCTGCTGCACCCAAGGCGCCGCGCCGTGTCATCGCCATGGCTGTCACTTCCCCGGTCAATACGGTGTGTCGCGCATGCCGAGCGAGGCGGCCGCACGCGCCTGGTAGGCCTGCATCTCCGGCGTCACCCCGCGCCCCTTGAAGCCACCGCGCACCGTGCCGGGCGCGACGGACTTGTAGGCAGCCAGCAACCCCTCCGTCAGTGGCCGCCCGCCCGGCACGGCCAGCCACAGTCGCAGCAGATGCCGCTTCTGGTCCGACTCCTCGAAATCCTCGTAGTGCGTGCGGGAATGGATGACGACGTGGTTGTTCAGCAGCTGTAGGTCACCCGGCTCCAGCCACATCGAAAAGTAGAACTCCTCGGTGCTCGCCAGGTCCTGGATGGCGTCCAGCGCGGCGTGCTGCATTGAACTTAGCAGCGGCTGCCCTTCCATCGCCTGGGTGGACCGGATGTGATTGCGGATGTAGCGGCTGGCGAACTCCCCCTCCGCCATCCCGTACACCGGCGCTAGGTAGGTCGGCGGCTCGTCGGGGGCCTCCTCCTGCTGTCGGCTGTGCGGGAACAGGCCATACAACGCCTCCACCAGCTCCGGGCGAGTGGCCAGCAGCGCGTTGTGGATGGCGACCGAGCTCGCCAACCGGGACAGCCCGCCGCTGCGCGCCGTCTTCAGGCAGAACAGCCCGACGATGTCGCTGCCATCGGTGTGAAAATCCAGCTCAGCATTGGTGTTATAGCCGCGCCCGCCGCCGCCTCGGTAGGTGCCGCCGGCATCCCGCACATCGGACATCAGCTGGCTTGCCTTGCCCTGCGGTCGCGCTACGCCGAGATGCGTGCCGATCGCCCAAGCCAGCAGCCGGCAATCCTCCACGCTATAATCCTGCATCGGCAGGCCGCGGATCACTCGCACACCGGTGCCGGTCTCCAGTTCGTGCGCCGCATCCGCTAGCACCGCGGCGAAGGCGCCGAGCGGCGTATCCTCGCGCGTGATCTCCAGCATCGGCTTGCCGCCGGCCTTCAGCCGGGCGAAGCCGGCCTTCAGGTCGGCGATGGCGGCAAGATCCAGGCGGCGCAGCCAGCGTCCGGATGTTTCAAGGTCGGCAGCACGCCAATCGGCCACCGAGACGACAGGCTGAGGCATTGTGCTTCCTCCGTGCGCAGGATGTGGGTCCGTGCGTTCCTTGTCGAGCCGGGAAGGCGCGGTGTTGGCTTTCCCCAACTCGGCCTTATGCGGGGTGCGGAGCAATCTAACCCGGCTTATTCACCAGGGCTGGCGGACATGTAACCAGGGCAAAGCCTCGGGCGTTTCAGTCGGCGGCCTAGTTTGACAAAATCACCTTTCTCGTAATGGTTTTCCTCAAGCCGGCGCCGCTCTGCGTTGCGAGTGGAAGCGGGATTTGATAGCGCTGCGTCTGCGGGAGTGGCGCTGGTTGATCCGGTCGACCAGCGCCTCCTTGCCTTGCGGCTTGCGCGGCAGCGTCTCCTGCAGCATCTCAACGATGTCGCGCGGTGTCAGCAACGCCAGGCCCGGCTGATGCGCCACCCGCTGCTCGGCGATGAACAGCATGGCGAGCATCACCATGGTGACGTGGTGGTGCCAGGCCCGCCAGCCCAGTGCCTGGTAGTCGGCCAGGCCGCATTCGCCCTTGGCATCTTCGAAGGCGCGCTCAACCCAGTAGCGCTCTCCCTGCATCTGGGCCAGGCGCTCCAGCGCGGTGTCGGACGGGGCATTGGACAGGCTGTACTTGATCTTCCTTGGCGCCCCCACCTCGCGGCGGGCAATCAGATGCCAACACCGCGCCGTCGCTTCCTCGCCGTCCCACAGCCAGACCCGCCGATGCGCGACGTCAACCCGCAACGGGCCGCGCGTGCTGTCACGCAGGGTGCAGCGGGTCCAGTCGTCGGCACCGAAGCCCGCGACCAGCTTCTCCACCGTGATGCCGTCCCCAGATGCCCGCTGCCGGCTCGGCGGACGTCCTGTGGCTTTCGGTGCGGGGATGTGCAGCCCCGGCGCTTCGGCCCAGACCTGCTGCGTGCAATGGACATCGGCCACGAAGACCTCATCCGCGTCGTCCAGCGCGCGCAGGAAGGCAGGTTCCTTGCCGTAGCCGCCATCGACGCCGACCCAGGCGAAGCGCATCCCCCGCGCTCGCGCCGCGTGCACCATCTCGAGCGCCAGATCGCTCTTGGATCGTAGCGCGCGGGCCTCCGCCGGGACCCCGGCCAGGTCGCATCGGGCCGGGTCGTCGATCCAGCGCCGCGGCAGGTAGAGCCGCATGTCGACCGGCGTGTGCCGTGCCCCGTCGGTCAGCACGGCAAACACCGCCACCTGACAGTTATCGATCTTGCCCAGGCGTCCGCACCACTGCCGGGCGACGCCAACCGAACGATCTCCCTGCTTGACGAAGCTGCTCTCGTCGATGATCAGGGCGCTGGTCGGCTTGCCGCCCAGCAGGCGGTCGGCATCACGGGCAACCTGCTCGACCACCGGCTCGTGCCGCCACGGCGAGTGGCTGATGAAGTGCTGGAACTGCTGCTCGCAGCCGTCCTCAACCACCGCGGCCATCGCGGCGAAGGTGGCCTCGCCCGCCTGGGTCAGGCCATGCAGATAGCGCCCTGCCACCGCGGCGTTGTCGTGCGCGCGGGTGCGAAAGAACGAGCCGTAGCGGTCGATGAAGCGCACGAACGCATCCGCGATGCCCTCGACCAGCGATACGCTCAGCGTTCATCGGCACATACGGTCACCCGACGAGTTGATGGTCTCACTTCGCCTCTCCCAGCCCACGATGTCCTGGAGTCTCATTGATTCGAGCCGCGATCCGGACGTCAAGGGCCATCAACTCGGCGCCTGCTCCTTTGCGCTGGTTCCACAGGCTTTCGGCATGGCGGGGAGCGTGACTTTGTCAAACTAGAGGCGAAGCAGGTTTGCAGACTTGGAATGACGGCGTTGCCTGCGATGCGGAGCCTGACGACACGCCCTAGTCGGCTACGGCGGTATTGTCCCGGTTCGGCGCCTGACGGTGAGCAAAATTGGCGAGGTTCAGCCTGCGCCGGTGCTCTGCATAAAGCAGCGGCTCATAGCGCGGTGGGTTGTCGGGGCCGACGCAGGTCGGAACCACTCGGATGACGGCGTCGTTGTTCGGACCGTAGAAGAACGGGATCGCGTAGCGCATCTGCCTGCTGCCGTTCACGACACGGTGCGGCGTCGGGGCGAAACGGTCGTTGGAGTAGCGCCCCAGCATCTCGGCCGTGTTGACCACAAAGGTGCCTGGCACGGCGGGCGGGCGAATCCATGTCCCTTCGCGTGACCGCACCTCCAGTCCCGGCAGGTTCGACTGGGCGAGGAAGGTGATGAAGTTGGTGTCGATGTGCGGGGCGAAGCCGAACTGATTCGCTTCCGCCTCGGGCTGCGGCTGATATCGTATGAGCCGCAAGGTGCAGGCGGGATCGGTGAAGTCCGCATCGAAATGGTCGAGCGGCAGGTGGAGTGCGGCGGCGAATACCGGCAGCAAACGGCGCGCGAGCCGCTCCATCGCGGTGAAGTAGGCAAGCGTTGCTGCACGGAACTCCGGCATGCGCTCCGGCCACCTGTTCAGGCCGATGAATGGCTTCCCCGCCATGAGGTCTGGGTCGTCAGGTGTCCTGTCGCGGACGATGTAGAAGCTTTCGTTCAGGTTCGGCTTGGTGTTGTTGTTGACCTGCGAGGTCCGGATGGTCTGCGTGCCAATCGGCAGGTAGCCTATGTTGAGCTCGCCGACCTTCAGCGCCAGCTTGCTTTGCAGGTCGAGTTCGAAGAAGTGCGCGGCCTGCCGGAAGACGGCGTCGATGAGGCTCTGCTCGATGCCGTGATTCGTCAGGACGAGGAAGCCCGTGTCCTCGCAGGTGGCGGCGACGCCCTGGGCAAGTGCCGCCGAAGCGTCTGGGGCGCCGGCCAGGACGGCTCCGATGTCAAGGATGGGAATCCGATTTTCAGCGACGCTCGCCAGGGACATCGTCGTAGAGGCGGAATGGCTCATCAGTGGGATCCGATCTTCTGGCGATCGCGCCTAGCGTGAGAGGAGGCCGACACGCTGCAACATTTCCCGCTCGAGCACTTGGTATTGTCGGCTCGCCTCGGTGTATGCGGCGCTGTCGAGATAGAGCACTGGCATGTCATAACGATCGAGCGCTGCGAGGTGCGTCGGGTCGTACAGCGCCTCCTTGAAGACATCGTGCAGCGTGCGGACCATCGCGGGTTCCATCCCGCGCGGCCCGGCAAGGCCGTAGGGCGAGGTCGCCACGATGTCGATGCCGAGTTCGCGCAGTGTTGGCGCCGCGTTGAACCGCCGTGGTCGTTCCGGCCCCCAGGTGCAGAGCAGGCGGAACCGACCCTCCTGTACCATCGGCGCCCAAGCACTGGAGTCCGCCGCAACATCCACCTGGCCCGCCATGAGTGCGGTCAGGGTGTCCGCAGTTCCGCGATAGGGCACGTGCGTCCATTCGATGCCGTTCAGTGCGGCGATCCGCTCCATCGTCAGGTGCTGGGTGGAGGCGATGCCGAGCGTTCCGTAGCTCAGCTTGCCCGGGTTCGATCGCGCGTGGTCCAGCAGCTCACGCAGCGTTCGCCAGGGCGACTCCGTCCGCACGACGATTCCCAGCAGCGAGCCGGTGAGCTGGAGAATCCAGCTGAAGTCGCTGAGCGTGTCGAAGGCCGGACGTGGTGACAGCAGCGGCACACGGAACACGCCGAGCGGCATTTGCGAGACCAGGGTGCCGTCCGGCCGGGCGTCCTTCAGAGCAATTGCGCCCAGCGTGCCACTGGCGCCTGAGCGGTTCTCTACCACGACCGGCTGGCCCAGGCGCCGCGTCGCCTGCTCGGCGAGCACGCGGAGATGCCCGTCCGCGGAGCCGCCCGCCGTCCAGGGCACGATCAGCCGGACTGGCCGTTCGGGACTCCAGCCGCTGCCAAGGCGACCTTGCGCGAAGGTCGGTCGCGCCAGTGACGCGCCACCCAACCCGCACAGCACGGCGCGGCGTCTCCACGGAGAGGCGAAATGGTGCTGCATCCAACCCTTTCCCGGTGGTGCCGCGCGTTTCTCTCAAAGATCGATGCTGCGCCCATGCCCAGGGGCTGGCAAGCGCGGCGACATTTGTTTGGCATTTCACACGTGGGTCTGCCCGGTTATTGGGTACCTGCGCCACCTAGCGTCAAGCATGGCGATGAACGTAGGTTTCCGCCGACGTGAACTTGACCCGCAGCGGACCCGCATGGTGGCGGTGGTGGACACCTCGGTGACCGACGCCGGCCTGCGGGCGATGCATGAGGCAGGAGTGCGCGGCATCCGGTTCAACATCGTGAACCCCAGCGTCACCACATGGGAGATGGTGGAGCCGCTGAGCGCCGCGTGGCGCCGCTGGGCTGGCACACGCAGTTCAACGTCACCGCAAGGCAGATCGACGAGCACGCCGCGTTGCTCGGCTGCCTGCCGACGCCGCTCGTGTTCGACCACCTCGCCCATGTGGAGTTGCCGGATTACCAGCGCGCGGCTGGACCTGCTGACCGAGTGGGTACCGGACACGGCACAGGGCGCCCGTATCCTGGTAGCGAACCCGGCGCAATTGTACGACTTCCCGGTTGGATAGCTTCGCCGTACGTGCTGGCCACGCTGTGTCGCCGGCTGGCCGCCATCGCCCAGGCACACCGCGCCGCCAGCCTTGTGTACAAGCGGGACGACGACTTTGTGGTTGTCGGTGTCCATGTCGACAAAGATGTCCAACTCGTACGAGGTGGCTGCCAATAATTTATTCCGTCATGCCGCAGCATGACGCCGCAGCACCTCCGGATCAGGCTCGCAGCCGAGACCGGGGCCGCTCGGCAGGGTGAAACCGCCATGCCGCGCCTGGATCGCCGCGGCGAAGGGGCTGGCGGCGAGATCGTAGTACATGTGCTCGATCAGGCTCTCGCCCGGCAACGCCGCCGCCATGTGCAGCGTGGCGAGCAGGCCCGGGCCGAAATACGGGCAGTGGGGCATCACGGCGATCCCGCGTGTGACCGCCTCGCCCGCCACCCGCATCCAGGGGCCGATGCCGCCGATCTTGGTGACGCTCGGCTGGATGTAGTCCACCCCATCGGCAGCCATCAGCGCCGTGCACTCCTCCGGGCTTGCGGCGTTCTCGCCAGCGGCCACCGCGATGCCGGCCCCGGCACGGACCCGCGCGAGGCCGGCGTGGTCCTCGGGCGGCCAGACCGGCTCCTCCAGCCAAAGCAGGTTCTGTGGCCGCAGGCGCTCCGCCATGGCCAGCGCCTGGTCCACCGTCCAGGGACAGTTGGTATCCATCATCAACGCCACATCCGGCCCGACCGCGGCACGAGCGGCGGCGACCTGCTCCACGCCGATCTCGTGCAGCTTCACCGAGGCATAGCCACGTGCGGCCGCCGCGGCGGCATTCCGGGTGACGGTCGCCGGGTCACCGTAGCGCGGCAGGCTCGCATAGGCCGGCAGCGCCTGGCGCCGGGCGCCGCCGAGCAATTCGGCGATGGACCGGCCGGCGCGCTTGCCGGCGATATCCCAAAGCGCGATCTCAAGGCCCGAAAGTGCGTAGAGCATCGCACCGCTGCGACCGAACAGATGCAGCGTCCGCTGCAGGTCCAGCGACAGCGCGGCGATATCGGTCTCGTCCCGGCCCTCGGCGAGCGGCGCGACGATATCCCGCAGGGCGACGCAGGCCGGCTGCCAGGCGACATGGCCGAACGCCTCACCCCAGCCGACCACGCCATCGGTGGTCTCCACCCGCACCAGGTTCATCCGGGCGACGTCGAGGGACCTGCCGGCGAAGGAGGGGCGCGAGCTGCCGGGCAGCAGGGGCAGCGCCAGCGGCATGACGGCAACGGATCGGATGGTCATGCGGCGTGGCCTTTCATTCGGGCCTGATCCCGGCGGTGCGCACCAGCGCGTCCCATTTGGGCAGTTGCGCTGCGGTCCAGGCCGCGAACGCCTCCGGCGTGCTGCCGATGATGTCGAAACCGAGCTCGATCAGGCGCTGCGTCAGCTCGGGATCGCTGAGCGCCTGCAGCACCGCGCCATTCAGCCGCCGCACGGTGGCGGGCGGCGTGCCCGCGGGTGCGATCAGGCCGTTGATCGTCACCACGTCCACCGCGGGGAAGCCGGCTTCGGCGAAGCTCGGAACGTCCGGCATCCGGCGGCCACGCCGCGGGCCGCTGATGGCGAGGGGCCGGACCCGGCCGGCCTCCGCCAGCTCCTTCGCCTGCGCCTGGCCGGCGAAGATCATGCTGACCTCGCCCGCCACCACCGCGGCCTGGGACTCGCCGCCGCCGCGATACGGCACGTGCAGGAGGTCGAGGCCGGCGGCGAGGCGAAGCTGCTCGCCGGCGATGCGCACCGCGGTCCCCGCGCCGGCCGACCCGAAGGAAAGCTGCCCCGGCCGGGCGCGGGCCAGGTTGATCAGCTCCGCCAGGCTGCGCGCCGGCACGCCTGGGTGCAGGATCAGCACCAGCGCCGTGCTCGCCACCAGCGCGATGGGCACGGCGTCGCGCTGCGCATCATAGGGCAGGCTGGCGTACATCGCCGGGTTCACCACGAAGGCGAGGTCGATCATGCCGAGCGTCTGCCCGTCCGGGGCGGCGCGCGTCACCACCTCGGTGCCGACGATGCTGTTGCCGCCGGCACGGTTCTCCACCACCACCGACTGGCCGAGGATCTCCCGCAGCCGTGGTGCCAGCAGGCGTGAGAGGATGTCGGTGGCGCCGCCCGGGGAGTAGGGGACGATCAGCCGGATCGGCCGTCCGCCACCCGCACCCTGCGACTTGGCGCCGCCGGGCATCAGCAGGCCGACCGCTGCGGCCAGCACGCGTCTCTGCATGCGTTCCTCCCGGGCCTGCTGCCCTTGCCAAGCTTAGGCTGCCCGGCAACCAAGTCTATTGCCCCGGCGCACCATTCCTGCATGGGGACGGCCGCGACGGGCGCGGGCGCCTGCTGGCCGAGGTACGGTTGCGAGTTTCGCTGGGGTCCCGGTTCGCTACTTGTTCACACCATGGTGGTGGACCGTGCTGGTTCGTCTGGTGGCAGCCCTACTCCACTCCGCCCGCCGTGGCCGCGACCACCAGAATCGGTTCAAGGCGCCCGCCTGCTTCAAGGTCGACGATATCGCCTGGCTCGGCACCGTCGAGGGCGCGTGCAAGCGGCGCCGTCCAGGCGATCAAGCCGGCCGTTGGATCAGCCTCATCCTCTCCGACTATGCTGATGTCGCTCGTCAGCGCGCCGCGGCGGATCGTGGCGCGGACGCCAAAACCGATGGCATTCGGCGCGACATTAGGCGTCACGATCCGCATGCTCGCGCGGCGGGCAACCCAGTAGCGGAGATCGCGGCGGAGCACAGATGCAGCCTCCTCGTCAGGCGTCGCGGCCAGCTGTTCTTCCAGCGTGGCGACGGACTTCTCGATCAGTTGGGCACCGCGCGGGGTCACAAGATTCGGCGCCGTACTGACCGGCCTCTCCACTGATGGCAGCGATGCGTCGTCAATCTCCTTCACGAATGCTCGGCTCATCTGCCTCTCCTTCGTCAGACTGAACGTTTGATGCTGTCAAAGGGAAGCGGCCTGGCTCAGCGGGGGCAAATACGGCCTTCTTCGCCGAGGAACCAGCGGGAGCCGTAGGCCGCGCGGCGTGCTTAGGCCCTCCCCGCTTCCAGGGCGGCGGGGCCGGGGGCGAGCCACTCCCGTAGCTTGGACCAGCGCCGACGGCCGCCTTGGTTCCTGACCGCAATGGCCAGGGCACGCCGCTGCCCAACCAGCACCACCAAACGCTTACCCCGCGTCACCCCGGTGTAAAGCAGGTTACGCGCCAGCATGGCGTAGTGCTGCGTCGTCAGCGGGATCACCACGGCCGGGTACTCGGAGCCTTGCGCCTTGTGGATCGTCGTCGCGTAGGCCAGCACCAACTCGTCCAGCTCGCCAAAGCCGTAGGTCACGGGGCGGCCGTCGAAGGAGACGGTGAGCTCGCCCTCCTCGGCATCCAGGTTGGTGATCACCCCAAGGTCGCCGTTGAACACGTCGCGGTCGTAATTGTTGGCCACCTGCATCACCTTGTCACCGGGACAGAAGGTCCAGCCGAACC
>JAABUN010008494.1_pt1 | contig 10458 bp, 8 predicted proteins | sample 5559311 | NCBI WGS metagenome assembly JAABUN01 (sample SAMN10711877, study PRJNA513370) | rock metagenome | isolation source: Antarctica rocks | place: Antarctica: Victoria Land, Siegfried Peak sud
TGTATTTTGGCAGTGAGGGCAGTGAACAGCTAACCAAACAGTCATAGTTATTCGTCAATCTACTTATTAAACTCTAGCTATTATCTACCATTTCTAAACTCCTTTTTAACAAATCTAAGACACTACCCCTTTTTGATTATCGGAGCGAAAGCGCCCGCTAATAAAGTCGCGCTGTTTGATGTGTTTAGTTTTTCGTCCACTTACGCGCTTGCGCCACATTTTAAAGCTAGATTCTTGCATTTGTTGCCGCATTAGCTCAATAACTTGAGGTTCTTGCAACCCAAACTGTAAAGCGATCGCTTCAAAAGGAGTGCGATCTTCCCACGCCATTTCCAGAATGCGATCAATAGTTTCCGAATCGAGATTAGGTAAATTCATGCTGTAAAAGACTTTTGACTGCATACCCTCAATTTAACGTGTTGGGTTAAGGCACTGTATCTATCTTCAAGCAGGTACATTGTGCAGTAAGCATTGAAGACCCTTTATTTTTCTAACTAAAATGTCTGTTTACAACCAAGATGGTGTGAAAATGCCCCCTGTTCCGATTGAGGAGTTGGAATATGTTTGTTCAATAGGTGGGGAGTTTGATAGAACGATCACAATCCTAAATGTTTATTCAGAAAATTTAGATAAGCAAGAAGTAAGTAATTTACTTGAAGTTGCGCTAACAAAAGCATCTATTTCAGCAAACAAAACTTGCGCGAAAGGCATAGTGCTAAACATAGTTTGGCGGATTTTCTCGACTGAAGTTTCAATCTTCCCGGAGAAAGCGCCGATATTGCGGTCAAATTCCGACTTTTTGGCAATAAAGGATAAAATCATCTCTGCTTCGGCGATCGCCGCCGGACGTACTTTTAACTCAGATGCCAAAATCATCTCGTTATTGCTCAATTACCAAACCTCAAACTTCCTAATATTAGTTTGCTCTATACGCTTCAATCTCAAATTTGGCGTTAGAAGACAGTATTTTATCTAAAGAGCCATAATGTTCCAGAGCAAATGCTTCAAACTCGTTCATTACTTTCTTATATATTTCGTCTGAAACCTGCCAACATAACCCATAGGCGCGCGCTCTATAAAAACTTAGCAATTCTCTAACAGTGTTGCTAACTGTCCATTCCTTGGCAATGAAGTAATTTGACTTACACCTTTCGTGCAAATAACTACTCACATCAACTTTTTCAAAAACTGTAAGACTTTGCTGCGAACTTGCATATTTAGCCTGTATCGCTCGAAAATAGCCTTCAAATTCTAATCGCGCTGGCGGCGTAATCCATTGACAGTTGAGATAATAACCATTGGGCTTCAGTACCCGAATAATGTCATTTAGTAATGCTTTCCAGTCCGAAACAGCATGGAGCATATGTACGGTGAGGACAACATCAAAACTGCGTGGAAACAGCAAGCGTGAAGCATCAGCGCAGATCAGTTGTAAATTACTAGGCACTTCGCCTAATTTTTGCCGAAAGCGTGCGAGCATTTCCTGAGAAATATCAATTCCTGTCACTGAGTAACCGCGTTTAACCAGAGGAATAACATTCAATCCTGTACCAACACCAGGTTCTAAAAAAGATGTATCCGACGTTGCCCCAACAAGATCGAGGATAAAGTCTGTCACCTCTTCGGCTACAGGCTCGGTTAACCAGCGCGTGTGATCGTACAAGTCGGCAATTTTATTGTAGTAATTGTCTTGTTTCATACTTGAAGTGCGATCGCTTAATCTAGTTTGTCTTTCGCAAATAGCAAAATCCTAAACTTTTAAGGAACTGGATACTGGTCGAACTTTTGCATCAATTCAAGTAATTCTTCTTGGCTAGGCTGTCGCCCATCTTTAGTTAGCTCGGCTAAACCTTCAAAATACTGCTCCCTAGTATCGGCGGGACAAAACATAATTAATAACTTTGCTGGTGTTTGTCCTGGGTTAGAGAAGCCGTGCGGTGCATTTTCTGGTACGAGTATAAATGCTCCGGGTTGTGCTTGGATTGTGCGATCGCTTAACACCATTTCTACTAATCCTTCTAGTACATAAAACATTTCGGTCAACTGCTTGTGAATATGGGGGCTTGCGCCCGTGCTTCCTGGCTCCATCACAAACTCAAATAACCCAAAATGACCTTTGGTATCTTTACCTGTTGCTTTAAAAGTGCAGGTACTTGTCCGAATTTGTACAGATTGCCCAACTCCTGGCTGCAAAATAATAGGTAATGACATACAATAACCTTCCTAAGAGTGCGATCGCACTCAACAGCATCAATTTCAAACAACATCCAATCTAATGCAAGTCTTGGAACTGGAATTAATGTGCTAGTTTGTTTTTGTTCTCCCCGCCACCTAGCATTGCGTTCAATTGAAATTAATCTTTGTTTTTTAGCATTATGTTCGACGGAAAGAGTAGAGACGTTGCATTGCAACGTCTCTACTGTCAATTCAGTTATCTATAAAAACAAACTAACACGTGTTAGCTCTAGGCGCGGGGGAACAATAATCAAGACTTAACCTAGATGCAATGCGGCATTAAAGTTACGCTGCTAAACTCTCTGGTGATTCATCAAGGAGGAGAGTATGCAGAAATTTGACTTTGAGCGTTTGCTATCAAGTCGGGTAAAAAGGCGACAAGTTTTGATTGGTACTGGTGCTTTAACAGGTTTAGCGATCGCAAGTCAATGGTCTAACAAAGTTATTGCCCAACCCCGATTCTCAGCTTATCCCTTTAGTTTGGGTGTTGCCTCTGGCGAACCACTACCAAATAGTGTAATCTTGTGGACGCGACTAGCACCAGATCCACTTAATGGTGGCGGGATGCCAGAGCAAAATGTGCCAGTGCAATGGCAAGTTTCTGATGACGAGAACATGAGACGGATTATCCGCAGTGGCACAGAAATTGCCACCCCACAATTAGGACATTCTGTTCACGCAGAAGTAGAAGGATTAAGACCTGCTCAGTGGTATTGGTATCAGTTTAGAGTAGGCGATGAAGTAAGTCCGATTGGACGTACTCGTACTGCTCCGGGTTTTGGCTATCGCATAGATCGGTTTCGCTTTGCCTTTGCTTCTTGCCAAAACTGGCAAAACGGCTACTACACAGCGTACAAATATATGGCTCAAGAAGACCTCGATCTTGTTGTTCACTTGGGCGATTACATCTACGAGGGCCCTCCCACTCTAAACGCTGTCCGGCCGCATGATGGTAGCGGAGAACCATTAACAGTGGAGGGATACCGCAACCGCTACGGTTTGTATAAATCCGACCCAAACCTCCAAGCGGCACACGCTGCCTTTCCTTGGATCACAACTTGGGACGACCACGAAGTTGACAATAACTATGCTGACGATGTGCCTCAAGATCCAGCCCTACAATCGCGTGAGGCATTCTTAGCGCGTCGGGCGGCGGCTTACCAGGTGTACTACGAACATATGCCACTGCGGCGGTTCTCTCTGCCTACAGGAGCCGATATGCAGTTATATCGACGTTTGACTTTTGGCAACTTAGCCGAGTTCAACGTGCTAGATACTCGTCAATACCGCAGCGATCAAGCTTGTGGTGACGGAACTAGAATTAATTGTACTGAAGCTCTAGATCCATCGCGGACGATAACGGGTCAAAAGCAAGAGCAATGGTTGTTTCAAGGGTTAGCTAAGTCTCAAGCTCGTTGGAATATTCTTGCTCAACAAGTATTTATGGCCCAAAGGGATTTTGAACCAGGGGCAGAAGCTCGTCTAAGTATGGATGCTTGGGATGGTTATGCAGCGTCACGCGATCGCCTTTTCCAATTTTTGCAGCAAAGTCAACCTGCAAACCCTGTAGTATTAACAGGCGATGTTCATGCTAATTGGGTAGCTGACCTCAAAGCTGATTTCAACAACCCAACGTCAAAAACTGTTGGCACAGAGTTCGTTGGAACTTCAATTAGTACGGGTGGTGATGGCTCAGATACAAACGCAAACACGGAAGCAATACTAGCAGAAAACCCTCACATCAAGTTCTTCAACAATCGGCGCGGTTATGTGCGCTGCGAACTTACACCCCAGCGTTGGCAGAGCGACTACCGTACTGTTGCGGCAGTTACTACATTAGATGCTCCGATTACAACTAGGGCTTCTTTTGTTGTTGAAAACGGACGACCAGGCGCTCAACCTCTTTAGGCTAGTTGCGATCGCGCTTTGAAGAACTCTTGACAGCATACTTGCACTACATCGTCAAAATCTAGATGCTCAAGGTGGATATCCCACTTGTCTTTACAGCTATCTACCTTAAGCATTTCTAAAATAATTGCTAGTTGGGCAATTTAAGGCACAACTTAACTTAATCAATTTTGGCTTTGAAACGGATAAAACCGTAAGAATTAGCTGGCGTACCAGAACCCTTAGCATTGGGAATACTGCCCATGTTTACCACTACTGCACCATTGCCATTGGTTGTTCCCGTACAAGAACTAGGAAAACTTGACTTATAAAATTGACCGCGATCGCCATCTACCGCATTAGTTGCTTTTACTGGCGTACCACCATTAGCGCTCAAAATCGCAATTCCGTAGTTAGAACCTGCTAGTCCTCCAGCGTCTGCTGTAGACAAGCTAGTGTAGCCCGTACCAATATAAGTTTGGTTTGCTGGTACAAAATCGCAAATACTGACATTGTTTGCCTGGGCAGCACCATTATTGAGGAAGTAAATTGTATACTCCACTTCATCGCCAGGTTTAAAAGTAACCGTTGGTGCGATCGTGCTGCTGTTAATTGCACCACGCAAAGATTGTTCACGGGGAGGAGTCCCAGGCCAATGAGGATTGTTATCATCAATAGCTTTAGTTCCCACGTTATTAGGATTACCAGGAGTATTTACCCCATCTTGGAACCCAGTTACGTCCACACCGTTAATCGCGGTGATGCGCTTAACTAGAAGTAGGTTTGGAGGAGTAAGAACAGTAACGTTTTCAGCAGTAATTGTTGTAGGATTATAACTGCTACTTGTCGTAGCTCCCGGAGTTAGAGCAGCAGGGTCATTATAGGTGGCTGTAGCAGGATTATCGTAAGTACTGTTTGCAACGCTTGAGGCAATATTGACTGTAAAAGTAATAGCAATGCTACCACCACCAGGAATACTAAAAGTACCAAAGCTAGGATTAGTTGCTCCAGCAGTGGGGTTAGTGGTTGTAGTTCGAGTCGCACTGCCATTTAGAGTGACTGTACCTGGCGAGGCATAGGTAAAACCTGCGGGGAGACTATCTGAAATGCTAATGTTATTGGCTGCGCCTCTGTTTATCTGATTGGAAACCGTTATAGTGTAAGTCGCAGTAGTTCCAGTTGACGTATTGGTGACTATAGACGTACTTGTGGTTTTGGTGACTGTTAGTTGGGGTATACAGAATGTACCGGAAATGCTAGTCGTCAGAGCAGCCGCCCCAGTGAGTGTCTGATTGATACCGCTTGTGCCAGCAGTAGCCCCATTTGGAGTGTTATTTCTTCCTGTAGTGTTGTTGACAATTAACCCAGCCGCCCCGCCGTTCACATTGACACTGGCACCACTTGTGGAGTAAACCGCACCACCACCACCACCAGCACCTGGTCCATCTAGTTCTGCACCACCATTCTCATTAAGGTTGCCACCGATACCACCACTGGCAACAATAGATATACCGAGTGGTAAGCTCCCCGAACCAGCATTAATTAAAACAGTACCACCCGCACCGCCACCGCCACCAGCATCTGGGAGTGCGCCCAAAGGGCTATCAATACCGTCTGCGCCTCTAGCGGTGATTGTACCACTGCCACTGACAGTACCAGCCCGAACGAACACCATGCCACCACCACCGCCGCCTGCACCTGAAGGAGCGATTTGATCGTTCACATCTCCAGCGCCACCGCCGCCACCCATTATCAAGCGGAGTGGATTGGCTGGTAAGGCTGTGCCACCAAACCCACCAACAAAATAGTCGGCTGCACCGCCATTACCAAAGTTATTAAATGACCTACCTCCTAATCCACCATTACCACCATTTGCACCACCACCGCCGCCAGCGTTATGTTCATTGCCACCACCGCCAGCATTAGCAGGTGCGCCACGACCGTCGTCTCCACTGGGATAGCCTTGCACAAGATTATCTATCAGAGCAGTTGATGCGCGGACATTGAACTGACCAAACGGCTGCTGAGACATAAGGCGCGGAGTGCCAGCAATTCCCTCACCTTTTGGTCCATCTACTCCAGTACCTACACCAGTGTCCGTAGTGCGATAGGTTGTTCTGGAACCTCCAGAGTATCCTTGTTTATTAGATCCGCCACCGCGAAAGCCTAATCCGTTAACATCAATATTTCCACTAAAAGTGAGCGCTCCTACTACGTCAAACGCCACAATACCCCCAGATGAGCCATTCCAACGCGCACTCGTAGTTGTTGTGCCACTAAGCGTCCCGCTAGAATACTGCGGTACACGAACAACCTGATAAGTACGCTGTCCTTGGGTTGTTGTGGCTGCTTGGTTTCTGTAGGAGTTGGTTGTGTTGCTGCTAATCGGTATTGCACCAGCAGTGACTGGACCTGTTGCCACAGCATACTCATAAAATCCAACATTATTTAAGTTAGTAGCCCCACTTGCTCCTATTGGTGATAATGGAGCAGTAGTTACACCAGTTGGGGGAGTTACATCTCCACCTGTACCATTGCCGTAAGCATCAGTGTCAGTGCTATTAATCGTAGCATCCTGCATTTGAATGATTAGGATTAAATCACCTGCGGCAATCGGCGTGGTTGAGCCAGCCGTGTTGATTGGTCCAACTGCGATGGAAGTAGCACCAATAGGAACTATCGTGTTAGCTGCTCCAGGATAGTAGGAATTGACAATGCCAGTTATCGCCCCTACTCCATCCTTGCCGGGTGTAGCGCAGAGGTTAGCTTTATCAGCATAAACTGGTGTTGGCGGCAAAAGTATCTGGGAACTCAGAAGCGCGCCTGAAGTCAATAGAGTTCCTAAAATTTTCAGTGGACGTTGCATAGTTTCTTACAATAGATTGGGAAGCAGTTCTAACCAGGAATAGATGAATTGTGTGGCATTGAGGGCAGTCAAATAGAGTGTAAATACAATTATTTCAATGCTGCTAGCGTCCTCATCATTGAAATTTGAGCGTATGAATTACAAGGTTTAGCGCAGGTTCCGATGTACTGGATTGGGGATGGGTTGCGATGACTTTTTGGGTTTACATCCATAGATTGGGACAGTTTTTTGATTCTTTTGCCCAATTAGCCGGATTGTCGTGGATGTATTGACAAATTCGCTCTAAAGAACCGTCAGCACGGATTATATGTTCGTAAAATCGCGGTTGCCAACCAAAATTATCTAAACCGTTTTGGTGACAGCAACGGCTAACTATGGATTTATGCGATCGCACAATTGTTCCTAGCGATCGCGCCTTAGGGGATATTTGGGACATAAATTCCCGTTGTCGGTCTTTCCGTGGTGTATGCGGTGATGCGGACGTTGATGCGGGTGGTGCGGTCGTTGGTGTAGAGACGTTGCAGTGCAACGTCTCTACATTTTTAGAACAATCATCGTTATTTTTGGGGGGATAATTGCCGTTGGATGGACGATCGATGACAATAATGCCATGAATGTGATTTGGCATAATTACATAGGCATCAATGTAGGTATGGGAAAAATGATTGGGAATATCTAACCAGAATTGTTGGGCAATTTTGCCAATTGGGGATAATTGCATTCGATCTGTAGAGACGTTGCACTGCAACGTCTCTACAATGTCGCCGAAAAAATGCAGGCGATCGCGCGTACAAATGGTAACAAAATAATAACCATTAGCCCCATAATTTCTATCCGGTAAACGGATTGATTTCACCCGATATTTGTCCCTAAATAATGGTTGCGTCATAATTACATTACTCAGTAGTTTTACCCAATCCTTGAACTTGTGTACTTGTGAATTGGTTAGGTGTAGTGGTTAATGGCTGAGAGGCTACTCCTCGGTAGCTTTCAAGTAATTGCTTAATGGAGGCTAACTGACTAATTTGCAGATCCAGGGCTAATTCTTTGCCAGAAAAATTTAGCTCCTCTGGTGAATCATCGTTGCGGTTCCATAATGCGATCGCATTATCTGCTTGAGTAAGTTTTCTCGCTAACGATATAGTTTGAGATTCTTGTTGCTGGGGAGGGGCTACTTTTTGCAAACCAAAACCATCAAATAGTTCATTAAGCTTGACTGTCAAGCCTAAATAAGGGCCACTAGCCGATCGAGAACCGCTAAAACCATCATCATCAACATTGCCAAATACATAACCACCAGCCAAACGCAGATTAGGCGTAAGGTAATAGCCTGCTTCTAGGACAATGCCTTTTTCGCTATAACCTGCGCCTGCGGAGGGTTGACCAATCCAACGCACTTCGCCGACTACATCCCACTTGTAGCCTGGTCGATAAGTAGCCCGCAGTTGGGCAAGATTAATTGTACTTGTACCTACCAAATCGTCAGCTAAATAAGACGTACTACTACGCAAAGCATACTTGCCGTAAAATTCCCATCGCCAAGAAGGAGCATAAATAGCCTCTAAGGCAAAGGTATGATCTTCCGAACCTGTACCACTACCAATTAAAATAGTTTCGGGAGTTGTTGCAGGGTTTTTGCGATATTCATACCGTAATAAAGCATTAAACTTATCGCTATTAATGTCACGGTAAGCTAAACCTATTTTGAAGTCCTTAGTAGTCCCTAGTGCTGATAAGGTTTGGTTAGAGGAATTAGCTTGTTGATAACGGGCTAAAGCTGTTAGAGAAGGAGAAATTTTCCCGGTAGCTGAGGCAGAAATTACCGTATTTGAGCCACCAGAGGAGTTGCGATGCTCGTAACGGGCATTTGCTTGAAATTTTGGATTATCTGCACAGTCAAGACCTACGCTGTAGCTGTCGCCGCCTTCAACACCCAGAGACGAAGCACTTTGACCCGGCGCAAAAGGTTGAGCAAACTGAGTTCCAGCGCCGGTTCTACCAAAGAAATCGCCAAAAATGTGTTCGTAAGCAAAGTTTGCCCTCAATCCAGCAGCAATAGTCCAACCTTGTTTAATGCCAAGCGCTCCACTGCTACCAAGTCCATCACCACCACCATACATGGAATAGCGCCCAGTTAAAGTAGTGTCAGAGCCAAGCTTGTGTTCGCCATTAACATCTAAACTTGTAATCGAGTTACCGGAATATTGACCGCGAGTAAAAAACTGCTGCGACAAGCTGACATTGACACCGGGTAAAGCTTTCCAACTCAATCCAAACAAAGTGCGATCAGGATAAACCGCGTCAACATCAGAAGAAAAAGTTAGTTCGTTTTGAGCAATAAAAGATAAATTACTTGTGAGCGGCAAATTCAGACGACTTCGCAATTGGTCGGAGGTGCTGCTTAAAGCTTGCTCTGGTATTTTATCGGTGCGATCGCGATGAATCCAATCTACAGTCAAATCGGCTTTGCCAAGGCGCTGTTGTACGCCCGCAGAAATTGTGGTTAGCGAGTTATCAACTTGACTTCCAGGGATAGCGGTAACTCGTGGTGTTAATAAATCTTCTAAGGTATAAAGAGGTTGGGGAGCAATTCCAAAGTTTTTTTCACGATCGTACTGTACGCGCACATTCGTTGTGGGCGATACTTTAGCCGTGACGTTGGCTCCATAACGAGTTTGACCAGGAACAAAGCTAATAGTGGCATCATTAGCAAAACCTGCATCGGCGGAGCGATAAAAAGCACGACCTTGAACGCCTTTAGCAATTTCACTTTCAGCTTCAATCCGGTAAGCCGAACCACTCACTCGCCCCATAACATCCGAATTATTGGTAGAGTGGGCGTACTCAGCAATCAAGAAACCTTTAGTACCGATCGCAATTCGTGCGTCAGCGCCGTATAGTTCAAAGTCCCGGACACCTTGCTGCTCTGTAAGGTAGGTGGCTCCAATCCAACTTTCGCGGTTGAGTTCGCGGGCAAGGTAGTATTGCACCCTACCGCCGTAAATGCTACTGGTTCCGCCAGAGCTTTCGTACTGATAGGTAACAACTATCCGCCGGACGAGTATTCTCCCTTGTGCATCCACCTCGGTGCGTAAAATTGGTCGGCGAAATATTAATGTGCCGCGATCATAGTCAATTTCGTAGTCTGCACCCCGACTAAGTTGGTTGCGCTGCAAAACCTCACCAGGACGATTGAGTTCTTCTAACTCAGTAAAAACACTCTCACTACCGAGGATTAACAACCGCCGCGATAAAAAGTAATAACCACTCGTGCCATCGGGGGCGATTGTATCGCGCTGAAATCCCTCAACGTTATTGCCGTAAAACCCAGTAACTTGCAAGTCACCTACTCCCTTCCCGTTAAAAGATTAGGCAACTAAGGAGAAGATGAAATTGAGCGTTTTTTGCACCTGCTCCGCTGAGAGAAACTGATGAGATGCGAAAAACTGTTCTAACTGCTGCTGAATCTG
>JAABUN010008495.1_pt1 | contig 10458 bp, 8 predicted proteins | sample 5559311 | NCBI WGS metagenome assembly JAABUN01 (sample SAMN10711877, study PRJNA513370) | rock metagenome | isolation source: Antarctica rocks | place: Antarctica: Victoria Land, Siegfried Peak sud
CGGGCTTGGTCGGCCGCCCTTTCTTGGGCTGCTGCCCGGGCTTGGTCGGCCGCTCTCGCTTGGGCTGCTGTCCGGGCTTGGGCAGCGGCGCGGGCTTCGGCTTCGGCCGCGCGGGCCTCTTCGGCCGCTCGGGCTTGCGCCTTGGCGGCGGTGGCTCGGGCGGCAGAGGCCGCCCGTGCTTGCGCGGCCGCTCTCGATTCGGCGGCGGCCCTGTCCTTGGCGGCGGCCCTGGCCTCGGAGGCGGCCCTGGCGGCCGCCTTGGTGGCGGTGGCGTCGGTGGCCTCAGCGGCCGTGCGCTCCTGCTCTGCCTGCGTGGCAACGGCGGTGCTCTTGGCTTGAGCCAACGCCTTCTCGGCGTCATCGCGTGCCGCAGTGGCGTCCCTCGCGTCGGCGAGGGCTCTGGTGTTTTCCGCCGCCTTCGCATCGCTCATGGCCCGGGCCCGGGTTGCGGCCCTGGCCTTGGCGGCGGCCTCGTCCTTGGCCTGGGCGGCCGCTCGGGCCCGGTCCACGGCGCGCGCCTGGGCCTGGGCCTGGGCGGCCGCTCGGGCCCGGTCAGCGGCGCGCGCCTGGGCCTGGGCGGCCGCTCGGGCCCGGTCAGCGGCGCGCGCCTGGGCCTGGGTCCTGGCCCGGGCGGCGGCCGTTTCGGCGGCTTTGGCCTCGGCAGCTGCTTCGGCGCGGGCCGCGGCCTCGACCTGTTCCTCCTGCAGGGCCCGCTGGGCCAGCAGGCGGGCCTGCAAGGCGGCCTGCTGCTCCGCGATCTCCGCCGACAGCTTGCGGTCGGTCTTGGACAGCTCGATGCTGCGGGAGATCCCCGAGTCGATCGTGGCTTCGAGGTCGTCGGCTACCTGCCCCTGTTGCTCCCGGGCTCGGCGGACGGCGTCGGTCCGCGTGGCCTGCTCGTCTCGCTTGCGGTCCGCTCGTTGCCTGGCTTCGGTGGCCTTGCGGCGCTGGTAGAGCAGGTCGGCCTTGGCGCCGTCGAGGTGGTCGGCCACGTCGGCGTCGTCCTGGGAGCGCAGCTCGATGAAGAACTTGCGGCTCGAGGCGGTGGTGAAGTCCTTGGTGTCGAGCACCGTCAACACATCGGTGCCCGGCGGGCTCACATAGGCTCGGACTGCTCGCCGGCGCATCTCGTCGCGAAGGATGGCGATCTGGCCCGTCAGGCGGGCGATGGCGTCCTCGGCGTCGGCTACGTCCTGCTCCGCCTGGGCCACCTCGGCCTCGGTGCGGGTAAGCGCCGCCTGCTGGGTACGGAGGTTCTCGTCGATGGCCAACAGTGCGGCATCGATCTCCGACAACGACGCTTTCGACGTATCGATGTCAGAAGCGACCTGGGCCTTCTCCGCCCGGACCCGTTCGCGTTCCGCACGGGGATCTTGTCGGGGAGCGGAGTTGGCGAGTTGAGGCCCGACGGCCCCGAACGCCATGACGGTGGCAACCAGGGCGGCCAGAATGTTGCGGCGACGCACGAGCTTTCCTCCCTACCGGCCAAGATGAAGAGACGAGCCGGCGTCGTCATGAAACCGTAACAGGTGTCCGTGACCAGTCCAAGGCACCGCCAGCAAAGCTAACGACGCCCAGGGTGCCGATCGCGGCATCCGGACACGTGCAGTCCTGTCGGCCGCCCCGGACGATCGTTGAGGGATTGCCTGGGTCCACGTCTGGCCGCCGTCATACGATGGCGACCTCGCCCCCGTAGCTCAGCTGGATAGAGCAACCGCCTTCTAAGCGGTCGGTCGCAGGTTCGAGTCCTGCCGAGGGCGCGCTCGTTCAGGAGGGCGCCGGCGACAGGCCCGTGCAGGTTCGCAGGGCGTTCCAGGTGTCGACCGCTCGCAGGGCGTCGGCGCCCGACAGGGGGAGCGGGCTCGAGTCCTGGATGATCCCGGGGACCCACCGGTACGCCTGCACCGCTCGTCCCTGCACGGTGACGGTGAGCACCCCGGTCCGCTGGGCTTCGGGACCCAGTGCACGGAAGGCGAAGTTGCCGAGGCCGTAGTCGACGAACGCCGTACCGAGGAACCCGCCGCCCTGCACCCGGTGGGCATGGCCGCCGATGATCACATCAGCTCCCGCGTCGGCCAGGGTGCGCGCCAGGTCCTGCTGGGACTGGCTCGGACACGTCGACTTCTCCACGCCCCAGTGCAAGAAGACGATCACCACGTCGCTGTCCGTCCGTGCCTTGCGCACTTCGGCGACGAGGCGATCGACCCGCTTGGCTGAGGCGAGCCCGGGCTGGACAGGGGTGGCCGTCCACAGGTCGGCGAGGGTCCGATCGAGCACCTGCGTGGCGGCGAGCACCGAGACGCGCTGGCCCTTGACCGTGACCTTGGCGGGCGCGAACGCCTCGGCGTCGTTGGCCCCGACGCCGATGACCGGGATCGGCGACGAGGCCCTGGCCGCCAGCGAGTCCGAGAGGCCGTCGAGCCCGTAGTCCATCCCGTGGTTGTTCGCCATCGAGGCGATGTCGATGCCGGCGCTTCGTAGGCCGTCGAGGATCGACGGGGGCGCCCGGAACGTGAACGCCTTGGCGGCACCTGCTCCCCTGTTGGTGATCGCCGTCTCGAGGTTGGCGATGGTGAGGTCGGCGCCGGACAACGTCGGCGCCATGGCCGCCAGGCGGGCAGCCATGGCGTCCGCCATGTCGGCGTCGGGCAGGCCTTCGCCGTTGATGTCACCGGCGAAGGCGATGGTGATCGGTGCCCCCGTCGGCCGCACCGGAGCCGTGGTGGTGGGAGGAACGGTCGTCGGAGCGGACGACGCAGTCGTCGACGCCACCGTCGCTGGCGGCGGGCTCGCTCCAGGCGTGACCGTGGCACCAGTGCTGACCGTCGGGGGCATGGTGCTGGCTGGTCCGGCCACCGCCACGTCGGGGCGGCCTTCGTTCGACACGGTCCAGGTCAGGATGGCGGCAAGTCCCACGACGAACACCGCGACCGCGATGGCGCGTTGGGTCGTGGCGCCTCGCAGCATCGAGCCAGAGTCGATGCCGTTCGACCGCCGTGGGCTCGGTTGGTCCTTGGCTCGGCGGGGCATCAATACTCCGGTGGCGGTGGTGCTGGACCGTGACGACGCCAGGCGTGGAAGGGCTGGAGCGGGTGACGGGAATCGAACCCGCATCTTCTGCTTGGAAGGCGGAAGCTCTAGCCATTGAGCTACACCCGCATCGCCTCACCGTACCGTCGCGGTTTCCGCACGACCAGACGGTCCCTTCTGGTCGTGCGGTCAGACCCGGTCGACCGACCCGTCGCCGTTGTAGCGCAGCCGTCCACGCTCGAAGCGCTGGAAGCGACCACCTGGGGTCCCGGGAGGATCGAGCTCGCTGAGGGGATAGCCGAGGCTGCCACTGGGACCACCGAAGTTGGCGAGCCAGACCAACAGCACCGCCCCGTGGATCTCGAAGGCATCGGTGGTGGAGGTGGCGTAGATGTGGCCCCGCTCGAAGGTGGCGTAGGTCCCTCGGCCGTCGCCCACCGGCCTGGGTTCGCTGGTGGGGTAACGGAGGTAGCCGCGGACGTGGCCGTTGGCGGCGAAGCGCGACAGCACCTTGCCCCACAGTGCGTGCGAGCCGGTGGTGGGGGAGTACCAGGCCAGGCCGCCCTCGAACCACTGGGCCTTGCCCCGCCCGTCCCCGACCGGGTTCAGGTCGGTGACCGGGTAGCCGAGCGGGCCGTAGACCCCGCGCAGCGACTCGTGCAGGTCGAACATGCCGAGGTGGATCTCCGTCACCCGGCTGCCCTGCACGTAGATCCGTCCGCCCTGGTAGTTCTGGTACAGGCTCTTTCCGTCGGTCGACCCGCGCACGTTGGTCACCGGGTAGCCCAGGTACCCGCGCACGCCACCGGTGGCCTCGTGCTTGGAGAACCAGGGCTGGGGGACGGTGTAGGTGCCAGCTCCGCCTCGGTAGTAGATGCGGCCCCCCTCGAAGTTGGAGTACCGGCTCTGGTTGTCCGCCGAGGTGAGGGTGTCCGAGGTCGGGTAGCGCAGCCCGGCGGTGGGACCCCCTTGCTGGTCGTACTCGCCGAGGATGGCGCCGTGGACCTCCCGGGCACCGGTGGAGGATGTCCAGTAGATGTTGCCGCCCTGGTACCGGGCCCGCCGACCCCGACCGTCGCCGACCGCGGCCTCGGCGGTGACGACGGCCCCGAGGAAGCCGGCGGCGCCACCGAGAGCGGCGTACTTCTCCGAGATTGGCGTGCCGCAGTCGGTGGTGAGGCACGGGGCGCCGTGGTCGACCGTCTTGTTGTCGGTGGCGCTGGTGGTGGTGCAGCTGGGGTCGTAGCGCCACGGCGGCGTACAGGTGGCCACCCGGCAGACCACCGGCCCGTAGCAGGAGATCTCCGTGTGGCACTGGCCGTAGCGGAACTGGTTGCAACAGGTGCGGCGGCCGTCGCAGGACCCACCGGCGCACCGGCACGAGCACTGCGTTGGGCACGAGGCGTTGCAGTCGATGATGTAGCGGGCCGCGCCGCAGCAGTAGGCGGCGTTGTCAGCTTTCCACCAGCCGGCGATGAAACTGTTCGGCGGGCAGGAGTTGCTGCCGTTGTTGATCGTGCAGCAGAAGGCCGTCCAACCGTCTGAGCAGGTGCCGCACAGGTAGCCGTAGGCGGTGCCGGGCTTGAGGATGAAGTCGAGCGGGCCCACGGCGAGGGCCGAGCCCACCATCGCCGTGCGGGTCAGGAAGGAGCGGCGGCTGGTGCGTCCACCGAACAACGACGACGCCCGGTTGGCGAGGCGCTGGGTGAAGGTGCCGGTGGCGATCGGATCGTGGTTGACGGGATCGCGGTGGATGCCATCGTCGGCCAAGTCGACCGGCGCGGGGACGGGATGGGAGGTCCGCCGGGACGGGCGGGAGAGCAGAGCGGTCACCGTGGTCCGATCTTGGTGGCGGCAAGGGTGGCGTTGGCCCCGGGCAGGACCCCGAGGGCGGCCGACTGGCGGCCGAGCACGGCGTAGAGGCAAAAAGCCCGTCCGGTGGTCGTGAAGAACACCTGCGTGCCTGCCTGTCCGGGGATGGTCCGCTGCAGGGCGGAGGCCGAGAACATGGACGGGATCAGCCTGGCGGGCAGGCCCCGTCGGCGGAACAGCGCCGTGCCGCCCTCCTGGGCGCCGTACTCGAACAGCACGAGCAACACGTCCGACTCACCCATCAGATCGACGGCTCCGGAGCCGAAGTCGCCGCGGTCCTCCGGGAGCGCGAAGTTGGCCAGGTGGGCGACGGGGTTCGGGGCCTCGCCGGGGGCGCCGCGCGTGGTGGTCCCGGGCGCCGGCCGGTCACGCAGGAAGATGCGACCTTCCCACCCTGGGGGGAGGTCGGTCTCGATGCCGTGGGCTTGCAACTTCATCGGACCCCCATCATGGCCGGTCGCCCGGGTCGGTCACGCCGCCTGTGAGGCTCGGATCGCCCGGGAGGATCCCGGCGTCGTAGAGCTCCCGGTCGATGCGCGCCTCGCGCTCGGTGTCGGCGTCGGGCTTGGCCACCGCGTTGGGGGCGAGCGCCGCGGTCAGTTCGGCGTCGCCGCCGGCCTGGGACAGCAGCGCCGAGACCTGGTCCCAGTCGGGGCCGGTGCCCTCACCGCGGACCCGGCCGGTCGGACCGTGGACGAACACGAAGTAGGGCGACCCGGGCACGTCGTAGTCGACGAACGCTTCGCTCGACATCACCGTCGGGAACCCTGGCGGCGCCAGGCCGGCCACCGCCGATGCGCTGTCGCCGTCGGGCCCCTTGGTGACCACCACGAGACGGGCCCCGGCGGGGAGCCGCAGCTTGCGGGGTTTGCGGAACGCGTCCCAGAACCGCTGGCAGGTGAGGCAGCCGCTGGAGAGGAAGGCGACGATGGTGTCGTGGCCGGGGCCCACCACCCGCACCGAGACGGTCTCGCTCCCATCGGGGGCCACGCCCACGATGTCCGCCGCGCCGGTGAAGTCCTCCCGGTCGGGCGGGCTCGGCACCTGAGGCATCACCGGGTAGCCGGGGCTTCCAGGGCGGGGACTGGTGCTCTCCGGCCGGGCCGGCGACGGTGCTTCGGCAGCTCCCGGCTCGATCCCGGCCCCCAGGTCGTGCAGGCGCTTCAAGATCTCCGCGTGGCTTCGCAAGAGGCCCACCACCAGGAGACCGAGCACGGCGATCACCAGGCCTTCGGCCACCACCACCGCGGTCATCGGGTCACGGGCCGTGGGCTCCGGGAGGCGGCCGTCAGTTCCGGCAGGGTGGTGAGCGCCACCAGCACGAGCCAGACCAACAGCACGGTGAAGCCGGCGAAGACGGCGCCGCCGAGAGGCGTGGCGGCAGCCGCGTGCACCGCCGGATCCGATGGCGAGGCCATCGCGCCGGCCGCGCCGGCTGCCACCACCATGTTGACCACCACGTGGAGGACGCCAACGGGCGCGCTGGTGGCACCGAAGCAGCCACACGGCGCCGCACCGCGCCCGACCCGGCGGAGCCGTTCGGCGAACCCGGCGAAAGCGACGTAGGCCGCCACGACCAGCGCGGCGCCGACCCGACCGGCGAAGCCCAGCGCGTACAGCCCTACCGCCACCTCGCCCGCGCCCACCAGGCGGGCGGCGACGGGCGTGCTGGCCAGCCCGGCTGTGCGCATGGCGATCCGGGTGGTCCCGGGCCGCGTGACTTTGATGGCGCCCGCAGCCACCAACAAGAGGGCCGCGGCGAAGAGCGGGCCGGCGAACGGGGACATCGTCTCGACGGTACTACCTACGTCGAAGCTGGTCCCAGCACCTGACCTTGCCCGGGTCACCGTCGGGTGCGAGGCGGGTCGCAGCCCACCGGTACACTCGGTCGCCTCATGAGGTCAACGGTTGAGCCCGTCGAGGGCAACAAGGTCAAGGTGTCGGTGGAAGTCGACGGCACGGAGTTCGAGAAGGAGGTGGACGCCGCCTTCCGCCGCATCGCCAAGGAGGTTCGCCTACCTGGCTTTCGTCCGGGAAAGGCGCCTCGGCGGCTCCTGGAGGCGCGCATCGGCACCGAAGCGGCCCGGGGCGATGCGCTCGAACATGCCCTCCCCGGGTACTTCGCCGAAGCGGTGCAGGAGCACGACGTCGACGTGATCGCCGCACCCGAGATCGACCTCACCGCCGGTCGCGAGGACGGCGACGTGGCCTTCGATGCCGTGGTCGAGGTCCGCCCGGAGGTCAACCTCGGCGGCTACGGGTCGCTGCGGGTCACGATCGCTTCGCCGGAGGTCAGCGACGAAGAGGTCGAGGAGCGCATCGACCGGCTCCGGGAGAACTTCGCCCAGCTCGAAGCGGTGGACCGGCCCGCTCGAACCGGCGACCACGTCACCATCGACGTCGCCGGCTGCCACGACGGCGAGCCGCTGGACGGCCTCACCGCCGACGACTACCTCTACGAGGTCGGCAGCGCCACGGTGGTCGCCGAGCTGGACGAGCACCTCACCGGCGCCAAGGTGGGCGACGTGCTGGAGTTCGACGCCGAGCACCCCGATCCCACCGAGGACGACGTCACCTTCCGGGTCCTGGTCAAGGACGTGAAGGCGAAGCGCCTCCCCGAGCCCGACGACGCCTTCGCCGCCGAAGCCTCCGAGTTCGACACGGTCGAGGAGCTGCGGGCCGATCTGGCCGCGCGCTTCGCGCTGGTCAAGAAGGTGCAGGCCAACATGGCCGTGCAGACCAACACGGCTGCGGCCCTCGCCGCAATGGTGGACGTCGAACCGCCCGAGGCGCTGGTGAACGCCGAGATGCAACAGCGCCTCCAGGACCTGGCGATGCGGCTCCAGGCTCAGGGCGTCGGCATCGAGGAGTACCTGGCCAGCAGCGGCCAGGATCAGGAGGCGTTCGTAGACGACCTGCGGGAGGCCGCCACCCAGGGGGTGCGGGTCGACCTGGCGCTGCGGGCAGTCGCCGCCGCCGAGGCCATCGAGGTCTCCGACGACGACCTCGAGGTCGAGTACGCCAACGTGGCCGAACGCGTCGGCGAGAAGCCGGCGCAGATCCGCCGCCAACTCGAACGCAACGGACAGGTGTCGGCGGTACGATCCGAGCTGCGCACCCGCAAGGCCCTGGAATGGCTCATCGAGCACGTGGAGCTGGTCGATGAGGGTGGCAACCAGATCGACCGGGACCGGCTCCAGATCGAGCCCGATCCCGCAGACGACGGCCCCGTCCTTGGCGCCGAGACCACGGAGAGCGACGAGTGACCATCCCGCCGGCGTACAACTACTCGATCCCCATGGTCGTGGAGCAGACCAACCGCGGCGAGCGCGCCTTCGACCTGTACTCGAGGCTGCTCAAGGAGAACATCATCTTCTTGGGCACGCCGATCGACGACACCATCGCCAACTTGATCTGCGCCCAGTTGTTGCACCTGGAGTCGGAGAACCCCGACAAGGACATCAACATCTACATCAACAGCCCGGGCGGCGACATCACTGCGCTGTTCGCCATCTACGACACGATGCAGTACGTCAAGGCCGACATCTCGACCATCTGCTTCGGCCAGGCGGCGTCGGCCGCGGCCGTGCTGTTGGCTGCGGGCACCAAGGGTAAGCGCCTGGCGCTGCCCCACGCCCGGGTCCTGTTGCACCAGCCCTACGCGAGCGGTGGTGGCCAGGCCAGCGACATCGAGATCCAGGCCAAGGAGATCTTGCGCATGCGCGACCTGCTCGAGACGATCCTCGCCGACCACACCGGCCAGGACAAGGAGAAGCTCAACCGGGACACGGACAGGGATTTCGTGCTGTCCGCCCCCGATGCCAAGGAGTACGGCATCATCGACGAGGTGATCTCCGCCCGGGAGCTCGCCGACAAGACCGGCCCGATCACGGCCGCCACCTGACGATTCGAAGGGGTTGACCAACCGTGGCCAAGTTCGGAGATGGCGGGGAGCTCCTGAAGTGCTCCTTCTGCGGGAAGTCCCAGAAACAGGTCAAGAAGCTCATCGCCGGTCCAGGGGTGTACATCTGCGACGAGTGCATCGACTTGTGCAACGAGATCATCGAGGAGGAGCTGTCGGAGACCTCCGAGCTGCACTTCGACGAGCTTCCCAAGCCCCGCGAGATCTATGAGTTCCTGAACGACTACATCGTCGGCCAGGACCTGGCCAAGAAGATCCTCGCCGTCGCCGTCTACAACCACTACAAGCGGGTTCAGGTGGGGGCGGCGTCGGGCCACGACGAGGTCGAGCTGGCCAAGTCGAACATCTTGTTGATCGGCCCGACCGGTTGCGGCAAGACGTTCTTGGCCCAGACCCTGGCCCGGATGTTGAACGTGCCCTTCGCGATCGCGGATGCCACCGCGCTCACCGAGGCGGGCTACGTGGGCGAGGACGTCGAGAACATCTTGTTGAAGTTGATCCAGTCGGCCGACTACGACGTCAAGAAGGCCGAGACCGGGATCATCTACATCGACGAGATCGACAAGGTCGCCCGCAAGGCCGAGAACCCCTCGATCACCCGTGACGTGTCGGGGGAGGGCGTGCAGCAGGCGCTGCTCAAGATCCTGGAGGGCACCACCGCCTCGGTGCCACCCCAAGGGGGGCGCAAGCACCCCCACCAGGAGTTCATCCAGATCGACACCACCAACATCTTGTTCATCTGCGGAGGAGCCTTCGCCGGCATCGAGAAGCTCATCGAGAGCCGGGCGGGGGCCACCGGCGTGGGGTTCGGGGCTGACATCCGCAAGCTGGAGGACAAAGACATCGGGAACCTGCTCGGCCAGCTCATGCCCGAAGACCTCCACAAGTACGGGTTGATCCCCGAGTTCATCGGCCGGTTGCCGGTGGTCGGCGTGGTCGACAGCCTGGATCGCGATGCCCTCGTGAAGATCCTGGTCGAGCCCCGCAACGCCCTCGTGCGCCAGTACCAGAAGTTCTTCGACCTGGAGAACGTGGAGCTCGAGTTCTCCGACGATGCCCTGCAGGCCATCGCCGACCAGGCCATCTTGCGCTCCACCGGCGCCCGGGGACTGCGGGCCATCCTGGAGGAGGTGCTGCTCAACGTCATGTACGACCTGCCGAGCCGCACCGATGTCGAGAAGTGCGTGATCGACGCCGCCGTGGTGCGCGAGAAGGTGAACCCCACCCTCGTGCCCCGTGCCGCCACCCGCGCCAGCCGTCCCCGCCGGGCCGCCAGCTAGTCCTGGACCATCCCCCGCCCGGTAGCGTGAGGAGGCCGTGAACCTCTCTGCCGCCCTGCGCTACCTCGACCAGCACACCAACCTCGAGGCCACGGCAGGGCGGGCCGAGGGCCTGTCGTTGGAGCGGATGGGCTCGCTGGCGTCGGTGCTGGGCGATCCCCAGCTCGCCTATCCCGTCATCCACGTAACCGGTACCAACGGCAAGGGATCGGTGGTGCGGATGGTGGCCGAGCTCCTGCGGGCGTCTGGCCTCTCGGTCGGCACCTACACGAGCCCCCACCTCGAGGCCATCAACGAACGCATCGCCTGGGACGGCGAGGCGATCTCCGACGAAGAGCTGGCCCGGGTGATCTT
>JAABUN010008496.1_pt1 | contig 10457 bp, 2 predicted proteins | sample 5559311 | NCBI WGS metagenome assembly JAABUN01 (sample SAMN10711877, study PRJNA513370) | rock metagenome | isolation source: Antarctica rocks | place: Antarctica: Victoria Land, Siegfried Peak sud
GGGGTGGCGACCACACAAACCGGGGTCTACGGGGCCTCGCTGGGCAACGGCTCCGGCCTGCTCGGCACCAGCCTCGCCGGTACCGCCCTTGTCGCCTACCCCACGAGCAGCCAGGGGTCGGCGGCGAGTTTCCAGGGGGGGGTGGGGGTGATCGGGTCGCTGGTGGCCAATCCCCCCGTCGGCACGGGCAGCGGCCTCGTCGGCTATTCGAACACCAACGGCTACGGCGGCGTGGTCGGCGTGACGACCTATCCCGGGGGGGTGGGCGTGGTCGGCTACGCCCCCGCGAGCGACGGGCGTGCCGCCGCGTTCATCGGCTCCGTGACCGTGCAGGGTAGCCTCACCGTCACGGGGGGGCCGAAGAGTGCCGCCGTGGCCCTGCCCGACGGCAGCCTCCGCCTCGTCTACTGCGTGGAGTCGCCCGAGTCGTGGTTCGAGGATTTCGGCAGCGGCACCCTCGCGGCGGGCAGTGCCCCCGTGACCCTCGACCCCACCTTTCTCGCCGTGGTGGCCACGGGGGCGTACCACATCTTCCTCACCCCCTACGGCGACACCAACGGGCTGTACGTCTCCGCCCGCACCGCCACGGGCTTCACGGTGCGCGAGGCCAAGGGGGGGACGAGCGGGGCGGGGTTCGGCTACCGGGTGGCGGCGAAGCGCAAGGACATCGCGGGCGAGCGGTTCGCCCCGATATCGCTGCCGCCCCTCGCCCGTCCCGTCGCCCCCCCGATGCCAATCGCTCCCCCGCCGGGTGCGCCGATGCCCGCGATGCCGGTGATGGCCCCCGCCGCCACGGGGATGAACGCGATCGCCGTGCCCGCGAACACCGGCACGCCGCCGCAACTGCCCGTGGTGCCCACCCCGGTGGCGGGCGGTACCGCCCCCGCGAGCACGAGCCCGGCGACGGGCATGACGGCGGCGGCGACCCCGGCACCCACGGCACCGGCGAGCACCGCCGCCGCGACGGCGAGCGCAACGGGAACCAGTGGGGCGGCGAGCACGAGTAGTGCGGCGATGGGCACGGGGGTGGCCCCGGCCCGCGTCGCCGGTACGGCACCGCCGCCCGCGACCGCCACGAGCGCAGCGGCGAGCACGAGCACGGCGACGAGTACGGCGGCACAAGCCACGCCGAGCCTCGTCGCCACCCCCCGCCCGCCGGTCAGCCCGGCGGCGGGGGGCGCGACGGCGGTGCCGGCGACGGGGACGACACCGACGGCGGGCACGGCGGGGGGCGGCACCCCGGCGGCGGCCCCGGTACGGCGGTAGCGACCGCACGACGCGACACGACACGACACGGCACATGAGGCAGGGGAGACCGGGATGCGGCGAACGGGAGGGCCACAACACACGCACCGACGGGCGCGGCTGGCGCAGGTGGCCCTCGCCGCCCTGCTGCTGCTGCCCCTCGTGCCGGTGTGGCGTGCCCTGCAGCCCGACCCGCAGGTGCGCACCGTGTGGGGCAACGCCGGGGCCATCCCGATCCTGCCCGCGCCGGAAGCGGTACGTCAGGCCGCCCCCTTCGTGCCTCGTCGGCTGCCGAGCCTGTCGCTCGAGATCGCCACGAACCCCGACCCCGTGGCGGTGGGGGTACCCGTCACCGTGACGATCACCGTGATCAACGGCTCGCCGTATCCCGCCACCGCCCTCGCCGTGACGCTGCCGGTTCCCGCCGGGGCGATCCCCGCCGCCGATCCCGATCTCGCCTCGCCCACGGCGGGCTGGCGATGGGCGGGCCGGACGCTCGCGGGCAATGCCCGGGCGACCTACACGGCCACCATGACGGTGCCGACCTACCCCGCCGACGGTGCCCTCGTGGTGGAACCCGTCGCCACGGCGGCGGGGCTGCCCTTCCCCCTCCCGCGCACCGGCGGGGCGATCGTCTCCCCGCCCGCCGCCGCCATGCAGGGGCGGGTCGCCTTCGCCCCCGGCACGCGGGCCACCCTCGCGGCGGCGGACGGGGCGGTGACCGTGCGGGTACCGGAGCGGGCGGCGGCGGGGCCGCTGACCCTGCAGGTGGATCGTCGGCCCACGGGCGGCGAGGTCGCATCCCCCGTGCGCCACCCCGGCGGGCGGCGAGGCTTCGAGTCGTTCTTCCTCACCGCCACCGATAGTGCCGGGGCGCGGGTGACGCGCTTCGCCGCCCCCGTGACGGTGGAGGCCCGCTACACCGCCGCGCAGTTGCGGGCATTGGGCATCGCCGAGCGCGACCTCACGCTCTTCTGGTGGGACGCGAACGCCCCCGCGCGTGCGCCCAAGGGGCAGGTCATCAAGGGACGGTGGGTGTCGCTGCCCACGACCGTGGACCCGAAGACGCGGATTGCCCGCGCCGATGTGGCCCACTTCAGCGAGTTCGTCATTGGGGATGGCTCGAAGCCGTCCGACGCCTTCATCCCCTCGCTGGACGGGTGGGAGGTGAGCGGCCTCACGGGGGCGGCGACGTACGCGTACGGCATTCCCGTGCCCACGGGGGCGGGGGGCGTCAGGCCGAACCTCACGCTCGCCTACAACAGCGGGCAGACCGACGGGAAGACCGGCGAGCGTCGCTACCACCAGGCGGGCTGGGTGGGCAAGGGGTGGAGCCTCGATCCGGGCCGCATCGCCAAGCGCGACACCGCGTTTCAGGGGTTTGACGGCACCTACACCCTTATCCTCAACGGCAAGTCGTACAATCTCGTACCCCAAGGCACGCTCCCCACCGAGGGGTTGCAGTTCGACCCCACGTTCTATCAGTGGCGCGTGGCAGATGAGGACTTCATGCGCGTCGAGGTGCGCCGCAATGGCGACGCCACCGAGGAGCGCGGCGGTGTCTACTTCGGGGGGCCCTTCTCCCGCTACGCGTGGACGCTGTGGGCGAAGGACGGCACGCGCTACGACTTCGACGAGGACGCGTGGTGGGGCTTCCAGCAGTGCGGCGACGGTCAGTCCACGGCGTGGATGGACCCGTACCTCTTCATGCTCTCGAAGGTCACCGACACGAACGGCAACGCGATCACCTACCGCTACGACCGCGACCGTGGACGCGAGCGGCGGAGCGGCGCGTGTACCAACCCCGCGTTCGACATCCGGGGCACGATCGACACCGAGATGCTCCTCAAGGAGGTCGTCTGGGGCAAGGACGACCGCCACCGCGTGCGCTTCCAGACCGGCGAACGCCCGTACGACACGAACGTCGCCGACTCACCCAACGCGCTGTTCGGCGTGCCATTGCGGCAGACGCGCCAGCTCGACCTGATCACGGTGGAGAGCAAGTCCGGGGGCGACTACGAGCAGGTGGCGGCGTACAACCTCGTGTACGACTTCGCCAGTAGCCCGGTGACCGCCGACAACCGGGACGACCCCGACCGCAAGCTCACCCTCGTGGAGATCAAGGCGCGGGGCAGCGACAACGGCGCGTTACCGACCATCAAGTTTGACTACCAGCACGACCGCGACAACGGCGGCTGGAACCGGCTGCGGGAAGCCGACAACGGGCAGGGCGGCAAGGTCTCCTTCGAGTACGCGACCGCCGGGGGCGGCGATCTCGGCAACTACCGCCGTGTGACCCGCAAGACGATCGGCGACGGCATCGGGGGGAGCGAGGAGGTCCGGTACGAGTACGGCGGCGCGGGCCTTAACGACGAGCCGAGTTCGGCGGCGATCTACATGAACCGGCACTGGGGGGGTGACCGCGACCGCTTCCTCGTCGTCAAGGAGCACGACGAGTTCCGGGGCCACGAGTGGTCGCGGGAGATTCGCCGTCCCGGCACGGCGCAGGAGCGCAAAACGACGCGCTGGTTCTACCGGGGCTACCCCGAGGACAACGGCAACGGCACCTGTACCCCCTCGGCGAGCGGCACCAATCTCGCCGACTACAACAATGATGGCTGCTTCGCCCGGATGCGCACGCACGAGTTCCTCAAGGGGCACGCGTACAAGGTCGAGGTGGAGGCATCGGGCATCGGCCTCGTGTCGCGCACCACCCACACCTACGCCGTGGATTTCAACGGGGGGGACGACTACGGCCCGCTGCCCGATCAGGGGGTGTGGCACGCGTGGGCGCGGCAAACGGAACGCACGGAGACCTACTTCGAGGGGCAGGGGGCGGGCACGCAGCACCGCACGACGTACGACTACGACGACCGGGGCAACGTCACGGCGACCAAGGAGTACGACCAGGGCAACGCGCTCTACCGCCAGACCGAGCGGCAGTACGCCGCCCGCGAGGAGGGGGGCGGCAACTACCTCGTGAACCGCGTGGCACAAGTCGAGACGAAGAACGGCGGCGGGACGGTACTCGCCCGCACACAGATCCCCGCCTACCGCTCGAAGTGTGGCGGTGGCCCGACGAGCGACGCCGCCGAGGTGCGGGCTTTTTACGACATTGGTGCGGGCAAATACGCGAAGACCGCCTACGAATACGACTGCTACGGCAACCGCGATCAGGTGACGACGTACACGGGCGAGAACGGCACCGGACAGGCCCGCACCTCCGTGACGCAGTACGACGACACGTTCAAGGCGTTGCCGCGCAAGGTCTTCTCGCCCACGGTGGGCGGTATCCAACTCGTGGAGGAGGCGGAGTACAACCCGCGCATGGGTACGATCACTGCCGTGATCGACGCGAACGGCACCCGCACCGAGGCCCGCTACGACCAGTTCGGGCGGCTCGCGGTGGTGTGGAACCCCGACGACTCGGAGAACCTGCCCACGCTGCGGATGACCTACTACGACTACGCCTCGCCGACCCAGCCCGCCGGTCTCGCCACGACGCAGCGGCTCCGGAGCGGCACCACCGATGCACGCCCCACCTGGCGGTACTACGACGGGCGCGGGCGGCGCGTGCAGACGCGGCGGTACGGGGCGAACGGGCAGTTCGTCGAGGCGAACACCCTCTATAAAGACAGCACAGGGGTCGTGCGGGCGGGACAAGCGCACGCCGTACCCGCGAACGGGGCCTTCGCGCCGATCAATGAGGGCGACGCCGCGAACCGCTGGACGACGGCGGAAACCGACGGCATGGGACGCACGACGAAGGTGACACTGCCCGATGGCACGGCGAGCAGTGCCGCCTATGCCCGCACGGCGGGGGGCGGCCTCACGCGCACCGTGGACGCGAAGGGCCACCAGACCGAGGGGGAGCGGGATGTGTGGGGGCGGGCGGTGGCGACCCGCGAGTACACCGGGGTCTTCCCGAACACCACGCTGTACGCCACCACCGTTGCCGAGTACGACCCGCTCGACCGCGCCACGAAGACCCGCGACGCCCTGCTCGCCGAGACGGCCACGACCTACGACGCCGTAGGGCGGGTACTGACCGTGACCGACCCCGACCGGGGGCTGAGCCTGCGCGAGTACGACGCGGTGGGCAACCTCACGAAAGCGACCGACGCACGCGGTAAAGTGGTCAACTACCAGTACGACGCGCTCGACCGCCTCACCGGCACCTATGGCGACCTCGTGAGCACCTACGTCTACGACGCTGATCCCGCGAACGCGAACCAACCGTACGCACGGGGCCGGTTGACGACCACCTACACGGGCAGCACCACCGCCCCCAGCGTGAAGGCCCGCATCCTCTACGACCGGCGGGGGCGGGTGACGCGGGGCGAACAGACGATTCTCGGTATCACCGCCGCGTCTGATGCCACCTACGACGACGCGGGGCAACTGCTCACCAGCACCCTGCCCGGTGGCGAGGCGGTGACGTACCGCTACGACCTCGACGGGTCGCCGCTCACCGCCTGCTCCTCGCTGCCCGGTGGGGTCTGCTACGTGGGCGGGGGCAGTGGCGGCGTGAGCGACCCCACCTACAACGCACGGGGGCAACTGACGGGGCGGGTGCTGGGCAACGGGCTGTTCGAGGGGCGCACCTACGACGACGCGCTGGGTCGCCTCGTGCGCCAGCAGGTCGGCACGGCGGCCCCGACGATGGCGGCGAGCGACCGAGCGGATCGCAGCTACGCCTATGACCTCGTGGGCAATGTGCAGACACAGGTGAACAACGGGACAGGCGAGGGGCAGACGTACGAGTACGACGAGCGCGACCGGCTGACGCGGGCCTCCACCAATCTGGCGATGGGCAGCCCCGGTGCCTACAACGAGACGTATGCCTACGACAGGGTGGGTAATTTCGAGACCAAGGCGGGGGTGACGTACACCTACGACACCACGGGGCCGAGGCACGCGGTGAAGACGGTGGGCGGTGCAGCCTACACCTACGACGCCGTGGGGAACGTGCTGACGGGCGGGGGGCGCACCTACGAGTGGAACGCGCAGGGGTTGCCCAGCAAGGTCACGTCGGGCAGTGGGGGGCCGGGGATGCCCGCGCCCACGCCCGTGCCGGGGCAGGTGCCGAACCTGACCAATAACCGGGGCGGGGCGACCGTGCCGGGTGCGCCTGCGCTCACGAGCAACCGGGGCGGGGCGACGGTACCGGGAGTGCCGAACCTCACGGCCCCTTTCCGCCCCGGTGGCACGGGCAGCACGGCGGTGGTGGAGGAGTACACGTACGACGCGGGCGGGGAGCGGGCGACGCGCACCCACGACGGTGTCACCACGCGCTACTTCGGGGGGTACGAGGAGGACTCGGACGGTACCAAGCGGTGGTTCTACGGGGTGGCGCAGCGCGAGAAGCGCATGGGGCAGAGCGGCGATGGCACGGTGGTCTACCTGCACGGCGACCACCTGGGCAGCGCGAGCACCGTCACGGACGCCGCGAAGGCGGTGGTCTCGCGCACCGAGTACGACCCGTGGGGCAAGGAGCGGGGCAATGGCAGCGGGGTGAAGCCGACGACCATCGACTTCACGGGGCAGCGCAAGGACGGCACGGGGCTGTTGTACTACGGGGCGCGGTACTACGACCCGGTGCTGGGGCGGTTCCTCAGTGCCGACACGGTGCGCGACGGCGTGAACCCGTACAGCTACGTCCACAACAACCCCCTGCGCTTCACCGACCCCACGGGGCACGAGTGCGACGGGTGCAACACGGGCGACACCGGCACCGAGTCGCAGCCGCCGATCACGCAGGCGGAGATCAACCAGTACTCGGGTGGCTACCGCGACGGCGGCTACGATCCGATGGGCGGCGGCGAGGGGGGCACCTCCGGCGGGTGCGTCGCCGATCCCTCGTGCGCCGCACTTGCGGTCGCCACTGGCTTCTTCGATGCCGATCCCGTCAGTGCGTTCAGTCTGGTCAATGGCATTCTGCAATATACGTTCGGGTTCGGTTTGGACGACCTTGCTGGAAGTCTTGTGAACGCTATACCGGCCCTAGATGAGAGCGGGATCAGGGTTCCACCAACGACTGGTGGCGGTATAAGAATAGGTACTGGTGGGCGGCTGGGTACACTAGGAACCCTTGTCGGACTGGCAGCAGCGTGCATTGAGGCGGGCTTGTGCGATGGTACGAAACCGAGTACGCTACTGCCCCCAGATGGGAGTGGAACTTCGCTGAATATCACCCCCACGCCTCAAAGAGGCTCGTTGGTTCGCATCCAACTACAGCAAACTGTGAATAACCAACAGTTGTACGAAGATAGCAGGACGCCGGGTGCCGTGCCTCCTAGAACATATGTGACGGAGAGGCAAGGCTACATAGCTCTTGACGAGTTGCTTAATACTCTAATCTCTTCGGGAAATCTCTCTCAGAGAGAGTTGACGGAAATAAATGCCGCCCAGTATAACGCTCGAGGTTTTATTGGGCGCTGTGCAGCAGGAGGAGGATGCGGCCCTATGGGTTTCCAAGCATCCTTTGAAGCCGGAGATACCGGGTACAGATTTGATATTCAAGCCTTCGCGCCTGGTCAGTTCAGACGTTGAACATGTCCGAGTGGTCTTGCATGGGACGATTTCGAACGTCACTCTTGCTTGCAAGAGTACAGTAACCGTGATAATACTTGCGAAGGAAGTGGAGCTTCGATGATTGCTGAACAAAGGATGTCATGCGAATTTCGGCGATCACTCTTCGAGCCATCTCGAGAGATTCGTGCGACGATTCGTATATTAATGCATGGTACCGATGACGCATCTACTGGGGTGTTCTTTGATGCCGTTCAAGTACTGCCAAAAGATTTTTATCAATTGTTAATTGAGGGATCGGGAGATGCTGGTCGCAAAGGGCAGGAATACTCGACAGTAGAACTACCCATCAATGGTTATGATGTACTCGTTTCATATTTGTGGTTTTCCCCCCCTATAGAGGAATCAACAAGCGCAGAAGAAAAAGCATGGTTTGCACGAAGGGTTAATATGATGATTCAAAATGCTGTTTCCTCACTGCTTTCTGGTTTGCTTCCCGAAATACATAGCAATTCCAACCCCGCTTGAATCTAAGTTGTCAGCTATTCCCGAATTAGAAAACAGTCAATCTGGGGTCTACCCCAATTAGGCGTCAGGGCTGCGTACCTTTCTCTGTCAGGATAGTTTAGTCTCCCCTCTTTTCTGACACTTGTTCGTCAGGGTCTAGAGGCATATCTGACGCTTCCGTACCCATGCTGTTACCAGGTAGTCGTGCGTGCAGCGCATAGTTCTCATTGCCCGCCTTCCGCATGGGCCGGAGCATCGCTGCCTTGGGTGTCTCCTCTCCTTAGTGAATACAGAGAAGTAACAATAATTCGATACTAGCACGATTTTACTAGCTCGATCTTTGAGCAACGTTTCGTGCTTCCACCGCTTCGAGTGGCCGATTTTCTTCACAAGTGGGGAGACGGGAACGCGAACTTACTGCACTTATCACGCATCGGTATGATAGCATGGCGTCTAGGCTACTGTACAGGACGGCGTACCGGACGTATCTATGAATCGTCTAGGTCGCGGAAGGACGGGCGATCTATGCCGGAATCATTGCCGATCAGCGAAGCGGCCCAGCGGCTAGGGATCAGTGTGGACGCCCTTCGGAAGAAGATCAGGCGCGGCACGGTCAGGGCGGTGAAGCGCGATAACCGCTGGTATGTCGAAGTCCCCGATGTGGACACCGCTCAGGACAGCGGCCATGCCGCGTCTAGGCCACCGCTGGACGGAGCGATTAGTCGTGAACTGGTGGACATGATCAGGGCGGAACTGGACGCGAAGAACCGCCAAATCGAGCGGCTAACGGTGCTGCTGGGGAACGCGCAACAGACGGTACAACTGCTGACCGCAAGCAACACAGAAGCCCCAGAATCGTTCGGGGCTGTGGCGGGCGATGGATCGCGCCCCCGCGCCGGTTCCGATGATTCCGGGACCGCTCAGGTACGCCCACGGTCGTGGTGGCGACGGCTATGGGAAGGGTGAAGCCGACACCTGTGGCAGTTCGGTGAAAATTACTCGCATACAAGTGACAGTGTGTATATAGATGTCGCAGTGCCGATTCTGCCGCCATTACCGCTGGTATTTTCCCGGCTTGGTGCCGTTCACCACCACCGGGGGGACGCCTGTGCTATCCAGTGATGCGGTCATGCTGCGTGCGCTACACCGATGTACGGGCGATACCTGTCGAGGGGTGGATTACGCCACCCTCGCGGCGGCGGTAGGCGTACTGCTCTCTGCCGCGAAAGCGGTATGCACACGGCTGGCGGAAGATGCTCTGGTACTACAGCTCGATACGGAAACGGTGTGGCTGACGCACCGGGGGCGTCTGTGGCTTGCGGCGTACGCCCCCGATAGCCCTCAGAGTGCCCCGATACGCCGGTAAAGCCCTTCCATCCTGTGAACGATAGCGGCGTGTTCTTCCGCGTATACATCCATCAGAAACGGGCTGTCACGGACCACCGCATCGAGAAATAGCCGATAATTCGCCCGCCCCTGCGCTTCGAGATTACTGACTAACCCGTGTAGAGATTCCTCGGTATCTGTATTGAGCAATGTTCCCTCCCTCCTGTAGAAGTAGCGTAGCACATTACTCGCGGATACGGTGTGCTGTTCGGGACAGATCACTTGCGGCTTACCACCGTGCCGGGATTGTCGTTTGTCTACTCCGGGAGTGTTGCGCCGGGACTGTGGTGTGAAGAGCTTGAAGCGGCAGATGTACGGGCGTGCCGGGTTCGCGTTGCTGCGGCAACGCTTCCTGTACCCGCCCTAAGTAGGTCCGCAACTGATTCTGGGCGGGATAGCGGTAGGCGAAACCCCACCGCATCGGGAGAAACCAGCAGGTGAAAGCCCGCCGATACGGTCTAAGTCTCGCTGGCGACCCACTTAGCGTTCACGCCGTTTGCGGAAGAGCCAGCATCATGCGGCGAGGTCTGCTCCGGGGTTTCACGGGGAGCGGGGGACATACACGCCGAGTCCATCCGGAGCACCGACCGATGTAGTAGGCTAGCTCCAGGATGACCACTGCACAAGGAGCGAAGAGACGGCAGTCGCGCACTGCTCGTGTGGAGCGAGTGGATGGATATCCGTATCGTTCACGAAATCGTCGGTGGCGTGATGCTCCTGGTCGCGGGCGGTATCTCGCTGATGGCCCGTGTCACGCCCCTCACGTCCCGCTGGGGTCGCCTCGCCGC
>JAABUN010008497.1_pt1 | contig 10457 bp, 7 predicted proteins | sample 5559311 | NCBI WGS metagenome assembly JAABUN01 (sample SAMN10711877, study PRJNA513370) | rock metagenome | isolation source: Antarctica rocks | place: Antarctica: Victoria Land, Siegfried Peak sud
CCTGCGGCGGCTTCGGGCCGCGCATCCTCGCCTCCTCGCGCTCTTTCTCGGCCCTCCCGCTCGCTCATGCCGTCCAGTATACTACCGACTTATCCACGCCGCGCTGTACTAGGAGGCGAACTCCTGCGCGACATGCGCCCGATCCTGACGAATGAGCGGGAATGCGCCGCCCGGATTGCCCGCGAGCGCCCGGCATCGTTCCGCGAAAAGCTGCTGCGGCGGGCCGAGCGCAGCGACAACTCGATCCTCACCGGGCACAATGAGGTCGAGATCCTGCAAGATGCCGCGCAGAAATATCCCCGCCTCCTGGCCGACCTCCGCGCCGCGCGCCACCATATCCACCTCAACTATTACATCTGGACGGAAGACAGCTTCACCCGCGAAGTCAAAGAGGTGCTGATCGAGCGCGCCCATGCGGGGGTCAAGGTCCGCTGCCTCTTCGACACCTCGGGCGGGGCGTTGAGCAAAGGGTATCTGGCCGATCTCGCGGCGGCGGGTGTCGCGATCCACCCCTACCTGGACTACCGCTCGTTCACCAAACTCCACACCGTCAATTACCGCAGCCACCGCAAGCTCGCGATCATCGACGGCACGATCGGCTACGTTGGCGGCCTCAATCTGGACAGGGAGCAGGTCAAGCCCGCCGCCTTCGACACCTGGCGCGATACCCACCTGCGGATCGTCGGCGAAGCCGCCCAGGCATTACAGGCCAGCTTCGCGATCAGCTGGTTCAACACGGTTGGCGAGGAGGTGACCGGTGCCGCCTATTATCCGCCGGTCACGGTCGAGCAATTCCTGCCGATGCAGATCACCCAGGGCGGGCCGGACTCGCAGTGGCAGGCGATCCGCCAGCTCTACTTCCTGATGATCGTCTCCGCCGAGAAGAGCATCCATCTCCAGTCGCCGTTCTTCATCCCCGACGAGAGTATCGTGGAGGCGTTGCGCGCGGCCGCGCTGGCGGGGGTCGATGTGCGGCTGATGTTCACCCCGCGCGGCGCGACCTACCAGATCCCCTACCGTGCCGCGCACACCTATTTCCAGGAAGTCGCCGAGGCCGGGGCGAAGATCTACCTCTACCAGGATGGCTATTTCCACCCCAAAACCCTCAACATCGACAATGCGATCATCGCCGTCGGCACGGCGAATATGGACATCCGCAGCTTCAGCCTGAACTACGAGACGATGGCCGTGATCTACGACGAGGGGAAGGCGCAGGAGTTGGAGGGGCAATTCCTGGCCGACATGGAAAATTGCGCGGAGTGGTCGCTGGCCGCCTACCGCAAATCGCCGCTCGGCCAGCGCCTGCTCGATTCGTGCTACCGCCTCGCCTCCCCGTTGCTGTGACGGATGCGGGATGGACCCCTCCCCGTCGCTGCGGCGGCGACCCTCCCCTAAAGAGGGATGGTAGAAGGCAACCATCTCGCAATGGCTTCCCCCTCTCCTCGGATGGGCGGGCGCCCCCTGGGCAGCGGGTGGCGAGCGAATGCGAGCCGGGGGTCCGGGCCGCAACCCCGCCGCCCCAAACCGAACAACCCCCACGGCAAGGATCATCCGTGACACCACCTTCGCAGCTTACCTATATCGGCCACGCCACCACCCTGATCGAGATCGACGGCTATCGGCTGCTGACCGACCCGATCTTGCGCGGGCGCGTCGCCCATCTGCGCCGCCGTGGGGTGGCCGTCGCGCCCGCGCTGTTCGGCCACATCGATGCGGTCCTCCTCTCGCATCTGCACCTCGACCACTTCGATCTCCCCTCGCTGCGCCGCCTCGACCGTACGACGCGCCTGCTCGTCCCGCCCGGTGCGGGCAGCCTCCTCCGGCGACAGGGTTTCACTGCGGTCGAGGAACTCGTTCCCGGCGTGACGACAACCATCGGCACGGTGCCGATCACGGCCACCCCCGCGCTGCACTCCGGTTTCCGCCCGCCGCTCGGCCCGACCGTCACCGCGATCGGCTTCCTGATCGGCGCGACGCGGCGGATCTACTTCCCCGGCGACACCGATCTTTTCCCCGGCATGGCCGACCTCAACACGGACCTCGACCTCGCCCTGCTGCCCGTCTGGGGTTGGGGGCCGACCCTCGGCCCCGGCCATCTCAACCCCGAGCGCGCCGCCGAAGCGCTGCGCCTCCTCCACCCACGCCTAGCCATCCCGATCCATTGGGGCACCCTGCACCCGGTCGGCCTCGGCAACCGTCAGCCGCCGTTCCTCGCCGACCCACCCCACAGCTTCGCCCGCCACGCCGCGCTCCTCGCGCCCGAAGTCGCGATCACTATCCTCCAACCGGGCGAAACCCTGCTGCTCACGTAAGGGGAGACGATTCATCGCAGAGGCGCAGGCGCGCAGACGCGCAGAGAACAGGGGAGAGGGGACGAGAGGGGGAGAGAATGGCGTCGGGGCGTTGCGGTTGGGGGCTGGACCTCTCCCCCGGCCCGCTGTATCTCTACATCTCTGCGGTAAAAAACCTTCCTGTCCGACAATTGACGGCTTGTTCTCCCCGCCCATTCACATTACAATACCGCCACATCCACGACATTGTGTGACGTGCGCCTACCGCTATCGGCGATCTCTCGGCTCCGGTGAACAGACCACCTCCCCGACAAGTGGTGGAGCCACACGCGCAGCGGAGCGATCAGCGGGAGTCGCGGTATCCCCAGGCGGCCCGCACCAATGAGGCGACCTCGATCGGTCAGGTCGCGCGAACACAAAGCGGTTCCCCCGCGCCGCGCGGCGAGGAACGAGGAGGATTCGATCCGATGCGTGTTGCCACTATTCGCCCCGGCCAGCCGAGCAGAAGACCGTTGGCCCAATTCGCGCGCGCGCTCCTGAGCATCCTCGCGGTGCTGATCCTCGCGGCCTGCGGCACCGCCGCCACCGCGACCGTCCCCGCGCCCGTCGCGACGACCGCCGCTTCGACGGCGCCGACCGCAGCCGCTGGCGGTGCTTCCGCTGCGCCCAGCGCCACCCGCGCCGCCACCAGCGCCGCAACGACCGCCGCGCCGAGTACCACCCGCACTGCGACGACCGCCGCCCCGGCTGGCACCGCCGCCCGCGCCAGCGCCACGGCCACCGGCACCAAGGCGACCCTGCCGCGCCCCGCTGCGGGCCAATGCACCTCGGCGGCGGCGACCAAACCGGTCCCGAGCGGCAGGCAGCGCCTCGTGATCACCACCGGCGGCACCGGCGGCGTCTTCTTCCCCTACGGCGGCGGACTGGCCCGCATCCTGACCTCCAAGCTGGCGAATACCGAGGTGACCGCCGAGGTCACCGGCGGCTCGGTCGACAACATGAAGCTGGTCCAGAAGGGTGATTCCGACCTCGGCCTCACCACCGCCGACTCCGCCGACGAAGCGCAGAAGGGGGTCGGCGTCTACAAGGACACCGGCGCGGTCCCGGTCTGCACGATCGCCGTCCTCTATGAGAGCTTTATCCACGTCGTCGCCCTCGCCGACTCGGGGATCAACACGATCGCCGACATGAAAGGGAAGCGGATCTCCGTCGGGTCGGCGGGCAGCAGCACCGAAGCCGCCGCCGACCGGATCCTCGAAGCGGCGGGGCTGAATCCTAAGACCGATATCCAGCGCGATAGTCTCGGCGTGGCGGAATCTGCAGGGGCGATGAAAGACAAGAAGATCGCCGCCTTCTTCTGGATCGGTGGACTCCCGACCGCCGCCGTCACCGAACTCGCCACGACCGGCCCGGCGCTGAAGTTCATCTCGACCGCCGAGTATGTGCAGCCCCTCGCCGCGAAGTACGGCCCGGTCTACTACCCGCTCACCCTGCCGAAGAGCGTCTACCAGAAGATGCCGGAAGATGTCGTCGGCCTGGGCGTCGATAACCTCCTCACCGTCAACGCCAACATGTCGGAGCAGCAGGTCTACAATATCCTCAAGACCCTCTTCGACAATCAGGCCGACGTGCAGGCGATCCACCCCGAGGCCAAGAAGTTCACGCTGGAGAATGCGGCGCGCGTCGCGCCGGTCCCCTTCCACCCCGGCGCGATCAAGTACTACACCGAGAAGGGCGTCTACAAGCCGTAAGCGCACGAGCCGACAAGGTGCAGGGCGGGGGAAACTCCCGCCCTGCACCTTTCGCGTGAGGGGGAACGATGAGCAAGAGCAGCCAGGAACGCGCGGGCGGTGCGGCGACCGCGCCGGCGGAGCCCGCGACCATCGCGGCGGAAGAGACGATCAGCGACGAGCAAGCCAGCCGCCTGATCGAGGAGTTCGAGTCGGAGTCGCCGACCCGCCGCGTCCTCGGCCCCTGGAAACTGATCGTCGGACTCCTCTGCGTGGCCCTCGCGGTCTACGCCCTCTACTGGACCCAGTTCGGGATCGTCACGCAGGTCTATCGGGCCAGCTTCCTCTTGCTCACCCTCGCCCTGACCTTCCTCCTCTACCCCGCCTTCAGCAGCGATTACGCGCGCCCGAGTACGCGCAGCCTGCTCATTCGCGGCGGCGTCACCCTCGTCGCGATCGGGCTGATTGTCAACTGGGCGCGCGGCTTCGAGTCGGCGCGCAATCTGGCGATCTTCACCGCGCTGCTCCTCTTCGTCGCGGTCTACCCGGTCTTCAAGTCCCTCTTCGCCGGGCGACAAAGCTGGCTCGACGCGCCGCTCTCGCTCGTCGGGGCGGTCGCCACCGGCTACGTCCTCGCCCGCGCCACCGACGCCTGGGCGAACGCGAACCTGGGTTTGCGGGGTGGCACCTGGCAGTTCGCGCTGATCGTCGCCACGCTCGTCGTCTCGGCCGCGCTCTACCCCCTCCTCCGGCGCAGCGGCGACGGGCGCGATCGGATCGCCCTCTACGATCTGCATCTCACGGCGATCTCCGTCGCCAGCCTCGCCTTCCTGATCTTCAACTACCAGTCGGCCTTGCAGCGGATCACCAACCCGACCCCGACCGAACTCCTCCTCGGGGGGTTGGCGATCGCCCTGACGTTGGAGGCGACCCGCCGCAGCACCGGCTGGGCGCTGCCGATCACGGCGCTCGTCTTCCTCTTCTACGCGGCATACGGCAGCCAACTGCCGGACTTCCTCGACACCTGGATCGGCCATCGCGGCTACCGCGCCGACCGGATCATCGGCCAGAATTTCCTCACGCTGGAGGGGATGTTCGGCGTCCCGCTCGACGTGGCCGCGACGTTCATCGTCCTCTTCACGATCTACGGCGCGGTCCTCGAATATAGCGGCGCGGGCAAATTCTTCATCGATTGGTCATTCGCCGCCCTCGGGCGCTCGCGCGGCGGCACCGGCCCCGGTCGCACCGTCACCGCCGCCGGGTTCCTGCTCGGCACCGTTTCCGGCAGCGGCGTCGCCACCACCGTCACCCTCGGCTCGCTCGCCTGGCCGATGCTACGCCGCGCGGGCTTCAACCGCGACACGGCGGGCGGGCTCCTCTCGGCGGCGGGGATCGGCGCATTGCTGTCACCGCCGACACTCGGCGCGGCGGCGTTCATCATCGCCGAATACCTGGAGGTGTCGTATCTGCGGGTGCTGGTCTACGCCACCATCCCGACCCTCCTCTATTACCTCTCCTGCCTGCTGATGATGGAGGCCGACTCGCGGCGGATGCGCGTCCAGCCGGTGGAATTCGAGACGCCGCCGCTCCTCGAACTGACGCTGAAATACGGCTACCACTTCAGTTCGCTCTTCATCATCGTCATCCTGATGGGGCCGCTGAACCAGACGCCGTTCATGGCCGTCTTCTGGGCCATCGCCGCCGCCTTCGCCCTCAGCTTCCTCCGCCCGGATACCCGGATGACCTCGTTCTGGGCGCTCGGCGCGGGCACGGCCCTCGCGGCGGTCCTCGTCGCGACCGGCCAGCGCCTCTCGGTCGCCGCCTTCTGGGGGCTCATCCTGACGGCGGTCATCGCCGCCGCCATCGTCGCCCAGGCGCGGCTGCGCGGGATCGCGCCACGCGCCGCGACCAGCGCACTCGCCCCCGGCGTGGAGAATAGCCGCTGGCTCCAGGCGCTCGAATCGGGCGGGCGCGGCACCGTCTCGATCGCCTCCACGACCGCCGCCGCCGGGGTGATCGTCTCGATCGTCACGCTGACCGGCCTCGGGATCAAGATGTCCGGGATCATCGTCGATCTCTCGAACAACGTCCTCTTCTTCACCGTCCTCTTCGCCGCCATCGCCGTCTGGGTTCTGGGGCTGGCGGTGCCGGTAACGGCCTCCTACATCATCGCGGCGGTGATGATCGTCCCTGCGCTGACCCAACTCGGCGTCGCGCCAGCGGCCGCGCACATGTTCATCTTCTATTATGCCGTCCTGGCCGATGTCTCCCCGCCGACCGCCCTCGCGCCGTTCGCGGCGGCGGCGATCACCGGCGGCAGCCCGTTCCGCACGACGATGATCGCCTGGAAATACTGCCTCCCGGCCTTCCTGGTCCCGTTCATGTTCACCCTCAGCCCAGACGGCGCGAGCCTGCTGATGATCGGCAGCGTCCCGACGATCATCTGGACCTTCATCACCGCCTGCGTCGCGGTCGCCGCGCTGGCGATCACCTTCGGCGGCTGGTTCATCCATCGCGCCGCCTGGCCGGAGCGGGTTCTCGCCGGATTTGCCGGGCTGGCCCTCCTCTACGCCGACCCGCGCTTCGACATTGCTGGCTTTGTCCTGCTCGGCCTCGCCGCCGTCGTCCATCTGCTGATCCCACGCGGTGGGCCGGTCGCCCCGGCGGTGGCGCTAGCCCAGGACTGAGATCCTGGGCTGGCCTCAGGCCGGGCGATGCCCCCATAGCCACACAGCTTCCTTACTGTGCGGGATTCTTCTTGTAATACCCCTCGACCTTCTTGCCATCGGCGCGGGTGTAGCCCGAAACCCAGAACTGCTCTCGTTCGCCCGACTCCGGCTCCTTATCGCCGTCCTCGCCCGAGTATTTGCGCCCGGTGGTCCGCTCTTCCTTCCAGGCCGCGCCCTTCTTGATCGGCATCGCACACCCCTTTCGTCGTTGCTGCCACAATCCGCCACGGTGCTTGCGCTGCGGTCAAAATGCAAGCGACGTGCCAAGTTTGACAACCGGTGTCCCGCACGTACGTCGGGGCCGTTTCACCTGGCTGCGCTGATGTTGTGACAAACTGGAAACCGCCTCTGACGACGGGCCGTGATACCCACCCGGCTCGGCCTGTCCGCGCCGCGTGCCGCCACAGTGCCCCGACACGCGAGCAGCTACATCGCAGCCCACCGCCCGCCCATGTTATCCGCTCGCCTGCCGTTCGTATGACAAACTGTTATCATACGATCAACTAATCTCCGCGTAACCGATCGCCATCAACGCGCAGAGGAGCAATCAGTGCCCATACAGCCTACCCGCTCGCGCCCGCGATCCGGCCACGCCCTCGCCGCGCTATTCTTCTGCCTCAGCCTGCTCCTCACCGCGTGCGGCGCATCGGCCATATCCACGGCGGCACCGGCAGCCTCCACCGTCGCCGCGACCGCCACCGCCACACGCGCCGCCAGCACGACAAGCGTCAACACTGCCGCCAGCGCCACGAGTGTGAGCGCGAGTGCCACCCGCACCCCCAGCCCGAGTGTCAGCGGCACCGCCACGCGGGCAAGCGCGACACCAGCCACGCCCGCCGCTGCGCAGCCGACCGCCATTCCACGCACCGGCGGCGCGAAAGACCTTATCCTCTCCACCACCACCAGCACCCAGGACAGCGGCCTGCTCGATGAACTGATCCCGCTCTTCGAGCAGCAGACCGGGTACCGGGTGAAGACCTACTCGATCGGCTCTGGCGCGGCGATCGCCCTCGGCAGTCGCGGCGAGGCCGATGTCGTCCTCGCCCACGCGCCCGATAACGAGCGTCAGTTCGTCGCCTCCGGCGCGGGGATCGATCGCCAGATCGTGATGTACAACGACTTCATCATCGTCGGCCCCGCCGAGGATCCCGCCGGGACCAAAGGTTCCACCAACGCCCTCGACGCGCTGAAGAAGATCGCCGCCAAGGGCAGCCCATTCATCAGTCGCGGCGACAATTCCGGCACACAGCAACTCGAACTCCAACTCTGGAAAGATGCCGCGCTCACCCCGCAAGGCCAGGGCTGGTACGTTGAATCCGGCTCCGGGATGGGCCAGACGTTACAGATCGCCGACCAGCGCCGCGCCTACACGATCAGCGATCGTGGCACCTACCTGACTTTCCAGAACCGCGTCAAGCTCGATCTCCTCGTCGAGCGCGACGAACGCCTGCTGAATGTCTACCATGTCATCGCCGTCAACCCCGCCCGCTTCCCCGCAGTCAACAGCGCCGGGGCGCAGGCGTTCATCGCCTTCATCCTCGCCCCCGATACCCAGAGATTCCTCGGCGAGTTCGGTCGCGCCCGCTACGGCCAGCCCCTCTTCACCCCCTGCGTCAACAACGGCTGCGGCCTGAAAGACCCGAAGGAGTGAGCGAGTGGGCGGAGTGGGATAGGTCCAGTGGGCCAGTGGGGACGGGAACAGGAGTCGCGGAGACGCGGAGGGGGCGGGGAGAATGACGAGTGGCGCGAGTGACGGGAGCGCCCCCCCGGCCCTCCAATGCTGGGGGTCCAGAGGTGACAGTGACGCCGGGAGGCTTCGTGAAAGCTACCGCCTCGCAGCACGTCCTGCTCCCCCCAGCATTGGGGGGCCGAGGGGGCGCTCCCACGCTCACCCCATCACCCACCTACACACTAACCACATTCGTACCCTGAAGGGCATAAATCATTCGTCATTCGTCACTCGTCATTCCTCGCCCCCGCTCCCCGCCCCCTCCGTGTCTCCGCGACTCCTGTTCCGTCTCCTCTCTACTCGCCCACTGGCCCACTGGCCCACTCGGCCCACTCCGTCATGGACCTGATCTGGGAGGGCTTCCGCGATGCCCTGCGCCTCCTCGCGGCGCGCGACCCGGCGACATTGCGGATCGCGGCCCTCTCGCTCGGCGTCTCCGGCGTGGCGACGATCCTGGCCGCGCTCCTCGGCGTCCCGCTCGGGGTGCTACTGGCCGTGCGGCGCTTCCGTGGGCGGCGGATCGTAACGGCGATCGTCAATACCGGGATGGGGCTACCCCCGGTCGTCGTCGGGCTCGGCGTCTCGGTCCTCCTCTGGCGCAGCGGCCCGTTCGGCGCATTGGCCCTCCTCTATACCCCCACCGCGATGGTCTTTGCCCAAGTGCTCGTCGCCCTGCCGCTCGCCGCCGGACTGACGCGCGGTGCCGTCAGCCTCCTCGACACCGATCTGCACGGGGCCTTGCGTGCCGATGGCGCGACAGAATGGCGGGTCGGCTGGGAACTCACGCGGGCGGCGCGGGCGCAGGTCCTCGTCGCGGTCGCCGCCGCGTTCGGGCGCGCAATCTCCGAGGTCGGGGCCTCGCTGATGGTCGGCGGCAATATCGTCGGCCAGACCCGGATCCTCACCACCGCGATCACCCTCGAAACCGGACGCGGCGAGTTCGCCCGCGCCATCGCCCTCGGCCTGATCCTCCTCGCCCTCGCCTTCCTCGTCAACGCCGGCCTCGTCCGTGGCGCACGCACCGCCGCCATCGGCTAATCCCTCCCCAACAACATCTATCCGTTGCCGCACAACGACCGCACGCCACACCAACGCAAAACCGCGCCCCTGTCAGATGCCAGGGGCGCGGTTCACATGGCGATCTATGGGGCCGCCATCACGGCTTACATCACAATCCGCATTATGGTAGGGGCGGGTCTTGACCCGCCCGGTGAGTGGCGGCAATGACCAGGTCAGCTGGCTACGACGCGGGTGGTGTTGATGGAACCCTGGGTGTCACCGGCCGGGCGGGTCAAGACCCGCCCCTACCACCCTATATCTCCTCGTCGCTCCTCTCCTTCCTCTCCTTCCTCTCCGTGCGCTCCGTGCGCTCCGTGGTTAAATTTTGTTCCCCGTCTCTGCGGTGAAATCCCCGTCTGACTAACTCTGTTATGGCTGCCCGGTCTGCTCGGTGCCGCTGGCCCCGACAGCGCCGAACGGGACGTAAAACGCGGTAATCGTGCTCGAATTAGCGACGACCTTCCCTGTGCTCAGCGGGTTTGCTGACTTACGCACCCGAATCTCGAATGTATTCTCCCCGGCCTGGACGGGAAAGACCCAGTTGACCGGATTGGCGACGCGATATCCGGTGAAATCCTCGACCGAGACCACCGAGGCGACCGATGACTGCGAGCTCGGTAAGTGCGTGACCTGCGCCACCACATTGCACGGCTTGCAGGTGCCGGAATCGAAGGTGAATTTCACGATCGCATCGACCATCACGTACCCCGCCGCCGGTGCGGTGATCGTGACCACCGGCCCATAGGCTGTCTCCGTATCGGTCAGGGTGTAGCTCGCCATATTGCGCTGCTGTGCCAGATAGACCAACTCATTCGCGGCGAAACTCGGGCTGCCCGCGTTCGGGTTGTTGACGGCGAGGCGGGCGGCCCGCGCCACCGGCTTGTTCGCGCCCAGCCCCGCCGTGCGCGCCAGGAACGAC
>JAABUN010008498.1_pt1 | contig 10456 bp, 8 predicted proteins | sample 5559311 | NCBI WGS metagenome assembly JAABUN01 (sample SAMN10711877, study PRJNA513370) | rock metagenome | isolation source: Antarctica rocks | place: Antarctica: Victoria Land, Siegfried Peak sud
GCCCAGGGAGGCCACGTCGACGACCACCTCAGGGTGCAGCCAGGTGCTGCCGCGCCGGTCCACCGAAGGCAACGGGTCCACGAACGGGCATGGCGCCTCGGGCACCTGCGCGAGGACGTCGGCGAGGTCGGCCCCCGCCCGGCCGGCCAGACCGCTGCCGACCCGACCCCGGAAGGCCAGCCGCTGCGGTGCGCCAGGCACCGGGACACCGACCAGCAGCGCCCCGAGCCGGGTGCCTCCGGACTCTGGGCGCCAGCCACCGACGACGTAGCTCTGGGTGCGACGGTGCGCAAACTTCAGCCAGTCCGGGCTGCGTACTCCGGGCCGGTAGATCGCCTCCACCCGCTTGGAGACGATGCCTTCCAACCCCTGCTCTTTGGTGGCGCTCAGCAGACCGGGCCCGTCGGCATACGTCGGAGGCACCTGCCACGAGCAGGTGGGGTCGGCGGGCAGCAACGCCTCCAGCGCCTCGCGACGGCGTCGCCAGGGCAGAGCGGTCAGGTCCAGTCCGTCCAGGCGCAGCAGGTCGAAGACCAGGTAGGTCGCTGGCCGCCGGGCTGCGACCAGGCGCGCCCGACCCGGATCAGATAGGTGAACCCGGTCGACGACGCGAGCGAAGGTCGGGAGACCGTCGACGAAGGCAACCGCCTCGCCGTCGAGGACCAGATCTTGCGCCACTGAGCGCAGACCGGCGAGCTCAGGGAAGCCGACGGTGACGTCTCGCCCGGAGCGGGTGCGCAGCTGGAGTCCCGTCTCGTCGACCTCGGCGACCAACCGCACCCCGTCCCACTTGACCTCGTGCACCCACGCCGGTCCGGCGGGCACGCCCTCGGCGCCCCGTCCCGCACCCGGCTGTGGGCCTGGGGTGGCGAGCATGGGTCTCATGGGTCCATCCTGAGGCAGTGCGAGCCATCTGGAAGGGAGCCGTGTCGTTCGGGTTGGTCAATGTGCCCGTCCGGCTCTACTCGGCCACCGAGAACCACGACCTCAGCTTCCACCAGGTCCGCGCGTCCGACGGCAGCCGCATCCGCTACAAGCGGGTGGCTCAGGCCGATGGTGAGGAGGTCGCCTACCGCGACATCGCCAAGGCGTACGAGACCGCCGACGGTCGGACTGTGGTGCTCACCGACGAGGACTTCGCGGCGCTGCCCAACCGCAGCAGCAAGGAGATCGCGGTCGAAAGCTTCGTGCCGACCGTCCAGATCGACCCGGTCCTGTATGACAAGGCCTACTACATCGAGCCCGACGCCATGGGCGCCAAGGCATACGGTCTGCTGCGGGAGTCACTGCGGGAGAGCGAGCGGGTCGCGATCGTCACCGTCTCGGTGCGCACGCGGATGACGATGGCGGTGCTGCGGGTGATGGACGACGTCATCGTGCTGCAGACGTTGTTGTGGCCCGACGAGGTCCGCGACGCGGGGGCACTGGACCACCTGGACGAGGTGAGTGAGCCCAAGAAGTCTGAGGTGGACATGGCCCGGATGCTGGTCGACTCGATGGCCGGCGACTTCGAGCCCGCAGGGCACGACGATGACTACCAGCAGGCGGTCGAGGCGCTGGTTCAGGCCAAGATCGAGGGAGGACAGACCACCGAGCCACCGGAGCAGGACGACGAGACCGAATCCGGGGAGGTCGTGGATCTGCTCGCAGCACTGCAGCGCAGTGTCGACCGGGCCGCGGCCGCGCGGGCAAAGGACTCCGAAGCTGCCGAGTCGGGGACCACGAAGCGCGCACCGGCCACAAAGGAGACTGCCCCGAAGTCGGGGTCGGCGAGCAAGGCGACGAAGAAGAGGTCGGCACCGACGAAGACACCGAAGGCCGGCTGAGGTCGGCTGCGCGAGGGCTTGCGCCGTGGGCGAACAGCCGCCCATGGGTAGGAGGTTTGTGGAACAGTCCTGCCCAAGACCACGTTGAGCCAGCAGACCGACGTACCATCGAGGTACCTCGACCCTGAAGGAGTAACCATGTTCGAACGGTTCACCGACCGGGCCCGCAGGGTTGTCGTGCTCGCGCAAGAAGAGGCGCGGATGCTCAACCACAACTACATCGGGACCGAGCACATCCTGCTCGGCCTGATCCACGAGGGCGAGGGAGTGGCCGCAAAGGCCCTGGAGTCTCTCGGGATCTCGCTGGATGCCGTGCGCGAGCAGGTGCAGGAGATCATCGGCCAGGGGCAGCAGTCGCCGACCGGGCACATCCCGTTCACCCCGCGCGCCAAGAAGGTGCTGGAGCTGTCCCTGCGCGAGGGGCTGCAGCTGGGTCACAACTACATCGGCACGGAGCACATCCTGCTGGGGCTGATCCGGGAGGGCGAAGGGGTGGCCGCGCAAGTCCTGGTCAAGCTCGGCGCCGACCTCAACCGGGTGCGCCAGACGGTGATCCAGCTGGTGTCGGGATACCAGGGCAAGGAAGCGGCAGGCGCAGGCGTGGGCGCCGCCGGCCAGGAGGGCCAGCAAGCGGGCTCCCTGGTGCTGGACCAGTTCGGTCGCAACCTGACTCAGGCGGCCCGCGAGGGCAAGCTGGATCCGGTCATCGGTCGGCAGAAGGAGATCGAGCGGGTTATGCAGGTGCTGTCCCGGCGCACCAAGAACAACCCGGTGCTGATCGGGGAGCCCGGGGTGGGCAAGACCGCGGTGGTCGAGGGTCTGGCTACCGACATCATCCGCGGCGAGGTCCCCGAGACCCTCAAGGACAAGCAGCTCTACACCCTCGACCTCGGGGCGCTGGTCGCCGGTAGTCGCTACCGCGGTGACTTCGAGGAGCGGCTCAAGAAGGTGCTCAAGGAGATCCGCACCCGGGGCGACATCATCCTGTTCATCGACGAGATCCACACCCTGGTCGGGGCCGGTGCGGCTGAGGGCGCCATCGATGCGGCCAGCATCCTGAAGCCGATGTTGGCTCGCGGTGAGCTGCAGACCATCGGCGCCACGACATTGGATGAGTACCGCAAGCACATCGAGAAGGACGCCGCGCTGGAGCGCCGCTTCCAACCGATCCAGGTCGCCGAGCCGACCCTGCCGCACGCCATCGAGATCCTGAAGGGGCTGCGGGACCGCTACGAGGCGCACCACCGGGTCTCCATCACCGACGGAGCACTCGTTGCCGCCGCGACGATGGCCGACCGCTACGTCAACGACCGGTTCCTGCCCGACAAGGCGATCGACCTGATCGACGAGGCCGGGGCGCGGCTGCGCATCCGCAGGATGACCGCGCCGCCGGACCTGCGCGACTTCGACGAGAAGATCTCCCACGCCAAGCGTGAGAAGGAGTCCGCGATCGATGCTCAGGACTTCGAGAAGGCCGCCCGGCTGCGCGACGAGGAGCACAAGCTCACCCAGGCGCGGGTCGCTCGGGAGAAGGAGTGGAAGGCCGGCGATATGGACGTCGTCGCCGAGGTCGACGAAGAGCTGATCGCCGAGGTGCTGGCAGCCTCTACCGGCATCCCCGTCGTGCAGATCAGCGAGGAGGAGTCCAGCCGGCTGCTGCACATGGAGGACGAGCTGCACAGGCGCATCGTTGGCATGGACGACGCCATCAAGGCGATTTCACAGGCGATCCGACGCACCCGCGCCGGGTTGAAGGACCCGAAGCGACCTGGTGGCTCGTTCATCTTCGCCGGGCCCACCGGGGTCGGCAAGACCGAGCTGGCCAAGGCACTCGCCGAGTTCCTGTTCGGCAACGAGGACGCCCTGATCACCCTCGACATGTCCGAGTACTCCGAGAAGCACACCGTCTCGCGGATGTTCGGCTCGCCACCCGGCTACGTCGGCTACGAGGAGGGCGGCCAGCTGACCGAGAAGGTGCGGCGCAAGCCGTTCTCGGTGGTGCTGTTCGACGAGATCGAGAAGGCCCACCCCGACATCTTCAACAGTCTGCTGCAGATCCTGGAGGACGGCCGGTTGACCGACTCCCAGGGCCGTGCGGTCGACTTCAAGAACACTGTGATCATCATGACCACCAACCTGGGCACCCGGGATATCGCCAAGGGGGTCTCGCTGGGCTTCCAGGCCGGCAACGACACCCAGGGCAGCTACGAGCGGATGAAGAACAAGGTTACGGATGAGCTCAAGCAGCACTTCCGGCCCGAGTTCCTCAACCGCGTGGACGACACGATTGTCTTCCCGCAGCTGACCCAGGAGGAGATCGTCCAGATCGTCGACCTGATGATCGCCCGGCTGGACGAGCGCCTCAAGGACAAGGACATGGCCATCGAGCTGACGGTCACTGCCAAGGCGCTACTGGCCAAGAAGGGCTATGACCCGGTGCTCGGCGCTCGGCCGCTGCGACGCGCCATCCAACGCGAGATCGAGGACTCGCTGTCCGAGAAGATCCTCTTCGGTGAGCTCACGTCGGGTCAGATCGTGCTGGTGGATGCCACCGGTGAGTCCAAGACCGACACGTTCACCTTCCTGGGGACCACCAAGGAGAGCCTGCCCGACACGGTGCCGGTGCAGGAGGCAGCCTCCGAGTGAGACTAGCCAGGGAGGCGATAGTCACCCGTCGGTGTCCGCTGCACCAGAGCATCGGTGACCAGCCCCGCCAAGCAGCGTTCGCGCTGCGTCTCATCGCTCCATACCGGGGCCAGCCGGGCCCCGCTCAGCGGGGCGGGTGAATCCCGCAGCTGCTGCAGAAGGGTGCCGCGGCACTGTCGATCACTACCGGTCCAGCTCTGGGTGCGATGAGGGCGGCCCTGGTATGCGGGGTAGCCAGCTGTCCGCCAGGCGCACCGACCGGCGATGGGGCACCGGGTACACACCGGGGAGCGGGCCTTGCAGACGAGGGCGCCCAGCTCCATCACCGCGACGTTCCACCGCGCGGCGTCCGGCCCGGTCTGGGGCAGCGAGCGAGCCGCCAGGTCGACCTCGCTGCGGCGCAGGCTCGGAGCCGGCGCAGCCGCACCCGTGAGCACCCGGGCAAGCACCCGACGCACGTTGGTGTCGACCACCGGCGTGCGTTCGCCGAAGGCGAAGGCGGCCACCGCGGCGGCGGTGTAGTCACCCACCCCCGGCAGGGCGAGCAGGGTCGCCGCGGAGTCGGGGATCTGACCGCCGTGCTCCAGGGTGATGATCGTAGCCGTGGCATGCAGCCGCAGGGCCCGGCGCGGGTAGCCCAGCCGACCCCACGCCCGCACCGCCTCACCGGATGCGACGGCCGCCAGGTCGCCGGGCGTAGGCCAGCGCTGCATCCAGTCGGTCCAGACGGGCAGGACGCGAGCCACCGGTGTCTGTTGCAACATGACCTCTGAGACCAGCACCCCCCAAGGTGCGGCGTCCGCCGCTCGCCACGGCAGGTCCCGGGCATGAACCGCATACCAGTCCAGGACCGGTCGGTGCAGAGCGGCAGCGGTGGGGGCGGTCACACGTAGCGTTCGAGAATGCTGGTCTCGGCCAACCGGGACAGACCCTCGCGGACGGCGCGAGCGCGGGTCTCACCGACCCCGTCGACCGTCATCAGGTCCTCGACCCCTGCCGATAGCAGCGCCTGCAGGGTGCCGAAGTGGTCGATCAGTCGCTCGGTGATCGCGCCGGGCAGCCGCGGCACCCGACCGAGCAGCCGATGCCCACGGGGGGACAGTGAGGAGTCGAGCGCATCACCGGAGGTCAGGAAGCCCATGCATCGGGCGACCTGGCCCAGGTCGAGCAGGTCGGTCGCGGTCAGCCGGGCCAGGCAGTCCAAAACATCGTGCACGGTGCGCGGTGCGGAGGCCTGGTGCAGGTAGTCCCTGATCACCCACTCGCGGTCGTTGCCCAGACCGCCGGTCAGCTCGCTGAGCTGTAGGGAGATCAGCCGGCCATCGGTGCCCAGCTCCACGGCATACTGCTCGATCTCGGCGCTGATCCGAGACACCATCTCCAACCGTTGCAGCACGGTGGCCACGTCGCGAACCGTGACCAGGTCCTCTATCTCCAGGGCCGACAGTGAGCCGGCGACCTCATCGAGTCGCGAGCGGTAGCGCTCCAGCGTCTGCAGTGCCTGGTTGGCACGCGACAGGATCTGGCTGGAGTCCTCCAACACGTATCGCAGCTCGCCGACGTAGACCGCCACGATCGCCATCGACTGGCTCACCGACACGACAGGGTGACCCGTCTGCTTGGCCACCCGTTCGGCCGTGCGGTGGCGGGTGCCGCTCTCGCGTGTCTCGATGCTCGGGTCAGGCACCAGCTGGGTAGCCGCTCGGACAATCCGGGTCACGTCGCGGTCCAGGACGACCGCGCCGTCCATCTTGGCGAGCTCGCGCAAGCCCGTTGCCGAGAACTCCACGTCGAGGTGGAAGCCACCGGTGCTGATCTGCTCGACCTGGCGGTCATTGCCAAGCACGATGAGGGCGCCGGTGCGACCGCGCAGGATACGCTCCAGACCGTCCCTTAGCTCAGTGCCGGGGGCGAGCACGGCGAGCACGGCACGCAGCACGTCTTCGTCCGTGCGGGCCACCACGCCACCTCCCCGACCTGTCCTTAGAGCGGTGCCGCCGGCTTCCTGACGACTGCCGCGGTGCTGTGTGCGGAGTCTAACCGTTGGTTGGGCAGGAGGGCCGTGTCATCATTTGGGTGCAGGGGATAGCGCGCAGGACACCGCCTCGGCAAGGGTGCCGGCCTCGATCACTCTGATGCCCGCGGGAGTCGCTCCCTCGGCGCACGAGCCATGAGGCACCACGGCCCGGTGGAACCCGATCCGGGCCGCCTCGGCGAGTCGCCGAGGGGCGCCGGTGACCGGGCGCAGGTCGCCGGCCAGACCGACCTCGCCGAAGGCGACGGTCCCTTGGGCGAGTGCAACGTCAAGTCTGGCTCCGGCCACGGCCAGCGCGATCGCGAGATCGGCGGCCGGCTCTCCGAGCCGGACCCCGCCCACGGTGGAGGCGTAGCAGTCCGAGCCAAGGACGTCCAGCCCTGAGCGCTTGGTGAGGACCGCCAAGATCATCGCCAGCCGGGAGGAGTCAACCCCGCTGGTGGTGCGTCGTGGACTGCCGGCAGGGGTGCCGGTGACCAGGGCCTGCACCTCGGTCACCAGGGGCCGGCGACCCTCGAGGGTGACCGTGACGCAGGTGCCCGGCACGGCTCGGTCCCGGCTGGTCAGGAAGAGTCTGCTCGGGTCGGGTAGACCGACGATGCCGCGGTCGCCGAGGTCGAAGCAGCCGACCTCGTCGGTGGCGCCGAACCGGTTCTTGACCGCACGCACCAGTCTGAGCCGGGAGTGCCGCTCCCCCTCGAACTGCACGACGACGTCGACCAGGTGCTCCAGGACGCGGGGTCCAGCGATGGCACCATCCTTGGTCACGTGCCCGACGAGCAGGGTGGCGATGTTGCGGGACTTGGCCGCGTGGATCAGCGCGGACGCGACAGCCCGCACCTGGGCGACGTTGCCGGCAGCCCCCTCTACGTCGGCACTGGCCACGGTCTGCACCGAGTCGACGATCACCAGGCTGGGCTGCACACTCTCGATCTGGCCGAGCACTGTCGCCAGGTCGGTCTCAGCGGCCAGGAACAGTGCCGGGGCGACGGCATCGATGCGCTCGGCCCGCAACCGCACCTGTGCGGCCGACTCCTCTGCGCAGACATAGAGCACGGTGTGACCGCTACGCGCTCTGCGGGCGGCGATGTCGAGAGCCAGAGTGGACTTACCGATCCCGGGCTCACCGGCCATCAGCACCACCGACCCGGGCACCAGCCCCCCACCGAGGACCCGGTCGAACTCACTGACCCCGGTGCTGCTGCTGCGGGCCTTGGCGACGTCGACCTGCGCGATCGGCACGGCAGGGGTGGTGGGGGAGGAGCTGAGGGTGCGCACGGGGGTCGCCCCCACCTCCTCGACCGTGCCCCAGGCCTGGCACTCACCGCACCGGCCCACCCACTTCAGGGTGGCCCAGCCGCAGCCGCTGCATCGGTATGCCGTCCTGGCGGCGGTCGACTTCGTGGCCATGGTCCGATGCTAGGTGCCGGGGCCGACAGACCACTGCGCCCTGACCTGTGGGCATGCTGATCCGGTCCGATCGGCGAGGGATAGCCTGGAGGGTATGCGGCCGACTCTCGCCGACGTGAGCCCCTCGGCCAGGCAGTGGGCTGGGTCCGGGCGCAGAACGTCATGGACCTGTGCGGTCGATGTCTGACCCCGCCCCGACCATCCCGATCCACCTGTCGACCTCCTCGGTCTATCCCGAGAACGCCGCATACGCCTTCGACCTCGCCGAGCGCCTGGGTTATGACGGCGTCGAGGTCATGGTGTGGACGGACCCGGTCACGCAGGAGGCCGGTGCGCTGCGCGCACTGGCCGAGCTGCACGGCGTCTCGATCGGCGCGGTGCACGCCCCGACCCTGCTGCTGTCCCAGCGCCTGTGGGGATGGGAGCCCTGGGGCAAGGTCGACCGGTCGGTCCAGCTCGCTATCGACGTCGAGGCGCCCTGTGTCGTGGTGCACCCGCCCTTTCGCTGGCAGCGTGACTACGCCCGCGGGTTCGTCGACGGCGTCGCGATGCGGGAGCGGCTGACGGGTATGCCGATCGCGGTGGAGAACATGTTCCCGTGGCGAGCCGGTGCCTCCGAGCTTCAGGCCTACCTGCCCGGTCATGACCCGACGGATGAGGACTACGCCCACATCACCTTGGACATCTCGCACGCGGCCACCTCAGGGTCGGACCCGGTGGCCATGGCGCGTGAGCTGGGTGCGCGGCTGACCCATCTGCACCTCGGGGACAGCCTGGGCAGCTTCAAGGACGAGCACCTGGTGCCCGGCCGCGGCTCCCAGCCCTGCGACCAGGTGCTGCAGCACCTGGTCCGGACCGGGTTCGGTGGCGTGGTGACGGTGGAGGTCAGCACCCGCAAGCGAGACCCGCAGGACCGCGAGCGCGACCTGGCGGAGGCGCTGGCCTATGCCCGGCAGCATCTCGCGACCTCGGCCGCCTCGGGATGAGCCCCCCGGGAGCGGGGCCCCGACCCCCACGTGGCCGGCGCCCCGTCGGCACCGACACCAGAGCCGACATCGTCAGCGCTGCCCGAGGCGCCTTCGCCGATGCCGGCTATGAGGCGACCTCGCTGCGTGAGATCGCCCGACGGGCGGGTGTCGATGCCTCCCTCGTGCACCACTACTTCGAGGGCAAGGCGGCGCTGTTCGCCGAGACGATGCAGATCAAGGTCGATCCGGCCGCCGTCGTGCGGCACATCGTGGAGGGTGACCCAGCCCGGGTGGGTGAGCGCGCGGTGCGTAGCTTCTTCGGCGTGTGGGACTCAGCGGAGCAGCGCCCGATGTTCACTGCCCTGCTCCGCTCGGCGCTGACCCACGAGGAGGCGGCACGGGCGCTGCGGGAGTTTTTGGCCGCAGAGGTCTTCGGCCGGATCGTGGTGTACTTCCGGGCCGAGGGTGGCTCGACCGGATCGGTCGGGCTCAGTGCGGAGGAGGCGCGCCGGGCAGGGCTCGCTGCCGCCCAGATGATGGGGATGGCGATCATGCGCTACATCATCCTGCTGCCGGCGCTGGCGGACGCCTCGTCCGAGGAGCTGGTCCCACCGCTGGCCCGCACCCTGCAGCAGTATCTGGTGCCCGAGCCGAATTAGGAGTAAAATTCATCACATGATGAATGAGTGCATTGAGGTGCTTACATGACCGCCGTGGCGGCGGTGAGTGTCCGCGGTCTGACGGTTCGCAGGGGACGCCGCACGGTGCTCGATGGTCTTGATCTGGAGGTCCCAAGCGGTCAGGTCGTCGGTCTGCTCGGGCCTAGCGGTGGTGGCAAGAGCACGCTGATGCGCGCCGTCGTGGGGGTGCAGATCATCGCGAGCGGCACGATCACGGTGCTGGGTGCCGCTGCGGGGTCACCGGAGCTGCGCAGCCGGGTCGGCTACGTCACCCAGGCGCCCAGTGTCTACGGCGATCTCAGCGTGCGCGCCAACCTGGACTACTTCGCCGCGGTCCTGGGCGCGGGCCGCCATGCTGCCCACGACGTGCTGCGTCAGGTGGGACTGGACGACCAGGCCGACCAACGGGTCGACCGGCTCTCCGGCGGTCAGCTGTCCCGGGTCTCCCTGGCCGCGGCCCTGATCGGCGAGCCGGCACTGCTGGTCCTCGATGAGCCCACCGTGGGCCTGGACCCCGTCCTGCGCCGCGATCTGTGGGACATCTTCGCCACCCTGGCACGGCGGGGGAGCACCTTGCTGGTGAGCAGTCACGTGATGGACGAGGCAGTGCGCTGCGACCGGCTGGTGCTGCTCCGCGAGGGCGTGGTGCTGGCCGACGACACGCACGAGGGACTGCTGCAGCACACCGGAGCCCATGACGTCGAGGACGCATTCCTCCGTCTGGTCGAGCCCGCGAGGTCGGCATGAGTCCCCGACTGACCATCGTTACCGCGGGCCGGGTGCTGCGCCAGCTGCGGGCGGACCACCGCACGGTGGCGCTGATGCTGGTCGTGCCCTGCGTGCTGATCGGACTGCTGGCCTGGGTGCTCGACGGATCGGCGCTGTTCGACC
>JAABUN010008499.1_pt1 | contig 10455 bp, 13 predicted proteins | sample 5559311 | NCBI WGS metagenome assembly JAABUN01 (sample SAMN10711877, study PRJNA513370) | rock metagenome | isolation source: Antarctica rocks | place: Antarctica: Victoria Land, Siegfried Peak sud
TTCCGCGTGGAAAAGACTAGGTTTGAAGTATTCGACCCCTTCAAGCCCCGCTCGCCATGACCGAACAGACCGTCGCAATGGACTGCTTCCTCGATGATTTACTCGCCACGACCCGCCCGGCGTGGACCCGGCCGGCCGACAAGCGCCGGCGCTTGTCGGATGCGCAGGTGCTGACCACGGCCGTGGTGGCGGCCCGCTACTTTGGCGGCAATCTGGTGCTGGGGCAGCGCTACATGGAGCAGCATTGGGGACAGAACCGCCTGGATAAGAGCGGGTTTACGCGGCAGCTGCACCGGCTGGCCGATACGCTGGCGGGCCTGTTTGCCACCGTGGGGGCGTTGCTCAAAACCCTGCACACCGACGCCCGTTACGTCATCGACTCGTTTCCCGTGGCCGTGTGCCACAACACGCGCATCCCGCGCTGCAAACTCTTGACCGGCAAGGCTTATCACGGCCGTTGCGCCAGCAAGCGCAGCTGGTTTTACGGGTTCAAGGTGCAGGTTGTGGCGACCACCGACGGCGTGCCGGTCGACTACTACATCCACGCCGGCAGCGAAGCCGACCAGACCGGCCGGCGGGCGTTGGCCCCGGACCTGCCCAAAGGCAGCGTGCTCTACACCGACGCCGGCTACACCGACTACGTCGAGGAGGACCTCTTCGAAGAGGCCACGGGCAACCGCCAGCAGACGGCCCGCAAGAAAAACAGCCAACGACCGCACGAACCGCACGAAACCTTTCTGATTCAGCACTTTCGCAAATCCATTGAAACGTGTTTTAGTCTACTCACCGCCCGCTTTCCCAAGCAAATTCACGCCGTGACGGCCCAGGGCTTTGTCCTCAAAATCGTCCTCTTCATCTTCGTTCACTCCCTCGACCAAGCCGGTTTATAGTCCACAACTTGGGTTAGCTATAGGCAATAACGATGTAACATCTGTACCAAACTTTTAACCAAGGCCAATCATTTGAATGGCGTTTGTATGGTCAGTTAAAGGATTGCCGGAATTCGAGCGGCGAAAGGCTGGTCTTGTTCTTAAATAATTTGCTAAAGGATTGCGAGTAGCCAAAGCCCAATTGAAATGCAATCTCGCTGACCGATAAATGGGTGGTCGTCAACAAGCTTTTGGCTTTTTCCAGCAGCTTGTCCTGGATGTGCTGCTGGGCGCTCTGGCCGGTTAGCTGGCGCAATAAGTCGCTCAGGTATTTGGGCGATATGCAAAGCTGCTCCGCGACGTAGGCCACGCTGGGTGGGCCGGCATCGGCCAGGGTATCGCCGTTAAAATAGTCGGCCAGCAACGTTTCCAGCCGGGTTAACAACTTACTGCTCGGCGTTTTGCGGGTAATGAATTGCCGCTCGTAATGCCGCTGGCAATAGGTGAGCAACAGGTCCAGCTGCGAAACCAGCACGTCCTGGCTAAACTTATCAATCGGCAAGTGAACCTCCTGGGCAATGCTCTTGAGAATATGTTCGAGCGCGGCTTCTTCTTTTTCGGACAGAATCAGCGCCTCGTGCAGGGCGTACTGAAAGAAGCCATAGCTGCCCATTTTCTGGCCGAGCGGGTAGCCACGGATAAAGTCGGGGTGAAAGGCCAAGAGCCAGCCGCTAGGCGGGGGCAGTAGGTCGCCTTCCTGGGTCAGCACCTGGTCGGGCGCGACAAACGACATGACCCCTTCGTTGTAATCGTAGGACGTTTGCCCGTACTTGGTCTTGCAGTCGCACTGCTGCTTGAGCGTGATGGAGTAATAGTCCATCGTCAGCCGCACGGTCGTCTCATTCGGAATGATGGGGAAGTCCTCGAACCGCAGAATGCTGAGCAAGGGGTGCTCCGGCTTGGGCAGCGACAAGAGCTGGTGCTGCTCCGCGATGGACTTGATGCGCAGGATAGGCGACGGGGCGTTTTTCATGGTCATCTCAGGCGGCCGGAGCGGTATTCAGCTTCAAGTTGGCGCGCATTTGCTTGCCAAACAGCTGCGTAATCAGCGAGTTGGGAATAAAGTGCAGGAGGCGGGCCAGCTTATTCTGGGTGCCCGAAATCGTAATGGTTTTACCTTTCCGAAAGCCTGCCAACGCCGCGGCCACTACCTGCTGCGGCGTTTCCAGCTCTTTGGTGGAGAAGCTGCTTTTGCGGTCCGGGCCAATGCGGGCCGCGGCAAAGAAATTGGTTTCCGTGGCACCGGGGCACAGCAGCATCGCCTGGATGTTGAACGGCCGGTTTTCTTCCGCGATGGCTTCCGTGAAGGACTGGACGAAGGCTTTGGAAGCCGCGTACACTGTCATGTAGGGAATGGGGTTGAACCCGGCCATCGACCCCACGTTGAGGATGCGGCCGCGGCGGCGGGCGCGCATGGGGGGCAGGAAGCGGTGCGTCAGCGCGACCAGCGCGTCCATGTTCAGGTGCATCAGGTTCTGGATGCTGGGCAGGTCGTACTCCAGAAAATCCCCGCCCGATCCGATGCCGGCGTTGTTAATCAGCCAGTCCACGGCCAGCCCGCGTTTTTCGGTTTCGGCCCACAGCGCCTGGTCGGCCCCTGGCTGGGCCAGGTCCAGCGCCACGTAGTGGGCCGTGATGGGGTAGGCGGCCATTAGCTCCGCGCACAGCAGGCGCAGCTTGCTTTCGGAGCGGGCCACGAGCAACAGGTGGTATTTTTCGGCGGCGAGCTGCCGGGCAAAGGCTTCGCCGATGCCGGCCAAGGCGCCGGTGATGAGCGTGATGTTCATGGGCTTGCTAGGTTAATTCGTCTCCGACAAAGGTCTGGTAGCGCCACAGGCCAAAAGTAGCCAAATGGCGGCTTGTTGTGTCCAGATAGCCGGGTCGACAGGCGGTAGATGCCTGCTGCCAGCCCTTTGGGGCTTCTCGTTACAACGGGGCGAAGAATTGCGGCAAAAGTCTCACTGCTTTACTAAGCAGCTCTGAGGGGGTTCATCAATTCGTGGGACTTCCATAAAAGACGTTATAGGTAGCAAAAGCCACTTTTTAGCTGTCCACCAGTTGCTTTCTAAAACGAGCCCTACTTCGTTAAATGGTACCGACTGGTACCATTTTTACAAAACTCCTTACATTTGCTGGGATGGCTCACCTCAGCAAAGTCCGCTCCCGCCTACTTACCCACGCCGCCCGGCTATTCAGGGAGCAGGGCTACCATGCCACGGGCATTAGCCAGCTCCTGGCGGATTCCGGAGTGGCCAAGGCCTCCCTGTACCGGCACTTCACGTCCAAAGACGACCTGCTGCTGGCCTACTTACAGCAGGAGCATTCCCACTGGTTTGTTGATTGGGCGGCGGAGAGCCTTCGCCACCCAACCCCCGCAGCTCGGCTGCTGGCCTTGTTCGACTTTCGGGTGCAGCGGCAGCGGGCGAGCGGGTTTGCCGGGTGTCGCTTTGTAAAAATTGCGGGCGAGCTACCCGCTGGTGCCCACCCGGCGGTAGACCGGCTTATCACCGCACACAAAGCCCGACTGCACCTCCTGGTAGCAGACCTGGTAACGGAAGCTTGGCCGGCTGCTTCAGCCGAAAGCAGCGCGTCACTGGTAGACACCATCCTGCTGCTCTACGAAGGGGCCGGCGTAGCCAGTACGCTGGCACGCAGCGAACAGCCTCTATGGCGTGCCCAAGAGCTGATTCGGGACCTGTTACTCACCTCCGAGTCTGTGAAACTAACCTCAAACCAGCTTTAATTGTGCGATGTGGAAGTTGTGGACCCTACCCCTGTTTTACTGCCTATTTTCCTGTATGAGTCTTCATCAACAGAACCAGGTTATTTTTGAGCCGAAGCCGCTGGCCGCCACCCACGCCTTTGCGCTGCCCCCACAGACGAAGGAGCTATTCATTGAGGTAGCTCCCGGCATCCGGCTCAACGCGTTGTATTACCACCAGGGTGCGGGGAGCCGGGGCCTGCTGTTTTATTTTCCGGGCAATGCCAACAACCTGCAAAGTTGGCTCGATACGCACGCCCCAGCGGTTTTAAGTAGTCATACAAAAGTAACCGTATAATCTGTTCCGACTCGTTTGAGGACGTATTCGACGCGCTGGAGCAGGGAGTGGTCGGACGGGTAGTCTTCGGGTCGGACCCCGTAGTGCTTGCAGCGGTGCCAGAGCAGTTCGCTGTGGTTGAGTTCGGGGCTGTGGGGCGGCCAGAACAAGCGCGTTAGTCCCTGGGCGGCCCATTCGGCGTGGCGGGCGCGGCCCAGGCGGGCCTTGTGAATCGAGGCGTTGTCGAGGACCAGGACGGTGGGGCCGCTCATTTGCGCCACGAAGTCGTTGACGGCCCGCACGAAAAGGTCGGCCGTGAGCGCCCCGGCCCGCACGTAAGCTTGCAGCGGCTGGCCGGGGGCGTGGGCCTGCCAGAAGCCCAGCACGGAGTGCCCGCCGGCCCCGCGCACGGCAGGCAGGGCCACCGGGGGCTGACCGGGGGCTGGCCCCGGCGCTGCCAGGCGTAGGGCACGGGGGCCGGGCGCGAGAAGCGGCACCCGTCCACGTAGACCACTGCCGCCCCGCCAGCGGCTTCGGCCGCCTGCAACGCCCGCAACCGGGCCTGGCAGGCGGCAAACGCGGCGGGCTCGCGCTGGGGGCGCCGCGAGCGCCGGCCGCGTTTCCAGGTGTAGCCGGCGGCCCGCGCCGTCCGGCGCAAGGTGCTCACGTGCAGCTGGATGCCAAAGGCGCGGCGCAGGCGCGGCACCCAGCGCCGCAGTTGCTGGGGGGCATCGCCGAGCCAGGCAGTCACTTTTTTTGGGCGGCCGGCGGCTCCTTGGGGGGGCGGCCCGTGCGGGTGCCCTCGCGCAAGCCCGCCAAGCCCTGGTCGCGCCAGGCGGTGAGCCAGCCGTGAACGGTGGCGTAGCGGACAGCAAAGAAGGCAGCCAACCGGGGGATGCTTTGGCCCCGGTGGTGGCCCAGCACGGCCTGGGCGCGGCGGCGTTGCCGGCGATGGCGGGCATGGTGACTGCACGCATCGAGCGTCATAACTTCGTCGCTGGTCAAAGAGAGGGGCGCAAGCATGGGCCAAAGCTAACCCCTAACCTAAATAGTGTGCGCTTACTTTTGCGCGAGTACTTAGGATGCTGGAAAGGGGCTTTTGCTTCTTCACAAAAGGTCGTTTCCAAGCAACCAGTTGCGGTGGTGCGTAACATCAGTGATTAAGTCAGCCGGCGATAAACGGCTTCCATTTTGTAGATATGCGCCAATACCGAAACTGCCCAGGGCGGCAAGTCAGGCGAGGCGACGACATCAGTGCCGAGGCTAAAATCCAGTAGTTGGCGGGGCAGGGCCGTATTATCGTAGAGTTGCAGCCGGTTGAAGGCGCGGTAGTGCCGTTTTAGCAGCGAAAGGCTGTTGGCATAGCGTTGCGCGATGATGGCGGCGGGTACATCGTGGCCGCCCTCGCGTACGCGTTGAGCCACGCGGGCCTGGCAGAGGGCTACTGATTCGAGACAAACGTAACGTAGCTCGATGCGGTAGCCAGCCAGCTTAAGGGAGGTGAAAAGGGCGTAATCCCGTTCGGTAGCGGCGTTGGTTTCAATAACGAAAGACGCCCGCTGACTGGTTAGCTCCTGCATTTGCTGGCGAAGGGCTGCCTCAACGGCTTCGGGGCTACGGCCTTGCTGCAAAAGGGTATCACCATTGATGCGGGGCACGGCAGGCGCTTCGTACAAGTAAAGCGAAGTTTTGCCCGCGCCGTTGGGACCAGCCAGTACATACACGGTGGGTACCTTGACGGGCGGCACTAAGCTAGTCGGCTAAGACCTGAATCCGACCGGTACCGGGCCACTCTTGCACCAGCCGTCCCTGCTCGTCTCGGTAAGTCAACGAGGAACCAACCGCTTGAGCTCGGGCGACAATGCTTTTCCGGAACCCTTGTCGAAAGGCAGGCAATGCGACTCGTTCCGCCATATCGGCCAAATTTTGTAACTGTTCAGCCACGGCGGAGGCCTTTTTTGGAACGCGTGACATGGGCGGTAAAAGTTTAAGATTGGGATAAATATAACGGAAGCGGAGGGCAGCAAGTGCCCTTGATGGAACCGAAGCTGTTTAGGATTTCACTTTGGGGTAATTTTTCGCAGAAATTAAGACCACAAAGGCCAACCAGTGAAAGGCCAGCCAGTTTTCCACGTTGGTTTCATAGCGTACGAGCAGGGTTTTGAAGCTGTCGAGCCAGGCGTTGGCGTGTTCGATGACCACGCGCCGGCGGTAGAGTTCTTCGTCGAAATAAGGGTCCTCGTCCGGGGCGAGCCGGCCGGCACGTGGGTTGCGGGCAATGTTGGCTTCGCTGTCGCGGGCAAAGCAGGCGTGGCGTAAGGCGTTGGCATCAAAGGCGCTATCGGCATTGAGAAACAGCCCTTGGAGCGAAATCTGCGCTTCTTCCAACCAGCAGCACAGTTGCTCGAACAGGGCCTCGATGGCAAACACGTCGTGGTGATTGCCCGCCTGCGGCGTGGCACAGGCCAGGAACTGGCCCGAGTTATCGGCCAGAAACAAGGTGTTGGTGGTGCGGGCGGCCTTGCGCCCCTGGTAGCCGACGGCGGCCCCGCCGTTCTTGGCCGGGGTGTGGCTGCCGTCCAATTGGACGGTGGACAGGTCCAGGAAGCGCTTATTGAGCCGCAACACGCTGAGCCATAGGTTTCGCCAGGAGCCGTCCTTGCGCCACTCATTAAAATGATAGTACACCCCCTGCCAGGTAAGGACCTCTTGGGTGAAAAAGTGTTTGACGGGCAGGCAACGCGATTGGCAGCCGGTTTTGAGCTTGTATAAGATGGCTTCAATGAGTTCTATGGGGCTTACCTTCACCTCTTTGCCGCGGGGCCCGAAGGGCAAATGGGGCAAAATCCAGGTCGTGATAATATCTTTGGAGAGGACTTCCATGGCGCAGGGAAAGGAGATGGGTCGCACCTCAAATTTCGCACTGCTGTGGGAGTCTTTTCTATTGTGCCCATGCCAAGCACCAAATCCTAAACAGCTTCACCAGTAATTTAATTCAGGGTTGAAATACGACCATCTTTCGCAGCCTCAGAAACGCCCGTTGCGGCCGCCGTGTGGGCCCCGGCCGCTATCCCTGCCGGCCGGGCGGGGACAGCAGCAAGCGCTTCGCTGCCATTTTTTCGCGGGCCATTTGCTGGGCCAGGGCCCCGCGCAGATACGCCGCTTCGGCGAAGTGGCTGGCGTTGAGCCGGCCGCGGTACTTGGCAGGTACGGGATGGCCGGCCGCGTAGGCCTTATCCACGGCAAGCAGATGGCTCTTGTTGAATTTATTGGCGTGCGCAATGAAGCCCACCAGCGTGGCCCCCAAAATGGTGAGCCCCAGCGGCGGCGAAATGGCCTCGCTGGCCACGTGCTGCTGGCCGTACTGGTCGGTGCTGGAGAGGGGCAGGGCCAGCGACACGCCCACGATGAACGGAATGGTGTAGAGGAAACCCGCGTACCGGCGCTTGCGAAACAGCGACAGCAGGGCCCCGGCAGTATCCGCGCCACTGGTGGCCGTGGCTTGGTAGCGCGGCAAGTACCAATCGTTGAATACCAACACGGCCCCGGAATCCGTGGGTGCGGCGCTGGTGGGCGCTGGGGCAGGCGCAACGGTCCCGGGCTGAGCGGCCAGGGGGCCGGCCACCAGCAACAGCACCAGCAGGCGAAAAAACAGCGGCATGGCGGTCATTCTTTAATTGGCCGGCCTGACCGGCACAGCCTTGTAGTTGACAATGGGCTGGCTGAAGAACCGGCGTTTGAGCTTGCGCCGCAGCGACGTGGGCAGGTGCTGGCCGGCCGCGTAGCTCGTTAATGCTTTCTCCAGGTTGCCGTTGCTGTAATGCAGCATTTTACCCAGCCCATAGGCCGCGATGGGACTAGCAATGAGAAACACCGCGCCCGTGCTGGGCGCGTCGTCATGCACCACGTAGGTGCTGTTGGTAGTAGTAGTGCTACTGGCCGTGGCAATACGCACCGCCGAAAGGCCGGCAGCCAAAATCCAACCAGCGCCGCCGGCCTGTCGCCGGCTGTATAGGTTGATGATGGCCTGGGCCGTATCGTTGCTGAGGTACTGGCCCCGTAGGTGCTGCTTAAAGCCTTGCGGATCGGGATTAACTGCCTGCGCCGACGCAGCAGCGCTGAACAGTCCAATAAATACCCCGAGAAGTAAAAATTTCTGCATAAATGCAATGAGTGTGAAAAGAATAGTTGCGCAATATAGCTTTCGGCGAGATGCAGAGGGCCATCTTTAGTGCGTAGAATTGGTTTTGCGCCTGGCGGTTCGCAGCAGCCGGCCGCCGGCAAATTGCCCTCATGGGTATTTTTGCGCGATGGGCTCCGTTTTCCAAACCTATTTGCACCTCGGGTTTCTGCACATTTGTAGCCCGCGTGCCACCGACCACCTCACGTTTCTGCTGGCCCTGTGCGCGCCCTACGTGCTGGCCGACTGGCGGCGGGTGCTGGCGCTGGTCACGAGCTTCACCGTGGGGCATTCGCTCACGCTGGCGTTGGCCACGCTGGGCCTCGTCACGTTTCCCCCGCCCATCATCGAGGCCCTGATTCCGGTCACGATTATGGTCACGGCCGTTTTCAACCTGGCGCGCGCCGGGCGGTCCGGGGTACCGGTGGCAGTGGGCGCGGCTGCGGGGCCAATAGTGTGGGCGGCCCCCAACGCGCTGGCCGCCACCTTTGGGCTAGTTCACGGCCTGGGCTTTTCTAATTACCTGCGCGCGTTGCTGGGCCAGCAAAGCCGCCCGGTGGTGGAACTGCTGGCCTTCAACGTGGGCGTGGAACTGGGGCAGATGGTAATTGTGAGCGTGATTTTGCTGCTGGGGGCCCTGCTGCTGCGCGGCGTGGGCGTGGCCCGGCGCGACTGGGTGCTGGCCGTGAGCGGGGCGGCGCTCGGCGTGGCCGGCTTGCTTTTGTTACAACAAGCCTTGCCGTCCTCCTAAAACGCGCGGTAAGCTGCAACTACGGCCGTAACTTGTCCGCCTTTACCAATCTTTGTTTTCGACTCGTTTCCGCCTTTCTCTTTTTCTCGGTTTATGCCCCGTTTTTCCTCCCTGAAAGCCGCGCTGCTGGTGCTGCTGGCCGCCCCGGCGGCGCACGCCCAGCTCACCAACTCCGGCACCGACAAGTTTGCGCAGCTCGAAACGCTGCTGCCCACGCCCAACAGCTACCGCACCGCCAGCGGGGCCCCCGGCCCCAGCTACTGGCAGCAGCGCGCCGATTACAACATCGCCGTGACGCTCGACGATGCCAAACAGGCCATTTCGGGCCACGAAACCATCACCTATACCAACCTCTCGCCCGACGTGCTGCCCTACCTGTGGGTGCAGCTCGACCAGAACATCCTCGACAAAAACTCCATCACGACCGCCACGCAGGTGGCCTCGCTCGGCGCGCAAGTGCCGTTCCAGGCGCTGGATAACATCGTGCAGCGCGACTTCGACGGCGGGTTTAAGATTGAGGCCGTGACGCTGGCCGATGGCAAGGCCCTGGCCCACGTCATCAACCACACCATGATGCGGGTGGACCTGCCCCGGCCGCTGGGCCCCAAGCAGTCGGTTTCGATGAAAATCAGCTGGCGCTATAATATCAACGACCAACTGAAAATCAACGAGCGCAGCGGCTACGAATTCTTCCCGCAGGACAAAAACTACCTCTACGAAATCGCGCAGTTTTACCCGCGCATGGCCGTGTACTCGGACTTCCAGGGCTGGCAGAACAAGCAGTTTTTGGGGAACGGCGAGTTTGCGCTGCCTTTTGGTGATTACCGCGTGAGCATCACGGCCCCGGCCGACCACGTGGTGGGGGCCACCGGCACGCTCCAAAACGCTGGCCAGGTGCTCAGCAGCGCCCAGCAGGCCCGCCTGCGCCAGGCCGTGGGGGCCAGGAAGCCGGTGCTCATCGTGAGCCCGGACGAGGCCGTGAAGAACGAAAGCAGCCACGCCGCCCGCACCAAAACCTGGACGTTCGCCGCCAAAAACGTGCGCGATTTTGCCTGGTGCAGCTCGCGCAAGTTCATCTGGGACGCGATGGGCATCCAGCAGGACGGCAAGCCGGTGATGTGCATGAGCTACTACCCCAAGGAAGGTAACCCGCTGTGGGGCAAGTATTCAACGGAAGTGGTGGCGCACACCATTAAGACGTATTCGAAGTTCACCATCCCGTACCAGTACCCGGTGGCCATCTCCGTTCACGGCCCCGTGGGCGGCATGGAGTACCCGATGCTGTGCTTCAACGGCGGGCGGCCCGAGGCCGACGGCACCTACTCGGCCGATCGGAAATACGGGATGATTTCGGTGATTATCCACGAAGTGGGCCACAACTTCTTCCCCATGATCGTGAACTCCGACGAGCGGCAGTGGACGTGGATGGACGAGGGCCTGAACACCTTCTGCCAGTACCTGACGGAGCAGGCCTGGGAGCGCAACTACCCCTCGCGCCGCGGCGAGCCGAAGGACATCGTGGCCTATATGCGCACCGATAAGAGCTTGCAAAGCCCG
>JAABUN010008500.1_pt1 | contig 10452 bp, 8 predicted proteins | sample 5559311 | NCBI WGS metagenome assembly JAABUN01 (sample SAMN10711877, study PRJNA513370) | rock metagenome | isolation source: Antarctica rocks | place: Antarctica: Victoria Land, Siegfried Peak sud
CGCCCCGGCGACGGCTTCCAACTCGGAGAACTTGGTGCCCCGAGGGAGGCCGTCGGGATAGAGTTCTCGCGCCAGTTGCCGAGCCATCACGCCCAAACGGGAGTGGAATTCCTCGCGAATTTCGGCAGCGTTCTTTCCCATCTTCCCAGTCCTCGCCAAGTTGCGGATGGAGCAGGCGAAATATCGCAATTCCCATCGGCAAGGTAACATCGGATTGCTTGGCCGTGCAAACCGTGTCGTGCGCCCCCCGACGCGACGGGGACGCTCGGGGTGTTGGCCATGTGGACGGCTTCTGATAGATTCGGACTGCGAACGCCTCTCAGGGTCGCCTGGACGACGGCGACGACGGAGTCGTATCCGGGGTAAGGCCCTGGCCAGGCTCCTCGCCGACTCCTCTTGAGATCGACCGACCTGACGCCCCCGGAGGGGGATACCTCGACCCGCGGCCCTGCTCCTTCACCATGTGACGCAACACCTTCGGGCAGGAGAGGAAGATGAGGCAGAGGACCGCGAAGCGGCGTGCCGCGACGTTTGAACTCATGGAGGAACGCCTTTGCCTGGCCAGCAGCGTCGGTTGGGACGGCCCCGGGCACGGCGGCGCCTCGCTGACCTATAACATCGGGAACGCACCGGCCTCGCTGACACAGGCGGCGGTGGACGCCGCGGTGAAGTCCGCGCTCAACGTGTGGGCGGCCGTCGCCGACCTCTCGTTCACGAAGACATCGCAGGCGGGCCGGTCGGATTCGATCGACATCACGTTCCGGACGATCGACGGCCCGGGAGGGACCCTCGCCCTGGGCTATGCCCCGGACGATGTCAATGCCCCACGGATCGCCGGGGATATCCAGTTCGATGCGGCGGAAGTGTGGGAGGTCGGCAACGGCCTCGGGGGTGCCGCGATGGATCTGGTCCTCACCGCGGTGCACGAGATCGGGCACGCCCTCATGGCCCCCACGATCTCGGCGGATGCCCAGTTCACCGGCCTCGCCCAGACCGACGTGGACTCCATGCTGGCGTTATATGCCCCCGCCCGATCGCCTTCGACGCCGACCACCCCGGGTTCTCTCCAGGCCACCCCGACTTCGAGTCCGTCGAGCCTTGAGAATCCCCCGGTCCATACGCCATCGCCGAGATTGAACAGGTTCCCGAGACGATGGCGGCGATGGTTCCCGCGTCCTCGTTCGCGAATGAACGTCCTCGAAGCAAGTACCGGTGCGCCGGCTCGCGAATGGTCCGCCATCGGGAGCAGCCCCCGGTATGCTCCCGCGTGATGCGTGGGTCAGGTCGATGCCATGGCCCTGGATGCCGCGCGCGGGAATTCGAGTGGTCCGGCAGTGAGGGTAGGGACGAGAGGCTCGACATTTCGTATCGTGGAACTCGACCCGACGTTCGCGTATTCCCTCCCGAGGTAACGACGATGAGCCGACTCTTTGCAGGTTCCGGCCGCCGGAACCTCCTGGGCACGATGACGCTCGGGGCCGCGGCCTTCGCGACCCGCGGCGCGTTCGCCGACGAGCTGGTCCGCACCCCACCCCAGACCGAGGGGCCGTTCTACCCCGACAAGCTCCCGCTCGACACCGACAACGACCTGCTGATCAACAACGACGCCATCACGCCGGCGGTCGGCGAGGTGACCCACCTGGGCGGCCGCATCCTCGACGCGAAGGGCGACCCGGTGCGCAATGCCCTCGTGGAAATCTGGCAGGTGGACAATAACGGGGCTTACATCCATAGCCGAGACCCCAATCGAGGCAAGCACGGCGGGAACTTCCAGGGCTTCGGCCGGTTCCTGACCGGATCGAGTGGCGAATACTACTTCCGCACGGTCAAGCCCGTGCCGTACCCCGGGCGCGCGCCGCACATCCATTACAAGGTGCTCAAGGGGGGCAAGGAATTGCTGACGACGCAGTGTTACGTCAAGGGCCACCCCGGCAACGAGCGCGACGGCATCTTTCGAAGCCTTCGCGATCCGAAGGCGCGTCAGGCCATCACCGTGGACTTCGCACCCCTAGAGGGCTCACGCATCGGCGAGCTCGCCGCCCGTTTCGACATCGTCCTCGGCTCGACCCCGGAGGGATGAGCCCGGAGTGGCCGCGCCGTCCAAGGACAGCGGCCACGATCCTTCCGCCTTCGTGTCGATCGCTCCGGGGATCGCTCAGGGCGACGACTCCGTCAGGAGACGCTGGGTCTCGGCCGCATCGATGGAGACCCGGCGAATGGCCAGGGCGCGTCCCGTGGCGGGATCGACCTCGACCAGGGCTCCGTTGAGGCGGGGGTCGCCCGTCGCGACTTCGAAATAATGGGGGACGAAGGTCAAGGTCGTGGCCAGCACGCGGTCGTAGCGGCGCCCCAGGATCGAGTCGTGCGGCCCGGTCATGCCGACGTCGGTCTGATATGCGGTCCCGCGCGGCATGATCTTCTCGTCGGCCGTGGCGACGTGCGTGTGCGTCCCCAGGACGGCGGTGACGCGGCCGTCCAGGTATCGCCCGAGCAGTTGCTTGTCGCTGGTCGCCTCGGCGTGGATGTCCACGATGATGACCTTGACGTCGGGGCGGATCTGCTCCAGGACCCGGTCTGCCGCGCGGAAGGGGCAGTCCACCGGCCTCATGTAGGTGCGTCCGAGCAGGGTGAAGACCCCGACGAGAGTCCCATCCTTGGCCTCGGCCAGCGCGAACGTCTCGCCGGGCGAGTCGGGGGGGAAGTTGGCCGGCCGGAGCAGCCGATCGGTCTTCTCGAAGAGGTGGAAGACCTCATCCTTGCGATACACGTGATCCCCGAGCGTGAAGACGTCGACCCCCGCCTCGACCAGCTCGTCGTGGCAGCGGGCGGTCAGCCCCGAGCCCCCGGCGGCGTTCTCGGCGTTGCAGACGACGAGCCCGAGGTCCCACCGTCGGATCAGCCGCGGCAGGACCTGGCTGACGGTCTTGCGGCCGGGGGAGCCCACGACGTCGCCGATGAACAGGATATTGAGGGCCATGTCGCGTTCTACCGCGGGACGATACGTTCGATCGGGAGAGGGCCCGCAATCCATCGCGGGGCGGAGCAGGGCACGAGGTGGCTCAGCGTGCGAACTCGACGCTCCGCGACTCGCGGAGTACGGTGACCTTGACCTCGCCGGGATAAGTGAGCTGCTCCTGGACGGCGCGGGCGATGTCGCGGCAGAGCTTGGCCGCGGCGGCGTCATCGAGCTGGTGGCTGTCGGCGATGACCCGGATCTCCCGGCCGGCCTGGATGGCGTAGGCCTGGTCGACGCCGGGGAAGCCGCAGGCCAGGGTCTCGAGCTCCTCGAGGCGCCGGACGTATTTCTCCAGGGTCTCGCGGCGGGCGCCGGGGCGGCTGGCGCTGATCGCGTCCGCGGCGGCGACGAGGACGGTATACGGGGTGTCGGCCCGCAGGTCGTCGTGATGGCCGAGCGCCGCGTGGACGACCTCCCTCGGCTCCCCGTAGCGTTTGGTCAGCTCGGCGCCGATGGCGGGGTGTCCCCCTTCCATCTCGTGATCGGCCGCCTTGCCGATGTCGTGCAGGAGCCCGCAGCGCCGTCCCAGGGGGCCGTCCAGGCCGATCTCCTCGGCCATCATCCCCGTCAGGTAGGCGACCTCCAGCGAGTGCTGCAGCACGTTCTGCGAGTAGCTCGTCCGGAACTTGAGCCGGCCCAGGTAATCGAGCAGCTTCTCGTGCAGCCCGGGAACGTTCGCCTCCTGGGCGGCGGAGCGGCCGAGCTGGCGGATGTGCTCCTCCATCTCCTCCTGCGTCTGCTTGACAATCTCCTCGATCCGGGTCGGGTGGATGCGGCCGTCCTGGATCAGCTTCTCGAGAGCGAGCTTGGCGGTCTCGCGCCGGATGTTATCGAAGCCCGTCACGATCACGATGCCCGGCGTATCGTCGACGATGACATCGACGCCCGTCGCCTTCTCGAAGGCGCGGATGTTGCGCCCTTCCCGGCCGATGATCCGCCCCTTCATGTCGTCGGTCGGGATATCGACCGTGCTGACGGTGGTCTCGGCGGTGTGCGCGGCCGCATACCGCTGGATCGCCGTGGCGAGGACCTCCCGGGTCCGCTGCTGGCAGGTCTCCTTGAGGATCTGCTCGTGCTTGAGGATCAGCCCGCCGACCTCGTGGCGCAGGTCATCCTCGAGGCGGCCGAGCAGGAGTTCGCGTGCCTCGTCGGGACCGAGCTGGGCGAGCCTGTGCAGTTGAGCCCGCTGCTCGCTCAGGACCTTGGACACCTCTTGATCGCGGCCGGCCAACGCCTCTTGCTGCTCGGCCAGGTGGAGCTTGATGGCGTCGAAGTCGCGTTCGCGGCGATGGATCAGCTCCAGCTTCTCATCGAGCAGGTCGGCCCGCTTATCGAGCCGTTTCTCCTGCTCTCGGAAGAGTTTGCGGCTCTCTTCCGCCTCGGCCTCGATCGCCTCGCGGCGTCGAAAGGTCTCGTCCTTCGACCGGAGTTCGGCCTCCTTCTGGATCGTCTCGGCCTTCGACCGCGCCTCGGCGAGGATCCTCTCGACCAGGCCGCGCACCGACCGGGACCGCAGCCACGACAGCCCGACGACGCCGGCCAGGCCGCTCGCGATCCCCGCGCTGAACAATCCGATGGAGCTGACCAGAGATGCCCCGTCCACGTCGGCGTCTTACCTTTCCTCGTTGAACTCTCGGGCAACGCCGGGCCGTTACCCGGCCGGGCGCAACCGCACGATCGCGAGGAACATCGCCGAGACACTCCGGGAGGGGAGCGCCATGGGGTTCGGAGAGCGGAAGGGTTGAGAAACGACCGGCACTGGTGCCGCCAACGATCCACACTTCCGGTAAAGGGCCTCGTCCCCCCGTCTCGCCGTGAACGGGCCGCCGGCGCGGGAAGTGCCACCAATGTAACACAACAGCCGGGGGGGTCAACCGCCCGCCGGACTTCCAGCGGCCCTGCGGCCCTGGCCGTGGAGGACTCGCCCGTAGCCAAGTCGGTGTGTCCGAGGGATACTGGCGACTGAGTTCGTGCTCATGACGGCGAAAGACCTTCAAGGAGGCCACGATGGACCGTAAGCTGCGGCGGCGTCGGTTCCTGCAATCGGCCACGGCGATCGGGTTGGGGGCGGGCCTGGGGGACTGGGCCGTGCTGAAGATGATCACGCCCGCGCGGGGGGCGGACTTGAAGGTCGGACCCGACGCGGTCCGGTTCCGCCCGGAGATCGAGCCGGTCGTGCGCTGGATCGAGGAGACGCCCCGCGAGCGGGCGCTCGAGGTGGCCATCGGGCACCTGAAGGGGGGGCTCGCGTACAGGGACCTGCTGGCGGCCCTCTTCCTGGCCGGCATCCGCGGCGTGAAGCCGCACCCGGTGGGCTTCAAGTTCCACGCCGTCCTCGTGATCAACTCGGCGCACCTGCTGGCGCAGACCGCCGCGGAGAACGACCGGCTGCTCCCGATGCTCTGGGCGCTCGACAACTTCAAGGCCTCGCAGGCGAAGGATATCGAAGAAGGGGACTGGACGCTCGGCAAGGTGGACGAGGCACGCCTCCCCGGGCCGGGGCAGGCCAGGGCGGAATTCGTCCGGGCGATGGAGTCCTGGGACGCCGACGCGGCCGACGTCGCGATCGCCGCGCTCTGCCGGACCTCGGGGGCGGCCGAGACCATGGAGCCGCTCTGGCGCCTGGGGGTCCGCGATCAGCGCAACATCGGCCACAAGCCCATCTTCACCGCGCAGTGCTGGCGGACCTTGCAGGCCATCGGCTGGCAGCACGCCGAGCCGGTCCTCCGCTCGCTGGCCTTCGGCCTGCTCGACCTCCACGGCGATTCGCGCCCCGTCGTCGTCGGGCCTTACGAGGCCAACCTCGAAAACGCCCGCAAGGTCCGCGACGACTGGCAGGCCGGCAAGCCCGACCCGGGCGCGACCCGGGCGCTGCTGGAGACCCTCCGGGGCGCCTCGCCGGAGGAGGCCTCGGCCGAGGCGGTGAAGCTGCTCAATCAAGGGGTAGCTGCCGACTCGATCTGGGACGCCGTGGTCTTGAACGGCAATGAGCTGCTGATGAGGAACCCGGGCATCCTCGCCATCCACGCGGTGACCTCGGCCAACTCGCTGCACTACATCTACGGGGCCAGCGGCGACCCGACCACGCGCCGGCTCGCCTTGCTCCAGGCCGTCGGCTGGCAGCCCCTCTTCCGCGACCGGATCAAGCCCAAGGACGCCCCGGCCATCGATGCCTTCGAGGCGGTCGCGCCCGAGAGCTCGGGAGACGACGCGGTCGGCGAGATCTTCGCGGAGGTCAGCCACAGCCGCGCCCGGGCCGCCGCCAAGGCGCTTGGCTACCTGGAGCGAGGGGGCTCGACCGACCTGGTCTTCGACGCGGCCCGGCGGATGATCTTCCTCAAGGGGCGCGACAGCCACGACTACAAGTACGCCGCCGCGGCCTGGGAAGAGTGCCAGCTCGCCGCCGATCCCAGGTGGCGCGCCCCGCTCGTCGCCGCCATGATGTTCAACCTCCCGGGCGCCAAGACCGCCGACAGTCCGCTGATGCAACGCGCCCGCGAGGCCGTGTCGACCGCCTTCGATACGAGGGGTTGATCGGATCGGGATCCGGGGAGGGTTGCGACCGATCGAGTCTCGGGGCTCGGTCGGTCGTCCCCTTTTTCCCTCATCCCCGTCGGGAGGGGCGACGGATGCCCGCGAGTTACGTTGTGGACATGGACGGCGTCATCTATCACGGGCATCGCTTGATCCCCGGCGCCCTCGATTTCGTCCGACGATTGAGCGAGGGGGGGCCCAAGTTCCTCTTCCTCACGAACAACAGCCAGTGGACCCCGCGCGATCTGCGGTATCGGCTCGACCAGATGGGCATCCAGGTCGAGGAGTCCGCCCTCCACATCTCGGCCCTGGCGACCGTCGATTTTCTCCGCCACCAGAGGCCGGGCGGGACTGCCTATGTCATCGGCGGTGCGGGGCTTACCAATGCCCTCTACGGCGTCGGCTACACCCTCACCGAGCACAATCCCGATTACGTGGTCGTCGGCGACACGCGCAGCTACGACTTCGAGAAGGTCGAGCGCGCCATCCGCCTCGTCCTCGCCGGCGCCCGGTTCATCGCCACCAACCAGCACATCGCCGAGGGCTGCGGCGTCCGCAAGACCGAACGCCTGGTGGGCGTCCGTCGCGACACCGGGACGCGTTACAGTCGCGTGGCCGGCACGCAGGCCAAGGACGTCCACGACGACCTCTTGGCGCTTTCCCCCCCTCACGAGGGAGGTCCAGTTGGATAAGAAGTAGCCCTTCGTCGCCAAGAAGGAAGCGAATTGCGATCGCTCCAACCCCGCCGACGATCACAGGGGGGACTCTTGCGACCACGTGGCCTTCGACCCCGAGCATCGCTTGGTCGTCGCCGTGGTGCCCGGGGCGCGGACCGCGGAGAACACCGAGGCCCTGGTCGCGGACTTCCACCGCCGGACCGAGGGGCGTGTGATGGACCTGATGACCAGCGATGGCGACCCGGCCTATGAGACGGCGATCTTGAATACCTACGGCGAGACGATCACGCCGCCTCGCACCGGGAGGGCGGGTCGCCCCCGGGCGGCTTACAAGGCCCCCCAGGTGGGCCTGAACTACGCCACCTCGGAGGGGCGGCGGGAGAAGGGTCGAGTGGTCGAGATCGGCACGCGAGTGGTCTTCGGGACGATCGCGGCGGTGCTGCTGGCATTGGGGTTGTCGCGCGTGAGCCGGGCGATCAACACGACGTTCGTCGAGCGACACGACGGGACACAAGACCTACGCCTTCTCGAAGGACTGGGGGTTCCACGAGGCGGTGACGTATTTCACGATGTACACCTATAACTTCTGCCGGGCGGCGCGGACGCTGCGCGAGCCCTCGGAGGGCGAGTCGTGGCGGCAACGAACCCCGGCGATGGCAGCGGGCCTGACCGATCACGTCTGGTCAATCTCCGAATGGATCAGCTTCCCATCCACTCAACGGCCTTGGGACACCAGGTGATAAGGAGGAATGCTCCTTTTGTTCCGAACCTTCGGTGTGTTCGACGAACAGTGTGAATCGCCGAGGCCGTTTCATGAGTGCCGCCCCCCGCGTTCGAGGTCGGCCGGTTCAACCGCGCGTCCGAGTCCGATGGAAAATCGAGCGGAGGGACTCATGCGGGAAGCCGCCGAGCACGGCCAGGACGGGGATATACGTCAGGATGCCGCCCCCGATGGCGGCCAGGACGTGCACGCGCTGTAGGAGCAGGCAGGCGGGAATCATGGCCAGCGAGGCGACCAGGGGGAGCGCCAGGTGATGATGCCAGGCGGGTTGCCTCCCCTCGCGGGCGAGGCAGCCATATCCGGCGATCACCAGTCCGAGCGCGATGAGCAAGACCGCCGCCGTGGCCCCCGCCAAACCGAAGTACCAGCGGAAGAGCGCGACCATCGGCCCTGAACCGATCGCCCCGGCCAGGAGCAAGCGGACGCCGGCCGCCTCGCGATTCACGGCGATCAGGGTCGTCTGGTAGAGATAGGCCAGGTTCAACAGAGGCGCCTTCCAGATGCCCAACGCGAGCAGCAGGCTGGCACCGGCGTATTTTTCGGGCAGGAATCGGACGAGCGGGCCGGCCAGGATGGTGCCGCCGACGGCTACCGGGATCAAGCCCGCGACCAGCACCTGCACCAGGGCATTCAGGGCCTGTCGTCCCGAGGCCGCCGTCTTCCGCCAGGACCGCGCGAGCGTGGGGAAGACGACCTGCTGGAAGATCAGGCCGAAGGTCAGGACCGCCGTGATCATCTGGTGCGGGGCGCCATAACGCCCGACGTCGGCCCACTGGCTCATCAGGCCGACCACCATGAAGTCGACCGATCCGATCACGGTCTGCGCGACCTGGATCAGGCAGACCGAACGCCCCCGCCTGAGGAAGACGCGCAGGAATCGACCCCCCAGCACCGGACGGGGCAGGCCATACATCCGGATGTAGCAGGCCCAGACCAGCGCGATCCCGCACACCTCGCCAAGCGCCAGCAAGGCCGGCACCCAGACGATCCGCGAGGCGTCGGTCACCCAGAACCAGACCCCGATCGCATAGATCAGGGTGCGGATCGACAGGGAAACCGCCACCAACCCCATGCGCTCGGTCCCTCGATAGACGAAGTCGAGCCCCAGCGCGGTGGTCAGCAGCATCAGTCCGTACAGCGATAGGATCGTCCGATCGATGGAGTCGGAGAGCGTCAACGACCCGACGGCCACCAGTCCCGCGAACAAGACGATGGCGAGCACCCCCTTGACCGCCAGGACATGATTGACCAGCGGCCGGATCAGCCGCGGATGCCGCGCCAGTTCCCGCGCGGCGATCACCTCGACGCCGTCGCGCACCAGCAGGACGAGCCAGAAGACGACGTTGAACGCGAAGCCGATCCGCCCGTAGTGCGCGGGCTCCAGCCTCGAGGTCAGCGAGAGCATCACGGCGACCGAGGTCCCTCGGCAGAGGATCTCGGCGAGGCTCAGCGCGGCGAAGTTCGAGGCGATGCGGCGGGGTGCCAGTTCACTCGCGGAGGGACCACGAGCAGGAGGGAGGGCGAAGCCGGGCGAGGGAGCAATCCGACGACGGACCGATCTCGACGTAAGCGGCGTGGTGGCCATGCGAAGTCGCACTTCCCTGTGAGTCGGGCGGCGATGATCCACTCCGCCCGATCAATCCACCCTCAATCCCGCGCGAAAATGAGCATCCCTCTCCTTTGAGGGGCGTCGAACTTCCCGCGGGGCTTCGCTCCGTCAGCAAGGGCGTGTCGGTTCGATCCCGGCTTCCACTGTCGCGATCTCGTCGGAGCAGGCCCCCAGCTCCACAATCTTCGTGGGGATGGCCGCAAGTCGCCCGCATCGTAATGAGGGCCTGCATCGCTGTCAATCTAAGCTTCGACCCGATCCCCCCCGACGCTTGAGTCCCATCGATTCTGGTGCACCTCTGGTGCACCTATTTGGCGGCCTTGATTTCGTAGATCACCTGCACCGTGACACTCATCTCTTGCTCGCCCGCGGCGACCGGGACGGAGCGGTCGGCGGCCATCATCCCCATCATCCTGGGGGCATACGGCGTGGGGGGAGGGCGCGAAGCCCCCTCTTCCTGGATGCTGACCGGGGTCCCGAGCACCACGCCCGCCTCGCCCGCGAGCAGCTCCGCCTTCCGCCTGGCATCGGCCATGGCGCGTCTTCGCGCCTCATCGAGCAATTTCTCGGGCTCGTCCACGCGAAACTGGATGCCGTGGATCTGGTTGGCCCCGGCCTGGACGAACGCGTCGAGCAGTTCCCCGAGCTTGGGGATCTTCCTGGATGTGACCTGCACCGAGTTATCCACGCGATAGCCCAGAATCCGGGGCACGAATTCCGCCTGCGGCTGGCCGGGAGGTTGTGGGTGGGGCTGGGAATACTGGGGATTGACCTGGATCTGGGTCGTCTGCACGTCCTTGGCCGCCACGCCGCGTTCTTTCAACAAGCCCTGCAA
>JAABUN010008502.1_pt1 | contig 10447 bp, 6 predicted proteins | sample 5559311 | NCBI WGS metagenome assembly JAABUN01 (sample SAMN10711877, study PRJNA513370) | rock metagenome | isolation source: Antarctica rocks | place: Antarctica: Victoria Land, Siegfried Peak sud
TCCGGCAGTTCCTTCCCGTCGGCGTCGAGTGCGACCACCTCCGGCTCGATGGCTCCGGCTTGCGGCAGGTAGCGGGGCACCTTCACGCCCAGCACGAAGGGCGGCAGGGCCGGGATGCGCTGGGTGCTGCGGACCTGGATGTCGTCGTCGCCGGTGACGGTGGCCTCAATGAGATACTGCCGGGGCTGTGCCGTCGGCTCGATGGTGGGGTCGAGCGTCAGGAAGGCGCCGCCGGCCGTGTCGGTCTTGGCCTCGCGGTTCAGCACCGGGGTAGAGCGGAAGGAGGCGTCGCCGGAGTAGCGGCTGTCGCTGGAGAACAGGAAGCCGTCACGCCGGGCGTCGTTTCCAGGCGGCGTCCAGGCCAGGGGGAACTGCGTCACGCGCCAGGTGACGGGACGGTCGGACAGCAGGCCGCCGGCGAAGAAGCGGGCCAGCAGGTTGACGCTGAACGGGGCGTCCAGCGCCGCCTTGGCCGGGCCGGCCAGCACGACCTCGAAGGTCGGCAGGCAGTAGGCTTCTTTCTTGATGGTGACGGGGCCGCAGGCTTCGGCGTCCTTGGGTTCGTACTTGATGGCGTAGTCGCCGGTCGGCTCGGTTTTTTCGGCAAAGCGGACGTGGAAGCCGCCCACGTCGTCCAGCGTTACCGGCAGGCGCCATTCCTGGTCGTTGGGGGCGGTCACGACGACCTCGCCGGTGCCGGACGCGAAGGCGAGGGTGCCGCCGCGCCAGCGCCGGATCATGCCGGCGACCAGGACCGGCTCGTCCGGGCGGTAGATCGGGCGTTCGGTGAAGACGTGGCACAGCAGGCGGGCCGGGTCGCCGCGGCTGGGGAAGTCGGTGGCGATCCAGGACAGCCACGGCTCGCTGCTGGCTTGCCAGCGGTCGCCGGCATAGACCTGGGGGCCGCGGCCCGGCTCCAGCACCAGGGTGTCGGCGCCCTTGGTGACCACGAAGCGGCGCGGCTGCACGGCGCCGCGCAACGGCGCCGCCAGGGTCCAGGACCCGTCCGGGGCGGTGCTGCCGCGGGCCAGGGTGGTGAACTCGGTCGTGCCGTCGCCGCGGCTGAGCAGGCCCTCGATGCGGACCTCGGCCGACTCGACCGGGCGGGCGGTCGCCAGGGAGGTGACGACGAAGCGCACGCGGTCGGCGTCCTCCACCGTCGTCAGCACAAGGTCCGTGACCTGGACGCGCATCCATCGCCTGGCTTCGCCGTCGGTGGTGCGGAGGCCGACCAGGTAGGTGCCGGGCTGGCCCTCGCCGCTGATGCGGGAGAGGTGCGGCTGCAGGTCGAGGCCGAACTTGGCGTTTACTCCACCGCGGCGGATCGGCAGGTCCACCAGGGCGGATACGGCAGGGGTGCCCAGCGCCTGCACCCGGGCGGCCATGGCGTCGGCGGAGATAGGGCCGGGGTCGGTCCAGGCGTCCGGCTCCTTACCGGGCAGCGGCGGGGCGCGGCCGTCCTGAGTTTGCAGCGGCTGGCGCGGGAAGGGCCAGAAGTCGCGGGACAGCGGATCAATGGCGTGGATGCGGATGTCGGCGCGGTCGTAGCCCTGGCCGCGCAACGGGACCATCTGCGGGCCGAACCGCTCGGTGATGCCCTGGGCGGCGTCCCATGCCAGGGCGGGCTGGCCGGGCGCGAAGCTGAAGCGGGTGCGTATTGCTGTTGCCAGGCTGCGCCCGCGGATGTCCTGCAGGGCGCCTGGTGCGACGGCGACCTCATACGGCGTGTCGGCTGCGAAGCGGGCGGTGATGCGCAGCTCCGGCCCGCGGACGGTGACGGCCAGATCGTCCACCGGCGGGGAGATGCGGAGGGCGTCGCGCGCCTGCACGATGTCCGGCGGCTCGGGGACGGCGTTCATCTGCAGGATCAGGGTGCGCGGGCCGGGGTCGGCGGTGTTCGGCGTGCAGCGCACGGCGGCGTCCCGGGTCTCGTGGGCGTAGCTGCTGCCGCAACGGGCGTCGGTCAGGGCGAACGGCGCGGCGCTGCGGATGCGGGCCTCGAAGATCGGGTCGTCCAGGCCGGGCTGGTCGGACAGGCGCAGGCGGACGATGGCGACACGGCCGTCCGGGATGGGCCGGCGCAGCACCAGCAGGTAGGTCTGGCGGTCGGACGGGCCGGCGCGCTCGGCGGCGCGCAGGTCGAAGTCGGAGGCGGCCAGCGGCTGCGCGCCGGCGTCCGTGAGGCCCGGGGCGGGCCTCAGCTCGATTGTAAGGGCGCGGAGCAGGGCGGCGGGGTCCACCGGCTCGGTGAAGGTCAGCGCCAGGGTGTCCAGGTCGGGCTGCCCGGCGTCGCTGTCGGCCGGGCCGGTGGCGACGGGGACCGGCAGCAGCGGGATCAGGCGCGTCGTGCCGCTGCCGCCGGATAGCGTGACGCGAACGGGCGCCAGGGCGAGCCACGGCTCGGTGGGACGGAATTGCAGGGTGCGCGGGCCGAGCCAGGTCCAGGCGCCGGGCTGCGGCGGGTCCAGCTGCACCAGGCGGTCCGGTGCGTCCTCTGGGCCGCTGGCGGCGGGGCCGGCGTCGGTGGGGAACAGGAGGGTTATGGCGTCCCACCGGCGCAGGAAGCGGTCCGGCACGATGCGGGCGCCGTCGGCACGGCGGAGCTGGTCCAGTACCGGCGGCACCAGCGGCGGGGGTGCCTGCAGCGGCTGCGTCTGGGCTAGGGCCGGGGCGGTCAGTAGCAGAAGGGCGAGCAGGGCGCGGATTATGGGGCGGCACCGGCCGGGCGGGGCATTGCCGGTCCTGCAATGCACCTGGCACTGCGGGAAGCGGAGCGATGCGGCAAACTGGGGGCTGCCGGGGTCGGCGCCGGGGCTTGCGGCCCCTGGATCGCCGCGCCGCAAGCGGCTCGCGATGACGGTGGGATGCAGGCGGCTGGCGTCCAGGAAGTTATGGGGCAGGAGATCATGGGGCAGGGTCCTTCGGCGCGAGGCCGACCAGTTCCAGGTAGGTGCGCGCGACCTCGGGCGGGGGGCCGGACGGGCGCGGGGCGATGCCGACGACTGCGGGGCGGATGACTGCGGGCGGCTCGTCGGCGGGCAGCCGGGCTTCCAGCAGGTAGCGACCGGCTGGCAGGCGGCGTAGCAGGGCGGCGCCTTCTCCCAGCAGGGCGCCTTCGGCGTTCAGGAGGCGCACCTCGGCACGGTCGGGGTCGGCGCGAACGCCCACGCCCACGTCGGCTGCCCGCGCCAGTCGGAACGCGAACACCGCGGCGTCGCCGGGCGCCAGGACGACGGCGGCGCCCAGGCCGTCGGCGATGGGCGTTATTGGGTCCGCCGTCAGCTCCAGGGTGCCGGACAACAGGCCGTCATGCGGGCTGTCCACGCGCAGCACCGACGCGCCGGCCATGTAGCGGCTGAGCGCGGCTCCGGCGGGGTAGAGCGTCGGCGCCGCGTCGCCCAGCGTGAGGATGACCGGGGCCGTCGTGCGGGCGTGCAGCAGCACCGGGGCGTCCACCGGCAGCGTCAGCGCCATGGCGGGGCCGGCCAGGGCGACTTGCGCCGGCATGTCCTGCGGTTGCGGATCGGCGGGCGGCCATGCCGGCACGCCGGGCACCTCCAGCCAAGCCGCGACCGGGCCTGGCGCATGGGTGACGGTCAGGCGGCCCCGCCCGGCCAGGATGGCGCTGCCCGGCAGCACCCGGCCGTCAGTTCCGATGAACGTCGCCTGCGCGTCGCCGGCCAGGCGCAGGCGGGCGCCTGGCGGGGCCTCGACCGGCAGGTCGAACGAGCCGGCGGCGCCGAAGAAGCGCTTCATGACCATGCCGGGCCGCAGCGGCGGGGCTAATAGGCCGGGAGTCCAGGCGACGGAGGCCGGGGCAGGCTGCAGGCCGGTGTTCAGCAGCATCAGGCCGGTGCCGCTGCCGGGCAGGGACCGCGCCACGGTGCCGCCGCCCGCCCACACCACCGCACCGTCCAGGGCGGCGGCGGTCGCCGGGGCAAGGACGAGATCGGTGCGACGCTCGCCGTCCGGGAGGGTCAGGAACAGGGCGGAGCGCGGCGGCAGCACTACCGACAGCGGCGCATCAATGCGCCGGGCGGGCAGGGCCGCGAGGTCGAGCGCCGTCACCCGCGGACGCAGCACGCCGCCGCCTCCCGCGTTCCAGATTCGTACTGGCAGCGCGCCGGGCGCCAGCGCGCTGCCGGGGGCGATGCCCATGCCGCCCCCGGCGTCCAGGCCGGGCTGCCCCAGGCCGCTTTCCGCTAGCCAAACGCGGGTGGCGCCTGCCGGCGGGGCCGGAGCGGACAGGTGCGCGGCGCCGCCGGCAGGGACGGGCACTGCCAGGCTCTCGCCCGGCACGGCGCGGACGGCTGAGGCTTGCAGGGTGCCTGCGGCCGGGGTGACGAGCCAGACCGTATCGCCCTGCGGCACGACGATCCCCTCGTCGGGCGCGGCGAGGGGGTGGCCCGGCCAGCCGCCGGCAAGGATGCCGGCGTCCGCCGCCGTGCCGGCCAGGCGGACCGGCGATGCGGCGTCCAGGCGGGCACGGGCCACGGCGACGGGGGACGCGGCGCCCTCGACGGGGCGGGGCGCCAGGGCGTCCAGGGCCGTCGAGGGCGGGTCTAGGGCCATGACGGCGGCCTGGATCGGCAAGGTGCCGCCATCCACCGCCCAGACCGACACGCGCCAAGGCGCGGCATCGTCGTCTGCCGGGACGGCGGCGATGGGGGCGGTGCCCTCCGCCAGGACGATGGTGTCCCAGGCGTCGCCGTGCCGGCGCTCGATGGCCAGGATGACGGCGGTGCTGGACCGGGCGGTGGCCAGCAGCAGCGTGCCGGGGTCGGGCTGGGGGAGCGTCAGGCGATGCACTCCGCCCCCGGCCAGGGGAGCGGCGCTGGAAGGGGCAGGGATCGGGTCGCGGGCCTCGGGCAGGGCCAGGGCAAGCTCGACCTTCGGCGCGTCGGCGCCCGCGTCGGCGGTGCGGCTGCTGCCGCCGTCGTCGGTTTCGCGCTCCGGCGTCTGGGCGCTCGCCTCGTCCGGGCTGTCGGCGGAGGGGTCATCGCTGGTCGAGGCGGAGGGGCGGAGGCTCGGGACCGCAACGCCGGCCAGGCCCGGCGGCACGGCGGGGGCGAGGTCCAGGCGGTAGGACCCGGCGGGCAGCGGGCGGGACACCGCGATGTTCCAATCCGCCCCGCGCGCGCCGTATCGCCCGATCACCGCGCCGGCGCCGTCGCGCAGCACCGCCTTCATCGGCAGCGGGCCGAAGCTGGTGAGGCTGACCACGCCGGCTTCGGCCAGGGTGAACGGCACCTGGGAGTACGGGGCCACCTGCCGGGGAACGCCGGGCTGCAGCTCCGCCGTGCGGAGCGACACGGTGTAGTCCAGGCGGTCGTTGCGGCCGAGGCTGGTTGCCTCCAGCCGGTAGCGGCCCGGCTCCAGACGGCCGCGGAACGGGACGGGGCCGACCAGGCGCAGCACGGGGCGCTCCGTGCCCTCGCGCCGCAGGTCGGCGACCATGCCGTCGGCGATGCGTAGCGTGGCGTCGGCCGCGCCGCGCAGGGTGAAGGTCCAGGCGTCGGGCGTGCGCGGGTCGTCGCGGCCGGCGGGTTCGCGCCAGGTTGCCTGGGCGGCGGCCTCCGGCGTGAGGGGGTGCGGGCCGTGGCCGGTGAACTCGGGCGCGGGCAGCACCCGTTGCAGGCGGGCCAGCACGCGGGCGTCCACCGCTTCCGGTGCGACCAGCAGGCGCAGGCGTCCGGCGGGCAGGTCGCGCTCCAGCTCCTGCAACGGGCCTGGGGTGGTCAGCGGCCAGCCCTCCGCGTCGTCCAGCCGGGCGTTGAAGCTGCGGCCCTGGCCGAGCAGCTCCAGGCGGTAGCGGCCGGGTTCGGCGACCTCCACGGGAATGGCCAGGCCGGCGCCGGCGGGCAGGGCGGCGCGCACGGTGCCGCCGGGGAGCAGGGCCGGGGTGTCGAGCAGGGCGGCAGGGGCGACGCGCACGCCCAGGTGCCCGGCGGACTCCTTGGCCGTCACCCGCACGCGGTAGCGCCCGGCGCGCAGCCAGCGTTGCAGCAGGGCGTTGCCGCCGGGTCCGTTGGCCTCGGCCCTGTCCAGGCTGGGCACGAAGGCGGTGCCGACCGCGGCGACGGTGTGCAGGCGGCCGGTGGTCTCGATGCGATGCAGGCCGCCCTCGGGCACCTGGAGGTCGAAGCTGCGGGAGGCGCCTTCGTTCAGGTCCAGGAAGTGGGGGGGTGGCGGGGTCCAGCATGGCTTCCACCGCCCGTGGGGGAGGGGCGGGAATGTCGGGCCGGCGGACGGGGGGAGCGCGCCAGGCCAGGACCACGGTGCGCGGGCGGTCCGGGGCGGGCAGCAGCACGTCGCCGGTGCCGTCCGCGTCGGGGGCGAAGGGGATGGCCAGGTCGCCCACCGTCGGGTCGGCCACGGCCAGGGTGCCGCCGGAGGCGACCTGGACGGGGATGGTCAGCGGCACGCCCGGCATCTGCGAGACCGTCAGCGGGCTTTGCGCCAAGGCGACCGGCGCCGGCCGCGCCAGCAGGCCCGCCGACAGGCCGGGCGCCGAGTTGACGATGAGGTCCAGCCGGTCGCGCGGGCCGACCTCCTGCATGCCGAGAGGCAGGACGGGATCGGCGGGCCAGCGGGGAGCCGTCGGCTGCTCCCCGTTCGGGGCGCCGAACAGCAGGTCGGCCACGCCCTGGCGCCCGGCCGCCGGCAGGAGGCTGTATTCGACGATGCCGTCCTGCAGCACGGACGTGCGCGGCGGCACGCGCAGCAGGCCCAGCCCGGTGCTGGCGCTGCGGGCGGCGACCTCGCCCGGCGCGGTGTTCCGCAACAGCAGCGTGGTGGGGCCGCGCAGGTTGAACACCGTGCGCCAGGCCGCGCCGGGGCCGACGGGCGGAGCGGTGGAGGCCAGGATGCGTCCATCGTCCGTGATGCCGTGCCGCACCAATAGGGCGGTGGGGGGCACCTCCTCGCCACCGGCGCCGGGCATCACGGCGGACAGCCAGTAGCGGCCCGGGGTCCAGACGCTGCTGCCGAACGGCACCTCCTGCGCACGCAGGGCGTAGGGCTGGCCGGCGGCGCCGGTCACGGTGGCCAGGCGGCTGTTGCCGGGCACGCGGAGGGCGGCGGACGGCTCGCGGCTGTTGGGGGCGATCCGGGCCTCGCTGCCGTCCACCAGCAGGACGGCGGCGGCGGCGGCGGGCAGGTCGAGGCGGAACAGGGTGGCGCGGGGCGGGGCCTCGAACACCTCGCTGCCCAGCGGGCCGACCGTGCCGGACGCCCAGCCCTCGGCCAGGCGCGGCAGGGCGCCGGACCGGACATGGAAGGGCATGGCGGCGTCGCCGTCCGCCCAGGCCGCGGCGGGGCCGCCATAGGCGACCAGGAGGTAGGTGCCCGGCTCGACGCTGCCGGACAGGCGGAGGCCGGGCATTGGGTGGCCGCGCACCGGCTCGGTCATGCTGGGGGTGGGTTCCAGCGGCACCAGGTCGCCGCCCTGCCACAGGCGCAGGTCGGCCAGGGCGCGTCCGGCGGCGTCTATGCTGACGTTGTTGCTGCCGGGGCCGACCGCGAGCCAGAACGCGCGCTGCTGGAGGTCGGCCAGGGTGGAGCTGCCGGTTTCGCCGGGGGCGGGGATGGCGGCGGGCGGGGCGGCGTCCCGGAAGGGCAGGGCTTGCAGCGCGACCTCGCCGGTGGCGCCGCCGGGGGGAGTGACGCGCAGCTTGTAGGCACCGGCGTCCAGCAGAACGTCGGTGCGGCCGTCGCGCACGCCGGGTTCGCCCACGGGGTCGGCGGGGCCGGACATCATGTCCACCAGTTGTAGCGCCGTGCCGGTGGCGCTGCGGGCCTGCAGGCTGAAGCGGCCGGCGGTGCGGACGTGCAGCAGGGTGCTGCCGGAGGCGATGGCGGGCAGGGCGGCCTGGTCCAGCGTGGCTTCGGCCTGGGGCAGGGCGTCCGTGGGGATGGCCGGCGGCGGGGGCGGCACCGCGACGGGCGGGGCGGCTGCGGGCGTGGCGGGTAGTGCGGCGGGAGCTGCGGCCTGGGCCGGCGCGGCCGGGACGCCGGGCGTTGCGGCAGGTGTCAGGGTGGCCAGGCGGGCGGTCAGGGCGGCGGACAGGCAGGTGGCGAGGCTGGCGGGCTGGCGGGCGGGCTGGCGGGCCTGCGGGCTGCATCCGGCGTCGCGGCCACGCAGCCAGGACTGCTGCCCGGCGCGCACCGCCGCGGCATCCGCGCCCGGACGGGCCAGCGCCGCCGCATAGGCGCCGGCCACGGCGCGGTCCAGCGCGCCCAGGGACGGCTGCGTGCAGATTGCACGCTCGGAGGGGGTGCGTGCGCGCGCACAGTCGAAGCTCTGCGCGCGGGCGCCAGCGGGCAGCCCGGCGGCGAGCAGGAGCACGATACCTGACCAAGGCCGCATCGCCACCGCTCCCGCTACTTACGGCAGGATGGCACGGAGCTTTGCCGGCTGCCATCGCCCTTGTCGGCAAAACGTAGGCCCGGCCCACCTGTGGTCCTGGCAGGCTGGCGGTCCTGGCAGGCTGGCGTGCGCCGTTGCCAGCGCCGCCGGAGCGGAGCAGGAGGAGGAGGCACGACGGAGATGATGATGGCGCAACGGGAGAACATTCCCCACAAGCCCCTGTCCACCCCGGCAGGCGACGGCCAGCCGGGGCCGCCGCCGCGCGCCTACCTGGCCGGGCCGGACGTTTTCCTGCCCGGCGCCGCGGCGCAGGCGCGTGCCAAGGTGGCGATCTGCGCCCGCTACGGCATCGAGGGCTGTCCGCCGCTGAACGAGGACGCGGACGCGCTGGCGTCGTTGCCGGACGACGAAGCCTGGCGGGCGATCTTCGCCAAGGACATCGCCATGATGGAGGCGGCGGACCTGGTGATCGCCAACCTGACCCCGTTCCGCGGCGCGTCAGCCGACGCCGGCACCCTGATCGAGGTCGGCTGGTTCCTGGGCCGCGGCCGGCCGGTGTTCGGCTACTCCAACACGGCCACGCCGTTCGCCGAGCGCAGCCGCGCGCTGCTGGCGGTCCAGCCGGACGCGATGCCGGGCTTGGCCGTCGAGGGATTCGGGCTGGCGGACAACCTTATGGTTCCCGGTGCCGTGCTGCTGGGTGGCGGACTGGCCATGGTGCTGCCCGGCGACGGACAGGACCGGGCGTTCGATGCGCTGGACGTGTTCGAGCGCTGCGTCGCGGCGGCGGCGGCGATGAAGGAATTGATGCGGGATGCGGCGTTGTTGCACGGACCAGCGCTAGGCTGAGCTGGCCCTTCTCGGGCGCTGTCTAGGCGATTTGGACGGAGACGGGCTTTGCGGTCCGGATCATCTTGTTCAGCACCGCGACGGCTATGGCGACCTCGCCCCGCTGCGCAGGCGGGCTACGGGTGCGCAGCTTGGGGCCGATCAGGTGTTTGTATCGCGCCATGGCCGTTTCGGCCTGGTTCCTCCTGCCGTACCCGGTCTCCCTCTGCCATCCCAAGCGGCCGCGCTCGGCCATGAGCTGGATGTGGCGGTCACGCGGGCTTTGGGCGTTGCCGTCGCTCCCGTCCGAGCTTGGCACCGCCGACGCCCGGGGCGGGACGACGACGTCCGGCGGCGGATGGGGCTGCCGTGCGGCCGCCGCCGCATAGGTGGGCTCCCCGTCATAGGCGCCGTCCGCCGTCACGGACGCATCACGCCCTCGACTTGGCCGAGCAGGGTCGGCACCTGGGCCGCGTCGTCGGCGTGTCCCTCGGTCAGCACGTGGGCCGCGATCTTGCCCGTGTCGGCGTCCACGGCCAAGTGCAGCTTGCGCCAGGCTCGGCGCGTCCGGCCGTGCTTCTCGGCATCCCACTCGCCTTGCCCGAACAGCTCCAGCCCCGTGCTGTCCAGCACCAAGTGAACCGGGTCGGTGCCGGTCCGGACACGCGGCTGGCGTCCCGCGAACGCCCGGCCGCGGCGGCTCAATGTGCTGTGGTCAGGAACGGACAGCGCCAATCCGAGCAGGCGCAGCAAGCTGCTGCTGAACGCCTCGGCCTGGCGCAGGGCCAGGCGGAACACGAGCCGCAGGGTCAGCACGATTTCAATGGCCAGCTCGGAATACAGCGGCTGCCCGCCGGGACTGCTCCGCCTCGGCACCGCCCAGCCGGCCAGCGCCGCTTCGTCCAGCCACAGCATGAGGTCGCCGCGCCGCCGCAGCCCAACCTCATACGCCGGCCAGTTCGTGACGCGGTAGCGAGCCCGCGGAATGCGATGGCGGCGGGCGGCGTTGTGCTTGAACGGCATGGAAGGAAAGTAGCCGCACAGCCGACCTCAGACTACTGGGCGTGTCCATGTTGGGGTGGACGGCCCCGCGGCATCTCGTGCCAAGGTTTGGTTGTCAGCATCCGAACCTGAAGGACCGTCCGCATGAACCTCAAGCGCATTGGCCTCGACACGTCCAAGGCCGTGTTCACCCTGCATGGCGTGGACCAGGACGAGAAAGCGGTCCTGCGCCGCAACATGAGGCGGGCC
>JAABUN010008503.1_pt1 | contig 10446 bp, 9 predicted proteins | sample 5559311 | NCBI WGS metagenome assembly JAABUN01 (sample SAMN10711877, study PRJNA513370) | rock metagenome | isolation source: Antarctica rocks | place: Antarctica: Victoria Land, Siegfried Peak sud
GCGCTTCGGCGCGGCCGAGGAACTCGACTTGGCGCAGGTGGACGTGGTGCTGATGCGCCAGGACCCGCCCTTCGACATGGCCTACATCACCGCCACCCACATCCTGGAGCACGTCCACCCGAAGACCTTTGTGGTGAACGACCCGGCGGCGGTGCGGAACGCCCCGGAAAAGCTGTTCGTCACCCATTTCCCGGAGCTGATGCCGGAAACCCTGGTGACCGCCGACCGCCGGCAGATCATCCGGTTCCGCGAGCGGCACGGCGACATCATCATCAAGCCGCTGTTCGGCAACGGCGGCGCCGGGGTGTTCCACCTGAAGCCGGGCGATTCCAACCTCAACGCCCTGATCGAGATGTTCACCGAACGCTCGCGCGAGCCGCTGGTGGTGCAGCGCTACGTCCCCGCAGTGCGGCAGGGCGACAAGCGCATCATCCTGGTCGACGGCGTGGCGATGGGCGCCATCAACCGCGTCCCGGCGGCCGGCGAGGCGCGCAGCAACATGCACGTCGGCGGCCGGCCGGAGGCCAGCGTGCTGACCCCGCGGGACCGCGAGATCTGCGAACGCATCGGCCCCGAGCTGAAGGCCCGCGGCCTGATCTTCGTCGGCATCGACGTGATCGGCGACTGGCTGACCGAAATCAACGTCACCAGCCCGACCGGCTTGCAGGAGATCGCCCGCTTCGACGGCCTCCATTTGGAAAAGGCGCTGTGGGAGGCGATCGAGGCGCGGCGCGGCGCTTGACACACGCCCCAAAACCACTTAGCTAAGTCCTGGCTAAGGATCTTCCCCATGCTTGAGCAGATCACCATCCACGTCGCCAAGACCCATCTGTCCGCGCTGATCGCCAGGGTCGAGGCGGGCGAGGAGATCATCATCGCCCGCGGCGCGACGCCGGTGGCCAGGCTGGTGCCGCTGGTGCCGCCGGCGCCGCCGCGCCGGCCCGGCTTCGGCCATCTGCGCGGCCTGGTGACCGCCGGCGACGAGGCCCTCGACGACTGGACCGACGCGGAGCTGGGGCAATGGGAGGCGGGCCACCCCGGCGACCCGCTGCGGTGAGCTTGCTGCTGGACACCCATGCTTTCCTCTGGTGGGTGTCCGGCAGCCCCCGCCTGCCGGCCTCGGTGATCGCCGCGATCGACGCCGAACCGGATGTCCTGGTCAGCGCCGTGACCGGCTACGAGATCACCCTGAAGCACGCCCTCGGCCGGCTGCCCGGCGCGGCGGTCCTGGCCCGCGACGTGGCCGGGACGGTCGCCCTGTCGGGATTCCGCGCCCTGGCCATCGGGCTGCGCCATGCCGAGGCGGCCGGCCGCCTGCCGCTGGCCCATCGCGACCCGTTCGACCGCATCCTGGCGGCCCAGGCGCTGGTCGAGGAGATGGCGCTGGTCTCCGCGGATGCCGCGCTCGATGCCCTCGGCGTGGTCCGGCTCTGGGACTGAGGCGGCTGCGCCACGCCCCTCAGAACCGCCACGACGTCCGCAGCACCGGCCCGGCGCCCCATTGGGTGAAGCGCTGCTCGGACTGGGTGGAGGCCTGGCGGGCGAAGTAGAATTGGAAGTCCAGCACCGGCGCGCCCAGCAACCCGCCACCCCGCAGCCATGAATCGGGGGGCGTGAATTCCACGGTCAGCACCGGCGTCACCAGCCAGTCCTGCCGCGCGGCGCCCGCCGCCCGATCGAACCAGCAACGGGTGATGTCGACCTCGAAGCTGGCGTTCAGCCAGGGCAGGGGGACATAGGTGATTGAGGGGTTCACCAGCAACGCCAGCGAACCCGGCTCCGGCTGCCGCCAGCGGCGTTGCAAGGCGGCGTTGATGCCGAAGGACCAGATCGTCGCGCCCGAGGTGTCGGGCAGGGCCGCGAGGCGGCGGAAGCCGGCATCGAAGTTGAACTGCTTGTCGAGCCCAACCGCCAGGTCGTGCCGGGTCTCCCGCAGCCGCGGGTCGGTGTGGTTGTCGAGGAAGGTCGGCTGCCAACTGAGGAAGGGCTGATACTGCTGGTCGTCGAGGCCGGTCTCGAACTGCGCCCGCAGCCGGGCATAGACCTGGTCGACATCCGCCTGGCGGACCCGGCCGAAGCGGTCGCTGGAGGCGTCGGCCACGGCGCCGAGGCGCACCGGCACTCCGGGGAAGCGGCGGGACCAGGAAAGGCGGGCTTCGGGATTGTTCTCCAGCGCGCCGGTGCCCTCGTTGCGGAGCTGCTCGGCGTTGGAGTTGAACAGCGCCGGCGCCAGCAGGTCGAGGGCGAAGTAGGTGTCGGGTTCGGGGTCGGCCGAGGTCGGCGCGTCGGCGGGGCTGGCCGGGGCGAGGCCGGCGCCGGCGGCGGGCTGCTCGGGCGGCGCCAGCGCATCGCTGCGGGCGGCCCGCACGTCGGACCGCGACCGGACGGCCGCCACCCTGTTGCGGGGACCGCGGGCCGCGGCCGGGTCCGGCAACACCATCGCCAGCACCGCCGTGCCGGCCAGGATCAGGCGCCAGGCGGGCAGGCGGGGCATCGTCGCGGCTCCGGAGCGGGCATCGCGCCGGCGGGGCGCGGCGCCTGCTGGATGAAGCCCCAAGCCGGCGCCGGCCGCAACGACCCTCCGCGGGTTCCGCCCGTGGCGCCCTCGACCACGTGCAGGTAGGCCAGGCCGAAGCCGTTCAGCGCCGCCACCGCATGACCGAACAACGCCTGTGGGTCGCTGTCGCGGATGGCAGGAAGTGCCGCCGGGCGGCCCAGCTGAACGTCCCGTCCGGCCAAGCGGCCCCGCGCGGCTCCGGCCAGCCTGCGGAACCGGCGGCGTCAGTCCACCGGCAGGAAGACGAACATCACCACCGCCACCAGGCAGCCCATCGCGGCCAGGTAGTTCCAGCGCAGGCTCTCGCCCAGATACAGCACGCTGAACCCGGCGAAGACCGCCAGCGTGATGACCTCCTGCATCACCTTCAACTGCTGCCCGGTATAGGCGCCGGAGGCGTAGCCGATGCGATTGGCCGGCACCGCCAGGCAGTATTCCAGGAAGGCGATCCCCCACGAGACCACCACCGCCAGCCACAGCGGCCAAGCCGGGTGCTTCAGGTGCCCATACCAGGCGAAGGTCATCATCACGTTGCTGCCGAGCAGCAGCAGCGGGGGCCACAGGTGGCTGGCGTTCATGCGGGGCGTCCCTCCGACGTGGGCGGCGGCGGCAGGCGGCGCAGCAGCCAGAGCATGATGGCCATGGCGGGCAGCGCCGCGACGGTGGTCTGCAGGAAGAACGCCTCCCAGCCCAACCGTTCCGCCAGCCAGCCGGAGGCCGCGCTGAAGGTCCGCAGCGGCAGCACCGCGAAGGACGACAGCAGGGCGTACTGCGTCGCCGTGAAACTGCGGTTGGTAAGCGAGGACAGGTAGGTCAGGAAGGCGGTGTCGGCGAGGCCGTCGGTGAAGGCCTCGATCCCCACCTGCGCCCACAGCATCGGCATGTCGTGGCCGGCGCGGGCCAGCGCCACGTACATCAGGTTGGACAGCATCTGGCCGAGGCCGGTGACGATCAGCGCCCGCGCGGTGCCGAGGCGGGCGACCACCCAGCCGCCGGCCAGCGCGCCCCCCAGCGTGGCGACCAGGCCGAACACGGTGCTGACGTTGGCGATGTCGGTGCGGCTGAAGCCGAGGCGGTTGTAGAAGGTGGTCGCCATGCCGCCGGCCAGCGCCTCGCCCAGCTTGAACAGCGCGACGAACAAAAGAATCGCCAGCCAGTGGCGGCGGCGCATGAATTCGGCGAAGGGATCGACCACCGCGGTGCGCATCCGCGCGTGCCAACCCCGCGCTGGCGCCACGGCCACGCGGGCCGGTTCGGCCGGCGCCAGCAGCACGGCCACGAAGCCGATGCCGACCAGCGCCGCGGCATAGGCGTAGGCGCCGGCCCAGCCGACGCTGCCGACCAGCCACAGACATCCCGCGCCGCTGGCCACCAGCGCGCCGCGGTAGCCCCACACGTAGCAGGCCAGGCCGTAGCCCTGTTCGTGGTCCGCCAGCACCTCGATCCGGTAGGCGTCGACGGCAATGTCCTGGCTGGCCGACAGGAACGCGACGAACACCGCCAGCGCCGCGGTGGTCAGGGCCGAAACACCGGGGTCGGACAGCCCCAGCACGACGATCGCCAGCATCAGGCAGGGCTGGATCAGCACCAGCCAGCCACGCCGGCGGCCAAGCCGCGTGGCGCCGGGCGGCCGGAGGTCGTCGAGCAGCGGCGCCCAGAGGAATTTCAGCGCATAGGCCCAGCCGACCAGCGCCAGCAGCCCGATCTCGGTCAGTGACAGTCCGGCCTCGGTGAACCACTGCCGCAGCACCTGGCCGGCCACCAGCGGCCAGGGCACGCCGGCCGCGAAGCCCAGCGCGAGCAGCACGGCGAAGCGGCGGTCCCGCCGGAAGCGGACCGGCGCCGCGGCAGGGGCATCCTTCGGCATGGCGCCCAGCTAGCAGAGCCGTGACCGGACCGCCAAGCCGCCTGGCAGGGGGGCGGCCCCGGCATCACGCGGCCCGGCTTGACGCAACCCGGCTTGCCGGTCGGCAACCTGCGGCGGAATGCCGATCCTACCCCGCGCCGAACCACCCCAGCAGCAGCGACAGCGTGAGCACCGACAGCACCGTGCTCACAAGCACTGTGGCGCCGGAGCGTTCCGCGCCGATGGCGTAGCGCTGCGCCAGCAGGTAGGCGTTGGCGCCGGTCGGCATCGCCGCCACCAGCACCGTCACCGCGGTCTCCATCGGTGGCAGCGCCAGGGCGAGCGCCACCAGCCACACCGCCGCCGGCTGCACCAGCAGCTTCAGCGTGCAGGCCGCCGCGGTCTCCCGCCACGCGGCGCCGGGCCGCAACGCCACCAGGCTGCCGCCGAGGCAGAACAGCGCCACCGGCGGCACCGCTGCGCCCAGCATCTCCAGCGTGAGCCGCGCCGCGCCGGCCGGCGCCGGCAGCCCCAGCAGCCGCCACAGCAGCGCCGCCACCACCGCCATCACCACCGGGTTGCGGCCGATGCCGAGCAGCGTGGCGCGCAGCACCCGCCGCCACGGCGCGTGCGCGTGCAGGCCGATCTCCGCCACCACCGTCGCGGCGCCGAGCAGCAGCATGGAATGCAGCGCCAGGATCGCCAGCAGCACCGCCAGCGCCTGGTTGCCGAAGGCGGCGGTGACCAGCGGGATGCCCATCATCACGGTGTTGCCGTAGGTGGCGTCGAGCGCCAGCATCCCCGCCGGCCCCAACGGCATCCGCGTGCCGCGCCACCTCCCCCGCCGGGCCGCCAGCAGCACGCCGGCATAGACCGCGGCGGTGCCGAGGAAGAAGGCCAGCGCCGCCGCCCCGCCGCCGCGCGGCCCGGTGGTGCCGCCGAGGAACAGCAGCGCCGGCGCGGCGAGCAAGAAGGTGAAGCCGTTCAGGCCGCGGAAGCCGGCGGCGTCCACGAAGCCCCACCGCGCCGCTGCCCAGCCGAGCGCGATGACTACGAAGACCGGCCCGACGACGCCGAGGACCGCAACCACCCGGCCTCAGCCCCGCAGCAGGCCGGCGACGAAGCCCCGGAGCCAGGGCTGCCGGCTGCGGTGGCTGCGCGCCGCGTGCAGGACGGCGCGCACCGCGGCCACGGTCGCCGTGAAGTCCAGGTTGACCAGCACGTGGTCGAACTCGTCCCAGTGGCCGATCTCGGCATGCGCCGCCCGCATCCGCCGGGCGATTTCCACTTCATTGTCCTGACCGCGGCTGCGCAGGCGCCGTTCCAGCTCCGCCAGGCTCGGCGGCAGCAGGAACACGCCGACCACGTCGCCCGGCAGCGCCGCGCGGAGTTGCCGGTGGCCCTGCCATTCGATGTCGAACAGCACGTCGTGGCCGGTCGCCAAGGCGCGTTCCACCGGGGCGCGCGGGGTGCCGTAGGACCGGCCGAGGAAGCTCGCATGTTCCAGCAGCCCGCCGGACGCGACCAGCGCCGCAAAGCCGTCGGCGGTGTGGAAATGGTAGTGCACGCCCTCCCGCTCGCCGAGGCGCGGGGCGCGGGTGGTGGCGCTGACCGACAGCGACAACTCGCGCTCGGTCGCCAGCAACTCGCGCGAGACGCTGGTCTTGCCGCCGCCGGGGGCCGCCGCCAGCACGATGCAGAGGCCGCGCCGCGGTGCCGCGCCGGTCATGGGGTCGGGGTCATTCCACGTTGGCCGCCTGTTCGCGCAGCCGCTCGATCGCCGCCTTGAGGTCGAGGCCGATCCGCGTCAGCGCCACCGACGCCGATTTCGAGCACAGCGTGTTCGCTTCCCGGACGAATTCCTGCACCAGGAAGTCCAGCCTGCGGCCGGCCCCGTCGCCCGCCGCCAGCAGCGCCCGCGCGGCGCCGACATGCGCGGCCAGGCGGTCCAGTTCCTCCCGCACGTCGGACCGCTGGGCCAGCAGCGCGACCTCCTGCGCGAGGCGTTCCTCCGGCACCCGCGCGGTCGCGGCCTCGCCCAGCAGGGCGGCAAGCTGGTCCAGCATCCGGGCGCGCTGGGCTTCCGGCTGGCCGGCGGACTCCGTGGCCGCGGCGTCGCGCAGCGTGGCGACCTCGTCCAGCAGGCCGGTTATGACGGCGTGCAGCGTCGCCCCCTCGGCCTGCCGCGCCGCCACCAGCCCGTCCAGCAGTTGGGCGAAGGCCGCGCCAAGGTCGGCGCGCCTGGCCGCCGCCGCCGCGTCCGGTTCCGCCTCCGGCTCGGCGGCCCGCAGGATGCCGGGCAGCCCCATCAGCAGCTCGGCCCGCGGCGGCAGGCTGCCGCGGATCCGCCCCGCGAGGTCCAGCGCCAGCGCCAGCGCCTTTTCCAGCGCCACCGGGTCGACCACCAGCTTCGCCCGCGCCTCGCGTTGCAGGGTCAGCGTGGCCGAGACGTTGCCGCGCTTCAGGCGCTGCCCGGCGGCCTCGCGCAGCGCCGGCTCCAGCGCGTCCAGTCCGTTCGGCAGCCGCAGCCTAAGGTCGAGGCCGCGGCCGTTGACGCTGCGGACCTCCCACACGAAGCCGGCGCCATCGGCCAGCGCGCCATCCTCGCGCGCGAAGCCGGTCATGCTCATCAGGATGCCCATGGCCCCGCTTGTCCCGCGCGGTGCGGCCGGACGCAAGCGAGGCGCGCCCGCCACGGCGGCATCCCCCCGAGGCCTCCGGGAACCAAGTATCCGGGAACCGGCGAGGCGTGGCTGTCCCCGGCCTATCCGTCGGCGCGCGCCGCTTGGCCCGCGGCGTCCGGGTGGGCGCCCGCCGCCATCGCCCGCCGCCGCCGGCTGGCCCGCTTGGCCAGCAGGTTCAGCGCCTCCACCCCGGTTGCGAAGGCCATCGCGGCATAGACGAAGCCCTTGGGCAGGTGGACGCCGAGGCCCTCGGCCACCAGCACCATCCCGATCATCACCAGGAAGGCCAGCGCCAGCATCACCACCGTGGGATTGCGCTCCATGAAGGCCGAGAGCTTGTCCATCGACAGCATCATGGCCAGCACGGCGATCACGATCGCCACCGCGATCATCCAGAATTCCCGCACCAGGCCGACCGCGGCCAGGATGCTGTCCACCGAGAAGACCATGTCGAGGGCGATGATCTGGATCACCGTCGGCCAGAAGGCGGCGGTCGCGGCGGCCACGCCGGGCACCTCCTCCGGCTTGTCGGGGTCCACCCGGTGGTGGATCTCGAGGGTTGCCTTGCCGATCAGGAACAGCCCGCCGGTCAGCAGGATCAGGTCCTTGCCGGAGAGTTCCATCCCGGCGACCTCGAACCACGGCCGCGTCAGGGTCAGCAGCCAACTGGCGCCAGCCAGCATGACGAAGCGCAGCGCCACCGCGAGGCCGAGGCCGATCCGCCGCGCCGTCTGCCGCTGCGCCTCCGGCAGCCGGTTGGTCAGGATGGCGATGAACACCAGGTTGTCGATGCCGAGCACCACCTCCATGGCGATCAGCGTGAGCAGGGCAATGATCGTCTGCGGGTCCATGGATCGCTCCCTGCGGCGTTGCGGCAGATAACGCAACCGGTGGCCACCTGTTGCGGTCCAAACTCGGACCGGGCTGCTTGGATCGGGCCGCAGCCGCATCATCTCAAGACCCGCAGACGGGCATGGGGACACGGATTTGGGCGGTTTCGGCCAATTGGCGCTCGGCTTCAGGCTGGCGCGGCGGGAGTTGCGGGGCGGCCTCCGCTCGCTCCGCATCGTGGTCGGCTGCCTGGCGCTGGGCGTCGCCGCCATCGCCGCGATCGGCACCCTGCAGGCCGGCCTCCAGGCCGGGCTGGCGGCGGACGGCGCCCGCATCCTCGGCGGCGACGTGGAACTCCGCACCGCCGCCCGCCCCGCCACGCCCGAGGTCCGCGCCTGGATTGCCGCGCGCGGCGGGCAGGTCTCCGACATCGTGACGCTGCGCGCTATGCTGGTCGCCCCCTCCGGCGAGCGGATGCTGGTGGAACTAAAGGCGGTGGACGGCGCCTACCCCTTGTTCGGCGCCCTGGTGCTGGAACCGCCGGTGGCGGTCGCTTCCGGCACCGTCGCGCTGGACCCGCTGGTGGCCGAGCGCCTCGGGTTGGCCATCGGCGACATGGTGCGGATCGGCGAGGCACGCCTCCGCCTGGCCGCCCTGGTGGCGCAGGAACCCGACAAGGTTGCCACCCCCGCGCTGTTCGGCCCGCGCGCCCTGATGTCGCTGGCCAGCCTCGATGCCACCGAGCTGGTCCAGCCCGGCAGCCTGGTGCAGCGCGACCTCCGCATCCGCCTGCCGCCCGGAATCGCGCCCCGTGCCTTCGCCGACGCCCTGCTGGCCGCCTTCGCCCCGGAGGGCTGGCGGGTCCGCACCTCGGACGCCGCCGAGCCTGGGGTGAACCGCTTCCTGGACCGCGCCGCCGCCTTCCTGGTGCTGGCCGGGCTGACGGCGCTGCTGGTCGGCGGCATCGGCGTCGGCACCGGGGTGCGCGGCTGGCTGGACGCGCGGGCCCGCAGCATCGCCACGCTGCGCTGCCTCGGCGCGTCCTCCGGCACCATCTTTCTCACGTACCTGATCCAGGTGCTGGCGCTGGCCGCCCTTGGCATCGGGATCGGCCTGGTGGCCGGCTACGGACTGACCTGGGCCGCGGCGCAGGCCTTGGCCGGCAGCCTGCCGGTGCCGCCGCGCCTCGCGCTGTACCCGGCGCCGCTGGCGCTGGCGGCGCTGTACGGGCTTTTGACCGCGCTGGCCTTCGCGCTGTGGCCGCTCGGTCGGGCGGCACGGATCTCCGGCGCGGCGCTGTTCCGCGACGTGGTGCAGCCGGCCGGTGGCATCCCCGGCCGGGCGGTGCTGGCGGCCAACCTGCTGGCCGGGCTGGCGCTGGTCGGGCTGATCGTCGGCACCGCCGGGGACCGGGTGTTCGCCGCCTGGTTCTGCGCCGCCGCGCTGCTGGCGCTGGTGGTGTTCCGCCTCGGCGCCACGGCGCTGATGGCCTTCGCGCGGCGGCTGTCGCATCTGCGGCGGCCGTCGCTGCGGCTCGGCCTCGCCAACCTGCACCGCCCTGGCGCGCCGACCACGCTGCTGATGGTGAGCCTCGGCATCGGCCTCACCACCCTCACCGCGATCGCCCAGATCGAGGGCAACCTCCGCCGCCAACTGGCCGGCGAGATGCCTTCGCGCGCCCCCAACTTCTTCTTCATCGACATCCAGTCGGACCAGGCGGCGCGGTTCGACGCGCTGGCCGCCGGCATCCCCGGCGTGGCGGAGGTGAAGCGGGTGCCCTCGCTCCGCGCCCGTGTCGTCGCGGTGAAGGGCGTGCCGACCGAGCAGGTGCGGACCACGCCCGAGACCGCCTGGGCGCTGCGCGGCGACCGCGGCCTGACCTATTCCGCGGGTGTCCCGGAAGGCTCCCGCCTGGTCGAGGGCGCCTGGTGGGCGGCGGCCTACCGCGGGGCGCCGCTGGTGTCCTTCGATGCGGGGCTGGCCCGCGGCTGGGGCATCGGCGTCGGCGACAGCATCACCGTCAACGTGCTGGGCCGGAATTTCGATCTCCGGATCGCCAACCTGCGGCAGGTGGACTGGCGCGGTATGGGGATGAACTTCACGCTCGTCGCCTCGCCCGGCCTGCTGGAGGCGGCGCCGCACACCCACATCGCCACCGTTCGCGGCGACCCGGCGCAGGACGCCACCGTGCTGCGGCGGCTCACCGACGCCTTCCCCAACATCTCCGGCATCCGGGTGCGCGACGCGCTGGAGGCGGTGGCGGCGCTGCTCGGCCGGATCGGCACGGCGCTGTCCACCACCGGCAGCATCACCCTGCTGTCCGGCCTGCTGGTGCTGGCCGGCGCGGTCGCGGCCGGGCAGCGGCAGCGGGTGCGCGACGCCGTGGTGCTGAAGACGCTGGGCGCCACGGCAAGCCAGATCAGGGCCGCCTGGCTGGTGGAATACGCGCTGATCGGCGCCGTGGCGGGCAGCCTCGCCGCGCTGGCCGGCGCCGCCGCGGCCTGGGGCGTGGTGCGCTTCGTGATGAA
>JAABUN010008504.1_pt1 | contig 10446 bp, 5 predicted proteins | sample 5559311 | NCBI WGS metagenome assembly JAABUN01 (sample SAMN10711877, study PRJNA513370) | rock metagenome | isolation source: Antarctica rocks | place: Antarctica: Victoria Land, Siegfried Peak sud
GGCGGCCAGCTACGTTGTCCCGTCCCTGCCCATGCCAGCCACCGCCACCCCAGCCCTCGATCTCCTTCGCCGCCTCACCGGCCGCCCCGACGCGGACTTCCGCGACGGCCAGCTCGAGGCGATCGACCAGCTCGTGGAGCGTCGCGGGCGGGTCCTCTGCGTGCAGCGGACCGGCTGGGGCAAGAGCGCCGTCTACTTCGTCGCCACGGCGATGCTGCGCGCCGATGGCCGGGGCGCCGGGCCGACGATCCTCGTCTCCCCGCTGATCGCGCTGATGCGCAATCAGCTCGACGCCGCCGCGGCGCTCGGGATCGAGGCGGCGACGGTCAACTCCTCCAACCGCGACGACTGGGCGGAGACGTTCGAGCGGATCGACCGCGGGGAGGTGGACCTCCTGCTTCTCTCCCCGGAGCGCCTCGCCAACCAGCAGTTTCGAGCGCACGTGTTGCCGGAGCTCGTCCGCACCTCCGGCCTGCTCGTGATCGACGAGGCGCACTGCATCTCCGACTGGGGCCACGACTTCCGCCCCGACTACCGCCGGATCGCGGGCCTCGTCGGGCGCCTGCCGGAGAACGCCGCCGTCCTCGCCACGACCGCGACCGCGAACGACCGGGTGATCGCCGACGTCGAGGAGCAGCTCGGCGGTGGGGAGGAGCTGATCACGATCCGCGGGACGCTCGACCGGCCCAGCCTCCGGCTCGAGGTCTGCGACATGCCCACCCAGGCCGAGCGGCTGGCGTGGCTTGCGACCTACGTGCCGCAGCTGTCCGGCAGCGGGATCGTCTACTGCCTCACGGTCCGCGACACGCTCAACGTGACGAACTGGCTCGACTCGCAGGGGATCGAGTGCGAGGCTTACTCGGGCCAGGTCGAGTCCGACGAGCGGATCGAGATCGAGCGCAAGCTCCTCGCCAACGAGGTCAAGTGCGTCGTCGCCACGAGCGCCCTCGGGATGGGCTACGACAAGCCCGACCTCGGGTTCGTCGTCCACTTCCAGGGGCCGGGAAGCCCGATCGCCTACTACCAGCAGGTGGGGAGGGCGGGTCGCGGACTGGCGGAGGCCGACGCGGTGCTGCTGCGCGGCGCCGAGGACCGCGACGTGCAGGACTTCTTCATCAAGAGCGCCTTCCCGCCGGCCGAGCTGGTCGCGAAGGCGATGGGCATGTTCGAGGCGGCGGACCGACCGCTCAGCACCGGCGCCCTGATGAACGAGATCAACCTCGGCAAGGGCCGGATGGAGCTGATGCTCAAGCAGCTCGAGGTCGAGGGCGCCCTGAACAAGGTGCGCGGCGGCTGGGAGCGCAGCCGGCGCGAGTGGGTCTACGACGAGGAGCGGATTCGCGCGGTGACGGCGGCGCGGCGGGAGGAGCAGAAGGCCATGGAGGCCTACGGCGTCGACGGCCGCTGCCTGATGCAGTCGCTGCGCGAGGAACTCGATGACCCCGGCGCCGAGCCGTGCGGGCGCTGCGCGGTCTGCATGGAGCCGAAGTTTGCCGGCGAGCTGGATCGCAAGCTGAGCCTGCGCGCGATCGCGATGCTGCGCGAGCGACCGATCGAGATCGAGCCGCGGCGGTCAATGCCGACGGCGGTGGGCGGCTTCAAGAAGATCCCGCGGGAGGAGCAGCTCGAGGCGGGGCGGGCGCTGTGCCTGCTGAACGACGCGGGGTGGGGGAGGCTCGTCAGGCAGGGCAAGTGGGAGGACGAACACTTCAGCGACGACCTGGTCGAGGCGGCGGCGGCGCTGTATGAGAGCTGGAAGCCGGAGTCGCGGCCGGAGTGGGTCACGGCGGTGCCGTCGTTCAGGTACCCGGACCTGGTCCCGGACTTCGCCGAGCGCCTGGCGAAGGCGACCGGCCTGCCCTACGTGGCGGCGGTGAAGGTGGCGAAGAAGACGAAGCCGCAGAACCAGCTTGAGAACTCGCGGCAGCAGTTCTTGAATGTGCAGGGAGCGTTCTCGGTTGATCGGGAGGCGTGTCTGCCGGGAGCGGTGCTGCTTGTGGACGACACCGTGGACTCGAAGTGGACCCTCTCCGAAGGCGGTCGAGAGCTCCGGCGCGCAGGCGTAGTGTCGGTGGTCCCGCTGGTACTGGCCGGTAGTGCCATGGGAGGTTGACCTTCTGCCTACGAGCTCCTGTGCCGGGCTGCCGCTTGCACGCGAAAGGAGGAGCGCGAGGTCTCTACGCGCTGGCTTTCGTATGCGTCCCAGTGAACAGGGAGCGCTGGAACCAAGGGCGCCGGTTCGGCTCGGACTTCCCCGAACAACGATCGCAATTATCGTCGTCGCTGCGTCGGCTCTGAGTGATCGCGAACCACGGAGGCTAGACCGGCCCGATGCTTCAGATCGTCACCAAGATGTACTTCCGGCCCGGAGTACCCCTGCATTCCACGGTTCAGCGTGATGTTCTCTACACGAACCGTTGGCTGGTCGACCGCGAGCCGGTCACACTCCCCGTGGGGGAGTTGACGCCGTCGACGACTACCGGCGGTTCGGTTTTGAGCGTTCAAGTTTCGATTGTGGAGCACCTTGAGGCCGAACAGCCGGATGGCACGCCCGAGGTCCGAATCGCCACGAGCGGCACCGAATTGATCGACGATCTCGCCGATCTTCTTTCGTTCGCCCTAGACAGCGTCTTCAGCCGAAACCGTGACCTGGTGGACCGTCTTGTCTCTGCCGAGGGCCAGCGACGCCGCGAGGCACCGGCTGGATTGTTTCGCGACACCTTCGATCCAGCGCGATCACTCCGAGAGGATGAGCTGAACGACCTACGCAGCTTCATGTCCCAGCTGTTGGCACTCAAGCGTTCGAGCTTTGACGCTGCGATACGGGCAATCCGCCGAATCGTCCGCGCGACCGAGCACGGCGCCGACGACTCCACGGTCGCCTATACGGACTTCGTCGCAGCGCTGGAATCGCTGAGCGGAGCGGATAAGCATGTGCCGGCGCCAAGCTGGGAGCAGCTGGAGGACGACAAGCGGAAGCCCATCGACGCCGCCCTGAAAGATGTCGATGAGGCGCCGGCGGGGCGCGTTCGCAACGCGGTGATTGAAGGTGAACGGCTGAAGCTCATGAACCGCTTCGTCCACTTCACCTTGGACCATGTTTCCGAGTCGTTCTTTCGCTCAGAGGCAGTCGAGGCGATTCGACCGATCCGAGGACCTGATCTCGAGCCAGCCCTCAAGGAGGCGTATCGTGTGCGATCCCGCAGCGTCCACTCCCTATTCGATCTGCCCCCGGAGGCCTGGGCACTTGAAGATCGCGCCGACACCGTCGAGCTCGACGACAGGATTTTGCTCAGCCTCGAGGGTCTGGCCCGCCTTGCCAGGCACGTAGTGCGCGCCTATGTGGCACGAGCGCCAGTTGGCGTCGACGCCGATTTTGATTGGCGGGCGAGCCTGCCAGGGCAAGTGAAGATGGCTATCGCTCCGCAGTACTGGGTCCACGTCCCGCGAGGCTTCAGCCACACCTCAGTCGACAACTACTTCCGCGGCTTCGTGGACCACGTTCTCAATGTCCTGGCGGGCCGCGAGAAAAGTCTCAGCGACATGCGCGCCGTCTTGGAACAGGTGGAGACGCAGGCGCTCGGGTTGGCTGATGGCCCCGCCAAGACGGAGATGGTGGCGCTCTACGTGATCTGGCATCGCCTCTTGCCAGCGGATGCCCATCGTCCCGATTCGGCCACGTTCATCGCAAGGCATCGGCACCTCCTCGACGACCCATCGCTGACCGCGTTCGTGGCCGGGCTTCTGACTAATTCTTTGCCGGACTGGAGCACTGAGGAATGGACGCAGCTTGCGACCGAGCGCTCGGTCGAACGCAAGCGAAAGAAGACTCACTTGCTTCCGGCCACGCTCGATAGTGCCCTGCAGGCGCACGCGGCGGAACGTCTGATCGAAGACGGTCAGCAAGCCGAGGCGATGGTGTTCGTCAAACGAGCCGTCGAGGAACTTCCCGGGCACTCCGCTTTGATCGCCTGGGAGAAGGGATTGAGGGACGGGGAGCCGGTGACCCTCAACCTGCGCACTCTCGTTCTCGGCCTGGCCCCAGACTCTGAGAACGAAGGCGACTAATGGCGGATCCAACTGTCCCGTTCTAGCCGCTTCCGCTTGGCGCGACCAGCGCGCGCATGACTCGTTGGCGGGGCCCGCGCCCGTGGCCTCCTCGATCGCCTACATACACGCCTTGCGCTGTCGCCGGCAGCTGAGCATCACGGCTGCCCGATCGAGCCGACCCTACGTGGCAGCCAGGCCCGCGATCAATGGCTGCCCGACGCTGCCGAGATCGATGGGTCCTCACACGAGACTACAGTGCAAAGCAAGTTGGAGATCAACGACGACAACGCTTTTGAGGAGGTTTCCCGTCGGGTCTACGAGATGCTGAGGGCGGGGCGCTACGACGAGGCCGTTACCGTGACGGGCGAGTGCTCGGGTGAGGCCTTTTACGTACTCCAGCTCCGAGCCTTGGCACTCACGGAGTCTGGTCAGGCGACCGGGAACCGCGAGCAATTACTGCAAGCGTTGCCCGTTTGGGACGAGATAGAGGAGATCTTCCCCGGCGGTGACGTGAAGATGAACAGGGCCAATGCCGAGCAGGGAATCGCCGAGGTCACGGCACGCTCCGAGGGGCATCTTGCGGCTTTTACGGGCGAGCGTGACCACCTTCAGCGTGCTCGAGAGCTGTTCGAGGAGGTTGGGAAGAACGAGGAGAACGACACCGCACTTCGCGCGAAGGCATGGACGAATCGCGGCAATGCGTTCGACCTCTTCGGGCGGGACTTCGAGGCACTCGATAGCTATGGCGAGGCGGTCTCGCTCGACCCGGCCTTCGGAATGGCCCAAGGCAACATCGGCGTGACGCTCCTCGGAACCTTGCCCCTGATGAACGACCACCAGCCGATGGTGGTGACAATCGCGGCTATGACGCTCGACGCGGCGCTCGCTGACGATCGGAGGGTCCTAGAGATCGGCGGTCCAACGGCGCTCGAGCACTTTCGCACGGAGCGCTCCCGCATCAAGCTCAAGAACGGTCTGCCTTCTCAAGTTCCCGGTACACCGAAGTGGGACGATCCATACCTCGCTTGGTGCGCGCTGCACGGCTTATTCCTCCACGTGTCCCCCGACTGCATCACGGTCGATGCGGACATCGATCCCCTCTACTTCTCGCGCGTCTTCTCGGACCTCTCTGACGAGTCACAGGAGCGGGTGATTCTCCTCGGGGACGCGTTCAACGCAGTCAAGCAGGACTACCTCAGCACGCGCTATCTGGCCTGGTTGGCGACGGAGCCACAGACTCCGGTGCGCGAGCACGCGAGCGAGCTGAGCAAGCGAGCCGTGTTTTGGGACGGTCTCAACTACTCACGCTGGGGCGCCGCTACGGGACTGGCCAGTCAGGCGCTCGCCGCCGCCGTCAATCTGCTCGACAAGATCGCCAGCTTCGTCCACCTCTATCTAGGGACGGGCCGCGTCCGAGATGTCTACTTCACCTCCCTGTGGCATCGCCGCGGCTCAACCAAGATGGACGAGTCGATCGCACGAGAGATTGAGGCCGGGAATCGGGGTCTGCTGGCGCTCTGCGATCTCAGCGCCGACGTCGAGAGGCCATCTCAGCTCAAGGAGTTCATTGAGCATCGCCACGCTGCAACGCACCGGTTCCTGGTGACTCATTGGATGTTGATGGACGACCGCTCACCCAAAGGCGATTGGCTTGAGCGCGTCGAGTGGGATCAGCTCACCGAGTGGCTTCAGATCCAGCTCAGAGCAGCGCGCGCAGCCTTGATCTACCTCGCCCGCACGGTCGACATCCACGAGTCCCGAGCCGGCCTCGAGGCGCTCGGGCCTGACAAGCAGCCACCGTCGCTGCGGATTCAGCGAGCGTCCACTGAAGACCCCGAGTTCTAGACTCCGCGAGCCGACTGCGTCCGGGCGCGGCGGCTCAGCGGCCTCGTGGTCGAAGACGGGACCAAGTCAGCCACAAACCGCTTCCGGCACCGGGCCACCAGGGGCCGTTTCCATAATGGAGCCAGCGGCTCTCGAGTCCGAACCGAGAGTCGCCCCGCTCCGGCTTCGCGCGAAGTGGCAGCAGTGCGACGGCATCACGGTGCGTCGGAGCTTTCTTGGTGGGATATACACCGACGTTGCGTCCCGGCGACGGGTCCACGAGACTTTGTTGGTCATGAACTGGGAGATTCGAGAGAAACGCGCGTCGGAGCTGACGGCGGAGCTTCGCGACCGCATCGCCGCGGATGCTGGAGCCATCATGATTTTCCTTGGTGCCGGCCTGTCGTACGGCGTTGGCCGCCAGCTCGGGCGCGCGGCTTTCGATCTCCCACGGGCCTCCCTCGATGATCGACGGTTCCCGTCCTGGTCGCAGATGATCGACCGAATGCGTCAAGAGCTGCTGGCGGCCGAAGCCGATGCCGACACTCGGAGTGCCCTCGAACGCTTCTTCGGCGAGCAGGACCCGCTCGACACCGCCCAGCTCTATCGCCAACGCGTTGGCGAAGCTCGGTATCAAGCTTTCCTCCGCGAGCAGTTCGAGACTCGCTCCGCAGACGCCGAGGCGTTGACGCCCTCTCATCAAGCCCTTGTCCAACTGCCAATCGGGAAGCTGTTTACGACGAACTACGACCGGCTAATTGAGCTGGCGTACCAGCGGTGGGGCGGCGATTTGACCGTAGCGACCACCCCAGAGGAGTTCCTGGCGCAGGAGGTCGACCGCCCGCGGCCGCACTTGATCAAGCTGCACGGCGACATCGAGCAACCCCGAACGATCGTCTTGACGCGCGACGATTACGCGGGTTCGCGGTTGGCCAGGGCAGAAATGTTCCGCCATTTCGAGCAGCAGGCGCGATTCTCGTCCTTCTTATTCGTCGGGTTCAGCTTGCGCGACCCGACCTTCAACCTCCTACGCGATGAAGCCCGCATGGTTATGGGCAGCAACATGCCCGCGAGCTACCTCGTCCAAGAGCACAAAGATCCGATCACGGAGGAGTACCTCGCCCATATTGGCGTGCAGGTGATCGAACTGTTTAGCTGGAACGAATTGCCACGCTTCCTTCATCAGCTTAATCCGGCCGTGGGCGGCAGTTCCGACACGGGGCATGCCGCCACGTAGCCCGCCGCTGCCGCTTCGCGCGTTCGCGAAAGCGACGCCGCCCCCTGCCCCTCAACCCGGCCGCGCTTATGTCGCGAAGCGTGCAAATCCACGTGCCGGCGGATGATCGCGACATTAGGCACGAAGTCGCGCCGCTGCTGCGAGACTCCGGCTTGAGCTGTGTCTGAGCAGTCGTCGAGAACGGAGCCCTTGCGGGAGTACGAACGCAAGCGCGGACGCGCGCTGCACCACTTCGAGGCGCTTCAGGAATCGGTCCACGGTTTCACCAAGCTCGAGCGCGGGATGGTCCGGGGGAATTTCGACGCGAATGGCCCGCCGGTACGTGTTTCAGGTGCCCCTGGAACGAGACCCTCCCGACTGGGCCCTTTCCGCGGGTGACTTTGCCTACAACGCCCGTGCCAGCCTCGATTATTTGATCACCGCCCTCGTCCGAAGCACCGGCGAACAGGAGCACATCGGCAGCCAGTTTCCGATCCATGGGATCGACCGCGTAAGTTGGCGTGATATCGACCGGTGGTGGGAAGCCGACGCGAAGGGCCGGATCAGACGGCAACTCCGCGACACCCCCGCCGGGACCAAGCGAGCGCTCAAGAAGCTGCAGCCGTTCTTTGGAGTCCCGAAGGTCAATCCTACCCAGCACCCTCTCTTCGCCCTCCGAGAGCTGAGCAACCGGGACAAGCACCGACGGCTGAATCTGCTCGTGCGCCGAGCCTCGATCACGTTCGTCGACTCCAATCGGAAGCCGATCTATGAGGGCCCGGCTCCGACGGCGCGCATAGCGGATCGCGGCGAAGGCGACGCTTACACCGCCTCGCTCGCCGTCCGCGAGAAGCTCGATAGGGACGTGTACCTTCTCCCGGCTTACGACGTAGCGCTGAACGAGCCCCCCGAGCTGGTCGGCGACCTGATCGAGACGCTCGCGGACATCAACGAATTCATCGACCGCCGGGTTCTCCCAGCCATTGAGGAGTTGCTGTAGTGCGAGCCGGCGTCGTCAGCTCCTCACCGGTGAAACGATGCCCACACCAAGGCATCGCCCCGTCCGGTGCTAGTCGGCACGTCCGCTTCTGCCCTGCGCGAGAAGCGAAACGTCATTGACTTCCCATGAGAGCGTCGACAAGCGGGCGATCCAGTCTGCACGCGCTGAAATCATCCCAGTCTCGTCTCCCTATTTTGCGACTTCGACTCCCACCCGTGTCTGGTCGCCTGCCTATGCTCTTGAGGAGATGGATGCGCAGCAGAAGAAGGACGAGGAGCAGTTCCGGCAGGTCGAGCGGGCGCTGCTCTACGCGGACGACGCCGCCCGCAAGATCGCCAAGATCGTCGACGGCCTGAGGAAGGACGGCGCCGATCCCCATCTGATCGAGGTGCTCCAGGCTGGGAGTGACGCCGTTCGGGCGGAGCACCGCGAGATGATGAAGCGGGTCTACTTCCGGGCTCCCGGAGCGGGAGCGCAGCAGGGCCTGCTCGGCGATGAGCAGCCGGAACGCCTGGCCTCTTAGCCTTCCGGCCTAGTGCCGCTGACGGGGGAGGAGATAAGGGCAAGCCTGACGCGGTTCGTCGCGCGTTGGAGCGTCCGGGAGGGCAACGAGCGCAGCGAGGCGCAAACCTTCCTCACCGAGCTGTTCGAGTGCTTCGGTCAGCGCCTGACCGACGTCGCTCGGTTCGAGCAGTTCCAGGCCGGCACCTTCGTCGATCTGATCTGGGAGCGGGTCTGCATCGTCGAGATGAAGTCGGCGACCGAGGCGAAGCGGCTCGCTCGGCACCGCCCGCAGGCGCTCGGCTACTGGCGCGGAGCCGCCGACCCGGACCGCAACGTGCCTGCTCCGCCTTATGTAGTCCTCTGCGCCTTCGATCGCTTCGAGGTCTGGGAGCCCGGCCAGTACCCCAACGCTCCTCGGGTCGAGTTCGCGCTCGAGGAGCTGCCTGACCGCTACACGTCGCTGCTCTTCCTCGCCGGCGACGAGCCGATCTTCGCGGCGAAGCAGGAGGCGGTCACGATCGAGGCCGTCGCGAAGCTGGGCGAGCTCTTCCTTTCGCTCGACGAGCGAGACGAGGGAGAGCCCGACGTCAGGCGGCGCTTCGTGTTGCAGGCGGTGTGGTGCATGTTCGCCGAGGACCTGGGCCAGATCCCTCCCCATGCATTCACGAGGATCATCGACGATCTGATCGCGAACCCGCGACGCTCCAGCTCCGACGATCTCGGACAACTCTTCGAGCACCTCGACGATCCCTCCAAGAGCCGGCCCCAGCACGGCCTCTACGCGAACGTTCCTTATGCCAACGGCTCGCTGTTCGCAGAGGCGGCGCGAATCGACCTCAGTCCGGAGGAGCTGGGGCTCGTGCGGGAGGCGTCGGGCTTCAACTGGCGGCAGGTGCAGCCCTCGATCTTCGGCTCCCTGCTCCAGGGCGTCTTCGGGCGCGAGAAGCAGTGGCAGCTCGGGGCTCACTACACGCACGAGGGCGAGATCCAGAAGATCGTCGAGCCGACGATCGCCAGGCCGTGGCGAGAGCGAATCGAGACGATCGACACCCTCAAGGAGGCGCAGCAGGCGCAGAACGACCTGCTGAACTACATCGTCCTGGACCCGGCTTGCGGGTCCGGCAACTTCCTCTACGTCGCCTATCGAGAATTGCGCCGGATCGAGGCTGACCTCGCCCGCAAGGTCGAGGAGCTCGCGCAGGGTGCTGGGCGCTCCGACCAAGTCGGTTTCTCGGGGTTCTTCCCGCTGCAAAACATGCGTGGGATCGAGCTCGAGCAATTCGGCGTCGACTTGGCGAGGGTGACCTTGTGGATGGGACAGCGGCTCGCGGTCGAGGAGCTCGACCTGCACGAGCGCACCCTCCCGCTTGCCGACCTCTCGGGCGTGATGCGGGCAGACGCGCTCCGAGTTCCGTGGCCGCAGGCGAACGCGATCATCGGCAACCCGCCCTATCACGGCTCGCAGAACCTCCGAACCGTCCTCGACGAGGACTACGTCAAGTGGCTCGACGATCACTTCGGCGCCGGCCTCAAGGACCTGTGCGTCTACTGGTTCCGGCGAGCAGCCGACCAGATGCGTCCGGGCGACCGGGCCGGCCTAGTCGGGACGAACTCGATCAGCCAGAACCGCGCACGCGGTGCGAGCCTGAACTACGTCGTCGAGAAGGGGGGCGTGATCACCGACGCGATCTCCCGCCAGAAGTGGCCAGGGGAGGCGGTGGTCAACGTCAGCATCGTCAACTGGATCGACGAGCCTGACGAGCGGGTGACGGGATTCAAGCTCGATGGTGAGCCCGTTGAGGGGATCAATACGCGGTTGCGTGAGTCACTCGTTCCGATCGAGGAGTACGAA
>JAABUN010008505.1_pt1 | contig 10444 bp, 10 predicted proteins | sample 5559311 | NCBI WGS metagenome assembly JAABUN01 (sample SAMN10711877, study PRJNA513370) | rock metagenome | isolation source: Antarctica rocks | place: Antarctica: Victoria Land, Siegfried Peak sud
CGGGTGGGAGGGCCACGGTGGCTGGGCTAAGTTCCCTGCGCACATCACCGGGGTGTGGCTCAGCTTGGCAGAGCGCTGCGTTCGGGACGCAGAGGTCGTGGGTTCAAATCCCGCCACCCCGACCAGCGAGGGCTTTACAACCAAGGGCTCTCTAGGTTTGTAACCATCGACTTTGGGGGCCGGTGTGCCGGTTTTCGGGCCTGAGGCGGGTGTCGAGTCGGGGCGGGGCGCGTTGCTGCCGCCCCTATGGGGCGGCGGCAACTTTGCTTGCGGGTGGTCGGGCCGAGGCTTGAGCGGGGCCCTCAGGTGCTACGGGTCAGGGGTCGTAATTGAACCGACGGGTGAGGTTGATCGCGACGCATGCAGCGCCGATCGCCAGGGTCGCTCGGGTGAGCCCGAAGGCTCGGTGGTAGCTGCGTTTCGTGTCTGTCTTGCCGCCGAGGAGCAGAGAGTTGCCGCTTTCGGCTCGGGAGCGTTGTCCGTAGAGCTTCAGCCACTTGGTGGTGCCGTAGGGGACTGCTTGGTGGTCCCGGAGGGTGTCGGCGTGGTCGATGGTGACGGTCCGTTGGTTGCAGCACTGGGCTTCGGGGTCGGGTGCCTCGATCGTGGGCTTGTGGAGGGCACCGGACATGGAGGGCTGGTAGCCGGGGCATCGGACGGTGCCTCGTCGGGCGGGGCACTCGAAGCGGTCTTTGCCGGCGAGCCTGCTGCGGGGAGTCGCCATGTACTTGGCTCGTTCGTCGTAGCGGGCGGCGAGATCGGCGGGCGGTTCGTTCTTTTTCGGTCCTTTCGACTGAGCCGGGAGCTCGACGAGGGTCTCTGGGACGTGGGGGCAGAAGTGGTCGCCGTCGATGGTGAGGAGCCCGGAGGGGTGTGGTGCTCGTCGGTTGATCTGGTGTTTCGCGCCTTCTTGGCGCAGGTGTCCCACCCAGCGGATGTCTCGGGAGCAGGCGAGTTCAGCCCAGTTTTCGATCTTCTTTTGGTTGTAGCCGAGGTCTACGGCTGCGGTGGTGAAGCGGAGTGCTGTGCCCGGGTCGTTGTATGCGGCTGCTCCGTCGAGGACCTGCTCGAAGGAGTTCGGGAGGTTTTCGTTGCCGGCGGCGAGGCCCATCGCCGCGATGTAGAGCCGACCGCCGGCTCCGGATTCCTTGGCTATGGCGAGCTGCGGATACCAGACGTTGGTGAGTTTTTCCTTGCCCCCGTTTTTTGGGGGCATCCGGCCCATGCGCGCATCGGTGTCCTTAGACCAAAACCTTTTCGTGCTTGGGTCGTAGTGCGTTCTGGCCCACGTCTCGATGTAGGTCCAGTCGAGGGCCAGGTGGTCTTCCAGGTCCAGCGAGCAGATCGAGGTGTGAAGGAACCGGTTGATGAAGCGAACTGCGGGGTCGTGTCGGGTGAGGCCGGTCGCCCCGCCCTCGAGGACTTTCGTGAAGCGGCGCACGAAGTGGTTGAGCTGGGAGTAGGACGGCAACGTGTCGTACCCGTCGAGCAGGCCAAGGTCTCGGTGCAGATGCCGGGGCAACTGTGTCAGGGTCTTGTGGATTGCACGGTCAGTGCCGGCCCGCTCGTTCATGGCGTTGATGAGCAAGCTGACCAGATAGGCCCGCAATCGGATCTGCGCCTTCTGGCCAGGGTGGTCGCGCAGAGCGGTGTCGAACCGATCGAGAATTCCTCGGACGGACTTGTGGTCGATGATCGCGATTGCGAGCGCGAAGTACTGCTCGATGTGGCTTGGCTTCTCCGGCGGGAGCGGCAGGCGCTTGCCGGGTTGGCATACTTTGCGCTTTTTCATCGGTGGGCCCCCCGCACGACACGTCGCGCTTCGGCCTCGGCCTCTGGGCTGATCTGCAGGTCGGGTGCGAGCTCATACAGCGGCCTCAGCGTCCTGAGCCCGGCGTACCGGAGCACCTCGGTCATCGGGACCGGCTCGACCATCAGTCGTGTCATCCATGTCGTGCGGAGCCGGGCGACGCTCAGGCGGACGCCCCGGTACGGGGCGAGGCGATGCGGGAAAGTCTCGAATCGTCGCTCCGGGCCACAGAGCGGCCCGACACGGTTCGCGGCGAAGCGTTCCAGGCGATCCGCGTACTCGTCGCGAACGGGGATCACCCGGTCCGGAAGCGCGGCGTGAAGTTCCAGCGCCCCGTCGGGGCTGCGTTGTACGCACTCGGGGGTTGTGTTGCGCATCGACGACGCAGACAGGCCCGCGCCCAACCCAAGCAACATCACTGCCTCGAAGAACTCACGTTGCAACGGTGTTTTCTGCAGCGGCAGCGAGTCCCACATGGCCTTGATTTCGCGGTCGCTATAGGGCATCGAGACCCTGGTCCGCTGGAGCGGCCTTGGCTGTGGCCAACCAGCGGCGGCGCTTTGGCGGCCCGCCGCTCGCAGGGTGGCACGGATCGACCCGGCGGCTGGTTCAGGGCATCCCGTCGCGACATAGCGTTCGACGTTCGCGGGGGTGAGCGTCGCCTCCTGCACGGGAAGTCCGACGGACCGGGCCCACATGAAGAACCCGGCGACTCGCCACAACATGGAATAGACGTGTCGTCGGAACTCTGGCTGGCGGCGTCGCACGATCGTGCGGCACACGGGACCGATCTCGGCCCAGGCCTCCCCGGGGATTTTCCGGGGCGTGTAGGTGGCGATGTAGTGCTCGACGTTCTCGCGCTCGGGGTCGCAGACCCGATTCGAGGCGCGCGCGGGTATGGTGTGCATGGCAAGGACTCCTTGCTGAGATGCGTCGCCTTCACCGTGCAAAGTTCGGGCGACGCCGGATATTGGTTGCTGTGGCCCGGCCTTGTGCCGGGCCACAGCGCGTTCGTGCCGGGACCAATCCCCGGTAGCTGCGGCTACACCATCGCCACCCCACACTCGTCGTTCTTTGAAGATCGAAAGAGTAGTGCGGGACCCGCCCGGTGACCCGACGAAGAGATCCGCGCCGGCCCCGAGACTTCGCCACCCACCCCGACCAATGGCCCCACGGGCCAGTCATTGAAGGGGCGCCCCGCTATGTCGCCGAAACCGCCCGGATCGCCCGCAGCGTCGTCGCGGCGCTCGAAACCCGGACCATGACCGACCTCGCCGCCACGGCGGACCTCGCCCACTCCACCCTCAGCAAGCTCGTGCGCGGCGAAACCTGGCCCGACATCCAGACAATCATCAAGATCGAAGACACCATCGGCGACGAAGTTCGGTAGGGGTGCCCGCCCCGTAGACGGCCTGGCCAATCGCTCCATACTCTGACTATGCCAACCTCCCTCCGGCAACACGGTGTCACTGAGGGACAGCCGAGCCGCAGCACTTGCATGGCTGAGGGTGCCGAATACTTGTGCGCCCAGTGTCTTGGGGCGTTTCGAGCGTGGCCGGCCGTGCGTAGCCTCCCCTCCCTGTGACGCTGACCCCTCTGCTCGCTCGACTCGTCCTGACGCGGTTGCGGTGGTTGTTCGCCAGCGGCGACGCCCGTGACGCCGAGATCCTGGCCCTCCGACATCAGGTCCTGGTGCTGCAACGCCAGATCACCCGGGCGCAGTTCAACGAGTCGGACCGGACGATCCTGGCCTTGCTCACCTCCGTGATGGGCCGGGATCGGCGTGGTCGGGTGTTGATGATCGTTCGCCCAGCAACGGTGATCGCCTGGCACCGACGCCTCGTCGCGCGCCGCTGGACCCAACCACCGGCCAGCCAGGTCGACCGCCCATCGATCCCGAGCTACGACGTCTGATCGTCCGCTTGGCCCGAGAGAACCCGACGTGGGGCTACCGGCGAGTCCATGGCGAGGTCCACCGGCTCGGTCACGGCGTGGCGGCGTCGACCGTGTGGAAGGTCCTGCGCGCCGCCGGGATCGACCCACGAAGCGACAGGACCGGACCTTCGTGGTCGGAGTTCATCCGCTCCCAAGCCAAGGCGGTCATCGCCACCGACTTCGCCTGTGTCGACACGGCCGTGCTCCGCCGGTTCCACGTCCTGTTCGTCATCGAAGTCGCGACCCGTCGGGTTCACCTGGCCGGGATCACGACCAACCCCACCGGTCCGTGGACCACCCAAGCCGCCCGCAACCTCCTCATGCACCTCCCGCACGATCACGGGTTCCGGTTCCTCGTCCGTGACGGCGCCGGGCAGTTCACACGCTCCTTCGACGCCGTGTTCGCCGGCTCCGGGATCACGGCGATCCGGATTCCGCCCCGCTCACCGCAGGCGAACGCGTTCGCGGAGCGGTGGGTCCGCACGCTGCGCCACGAGCTCCTCGACCGGACCATCATCTGGAACGAACAACAGCTCCGCCAGCTTCTCGAGGAGTACCTCTCGCACTACAACACCCATCGGCCCCACCGCGGCATGAACCAACGTGCACCGGCCGACGGGGGCGACGTCGCTGCGATCGGCCCAGGCCAACCGATCCGACGTCACACAACCTGCAGCGGGCTCATCAACGAGTACCGCAGCGCAGCCTGACCACCCGACGGCCTACCGAGATCATCTCCAACGGCTACTTCGTCGCGTCACACTGGACCTTCCGGCCCAATCGTCCCAGCCGCACCCCCGGACCCAACCGTCACGGGATGACTTCTCGGCACCCACAGGCCACGGCTTCCACTGCGACCAGCGCGCGCGACGCCTGGCAGCGCACGCTCGCGTGGTTCGACCAGCACCTGTCGACCTGAGCCCGCCATTCGGCCGGCCGGCCGACGATCTCGAAGCCGATCGAGAGGCGGCCGATCGAGTGAGACGCAAGGAGCTGGTTGATGACAGTGACGCGCCTGCTGGGCGCAGCGCTCAGAGTCAGAGTACAAGCACTCCTCGGATCCAGGCCGAGATCGCTGCCCCGCTCCGCGGGTCGCCTCGAGGCGCAGACGAGCGACGCGCAGGACACCTGCAGCGCGGGATGCTCGACCTGCCTCCCCACCCGTCGACTGCGCCCCTTACAGATCCCGCACCCACGAACCGCTGGCTTGGGCTGCTCCCGGGTGAAGCGAGGTGCAAACCAGTGGCTGAGTGCGTAGGGTGGGGGGCGACCACGCGGGAGTCCGTCGAGGGCTGAGAGGGTGAGGGTGCAAGCACCTGTCGCCGACCGCCGAACCTGATCCGGGTCATGCCGGCGAAGGGAGTGTGCAATGACCGACACCGTGCCTGGCGTCAGCGACGCCGCGTCCGTTGAGGGGACCGGCGCAAGGGGCGCGACAGCCGATGGCAACCGCCGCCGGACTGTCTACGTGGCGGGCAGCCGACCTGATCTGCGGGTCCCGTTCACCGAGGTGGTGCTTGACCCGTCGACCACGCCGACCGGCGTCGAGCCCAACCCGCCGATCCGGTTGTACCGCACCGCGGGCCCCGACGTCGATGTGCGGGTGGGGCTGGAACCGCTGCGCCGACCGTGGGTCCTCGCGCGGGGCGATGTCGCGGAGTACGAGGGCCGGGCGGCGTCGGCTCGCGACGACGGGCGGGCGGCGGTGCGCTCCGGCCAGGCGGCCGAGCCGTTCCCTGCCGCCCTACGCCGCCCGCTGCGGGCCAAGACCGGCGCCAACGTGACCCAGATGCACTACGCGCGCCGCGGCGAGGTCACCGCGGAGATGGAGTTCATCGCCATCCGCGAGGGGCTCGAGCCGACGTTCGTGCGCGACGAGGTTGCCCGGGGCCGGGCGATCATCCCGGCCAACATCAACCACCCCGAGTCCGAGCCGATGATCATCGGCACCAGGTTCCTGACCAAGGTCAACGCCAACATCGGCAACTCGGCGGTGACCTCCTCGATCGAGGACGAGGTCGACAAGCTGCGGTGGTCGACTCGGTGGGGTGCGGACACGGTGATGGACCTGTCGACCGGGCGCGACATCCACACCACACGCGAGTGGATCATGCGCAACGCGCCGGTCCCGATCGGCACCGTGCCGATCTACCAGGCACTCGAGAAGGTCGACGGCCAGGCCGAGGAGCTCACCTGGGAGATCTTCCGCGACACGATCGTCGAGCAGGCCGAACAGGGCGTCGACTACATGACCGTCCACGCCGGCGTGCTGCTGCGTTATGTCCCGATGACCGCCCAGCGGGTGACGGGGATCGTGAGCCGGGGCGGGTCGATCCTGGCGGCGTGGTGCCTGGCCCACCACCAAGAGAACTTCCTCTATGAGAACTTCGGGGAGCTCTGCGAGATCTTCGCCGCCTATGACGTGGCGTTCTCGCTCGGTGACGGCCTGCGGCCCGGCTCGATCGCGGATGCCAACGACGAGGCGCAGTTCGCTGAGCTGCGCACGCTCGGCGAGCTGACCGACATCGCATGGCGCCACGACGTGCAGACCATGATCGAGGGGCCGGGCCACGTGCCGATGCACAAGATCAAAGAGAACGTGGAGCTCCAGATGAAGCTGTGCCACGAGGCGCCCTTCTACACGTTGGGGCCCCTCACCACCGACGTGGCGCCGGGCTATGACCACATCACCTCCGCCATCGGCGCGGCGATGATCGGCTGGTTCGGTACGGCGATGCTCTGTTATGTCACCCCCAAGGAGCACCTCGGGTTGCCGAACCGCCAGGACGTGAAGGACGGTGTGATCGCCTACAAGATCGCTGCCCACGCCGCGGATCTCGCCAAGGGGCACCCCGGCGCCCAGGGGTGGGACGACGCCTTGAGCAAGGCCCGCTTCGAGTTCCGCTGGAACGACCAGTTCGACCTGGCGATGGACCCGGACACGGCCCGGGCGTACCACGACGAGACCCTGCCGGCCGAGGGCGCCAAGACCGCGCACTTCTGCTCGATGTGCGGACCCAAGTTCTGCTCCATGCGCATCAGCCAGGACGTGCGCACCTACGCCCGCGAGCACGGGATCAGCGAGGACGAAGCCGTCGAGGCCGGGATGGAACAGAAGTCGGCCGAGTTCCTGGCGTCCGGCGGCGAGGTCTACATCGCGCCACCCGTCCCGAGGCCGTGACGTCCAGCCTCGCGGGCCTGCACGTGATCGTCGACTCGGTCGCGCTCGCCGAGGCGGCCTTACGCGGCGGTGCGGCTGCGATCCAGGTGCGCACCAAGGCCGGCACGGACCGGGAGCGACTGGCGTTGGCCGTCGCGGTCGGCGAGCGGTGCCGCGCCGCCGGTGCATTTTGCCTGGTCAATGACCGGGTGGACCTGGCGCTCGCGGCCGCAGCCGACGGCGTGCACCTCGGCGCCGACGACCTGCCGATCGAGGTGGCCCGTGCCCTGTCCAGACCGGACTTTCTCATCGGCGGAACCGCCCGCGACCCCGCGACAGGCCAACGGTTGGTGGCTCAGGGGGCGGACTACCTCGGGGTCGGCCCGGTGTGGGCCACCACGTCGAAGACCGCTCTGCCCGACCCGATCGGCCTCGACGGGCTCCGCGCTGTCGCCGGCTCGGTCGACGTGCCGGTGGTCGCCATCTCCGGGATCAACGCCGAACGGATCCCCGCAGCCCTGGCAGCGGGCGCCGCCGGCGTAGCGGTCATCGGCGCGGTGACCGCCGCCGCCGACCCCGTGGAGGCGACCCGGCAACTGGTTCGGGCCTTCGACCGGGAGCCGGTGCGGTGACCGCCGAGCACACCGACGTCGTCGTGGTCGGAGCCGGCATCATCGGCCTGGCCTGCGCGTGGCGCATCGCTCAGCGGGGCGCGGCGGTCACCGTGGTCGACCCTGCGCCGGCCAGCGGCGCATCACACGTGGCCGCCGGAATGCTTGCGCCGGTCACCGAGGTGCACTACGGCGAGAAGCCGCTACTGGCCCTCAACGTCGACTCCGCTCGCCGGTGGCCCCTGTTCGCCGAGGAACTCGCCGACGCCAGCGGGCAACAGGTCGACTTCGAGGCCGACGGCACACTCGCTGTCGCGTATGACAACGACGACCGGGCCGCGCTCGACGCCTTGGGCGCCTACCTCGAAGGGCTCGACCTGCGCGCCCAACGCCTCGGATCACGCGAACTACGGGCGCTCGAGCCGATGCTGGCGCCGACCGTGCGCGGCGGCCTGTGGGCCGAGGGTGACCATCGGGTGGATCCACGCACCGTGACCTCCGCGCTCGTCGATGCCTGTCGCCGGGCCGGCGTGCAGTTCGTCGTCGCGCGGGTGGGCCGGGTCGACTGCGACCACGACGTGACCAGCGGTTGGCAAGCTGTGAGCGGGGTGCGGCTCGCCAACGGTGACCGGATCACGGCCGGCACCGTGGTGCTGGCCACCGGCGCAGCATCGCTGGACCTTCTCGGCCTCCCCGCGGCTGACCGTGCGCCGGTCCGGCCGGTCAAGGGGCAGATCCTCACCGTGCGCTGCCCGCCCGGCGAGCGGCTGCTCAGCCGGGCGGTACGGGGTCTGGTGCAGGGTGCCAGCGTGTACCTGGTCCCCCGCCCCGACGGCCGCATCGTCATCGGCGCCACCGTCGAGGAGCAGGGATGGGACGCGCGCCCGACCGTGGGCGGGGTGTACGAGCTGCTGCGCGACGCCAGCCTGCTGGTGCCGGGAATCAGCGAGTGCGAGCTGGTCGAGACGCGGGTCGGCTTCCGGCCCGGCACCCCGGACAACGCACCCATCCTCGGGGCGTCCGCGGCGGCCACCGGCATCATCCACGCCGTCGGCCACTACCGCAACGGTGTGCTGCTCACCCCGGTCACGGCCGCTGCGATCGCCGAGCTGGTCGCCACCGGCCAGACACCCGAGGTCATCGCCCCGTTCGGGATCGGCCGCTTCGACCCCGCCCGCTCGGGCGGTCGTGCCTCCGATGCCGCTGATGCCGTCGAAGCGGTGGGAGTTCGCTGATGCCGGCCTCGATCACGGTGCGCGTCAACGACGAGGACGTGGAGCTGCCGACCGGCGCCACCCTGACCTCGGTGGTGGAGCACCTCGGCATCGAGTGTCGGGGCACGGCCATCGCCCGCAACGGTGAGGTGGCACCGCGCAGCCAATGGCACCTCATGTACCTCGCGGGGGGCGACCACGTCGAGGTCCTGACCGTGGCCCAGGGAGGCTGAGCGTGCACGACGCACTGGTCATCGCGGGCGAGTCCTTCACGTCGCGGCTGATCATGGGCACCGGCGGGGCGCCCAGCCTCGACGTGCTCGAAGCCGCGCTGGTCGCGTCGAACACCGAGATCACCACCGTCGCCATGCGCCACGTCGATCCCACGAGCCCCGGCTCGGTGTTCGACGTGCTCGCCCGAACCGGCGTGAGACCGCTGCCCAACACCGCCGGGTGCTTCACCGCCGCCGACGCGGTCCGCACTGCCAAGCTCGCCCGTGAAGCCTTGGAGACCGACTGGCTCAAGCTCGAAGTCGTGGCCGACGAGCGCACCCTCCTGCCGGACCCGATCGAACTGGTCGACGCGGCCGAACAGCTCGTCGACGACGGTTTCGTCGTGCTCGCCTACACCAATGACGACCCGGTGCTGGCCCGCCGCCTGCAGGACCTCGGCTGCGCGGCGGTGATGCCGCTGGGTTCGCCCATCGGTTCGGGCATGGGCATCCGCAACCCGTACAACCTGGCGATCATCGTCGAACACGCCGAAGTGCCGATCATCCTCGACGCCGGCGTCGGCACCGCGTCCGACGCGGCGATCGCCATGGAACTCGGTTGTGACGGCGTGCTGCTGGCTTCGGCCGTCACCCGGGCCCAGGAGCCGGCCACCATGGCCACCGCCATGCGCAAGGCGGTGGAGGCCGGACGGCTCGCCCACCGCGCCGGCCGCATTCCCCGGCGGCTTTACGCCCAAGCATCCACCTCCTTCGAGGGCATGGCCGACCTCACATCTCCGGTGCGTCGACCATGACCGGCGATCCGACCGCCGGGCTTCCCGCAGGGCGGCTCATCGTGATCACCGACCGCTCGCTGTCCGAAGCTGCCGGGCGGGCGCTGGTCGACACCGTCGCTGCCACCGCCAGCGCCGGCGCACCGCTCGTGCTGTTCCGCGAGAAGGAGCTGTCGCCATCGGACCGACACGCCCTTGGGCGTGACATCGCCGGCACCCTCGAAGGGACCGGCACCAAGTTGCTCGTCGCGTCCGACGTCGCCCTGGCAACGGAGCTCGACGCGGCCGGCGTCCACCTCGCCAGCGGGGACCCCGAGCCCCGCGAGCTCGCCGGCGGCTCGCTTGGGTTCGGTCGGTCGTGCCATGACGCAGGCGAGGTGGCCGCTGCAGCCAAGGAGGGAGCAGCCTGGGTCACGCTGTCGCCGATCTTCTCGACCGGCTCGAAGCCCGACTACGGCCCGGCGCTGGGCACCCAGGTGCTCGGCGGCCATGCCGTTGCGGTGTTCGCGCTCGGCGGGATCACGCCCTCGGACGTCGAGGCCTGTGTCGCCGACGGCGCCCACGGGGTGGCGCTGATGGGGGCCATCATGTCGGCACCCGACCCGGCAGCCGTGGTCCACCGGATCCTGGGCACGCTCGCTTGAACGCCGTCGACAACGACCCCGACGACCACGCCGGCGACCCCTCCAGCCAGACCCCACCGGTAGC